>Ga0335069_10000975_pt1 | contig 46005 bp, 34 predicted proteins | sample Lox_Sample_11_FD_206714 | JGI IMG/M metagenome (GOLD analysis project Ga0335069, IMG submission 206714) | Soil microbial communities from Loxahatchee National Wildlife Refuge, Florida, United States - Lox_Sample_1.1 | ecosystem: Environmental > Terrestrial > Soil > Wetlands | place: USA...
GTAGCCGAGGGCAGCCACATTGACGCCTAATCCGTAATCTTTGCCAGTCTCTTATACGCGCGGATCGCCGCGTTTTGAAACTCCCACGCCGGTTGGCCGGATGGCGGCGTGCCCTTCCACTCGAGCTGCCAGGCGAATCCCCGGAATAGCGGCCGCGCGACGACCTGCAACGCCAGGCCGGCGAACTCGGGGAACTGTTGCGCGGCCTCTTCCAGTGCGAGGCGGTTCAGTTCAGGATCGATTTCGATCGATGGCATGAGGTCATCATAGCGTCATCAAATGCGATCGGCGCCGATGAAGAGTCACTCGTACGATTCGCAATCGCACCATTTGCCGGTTTCGTCGTAATGCGGCCAGGCGCCGCCAGTGTGGTATCCGGAGAGGATGAGTTCATCGAACATAGGGGTTGGCTCGAAGTAGCCGGGGCGGCGGAGGTGGGCTTTCACGACGTCGTCATTCAACTCGAGACCGAGGCCCGGCCGGTCGTCAGGGACTTTTACATAGCCTTTCTCGATGATCGGTTTGGGAACGCCGGTGACCAGGTCTTGCCACCACGGCATGTCGAGCGCGTGGTTCTCCATGGCGAGGAAATGATCGCCGAACGTGGCGGCGCAATGGTAACCGGCGAAGCCGCCAATGGGGGATCCGGCATGGTGCATGGCGATCTGCACCCCGCAGGTGGCGGCGTAGTCGGCGATCCGCTTGGTTTCGAGCAGGCCACCGGAAGTTTCGATGTCGGGATGAATGGCATCGACCGCGCGGTGATCGAGCAGCGCTTGGAATCCGCCTTCGAGTCCGAAGATATCCTCACCTGTCAGGACCGGGGTCACGGTGGCGTCGGAGATGGTCTTGTAAGCTTGCCAGTTCAAGTAAGGATATTGGTTGCGTTCGGAGACCTGGAGGAGATCTTCGGCCCAGGAAAGATGGTACGGTTCGAAAGCGCGCGCGTAGCGGATGGAGTCGTTGACGTTGAGCGGACCGAAATGATCGGCGGCGAGTGGAGCGCCGGGCGGCAGAACATCGCGGATGGCGGCGATATATTCACAAAGATAGCCGAGGCCTTTTTCCGTGCACACGCCGCGCTCGTCGAGCGCGCCTGAGCGATCGTGCAGCATGCTGGATTGCAGATCCATCTTGAAGAACGTCAGCCCCATATCGCGGCGCTTGCGCATGCGCTCGGCGTAGACCTTGGGATCGGGGTGACTGGTGGTATCGGCGTAGATGCGAACGCGATCGTGGTTCTTGTTGCCAATGAGGCGATATGCGGGGACGCCGTAAACTTTGCCGGCGATATCGTGCAGGGCCATATCCACCGCACTGTACCCGCCGCCCATGCGGCCGTGGTTGGCGAACTCGCGGAGCGCGCGCAGGTTGCCTTCGATATCCAGCGGGTTCTTACCTAAAAGATGCGCTTTGAGCACGAGCGCGATGCCTTCGACGGCGGCATCGCGCACTTCGCCGAGACCGTATACATCCTGATTGGTGTAAATCTTGATCAGCGGATAATCGTAATTCGCGGCCACGCGGCAGGCTCGCATGTCGGTGATCTTCAGGGTGCTGGGCGCGGAGTTGCGATTTACCTTTTCCTGCGCGCTGAGCGTCCCTCGGGTGCCCTGGAACAACGGACCGAACATGGCGGCCGCGGCGGCGCTCTGAAACATCGACCGGCGGGTCAATCTGGCTCTCTGTCGTTTGCTCATGATTACGTCATCGCTCCTTGGCGATCCTGGAACGCACCAAGGCCGATGATACTCCTGCGGGGCGTGAGGTGGGCAATGAGAAGGGCGAGGCGGTGCCTCGCCCCTACGCTAAAAGAGCAGCTTTAAGGCTAGCTGGATCTGTCGATTCACTGCGGCTGTTGATGTAATCACGCCGGTGGCGCCAGGACCGTCGGTGATGTAATTATCCGGTTGAGCGAAAACCGGATGATTGAACGCGTTGAATAACTCCGCGCGGAACTCCAGGCGAAAACGTTCGGTGAGAGCGAAAAATTTCCGCAGTGACATGTCGCCATCCACCATACCCGGTCCTACCAAGACGTTCTTCCCGGCATTCCCAAAGACGTAACCGTTAGGCAGCGGAAAGCAGCTCGCGTCGAACCAGAGATTCACCGACCGTTGCCCGGAGGGCAGATTGCCGCTGCAGACGCGATCGGTACGCGTGAGCCCCTGCGAGCCGGTGTTGGAAGGATCGTATCCCATGGCCGGTGAGAAGTAGAAGCCGCTGTGCCACGTGAAGATGCCGCCCAGATGCCATCCACCAAGCGCCAGATCGGCCGCGCGGCTGGAATTGAGAAAAGGCTGACCCTTGCCGAGGGGCAACAGGTAATCGAAGCTGGAGACCCAGCGGAACCGCTGATCGAAATCGGAAGGACCTTTTTCGGCGGCGACGTCGTAGGAATTCTGCGGCCACGGAGAGTTACAACAGATCTCGGGCTGATCATTGAGCGATTTGCTGAAGGTGAACGAGCTGAGGAACATCAAGCCGCGCGAGAGGTGCTTTTCGGCCTTGATTTCGAGCGCGTGGAATGTGGAGTTGCCACGATCCACGATGTCGGTGAAACCGGAATATTGAGGATAGGGCCGGCGCGATTGGATATCGCCGGGACCGGGCGTTGGGTCCTGATTCGGATCGAGCAGCACCTGAAGGTGAGTCGACTTGGAGCCGACGTACGCGACTTCGATCAGAAGGTTGCTGGGAAGCTGGTGCTGAATATTGAAATTCCACTCGTCCAAAACAGGAGCGTGGAGATGAGAGCCGACGCCAGAGCCTGACGCGGTGACGCTGGCGTCGACCGCCTGCGCTGGGTTAAGCGACGGAAATCCGCCCGAGACCGTCAACACGGGTGTGACGCCATCGCTCGAAAAAGCGGGCTGATAGAAGAACGGCAGGTTGTAGGCAAGCTGAAGCGGGTCGCCTGTGCGGATTTCCTGATAACTGAAAAAGCGCCCATAACCTGCGCGGATCACGGTGTCCTTGAAGATGTTGTAGGCGAGACCGACACGCGGGGAGAAGTCAGCCTTGTCGGTGGTCACAGTGCCCGCGGACACGCCGTTTTGGCCGGCGGCCTCGAGCAGTCCCGTGGCGAAATTGAAATTGGCTTGCTGATTGTGAGCCTCTTTGATCGGGGTGGTGTAATCGTAGCGGAGGCCCAGGTTCAAGGTCAGCTTGGGCGAGAGCTTGTAGTCATCCTGAATGAAGCCGCCATACGTTTGCTGGCGGTTGCCGAAGTAAGTGAGCGTCGAAATGGTGGAGAAAATCGGATCGCCGAGAAGCATGTCAGCCAGACCGTTCCCGGTCCCGTCTCCGGAACTCGGGGAATCCGCGGTGAACTGACCGCTGAAGGAAAACGAACCGCGGGGCTGTCCGATCTGGAAAAGGTTGAACTGGCTCCAGCGCAGCTCGGTTCCGACTTTGATGGAATGCTTGCCGTGAATGATGCTGAGCGTGTCGCCGTACTGAAACTCCTGGCTGGTGCTGGTGGTCGGCGTATAACCGGGTTCGCCGACCCTGTGAAAACCGCTGGGGCTGAATATCGTCAGACCATTGATCACAGGATTATTCGGAACGCCCGGCACCGCGAGATCCGCCGGCGGATAGTTCTGACCGTAGGACGGCTTGTTGTCAACGTAGTGCGCGCGGTTGAATCCCATGCGGTATTCGTTGACCATGGTCGGGCTGATGGTGAATGTGTAACCGACGGCGGCGCCGCGCGTATCGTCGATGTAGTTGCCGGTTCCATAGCTGCCGCCATCGGCCAGGCCTGGCAAAGGCGGCTGCACGAAGCGGGTCTCCTGGCTGAGAGAGAACCGGGCGAAGATCTGTTGGCGGGCCGAGATGGAGTGGTCCACGCGCGCGTCCATTTGGTCGATTTGCAGGGTGCCGCCGGCGTCCGTCACGTAGTTGTTGGCGAGCGCGCCGGGAACATTGGGCGTGGGATACAGCATGGCCACGTTGTGCGCGATGGGATCCAGCTGCTGTGCCGGGATGACATTGCCGGGAAACGGCGTGCGGACTACGTTGCCGTTGACCATTTGGGTGGAGTTCGGGTCATAGATCGTGGCAACGCCGGCGAAGTTGCCGCCGATTTCCGCAGGCGTGGGAACCGTGACGATATCGGGTGACGACGTTCCGGCGCGGGTGCCCTGATAATCCATGAAGAAGAATGTCTTATTTCGGAGGATGGGTCCGCCGAGTGTGCCGCCGAATTGATTCTGGCGGAAGGGCGCCTTGGGCGAACCCGCCGGCTCGAAGAAGTTGCGAGCGTCGAGGTCGTCGTTGCGAAGGAAGTCGAACGCAGTTCCGTGAAACTGATTCGTGCCGGACTTGATGGTGGCGTTGATCACCGCGCCGCCGCTGCGGCCGAATTCAGCCGAGTAACCGCTCGTCTGAATTTTGAATTCCTGGATGGCATCCACGTTCGTCTGCAGGACGTTGCCCGCGTTGTCGTTGGAATTATTGTCGATGCCATCGAGCATGAAGTTGTTCAAGTTGCCGCGCGTGCCGTTTACTGCGAACGCGCCTCCGGCGTTGCCGTTCGACTGGCTGGTGGCGCCGTTGATGCTTCCACTGCTCTCGGTGATCTTGATGACGCCCGTGGTGAGCGTGGCTAACTGCGTAAAATCGCGGCCGTTCAAGGGCAGGTCAGTCACCTGCTGGCTGGTCACGACATCGCCGAGCGACGAGGTCTCGGTCTCGACCACCGGCACCTCAGATTGAATGTTCACGACTTCCGAAATTGAACCGATTTGCAGGGTGAAATCAACCCGAACGCGTGCCTGCACCTGGAGCTCGACGTTCGCGTGCGTTTCCTTCTTAAAACCCGACGCCTCGACAGCAACGGTGTACGTACCAACCTTCAGCGCCGTGATGACGTAATTGCCGGACGTATCGGCGTGGGTGGAGGTCTTTATATTGGTCTGGTCCTCGGTAGCGGTAACGGTGGCACCTGGCACCACAGCTCCGCTCGAATCCTGAACCGTACCAACGATGGTGGCCGTATCCACCTGAGCGTGGAGAACGGCCGCGGCAAAGAACAAAGCTATACCAACGAGTTTTTCGAAACCCCTCATACTCCTCCTGATGAGGGAGAGTATACACCAAGTTACGGGAACGTTAACGATCCAGACGCCGGATCTTAATATTGCGGAACCAGGCCGCAGCGTCGTGGTTCTGCAGCGATATGGGACAGCTCTTCTTCGGCTGCGTGGCCAGAAGCTCATAGACGTGCGGCGCCACACCCCAGCGCGATTTGATGCCCTGCAAGGCGTCGCGCGAATCGAGCGCGGAATCCACCACCTTGACACCGTTCATCCAATGCTCGACGTGATTGCCGCGCACCGCGAGTCGGGAATGATTGAACTCACCCACCGGCCGCGTTGCCTGTGACGAAGGCGCAACCATATCGTAAAGCGCGCCGGACGTGTGCTTGAGACCGGCGTGTGCGTCCTCATTCAGCTTGTCGTCGATGAGCTGGTATTCGAAGCCGATCACGTAATCCTGACCGTGACTGGGCCGCACGGTCACAGGATGAACAAACGAACGCTCGACGCTCTGTTCGAAGCGCTCTCTTCCTGTACCCGGCTCTCTGGGAGGAATGAAGCGGTGATCCTGGATGCGATATTTGAGCCCGCTATTGCCGCCCGGGGAGATTTTCCAATCGAACTCGATCTCGAAATCCGTGTACTCGTCTTTGCTGAACAGGTCTTCTGTAATGCGCGGATGCGGATTGGATTTGAGGCAGCCGTCTTCGATGGTCCAGGCGTCGCCCGGCGGTGTTTTCGCGCGCGGGTCGTCCCAGTTGTTCATGGTCTTGCCATCGAACAGCAGGACCCAGCCAGCTTTGCTCTCATCGGGAGTGAGGGTGTTGGGTTGCTCGGCGGCGCAGAGCGCGACGCCAGAGAGCAGCACCAGAAATGCGGGCTTGTAAGTCGTCATGGTCTCGTTCAGGGTATCAAAAACCAGCTTCACCGCCGAGGCGCCGAGCAAGCCCAAGTACGATATAGTTCCTTGTTGCGGGTGAAAAACGTGACTAAACGAGACCTTTGCAATTGCGTTGCAGCGGCGTTGACGATGCTTTGCATCTGCGGCGGAGCGGCCGCTCAGCAGAGCGTGGGTATCTTCGAATCCCATGGGGATGTGGGTGAGAACCCGAAAGCGGGTTCCATCGCGTATGATTCTGCGAGCAGCGAATATCGCGTGACGGGCGGTGGCGCCAACTTATGGGAGAAGGTGGACGCCTTTCAATTCGCGTGGAAGAAGATGTCGGGCGACGTCAACGTTACCGCGGACGTCCATTTCATCGGGGCAGGCAAGGAAGATCATCGAAAGGCGCTGCTCATGATCCGCCAGAGTCTGGATGCGAACTCGCCTTACGCCGACGTGGCGCTGCACGGCGACGGGCTGACTTCCCTGCAATATCGGACGGCGGCCGGCGCGGACACGGATGAGGTTCGTTCGACCGTGACGGGCCCGGTGCGGATTCGCATCGAGCGGCGCGGCAACGCATTCACCATTCGCGTGGGCAAGCCGGGCGAAAGATTGACCGAATCGGGACCGGTGACAGTGGCGCTTCAGGACCCTGTCTACGTGGGCATCGGTGTTTGCTCGCATGACGCCGAGGTTCTGGAGACCGCCGTATTTTCGAACGTCAGCGTGGAAGTGCCGCAACCACGAGCGCAGATTCACAGCAAGATCTCGGTTTACGATCTAACCGACAAATCCACGCGCGTCGTGTTTACGGCAAACAAGCTCTTCGAAGCGCCCAACTGGTCGCACTACGGTAAAAGCCTGATCGCCAACTCGGGCGGTGATTTGTATCGCATTCCGCTCGACGGCACCGAACCGCAGAAGATCGACGTCGCCGCCGCCGGCTTCAACTGCAACAACGACCACAGCTTCTCGCCCGACGAAAAGCTGCTCGCCATTTCGTGCGAATCGCCGTCATCCGAGGATTCGCAGGTGTATCTGACATCGCTCGACGGAAGGCCGCCGAAGCTCATGACGCCGAAAGCCCCCAGTTACTTCCATGGCTGGTCGCCGGACGGCAAATGGCTGGCATTTGTGGGGGAACGCAACGGAAACTTCAACCTGTTTCGCATACCCGTTACCGGCGGCGAGGAGCAGCGGCTGACATCGAAGAAGAGTTACGACGATGGTCCGGATTACTCGCCCGACGGCAAGTGGATTTACTTCAACTCGGACCGTTCGGGCAGTTGGGACATCTGGCGCATGCCGGCCACCGGCGCGGGGCCCGGCGACAAGAAAGCCGAGCGCGTGACCAGCGACGAACTCGAGGACTGGTTTCCGCATCCTTCGCCGGACGGCAAGTGGCTGGTCTTCCTCTCGTTCCCACACGGCACCAAGGGGCACGACGAGCGCACCAACATCCAATTCCGCATGATGCCGCTGCCCGGCAAAAAGTTGAAGGCGGGAGGGATTGAAAAGGTACTGGATCTTTTCGGCGGCCAGGGAACCATCAATGTGAACTCGTGGTCGCCTGATTCGAAAAAGTTCGCCTTCGTGGCCTACGAGATCGGGCCAGAGCAAGCAAGACGGCGGCCGCAGCGCGAGTTTGCATTGAAAGCCGAATCCGATGCGTTCTGGAACGTGTTCGATCATGATGCCAAGCTGGAAAAAGTCGCCGGCGATTTTGGTTTCACCGAAGGGCCCGTTTGGGATCCGCACGGATTCCTGTACGTTAGCGACGAAGAGACCAACTGGATTTTCCGCCTGTTTCCCGACGGCCGCCGCGAGAAGGTCTTTCAGACAGGCGACCCGGACGGCAGCACCTTCGATCGCCATGGCCGGCTTATCACCACCGCCAGCGTCCTCCGCGCCATCGTCGAGGTGAAGATGGACGGCAGCTATCGCATGATGGCCGATAAATACGAAGGCAAGAAGCTCAATAGCCCCAATGACGTCGTGACCGGCCCCGACGGCGCGCTCTATTTCACCGATCCCACGCTCGATTTAGTGAAAGGCGAGAAACAGGAGTTGCCCTACCAGGGTGTTTTCCGCCTGGGTGAAGACGGCTCGCTCCGTTTGCTTACGAAAGAACTCAAGCAGCCCAATGGTCTGGCTTTCTCACCCGACAGCAAGCACCTCTACATCGACGACAGCGAAACGCGCCAGATTCACGTTTACGATGTCGCGTCTGATGGCTCTGTCAGCAACGGCCGGCTGTTCGGAAAAGAAGAAGGCCCGCCGCACTCGGGCGTGCCCGACGGCATGAAGGTCGACCGCAACGGCAACGTATATGTCACCGGGCCCGAAGGCATCTGGGTCTGGGATCCGAACGGCCATCATATCGGGACCGTCGTTGTTCCCGAACAGCCCGCCAACCTGGCCTGGGGCGATGCAGATTGGAGCACGCTGTACCTCACCGCCACGACGTCGGTTTACAAGATCAAGACCAAGGCGCGGGGGTTTGTGCCGTACGAGAAAGCGGCACAATAATGTCGACCTTTGTGCTTGTGCATGGCGCATGGCAATCGACCGGCACTTGGGACCTCTTAACGCCGTTACTGCAGGCCCGCGGTCATCGAGTGATCACGCCGGTCCTCACCGGGCTTGGCTCAGACGAGGCTCGCCTCTCGCCAAATGTTTCCCTCACCCAACACGTCCAGGATGTCACAGAGGAGCTCTCTAAGTCGCCTGAACCCGTCGTTCTGGTGGGTCATAGTTACGCCGGCATGATCATCAGTGGCGTTGCCGAGAAGAACGCGGATCAAATACAACATTTGGTTTTCGTCGATGCCTTCATCCCGGATGACGGACAGAGCGCCTTAGCTCTGCTTCCACCAAACATCGGCGCCTATTTCCGCAGCATCGCCGATGACCAGGGTGACGGATGGAGGCTGTCCGGCGGGGAGGGTCACCTTGATCTCTGGGGTTTGAAACCTGGCGAAGCGCGAGATTTCGTCCGGGCGCGGCTGTGCGATTTCAGTTTGCGTTGTTTCGAGGAGCCTATCCGCCTTCCCGCTGATCGAAAGTCCGCTCTTCCCGCAACCTTTATCGCCTGCGTGGCCGAGAATTACCCGGCAAGGCCGTTCTTCGAACCATTCGCCCGAAAAGCAACCGCTATCGGCTGGGCGATTGCAGAAATCGATTCCGGCCACGACTGCCACGTCGAACGGCCTGTCGCCGTCGCAGAGGTCTTAGTGTCTGCGGCGATATCAAAATCAAACCAGGGCTCATCGGAAACGGCCGCCTCCTACTGAATCAGACGGGAACATCTTCGTCGCGACCGGTGTCATGGATGGTTATGACCCACGCAACCATCGGATTTCTGGCCGCGATCTCACTCGGGCTCGCATGTCTGGCGCAGGTGCCCCGCACTCCCGACGTCGAGGCTCAACGTGCCGCCATGAAGAAGCTCAGCTTCCTGATTGGCAAGTGGTCTGGAGAAGCATCCATTCTGCGCGCACCCGGCCAATTTGTTGATCTGTCGCAAACCGAGGAGGCAGAGTTCAAACTCGATGGCCTGGTTCTCATGATCGAGGGTGTCGGGCGGACGAAATCGGACGGCAAACTGGCGCTGCAAGCACTCGGCCTGGTCTCTTTCGACGATGAATCCGGAACCTATCGGATGCGAGCTTTCAACGACGGCAGATGGCTCGAAACCGAAGTGAGGCTGGCCGACAGTGGCCACGCCATCACCTGGGGCTTCACGCTCGGCGAGATGAAGACGAGTTCGGTCCTGCGCCTCAATGAAAAAGGCGAATGGACCGAGAGGACGGAACTGACGACGGCGGCACGCCCGCCGCAGAGGTTTATGGAATTGACGGTTCGCCGCGTTCGCGAGTGACCGCCCTACGCGCCGAACCCGCTGCGCACGGGCGGATCGACCAGCTTGTTCGCTTTCTCGTAGCTGGTGATCTTCATGTTCGCCGAGTCCCACTGCAGCCGCTCGCCAGGAAAATGCTGCGCGAGACAACCCAGCAGGAACGCCTCGGTCACCGGGCTTTGAATCTCGAAATTGGCTAGCGGCGCCTGTCCCTTTCCCTGCGCGTAGGTCAGCCACTGATCGATCGCTACATCGCGATACCCACCTTCACCGCGGCGCTGGCGCGGCGGCGCTTTGTACTTCGGGTTTTCCGGATACACGCGAGGATTGTTGCCGTTGAAGCCGGCAAGAATGTATCCTTTGTCGCCCATGTACATGATGCCCTCGTTGTCCTCGCCCTTTTCGAAATAGTGCTGGTCCTGATCGCTCAATCCCCGCGGGCGCGGCGGCCGCAATCCGCCGTCGTACCACGCCATATGTACAGGCGGCCGGCTGCCGTTCGCCGGGAAGTTCAGATGCACGATCGACGCCTTCGGAAATGTTTCGTCGTAGGATTCGCTCGAGCACGCCTCGACCGACGTCGGCGGCGTCAGGTCCAAGATTTTGAACACGCCCGCGAAACTGTAGCAGCCCATGTCGCCGAACGAGCCGCAGCCGAAATCGTACCAGCCGCGCCACACGAACGGCAGATAGGCGTCATTGAACGGACGTTCCGGCGCCGGACCGAGCCACATGTTCCAGTCGAGTCCCTCCGGAACAGGCTGCACCTCCGTGGGCCGGTCGATTCCCTGTTTCCAGAATGGACGGCTCGACCAATTGTGTACTTCGCGAACCGTGCCGATCGCGCCGTCGCCGATCCAGTCGATCAACAGCTTCGTCGCGTCGCTCGACGGATTGTTGACCGTGAGCGAAGTCGAAACCTTCATTTCGTGCGCGGCGTGCGCCATGCGGTGCGCGTCAGCAATCGAGTGCGCCATGGGCTTCTGTCCGAGTACGTGCTTGTGCTTGCGCATGGCGGCGATGGCGATCGGCGCATGCCAGTGGTCGGGAGTCGCGACGTAAACGGCGTCCACGCCCGTTTCCTTATCAAGCAATTCGCGATAGTCACTATAGGCGTTGCAACCTTTATACGCGCCCGACGCCGAGCCTTTGCGCGAACCGTAATAAGCTTCGATGGCGCGCTTCACCGGATCACGGCCACCCATCCCGAGGCTGGTGCGGAACTCGCGAGCCAGTTGCACTTCACCCGGCGAGGTCAGATCCTCACCCCACTTCTCGTAACCCGGACCCATCAAGCGGCGCCACGAAGTGAGCAGGTCATTCGGTCCGTACTCGGCGTAATTCTTGCTGCCCTTGTTGCAGTCGCAGATGGCGGTAACCTGAACGTCCGGCCGCGCCAGCAGCTCCTGCGTAACGGCCTGGCCCTGGCGACCGAGACCAACGGTTGCCAAATTGACTTTGTCGCTGGGCGGGACGAACGGAGCCCCGAGAACATGCCGGGGAACGATCATAAATGCGGTTGCGCCGGCGAACGCACGGCGGGTCATTTGACGGCTTTCGTTATTGTCCATAGCGCACCTCTTCACGGAGATTGTGGGCTGCTGCAAGTATATAGCAACCACGAAGAGGTGGCGTCCGTGTCAGCGCTCTCTACATTTCGCGACGATCAGCGTAATATCGTCGTGTTGTTCGCTTGGGCTGAAACGGCGAACTTCTTCGACGATGGACGATAGCAGGTCTTGAGAAGCCAGCTCCCGATGGCGCCGCAACGCCGCCACCAGCCGCTTCTCGCCGAACTCCTCATTGGCGTCATTAAACGCCTCGGTGATGCCGTCGGTGTATAGCGCAAGCGTGTCGCCGCAAAGCAGGCGCCGCTCGCCGATGGAACAGTCCCATTCTTTGAACAATCCCAGCACCGTGGCCGTCGAGTGCAGCCGCTCGAGCGCGCCATCGCCGCGCAAAAGCAGCGCGCAAAGGTGCCCACAGTTGGCGTAGCGCAGAAGCCCGGCCTGGTCGTCGTACTCGGCAAAGAAGAGCGTAGCGTATGCGTTCTCGGCCGTGTTCTCGTAAAAGATCTGGTTTACGGAGCGCAGGAATCGCTCGGGATGATCGAGAGCGATGGCGCACTGGCTGCGCAGATTGGCCTGTAGATTCGCCATCAACAAAGCAGCCGCAATTCCCTTCCCCGCGATATCGCCAATCACTAAGCCTAGCCGCTCGCGGCCAAGATCCAGAAAGTCGTAATAGTCGCCGCCCACCTGCCGTGCCTGAATGCAAATGCCCGCGTATTCGAGCGTGGCGAGCGAGGGCAAAGTTTGCGGAAATAGTCGCGCCTGCACCTGCTTGGCGATGTCGAGTTCCTGCGCGGCGCGGCGTTCCGCTTCCTGCTTTTCGGCGACCGCACGGCGTTGCGCCTCCACGGCCCGTGTTACTTCGTCGAAACTGACCAGCGCGAACGAGTTCCGGTCGAGATCTTCAAAGCGCGTGAAAATGCCGCCCCACAGCGGCTTCTGCTTTCCACTTTCCGGCGTGCTGCCGCCAGCCGATTCCTGCGATTCGTATTTCACCCGCCGCAAGCGCGGCGCATGCCGGAAACGCACGCCTCGCTGGCTCCACTCCCGGAACTTGGCGGGAACATCATCCGTCACAAACACCACCTGCGTGGCGCGGCCGATGAGCTTATGTTGCAGCGAACCGGGCTCCGGCGCGATCAGCGCGAGGACCGCATTGCCATCGGGAGGCGAAACGGCAATCCAGCGCTGGCCCGACTGCACCTGCGCGTCGAAGGCGATTTCGAATCCGAGCTTGTCCACGTAAAAACGCAAACTTCGTTCCTGATCGTGAACAAACACGTTGACGGCATGAATCCCGAGATATGGGAGCTGCTGAGTGTCAGCCAATGGCGGTTGACCGGCGACAACTACGTAGGTAGGACGGGCCATCGGCGTGATTATACGGTGTTCCGTGCAACCTGAGGTCCCCGTCTCGCCATCGGGTGCGGTGATCTGGTGTCGCAATCAGGTGTTCGATTTCACACTCCTGACTTGCGAGTGCGCCAGGGCCCTTATATACTGCCCCAATCCAGGAGGGGTCAGTGGGAACGCTTTGGCTTCGTGTCGGCTCGCTAGTTCGCCTATTCACTTTCATGTTGATCGCAGCATTTGCGTTGCATGCGCAAGAGATTACCGGCAACATCTCGGGAACAGTTACGGATCCGACCGGCTCCGTGATTCCGGCGGCGACGGTCACTGTCACCAATACGGGAACGGGGGTCGCGCGCACGACGCAGGCGACTTCGACCGGTGTTTTCTTTCTGAACAATCTCCCGGTTGGAAACTATCGCCTCGCTGTTGAGAGCGCTGGCTTCAAGAAGTATGAGGCCACGGGAATTCGCCTGGACGTCAACGATCGTCTGAATTTCGCCGTCAAAATGCAGATTGGCGCGCTCAGCGAGGCCGTCGAGGTCTCCGCCGCCGCGGTCCAACTGCAAACCGAAACGGGTGAAATTTCCAACCTGGTGGGCGCCGCACAAACCCAAGCCCTGCCCTTGAATGGCAGGGTGTTCAGCCAGCTCGTGGAATTGGTGCCCGGTGTGGTTTCCGACAACGGTCGCATCGGCGGCGGGACGGGTCTCTCCAGCGACACATCCGTGTCCATCAACGGCAATCAAAGCAACTCGAACCTTTGGCTCATCGATGGCCAGAACAATATGGATATCGGCTCCAACGCAGGTAACGTGGTCACTCCGCCCTTGGACGCACTGGAGGAGTTCAAAGTGCTGCGGAACAACTTCAGCGCTGAGTTCGGTCAGGTGACCGGCGGCGTGATCAACGTCGTGACCAAGTCCGGGACCAAGGATTTCCACGGCAGCGTCTACGAGTTTTTCCGCAACGACAAGTTGGATGCGACGGATTTCTTCTTAAATTCCTCCGGCACTCCCAAAAGCGAGTTGCGCTACAACAATTTCGGATACACGTTCGGCGGACCGTTCTGGATTCCCGGCCTTTACAATACGGACAAGTCCAAGGACTTCTTTTTCGCTTCGTACGAGGGCCGCCGCATCGTGCAAGGCAACGTGGCGACCGACAATGTCCCCACCCTACGCCAGCGCAACGGGATTCTCGACCCCACCTGTTCGGTGACGCCGGCGCCCTGCACGCCGCAACCAGCCGACCCTGAGGAACTGCCGCTTTCCGGTGAAGCCAACGTGAACCCGTCGCAGATTGATCCCAACGCCAAAGCGATCCTCGATCGCTATCCGCTTCCCAACGCCAGTTACGCTAACGCCGGTTTCAACTTCATCGCCAGTGAGAATACGGGCACTATTGACAACGTGGAGTTGTACCGTTGGGATCACAACTTCAGCGAGAAAGCCACACTGATGGTGCGATACATGGGTGAGGATCAGGGCCTGGGCGGCATCAACAGCCAGCTTTGGGGCGACGACAACTTCCCGTCGGTGAACAGCGACTGGGCCTTCACCGCTAAGAATGCCGTTGCCAAGTTCACCTATCTGATTTCGCCGCGCATGGTGAACGATTTCCAGTTCGGTTTTACGAACAACTTTATCCACTTTCAAACCAGCAAAACTTCTGATCCGACGCTGGCCTCCCGCTCCGGTTTCACATACACGGAGTTGTTCCCGGAAACCAGCGGATCGTTTCCCACGCTCAACGGCGTGGATGGATTTGGCTCCGTGTTCCACCAGGCGCCGTTCACCAATCGCGAGTCACTGCTTTCCTGGAAGGACGACATCGCCTACACCGTTGGCTCGCACAACCTGAAGTTCGGAGCCTTCTTCGGACGCAGCCGCAAACGCGAGCCGGCCAATGGCGGCGGCGACTTCGATGCCGGCACTCTCACGTTCGATAACTTCCAGGATCTTCTGCTCGGGAACCTCCAGAATTACCAGGAAGAGCAGACGCTGAATCCCGTCTATGATACCTGGCACGATGCAGCCTTTTATGTCCAGGACACCTGGAAGGCCACCAGCAAGCTAACACTCGACTTCGGCCTGCGCTGGCAGTACCTCGGCCAGGTGTTTTCGTCGCACAACAACATCGCCAACTTCTACCCCAACCGCTACGATCCAACGCAGTGCTCGGCGTCCGCTTTTCTGCCGGGTGATCTGCTCGATCCAACCAAGTGCAACACGCTGAATGGCATCGTAACGCCGGAATCGCCCAACCTTCCCAGCCGTGCGCTGGTAGCGAACCATCCGAACGATTGGGAACCGCGCGGCGGCATCGCATGGGCGCCCATCCAGAAGTTCGTTTTCCGTGCGGGCGCGGGAATGTTTCACGGTCGCGACGCGATCTCGCAAACCAGCGCGCTGGGTGAACTTCCTCCCAACGACCGCACCGCGACCTTGAACAACGTCACGTTCCCGCAGCTGGCGCCTTTCAATCCCGCCACGCCGCAGCCGCCCACGCTGCTGCAAACGCTCGATCCGATCTATTTCAATCCTCTGGCCTACCAATACAGCGCCGGCGCGCAATATCAACTTGCGCCCAACGCTGTGCTGGAGGTCAACTACGTCGGCAGTCACCAGATCCATCAGGGCCAGAATCGGGACATTAATCAGGTGGCCTCGTCGGCTCTGCTGGGTTCCTACGAGGGCACGCTCAATCCGGATCTGTACCGGCCGTATCTCGGCTACAGCGACATCTTCGTCAACGGCCGCGATGCGACCAGCCGCTACAGCGCTTTGCAGGTGTTCGCCAACCGCCGCTTCACTTCGGGAATCGAGCTTCAAGTGGCTTACACCTGGAGCCGCCTGATCTCAACAACGCTGAATCAGGACACCGAAGGCCGCGCCTCTCCGGTGCAGAACGCATACAACCTCAACGCCGAAAAAGCTCTGGGCACGCAGGACCAGCCGCAAACCCTGACGCTGAACTATATCTACGATCTGCCCTTCTTCAAACACAGCACCAACCCATTCGCGAAAGAAGCGCTCGGCGGTTGGGAGCTGGTGGGCATTTACACCGCGCGCGCCGGCTTGCCGAAGACGGTCTGCATCGACCAGGATGTTGTGGGATTGAGTGACGGCGGCACCATTTGCGAGCGGCCCGACGTCATCGCTGCTCCCAACTTATCCTCCGGCAAGCGGAGCATACAGGAGTACTTCAATACCGATGCATTCGTTCTGCAAGCTCCGGGAACGTTCGGCGACTCAGCCCGCAACAATGTCCGTGGGCCGGGAATCAACAACTGGGATTTCTCGCTCTTCAAGGATTTCGCTCTGCCGCGATTCGCCCGTGGCACCGGCGAAAGTCCGAAGCTGCAGTTTCGCGCCGAGTTTTTCAACTTCCTGAACCACACGCAGTTCTCGAGCATCAACACGACGTTCGTGCCGGCTCAACTCACAGGCGGGTCGCCGGCCAGCTCCTCGTCGCCGTTCGGCAGCGTCACCGGCACCTGGCCGTCGCGCGAGATCCAACTGGCGTTGAAGCTGGTATTTTAGTTTTTGCAAGGTCGGTCTCGAACACTTTCGGCGGCCCTCATTTTCACAGCGGCCGTTTGTGCCGTGGCGGCGGAGAGCGCACAGGAACACAATGCGCGAGGCTTGTTCGCGTTTCGCGACAAACGTTTCGCGGACGCGGCTCAGGAATTCGAAGCCGTTCGCGCGCTCGACCCCTCGTTTCCCGATGCCGATCTGAATCTTGGGCTCGCGCTATTTCAAGCGGGCCAATACCAGGCGGCTCTCGATCCTCTGCGCCGCGCCCGCCGGCTCAGCCCGAAATCTCCCGAGCTGCTGCTGGCGTTGGGCACTTCGCTGGCGCGGACCCACCAACCAGACCAAGCCAAGGAAGTGTTCGAGGAGTTTCTGCGCGTCCAGCCCGATACCGCCGAGATGCACGTCTTCTTCGGAGACGCTTACGCCAGTCAGAATCAGGTGGACAAGGCGGAGCAGGAATTCCATCGTGCGCTGGAGCTAGATCCCAAGATCGCCTCCGCGCATTTCAGCCTGGGCGTGCTCGCGCTAAGCCACCGCGATATGGACGCGGCGGAGCGCGAGTTTCAGAACGAGCTAGTCAATCATCCCGGCGATCCCCAGGCGCAATATCATCTGGCCTTCGTGTGGCTGAAGCAGGAGAAGGTCAAACCCGCGCTCGCGTTGCTGGAGAAAGTGATCGCGGAGAAGCCGGATTACGCTGAAGCCCACTACAGCCTGGGCAAAGCGCTGCTGGAACAAGGTTCCGTAGACGCGGCCCTCGTGCATCTCGAAGCGGCAGCCAAGCTCAAACCCGGGAAATCGTACCTGCACTATGAGCTTGGGCGCGCCTACACAAGAGCAGGCCGGCGCGCCGAAGCCAGCCACGAATTCGAGGTGACGAGAAAACTGAAGGCCGAAGAAATCCCTCAGGAGCCGGGCGGCATGGCGCCGTGACGATCACTTCAGCTCGCGCATGATCCCCGGCAGGCTCCACTGCGCTTGCAGGCTGTTGGGGCCCCAGCCGAATTCCGCGGCCATCACTTTGCCGACTTCTTCCTGGCTCTTGCCTTCGTGAATCAGACCGCTCGCGCGCGCGCGCAGCTTTTCAATGTTGTCGCGATAAGCCCGCAATCCGGCTTTGGTGGTCACCGGGCCGTGGCCGGGAATCACGGTGTCGATATCGAGCTTCAGCGCTTCGTCAAGGGCCTTGGTCCATTCGATTACGCTGCCGCCGCCCGTGTAGTCGATGAGCGGCGTATTGCCGGCCATCATGTCGCCGGTGTGAAGCGTGCGCAGTGCGGGGAAATAAATGAATGCGTCGCCATTGGTGTGGCCGCGTCCGAAATACTGCGCACGCACTTCCTTGCCGCCTAAGAACACCGACATTTCGGTCGTGAACACAACCTGCGCCGGGCTCATGCCGGGCTCCGCATTGGGCTGCTTGTGCTCGATGATGTTGTTCCGCGCGTTCACGGTGGAGATGATTTCCGCCGTAGGCAGGAACTTGGTATTCCCGCCACTGTGATCCGAATGATGATGCGTCGTCAGCACGTACTTGATCGGCTGATTGGTGACGCTCTTCACCTTGTTCACAATGCCTTCGTGATCTCGATCGAACTTATCGTCAACCAGGATGACGCCATCGCCCGTGATATACACCGCGACGTTGCCGCCGTCGCCCTCGATCTCGTAGAGATCGTCTTTGACTTTATTAAGCGCCAATTGTGGCGGCTGGTTCTGATTCTGCGTGTAAGCAAACCAGGCGAGCACGAGGAACAGAAACCCTGCGGCAGTGCGTGCGGCGAATGTCCGGCTCATTCGGAGAACTATACCAGATCCAGTTGGAATTTGGCCCCAACCTTACGGAACTCCGGCTGCCGCGAATCGTGTATGATTGCCGGTTATTGGCAATGCGTAGAAGTCGCTTCTTGTTAGCACTCCTCACCTTGTTTCCCAACCTGGGATTCGCCGAAGCGCCGAAGCCACTCTTGACGCTCGACGAGTTCTTCAACGCAGTGGAGATTCACCGCGTACAGATTTCGCCGGATGGCCGCGCCGTGGTCATCGAAACATCGCGCGCGGATTGGGATGCCGACCGCTTCCGCTCCGACCTATGGCTGTATCGCGATGAAGGCGCGGGCTCGCTCGTGCCCCTCACGACAACAGGACACGACCACGACGCACAGTGGTCGCCGGACGGCAAGTGGATCGCGTTTCTTTCCGATCGCGGTCCTGAGGAAGAACCGGCGAAGGAATCCAAGCACGGAACAACTGAACCCGAGAATGTGGTCCAGGTATGTGCGATTTCCGTGGCCGGCGGCGAAGCATTCGCGGTGACACGGAGTGAGGAAGAAGTGCATGCGTTCGCATGGTCCGCCCATTCGCGCGAGATCTATTTCGCCACACGCACGGCCTGGAGCAAGGAGCAGAAGGAGGCGTACAAGAAGGAATGGAAGGATGCCGTGCAGTTCCGGGAATCGGAGCGCGGCGATGTCATCAACCGGATCGCGGTTGCGGATGCACTGCGTTGCGTCACTGCGAGCGCCGGCGCACCCTGCGACGCGTCCACCGCAGTTGCACAGATCACAACTACGCCGCTCCGTGCCAAGCAACTGGAGACTTCGCCCGACGGAAAGCACATCGCGCTCTTGACAGAATCGCGGACCGAACGTTGGGAGTCGCTAGAAGACTACGCCATTTATCTGGTGGATGCTGCGGGCGGGCCGGCCAAGAAACTCGTCGTGCGGCCTGCCTTCTTGGACAGCCTGCGATGGGCGCAGGACAGCCGCAGTATCTTCTTCCATTTCCTGAATGGCGCGGTGGAAGGCCCATACCAGGATGCGCAGCCGCGAGTTTATTCCGTCGACCCGGATAGTGGCTCGATCGTCCGGTGGGCGGCGATGTTTCCAGGCGCACTGGCCGGTTACGCCTCGCTGCCCGGTGGCGGCCTGCTCGCGACCGGAAGGATGGGCACGGAAGTGCAAATGTACTTGCAACGCAGCGTGGGCGGCGATTTCGTGAAGCAAGCGGGATCGCCGGGGACGTACGAAGAGATCTCCCCCGCCGCGCACTCGCCAAGACTCGCGTTCGTCCATTCGAGTCTCCAGGAACCTGCCGAGGTCTACCTGGCGGAAAGCGCGGCCGATCTCGCACATGCGCGCCGCATCACCTCGTTCAACCGGATCCTCGCCGAACGCGCGCTGCCCGAGGGTAAGCCATATCGCTGGACGGCGGACGATGGCGTGACGGTGGAAGGGATGCTGATCTATCCTCCAGGAAAATTCGACGCGAAGCATCTGCGCACCCTGACGCTCATTCACGGCGGGCCGGGCGATGCCGACGGCAATCATTTTGAAGCGGATTGGTACCAGTGGGGATCGCTCGCGGCAGCCCAGGGCTGGCTGGTATTTGAGCCCAATTATCGCGGCTCGATTGGCTATGGCGACACGTTCGCGCTCGGAATTGTGCCGCAGATTGTCTCAAAGCCCGGAAGAGACATCATGGCCGGAGTAGACGCGCTGGTGAAAGACGGCATCGCGGACCCCGACCATCTGACGATCGGCGGATACAGTTACGGCGGCTATTTGACGAACTGGCTGATCACGCAGACGACGCGATTCCAAGCGGCCGTGACGGGAGCGGGTGCGGTGGAGCACGCCGTCAACTGGGGCAACGATGACACGACGCTGGACGATGCCTACTTCCTCGGCGGCAAGCCCTGGGAGGCGAAGCAGCGCTACAACGAGGAAGCGGCGATCTGGCAGATGAACAAAGTCAAGACACCGACGCACATCGTAGCCGGTGCCGACGATACTCGCGTTTACGTAGGAGAGAACTATCTTCTGGAACGGGCGCTACACGCGCAGGGCATTCCAGTCAAGCTGCTCCTCTTTCCCGGCGAAGGCCACCCGCTCGATAAGAATCCGTGGCACGGGAAGATCAAAGTTCGGGAAGAACTGAGGTGGCTCGAAAGCCATCAATAGAACAGGTACTTGCGCCACTGCTCGTCGCTCTTGCCGAGTAGGCGCATCAGGTGGCGGCTGGTGTGTAAACTGAACGGCCGCGGCTGGCGCGTCAATTTCATGCCCGCTTCCTCGGGCGTGCGGTTGCCTTTGCGATTGTTGCAGGGATGGCAGCAAGCCACCAGATTCTCCCACGCGGATTCGCCGGCGCGCGAGCGCGGGATCACATGATCGAGCGTCAACTCGCCCGAGGGCATGGTGCGCAGACAGTACTGGCAGGTGTAGCGATCGCGCATCAGGATGTTCTTCCGCGAGAGGGCGCGGGTCTGGTGCGGGATGCGGCGATATTCGAGCAATCGGATGACGGACGGGAGCCGCATCGCGTGACGCGACGAATGCACCGCGTGCGTGGATTCCTCTTCAGCCGAGGCTACGCCCTTCAGCACGAGCACCAGCGCCCGCCGCGCCGCACAGATGTTGATGGGTTCGTAGCTGGCGTTTAAGACCAGCACCGGCTTCTGCAACCTGCCCAAACTCGGCATCTCAGGCAACCTCCTGGGAAACTTGTTGGTCTGGCTCCAATTGGTCCGGCTCGAACAGCCGGCGATCCACGCGCGCCACGGCCAGCAACGTCACGGAACTCGCGCCGCCGCGCTTCAGCGCGACGGCACACGCACTCGCGGTCGCACCGGTAGTCATCACATCATCGATCAGCAACACTCGCCGCCCTTCCACTGCTCGCGGCCTTCTCACACGAAACGCTCCCGCCACATTCTCGCGGCGGCGCGCGTTACTCAAACCCGCCTGCGCCGCCGTGGCGCGCGATCTCCCGACCGCGTTCACCATGGGAATCGCACAGCGCCGCGCGATCAACCGCGCCAGCAGCTCCGCCTGATTAAACCCGCGCTGCCATCTCCGCCGCCAGTGCAACGGCATGGGCACAACTACATCGAACTGTTGGTCCCGCGGCAGCGCCGCGGCCAGATATCCGCCCAGCGTCTTTGCCAGCGGCTTCATGCGGCCGTACTTGAACAAGTGAATCAGCTCGCGCAGGGTGTCTTCGTAGGCGCCATAGCAATAAGCCATGTCGAACCCGCGCGCGCCCGACCGGCACAAGCGGCAGCGGCCCACTTCATCCAGCGGAAAAGCGTTCTGGAAGGGCGTGCGGCAAGTCACACAAAAGTAATTCGCCGCGAGCGGTGCGGGAGCTTTCAGGCAACGCGCGCACACCGGAATGCGCGTAAAACCGTCCAGCGGGAGGTTACAAACCCGGCACTCATCGGGAAATAGAAGCGAAAAAAAACCGTGCGGGACCTGACGAAGAACAGAAGGGAGGGTAACCGGGAAACCTGACCAGAACCTGCTACTCGAGAAGACTCACCTCCGCACCCCGCTACCGTTTCCCAGCAGCTCCTTGACTTGCGGTTTTTGGCAACCGGCCACTAATTCCATGTGCGCCGCCTCAGAATCTTCTAAATCAAATTCTAAGAAAGCCGGGCGCACTAAGTCAAATAGCCCAGAATTAACCAAGCGCTAATTTTCACCAATCAGGCGCTCGTCCGTTCCACCGTGGCATCCGGCCGCGCAAGCACCGCGTCATCAAGCTCCACACCCAATCCTGGACCACCGGGCAGCGGCAACATGCCGTCCACCGCAGGTAACGTATTTGTCACAATTCCCCGGTACTCATCCAGATAATGTCGACGCACTGTTTCCAGAATGTGCAGGTTGGTCAGGTTGGCCGCCAGATGTGCTGACGCTGCGTGCAGCACCGGCCCGCCGCAGTTATGCGGCGCCACCGGCAGGTAGTACGTCTCCGCCATCGACGCAATCTTCTTCGCCTCCGAGATCCCGCCGCACCAACTGATGTCCGGCATGATGATCCGCGCCGCACGGTTCTCGATCACCTCCCGGAATCCCCAACGCGTCATCAGCCGCTCGCTCAAACACAACGGCAGCCGCGTGGCCTTCGCCAGTTCCGCGTACACCGCCAGATTATCCTGCGGCAGCATCTCTTCGAGCCACATGGGCGCGTACGGCTCGAGCGCGTGCGCAATCTCGATTGCGCAGGGCAAACTCCAAAATCCATGAAACTCCATCGCGACGTCCATCGAATCGCCCAGTTCTTCGCGAATCAGTCGCAGCGGCTCGATGCCTTGCCGCATTTGCGCCGCGGTAATGTACTGGCCGCGAGTCTCGCGCGCCACTCCATCAAACGGCCAGATCTTCATGGCGTGGATGCCCGAGCGTGCCAGGTCGCGCGCCAGCTTCACGGGTTCCGTGAGGAAGTCGATGTGGTCATAGCAAGTGTTGTAGATCCGGATCTTTTCCCGCGACGCGCCGCCGAGTAATTGATAAACCGGCACTCCCGCCGCCTTGCCCGCCAGATCCCAAAGCGCGATATCCACGGCGCTGATGGCGCGCATTTCCGCTCCCGCCCAACCGCTGTACGAGATGGCCTGAAACATATCGGCCCAAAGGCGATCAATGGCGAGCGGATCGCGCCCCAACAGAACCGGCGCCAGCGCCTGATGGACAATCGCCGATTCGGCATCGGGATGCGGATAGGTTTCTCCCAACCCGACCAGCCCGGCGTCGGTGTGGATGCGCACCCAGAGCCACCGGATCGGACCGGCATGCACCGTGACCCCGCGCGCCAGACGAATGGTTTCTATAGCGGTGATGCGCATAAAGGCGGGTTCCAGGTGCTAGGTTCCAGGTGCTAGCTTCAGGTTCCGGCAGACTGTTCGCCCCGACACCTGACGCCTAAAACCTGGCACCGCGTCTTTCACCTCAACAGCTTCCGCCCACTGAAATCCGGCGCCAGCAGCGCATCCGGCGTGAACACCGCCAGCGTCTTGGCCAGCTTCTCCACGTCCGCGCCTTCTTCCACCGGCATCTCGTGCTCCACCCAGCTCGAGAGCGGGATGTTGCGAAAGAAAATGCGTTCCTGCAACACCAGGCTTCGCTTACTAAGAAACAGCGCCTTCTGCTCGCGGACGTAGTGCCGCTCTTCCACGCGCAGGTCGCCCAGAAAGTCGTCGAAGGCTTTCCGTTTGGCCGCCTCTTCGGTGGCGCGGATGGTTTCGTGAAGCACTTTCGTCTGCCCGTCGAGGTGCGCGCGCGCTTCGGCCAGCGCCGCCCGCTCGCCCGCGATGGCCGCCTCCATGCGCGCCTTCATCACATAGTAGGCAAGGGCGCCCGAGCCGAGCGACACCAGTATAGGTAAGCAGACCCACAGCATATAGGTCATACGCACTAGTATCGGCGATTTCTCGGGAAACCTGTAGTTAACGGTGGGTATAGCAAAAGTCCAGTGACATCACTGGGCCTGGCTGCCATCGATCTTTTGACCGCCCGTGAGCGCGCCCAGGACCGACAGTTGATAGGAGAAATCTTGAAACGTGAGCAGGCCGCCGAGCGCACCCAGCAGCGTTCCCATCCGATAGATCAGTCCCCGCACGATCCCATACCGTTTCCGCAAATAAACCGCCATGCCGAGAATTTGATCCGCATCCCGGGCCGCGCGCTCTCCTTTGTCCAAGTCCGCGCGCCCATGGTGAATCACTCTCGTACCAGCCGTCACCAGCACCCGCTTCCCTGCCCGCCTCACTTGATAACAAATCTCCGCATCGCTGCCGAAGTTCCCATAGCGCTCGTCGATCTGCCCCATGGCGCGCAGCGACAGGCTGCGAATCATGAGCGCCGCACCGCGCGCATAATCCACGTTTTGTTCCCCGCCCTGTGGATCAGCCGGGCGCCACTGAATAGCAGTCCGTCCAGGAGCCGGCAGTGACGAGATCTGCGGCGCTGGCTGGCCGTCGGGAGTCACCAGCAGCGGGCACGCCGCCCCCACATCGGTCTGATTTTCGAGAATGCCCGCGAGCAGCGAAACAGTTTCCGGTGAAACCTCCGTGTCCTCATGCAGCAGCAGAATAAATTCGCCGATCGCGCCGCGAAGCGCCACATTCAGGGCTTTGGTCAAACCGAAATTTCGCGGCATGCGGATGAACCGCGTGTTCGGGAAATCCGTCTCGAGCTGGGCGCTGCCATCGGTCGACCCGTTATCTACCACCAGGATCTCGATTTTCTCCCGGTCCTTGGAACGCTCCAGCGCTTCAACCGCCTTCCGCAGCAGCTCCGCGCGATTGTATGAGACGACGATGACCGTGGTACCGGGAGGCTTGGGAGCTTCTTCCTCAGCCTCGGGCTTCTCCACCACCTGCGGAGAAATCAATTCCGTTTTCGGAGTTTTGGTGTGTCGGACTTGTGGCACGTTGCGCGCATCAGGATAACACGAGCAGGTTGCAGCCAGGTTTCAGCGGACGGTTCGCCCTGACATCTCAACCCACATGCGTCGGAGCCGGTGCAGCAACCGCCGTCACCGGCTGCCGGTTTCTAGCAAACAACCAATATCCGAGCCCCACCACCACCAACACGAGAGAAATCCACTGCTCGGTTGAGAATGGGCCGGTGAGCGGGTTGGATTGCTGATCGTGAAACCGTACAAATTCTACACAGAACCGCAGTATCCCGTAGAGCACCAGGTACAGGCTCACGATCGATCCGTCGCGGTGCGGCCGCAGAAAGCCGAAATACAGCGCCGCGAAGATAATCAACTCGCCCAACGATTCATACAACTGCGTCGGATGCAGCGGCACGCCAAGCGGCACACCCACCAGTTCATTCGCCCGTGGATTCCTGAACGTCACTGCCCATGGCAAGCGCGTCTGTACGCCCCAGCAGCAGCCTGCCGAAAAGCAGCCCAGGCGCCCGATGGCGTGTCCCAGCGCGAGGCCCGGAGCGAATGCGTCCGCCGTCCGCAGCGCCGGCAATCCGTTGCGCCACATATAGACGAATGCCGTCACCAGCGCGGCAATGAAACCGCCATAGAAGATTCCCGCGGCCTGCAAGGTCGATAGTGAAAAGATCTCGCGCCAGTTGCTGCGAACCGCGGGATCGAGAACAATCATCAGCAGCTTCGCCCCCGCGATCCCGGCCAGCGCGCAATAAATCCCGAGATTGAGGACCGTCTCTTTGTGAAGACCCGCCTTGGCCCCCAGGCGTCCCGCAATCCAAAGCGCAGCCAGGAAAGCAAGGGCCACCAGCAGGCCGTAGGTGGGCAGAAAAAATCCGCCGATTCGAAAGACTTCAGGAAACATCTTGTGTGTGCGCCGGCTGGCGCTTGACCTTAAAGAAATCCAACAGTAACAGGCCGCTGCCGATCACAATGGCGCTATCGGCGGCATTGAATGCCGGCCACTGATAACTCCCGATATAGAACAACAGAAAATCCGTAACGCCGCCTTCCCGCACTACCCGATCGAAAACATTGCCTAGCGCGCCACCCAGAATCAGCGCCAGCGCGATGGATGTTTTGCGATCGAACCGGGAGGTGCGCCACAGCATCACCACCAGCGTCACCAATGCCACAATCGAAAACCCGATCAGCAAAACCGAGCGCCACTCCGACGTCGATTGGGCAAACAACCCGAACGCCGCGCCTTGATTTTGCGAGTGCACGATCTCGAAGAATCCCGGAATCACCACGTGGTTGTCATAAAACGAAACGCGCGTCTCAATGATCCACTTGGTCAGCCGGTCGATGGCGAACACCGCTCCGGCCACTCCGTACATCACGGCCCGTACCCCTGGCTCACGCATGCAGAATCTCATCCACAGCTTCCGATGGCTCACGCATGCAGAATCTCATCCACAGCTTCCGAACAGCTAGCGCAGATCGTGGGGAACGCGGCGTTCGATCCGATATCGGTCTTGTACTTCCAGCAGCGCTCGCATTTCGCGCCCGATGCCCGTTCGATTTTCACCTCGATGACGTCCCCGCTCGCCGGCGATAGTTCGACTTCCGAAACGATAAACAGGGCCGGCAAATCGGCGGCGTACGTTTGGAGCAGCGGATACAAATCACCGTTCGCGCTCAGACGCACGCGAGCCTCCAGCGGCGCGCCGATGAATTTTTCCTGCCGTGCGATCTCCAGGCTCTTGAGCACGTCCTGCCTCACTTCCATCAGACGGTCCCAGTTGGCCGCGCGTTTCCTTTGCTCGCTCGTGATGCCCGTGGTCAGCTCCGCCGGTTCCGGAAACAGCGCCGTGTGCACGCTGCCCTCGAAGCCCATGTGGCGCCAGACTTCGTCCGTCGTAAACGCGAGAATGGGTGCGCACAGCCGCACCAACGCGTAGAGCAGCCTGTGCAGCACCGTCTGCGCGCTGCGCCGCGAGTGCGATTTCGGCGCCGCGGTGTACAGCCGGTCCTTGAGCACATCAAAGTACACCGCGCTCAAGTCCACGGTGGCAAAATCGTACAGCGCCCGGTAGACCTTGTGGAACGCGAACTCTTCATACCAGCCCCGACAGCGGGCCACCAGATCTTCCGCGCGCAGCAGGATCCATTGGTCGATCTCCGGCAGCTTGTCGGCAGGCACGGCATCGCTCTTGACGTCGAAATCCGACAGATTTCCGAGCGGATACCGGAACGTATTGCGCAGCTTGCGATAGGCCTCGGTGAGACGCGCGAGAATCGTCTCCGACATGCGCACGTCTTCGTTGAACTCAACCGACGCCGTCCACAGCCGCAGCACTTCCGCGCCGTATTTCTTGATTACTTCTTCGGGCTCAATCGCGTTGCCGAGCGACTTGTGCATCGCCCGCCCTTCGCCATCCAGCGCCCAGCCGTTGGTCGCGCACGCATGATACGGCGCGCGGCCCTTGAGCCCGACTCCCACCAGCAGCGAACTGTGGAACCAGCCGCGGTATTGATCGCCGCCTTCGAGATATAGATCCGCCGGCCAGCGCAGCCCGTTACTCTCTTGCAGCACCGCCAGGTGGCTGGAACCAGAATCGAACCACACGTCGAGAATGTCCGATTCTTTGCTGAACTCCGAAGACCCGCACTTGGAACAGCGCACGCCCTCGCCGATCAACTCCGCTGCCGTCTTCTCGTACCATACATCCGCCGTGTGCTGCTCGAATAATGCGACCACACGATCGAGGATCTTGCGGTCGGTAAGCGGCTCGCGACACGCCGCGCAATAGAACACGATGATGGGCACTCCCCAGACGCGCTGCCGCGAGATGCACCAGTCCGGGCGCGTGGCGATCATGTTCGACATGCGGTCATCGCCCCACTCCGGCATCCAATGCACGTCTTTGATCGCTTCGAGCGTCTTCTCGCGAAGCTGGTTGCGATCCATGCCGATGAACCACTGTTCCGTGGCCCGGAAGATGGTCGGATTGTGGCAGCGCCAGCAGTGCGGATAGCTGTGCTCGACCTTCTCGGTAGCCAGCAGCGCGCCCTTCGATCGCAGCAGTTCGATCACGATCGGATTCGCTTCCCAAACCGTCTTGCCGATCAGTTCCTCGGGTATTTGGCCTTCTGCCCCTTCAGCCTGATAGAAGCGGCCTGCTTCGTTCACCGGGCAGAAGATGGAAATCCCGTACTGCAATCCAATCTCGTAATCTTCCTGGCCATGGCCGGGCGCGGTGTGGACTGCTCCTGTGCCCTGCTCGAGAGTGACGTGGTCGGCAAGAATTCCGCGAGAATCCCGTTCGATGAACGGGTGGCGGAACACGGCGCCATCGAGATTTGCCCCCGGGAACGGGATGCCCGCGTATTTCCATTCCTTCCACCCACACGCGTCCGCCGTCGCCGCTAAGCGATCCTTCGCGACGACATACACATCACCCGCGACATCCACCGCCACGTAGTCAAATTCCGGATGAAACGCGACGGCCATGTTGGCCGGAATGGTCCAGGGAGTGGTGGTCCAGATCAGGCCATAGACCTTCTTGCCCTTGAGATCCGGGTGTATCTTCTCGGGCGGCGACGTCAAGGCAAATCGCACCCAGATCGAAGGACTGGTGTGATTCTCGTATTCGACTTCCGCTTCCGCGAGAGCCGTCCGATCCCGCAGACACCAGTGCACCGGCTTCAATCCCTTGTAAACGTAACCGCGATCCAGAAACTCGACGAACGCTCGCGCAATGGCCGCTTCGTACGAAGCGCTCATTGTCAGGTACGGGTCTTCCCAGCGTCCGAAAACACCGAGCCGGATAAACTCCCGCCGCTGGATGTCGACGTACTTTTCTGCGTATTTGCGGCATTCTGCGCGAATCTCGGCCGCGCTCATCTTGGCTTTGCGCGATCCAAGCTGGTTGTCGACCTTCAGTTCGATCGGCAAACCGTGACAATCCCAACCCGGCACGTAGGGCGTATCGAACCCCGCCATACACTTCGACTTGACCACGAAGTCCTTGAGAATCTTATTGAAGGCGGTCCCCAGATGAATGTCGCCGTTGGCGTATGGCGGACCGTCGTGCAGAATGTAGACCGGCCGGCCGGCGCGCGCCTGTCGCACTTGCGCGTAGATATTCTCGTTCTGCCATCGCTCGAGTAGCTTCGGCTCGGTTTGCGGCAGATTCGCCTTCATCGGAAAATCCGTCCGCATCAAGTTCAGAGTTTGCTTCAGATCCACGCGTTCAGGGTCCATTCAGTTGTTTGCTGGGGTCTAAATTCATTGTGGCACAACACCGCGTATAAAGAAGTCACCCTTGCTGGTGTGCGGGCTGACCGCGATATCGAAGAAACCAATCATCATCTCTTCATAGCTTTGCGGCCCGAAGCGCACCGCCTCGTCCGGATCGGGATTATTGGGATTGTTGCGCGAGTTGTCGAAGTAGGCCACGCATTCGAGCTTCGTTCCAGCTTTTATTGCCAACGGTTTAGCAAGCCGATAGGAAAGTTGCCAGTGGAAGTTATACGGCTTGACACGCAACAGGGTGCGGCGTTTGCCGTCGGGTTCGATGATGTTGTATTCGAAGCTTGCGCCGCGCAAGTGCATGTGGGGAAAGAAGCTGAGCAGCTCCGTGTCGTTGGGCATCGTCCCCCAGGCCGAAACGCGATAGTGCGGATGCTCGGGCGGGATCAGAAAGCGGTCATTGTCCAGTTGTAAAGTAATGACTCGTTTGTTTGGTGGATCTTGCTGAAAAACCACGCCAAGTTTTGACTGGTCGCTCGTCGCGCGGCCGTTCGGCGTGTAGTGAAATTGGAAGACCAGATCCGACCCCGCTCTGATCAGCTTTCCCATAGATTTGCCCCAATCCTCAGCTAAACTTCCGGGTGAATAAACCAGCAGGATGTCGCTGGTGGTCCAGCCGTTAGAAAGACGCTCCCGGGGCGTATCTCCCGGCGGAACATAGGGGATTCCTGGTTTCGCATCGCGAAGCCAGAAAGAGCCCGGCTCGCGAATGTACACGACGGCATGGTGCACGACCGCGCGGTTACTTGGCCGCAATTCGGCCATCTCGACCCACTTGTCCTCCGTAAATCCTGTGGGCACAACGATGTATTGATAGTCGACATCTCCCGCGGCCGGAATGGGAAATGGGTGCGGCATCTGGAGCACTACATCTGGGGTTTGGATGTTCCAGTTTTCAACCCAGTGCGGCGCCGGCGGAGCGTCGTGCGGGTCTCCTTCCGGGGCGCCGGCATCAACCCATTTTTCAATGGTTTGGATCTGGTCTCCGGAAAGCGAGCGGTCATTCGAGAACGGCCCGTAACCCGGTTCGGCAAACCAGGGCGGCATTCTTTTTAACGCGACAGATTCCCGTATGGCTTTCGCCCAGGGGCGGACCTGTTTATAAGTTAAAAACGGCGTGGGCGCCACTTCGCCGGGGCGGTGGCATTGCTGGCAGCGGGCCTCGAGAATCGGGAGGACATCGCGGCAGAAAGTTGTTGGACTGAGCGCAGCCAACATCAGGAGGAGCACACCTCCATCCTATTCCACACGGCTCTTCACGACCTCCAGGAACGCGCGGGCGGCGTGGCTAAGGGCACGGCGCGAGGGGTAGACGAGACGAATCTTGCGCTCGACGTGCAGTTCCTTCACGCGAACTTCGCACAGTTTCCGCTGATCGAGGTCCTTTTCCACGCACATGCGCGGGAGGAAGGCCACGCCCTGGTTGTCTTCGACCATGCGACGAATCGTCTCGACGGTCGGCATCTCGACTTCCATATGGAGCGGCACCTTGTGACGCTGGAACTCACGCAGGACGACATCGCGGTATGGAGAGACGACGTTGTGAGCGATGAAGGTTTCGCCGCCGAGATCGGTGATGGAGGTAGTTTTTCGTTTGGCAAATGGATGCTTGGGGGAGACGACGAATACCAGCGAATCGGTGTAGAGTGCGGTGGACGCTAGACGCGCGTCGCCGGGATCGTAGCTGATGACGCCCAGCTCCAGGTTGCCGTCGATTAACTCAGCGGGAATCTTGCTGGAGAGGCTGCGGCGCACCTGCACTTTGACTTTGGGATAGAGACGGCGATAGCGCGCGATGTGGCCGAGCAAATAAAGCGTGGTGGATTCATTGGCTCCGATGACGAGGCGGCCGGCGGAGTTGTCGCGCAACTCGGCGAGTGAGTTCTCGAGCTCCTGGCGGAGATTCTCGAAGCGGCGGGCATATTCGAGGACGGTTTGCCCGGCATCGGTCAAGACCAGATCCTTGGCGGAACGATCGATCAGTTTCTCTCCGAGTTCGAGCTCCAGGCGCTGCAAGGCTAGAGAAACGGCGGGTTGTGTGCGGAGTAGTCTTTCAGCGGCGCGGGAAAAGCTTTTTTCGGTGGCAATGGTGAGGAAGACCTGGAGAGGGTAGAGTTCCATGTTTTTCGATCATAACAGGTGTTTATATAGGCAAAGGAAATTATAAGCTTCCGAAATCTCGGTGGGCTGGCAACCACTGTTGCGACGCGTTAACGTTAAATTCATCCATGCTCTCTCGCGGTTCCAGGTTACTGGTCGTGGCAGTGATGGAAGTTATTTGCGCGCGCCCCGAGACCGTACGGAATCCCGCTAAGAGGACAGGAGCCGGGCCGTTATTCCAAATTGTGCGGAACGGTATATGGGGTTTCATGGATCGTACCGGCCGAGTCGTTATCGCGCCAGCATTTGCTGACGAGCGCGACTTCTTTCATGGTCTGGCAGCGGTACAGTTGCCGGAAGGGAAAGAGCGCTTCCTTTTGATTTAGTTCCTTCTCAAATCCCGGAACCGTCTTGCGGGGCGAGGGCACGCCGGTCTGGGCTTGACTCGATCGTCTGGCAGTCTTAAGCTAAGAATTCTAGGCATGGGACGCAAGGCGCATAAGAACGATTCGTTACCCGGTTCACTGGACATGTTGATTCTGCGGACGCTGTCCCGGCGCGACCTCCATGGATACGGCATCGTCCAATTCATTCAGCAGTCGTCTGACAACGAGCTGCTCGTTGAGGAGGGCTCACTTTACCCTGCTCTCCAGCGGCTGGAGCTAAACGGATGGGTTAACGGTGGCTGGGGCGTGACGTCGAACAATCGGCGGGCGAGGATCTACAAGATCACGGCGGCTGGCCGCAAACAACTGGCGGTTGAAACTCAAAAGTACGCGAAACTCACGCTGGCGATCGCCCGGGTGATGGGAGCCGGGTGACAGACATGCTGATACGGCGCCTGAGATATTGGATGGAGAGCGCCAGGCGCAGCGACGCGCTGCGCGAAGAAATGGAGCTCCACCTTGCGGAGAAAGCCGCGGAACTGGAAGCCGACGGTATGACGCCGGAGTTCGCGCGGGCGGAAGCGCGGCGGCGATTTGGCAACGTCGGACTGAAGCGCGAAGAGTCGCGAGAGATTTGGATGACACGGTTTCTGTCGGAGCTTGGCCAGGATGTCCGCTATGGCTGCCGCACCATGACCGCCAACAAGGCATTCAGCGCCTTGGCCGTCTTGTTACTGGCGCTCGGCATCGGGGCCAATACGGCAATCTTCAGCTTGATGGAGTCGGTTCTGTTGCGCTCGCTGCCGGTGGCCGATCCCGAATCGCTGGTGGTCCTGAATTGGCATAGCCGCCCGCCGTATGACGCCAACAAGCAATGGCAGCATGTCATTCACGGAGTAAAAGGCGTTGTCTGGCCGGGCGAAAAAGGCAACATGGTCAGCGGGATGTTCCCGTACGCCGCGTTCGAGACGCTTCGCGACGAGAATCCCGTCTTTTCCACGCTCTTCGGGTACTTCAACGGACTACACCGTAACTTGGCCATCCGCGGGCAGGCCATGAGCGCCACTTCGGAGTACGTTTCCGGCGAGTATTTTCGCGGCCTCGAAGTGTCGCCGGCGGCGGGACGTCTGATCGATTCCGAAGACGACCGTCCAGGCGCCGCGCCGGTCGCTGTCATTAGTTTCGCTACGAGTCAAAACCGCCTTGGAGGACCGGGGAATGCGATTGGACAACCGATTTTGGTCGATAACGTGCCCTTCACGGTCATCGGCGTCGCACCGCCGGAATTCTTCGGCGTTGACCCGGCGGCGGCACCTGACGTCTACCTTCCCTTGCATACGAATTTGCTCACAGACGGCGCCAGTGCTTCTCGTACGTATCAAGACGGAAACTTCTACTGGATCGAAATGATGGGGCGCCTGCGTCCCGGAGTCAGCATGGCCCAGGCGCAGGCAGCGCTGGCTCCTCGTTTCCATCAATGGGTTGCCACGACCGCGAAGACCGAAGGTGAGCGCGCCAGGCTGCCCGCGCTGATTCTGAATCCCGGCGGAGAAGGTCTGGGCAGCCTGCGGCGCCAGTATTCGAAGCCTCTTTACGTGCTGCTGGCAATGGTGGGATTGATCCTGGCAATCACGTGCGCGAACATCGCCAATCTGCTGCTGGCAAGGGCCGCCGCGCGACGCCGCGAAATGGCGGTCCGGCTCAGCCTGGGAGCGGGACGGTTTCGTATCGTGCGACAGTTGCTCACCGAGAGTGTGATGCTGGCGTCGCTCGGCGGAGCGTTCGGCATCTTGTTTGCGATTTGGGGCGTGCGATCGCTGACGTTTCTGTTCTCCAGAGGGCAGGAGAACTTTACGCTGCATGCGGAATTGAACTGGCACGTGCTGGCCGTGACGGCGGCGCTCTCCGTTGCTTGCGGCGTGTTATTTGGCCTTGTGCCGGCGCTTCAGTCCACGCGTTCTGACGTCATGCCCGCGCTGAAGGATGGCCGGGGGGGCGGACCGCGCCGCGGCGCGCAGCACGCCCTGGTAGTCGCCCAAATCGCGATGTCTTTTCTCATCCTGGTGGCCGCGGGCCTGTTTGTCCGGACCCTCGACAAGCTGCACTCCGTCCAACTGGGATACGCCCGCGAGAACATCCTTCTGTTCTCGTTGAACGCGCGCCAGGCCGGACATCGCGATCCGGAGATCGCCACTTTTTATGCGAACCTGCGCAAGCGCTTCGAATCGATCCCCGGGGTGAGCAGCGCCACGCTTTCGCAATCGTCGATCATCAGCGCCGGCCATGCCGGCAAGACATACAGGGGGCCGATGAAGATCGGCGCTATAACCATCGAAGGCGCCCACGTCATGACGGCCGGACCGCGCTTCCTCACGACGATGCAGATTCCGATCCTGGCCGGGCGTGAGATCGACGAACACGACCAACCGGGCTCCAGGCCGGTAGCGGTGATCAGCGAGCGGCTGGCTAGGACTTACTTCCGGAACGAGAATCCGTTGGGCAGGCGGATTACGCTCGTGGACGACAAGCGCGATGTCGAAATCGTCGGCGTGTCGGCGAACCTGCGGTACGGCGGTCTGAAAAATGACGAAGCCAGTGCCATGACCGTGTTTGTGCCGGTCAGCCAGTTTTCTCCAGAGGGAGTGACGTACGCGCTGCGCACTGCGGGGGATCCACTGAGGTATGTCCAAAGTGTGGATGAGATCGTGTGGGAGGCAGATTCCCGCATCCCCGTCACCAACGTGATCACGCAAGCCGCGGAAATCGATCGGACGATCAGCCACGAAGTCATGTTCGCGAAATTGTGTACGGGTTTCGCGGTTCTCGCGCTCCTGATCGCGTGCGTGGGAATCTACGGAACGATGTCGTACAACGTCGCGCGGCAGATCGGCGAAATCGGAATCCGTATGGCGCTGGGCGCGCAACGCGGGGCTGTGGTCTGGATGGTTCTGCGCCACGTTCTAATACTGGCCGCGGCGGGACTCGCGGTCAGCGTGCCTGCCGCTTTGATCGGGTTCCGGCTTGTCAAATCGTTTCTGTTCGAGACCCAGCCGAATGATCCGGGAACTCTGGCGCTGGCCGGTGTCGTCCTCGTAGGTGCCGCGATTCTCGCCGGATATGCGCCGGCAAGGCGTGCGTCCCGAATTGATCCGCTGGCGGCTCTGCGGCACGAATAGGACACGATCGACCAGATTGGGATGGTCGCTCAGCAAAACGGCGCGGGTACCTGCGCTACTAGTATCGCGGCACGGTGTAGTGGACTACGAATGTGCCGAAGAACAGAGCCAACCATGCCAGCACCAATAGAACTTGGATGACTGCCGGGTGCGCGCGTCGGATCACGATGGTTCCGGCGACCAGGTCCCCGACGCGTTGCCGCCAGGCGGAAAGGAGTGCGACAACCAGGCCAACCAGATAGCCGGCGATGGCGTCAACCGCGCGCAGCAGATTGCGAATCAGGGCAGCGCTGAAATTGCACGCATCGCCATCTCGCTGGCGGACCTGAATGCCGGTAATCGCCTTGCCAAGGGTGGCCCCAAAGAACGCCTCGAACAGAACGTAGTAGGTCAAACCGACGCAGCACAGCCCGATGAGAATCAAGGCTGCGAAGCCTTTCCTGGCGAAGCCGTACTCGATCACATGTGCCGGCATCATCATGGCAATCAGGTTGAGCGCGCACCAGCAGGCAATCAGATCGAGGATGGCGGCGATAGCTCGCCGTACCAGCGAAGCCAAACGCGGCACGGACTGGCCTGGACGGCAGCGTGCGGCAACCTGTGATCCGCCCAAGATCGCCATGGCGAGGGATGCTCCGCAAGCGATGCAGAAGCGGTCCTGGAAATCGTTGGACGCACCACAAGTGGAGCAGACCATACGTCTGTGCCGAGTATAAGACCCAGCGGAAACGCACGCCATGATGCCGATGGTTAACCTGGCGGCTGAGACCGGGACCCCAGCGAAAGACCGCTATCATAACAAGAACTTATCCATGCTATGAGGATTATAAATTTGCTAAATTTATCGATTGGTACGGATAATTGGTTCGTACCGGTTGGACCCGCGTGCACCGCGGACCGCCGGCAAGAATTCCCGGCCGGGCCTTCGAGCAACCAACTCATGGTCCGGCCGCTGGATTTTTAGAGGCGGCTACCCAAACCATGAGCGACCGCGTATATATTTTCGACACGACTCTGCGCGACGGCGAGCAATCGCCCGGCTGCAGCATGACGGTTCGCGAGAAGACCCGCATGGCCCACAAGCTGGTGGACCTGGGAGTGGACATTCTCGAGGCCGGATTCCCTATTGCATCGGAAGGCGACTTTGAAGCGGTGGACGCGGTGAGCCGCGAGTTTCCGTGGGTCACGGTGGCGGCGCTGGCGCGTTCCTGCACGCTGGATGTGGAGCGTGCGGCGCATTCACTCAAGCACGCACGGCGGCCGCGCATCCACACGTTTATTGCGACGAGCGACATTCACTTGAAGCACAAGCTCAAGAAGTCGCGGCAGCAGGTGCTGGATGAGGCCACGGCAGCGGTAGAACTCGCACGCGAACACGTGGACGACGTGGAGTTCTCAGCCGAGGATGGGGCCAGGACCGATCCGGACTTCCTCGAGGAGATCTCCAAGGCCGTAGTGGCGGCGGGTGCGCGGACGGTAAACATTCCGGACACGGTTGGGTATTCGGCGCCGAAGGAATATGCGGCGATTATCGGCCACGTCGTGAAAGCACTGGGCGACACCGCCATCGTGAGCGTGCACTGCCACGACGATCTGGGATTAGCGGTGCCGAATTCGCTGGCGGCGGTTGAGGCGGGCGCCAGGCAGATCGAGTGTACGATTAATGGCATCGGCGAGCGCGCGGGGAATTGTTCGCTGGAGGAAGTGGTGATGGTCATGAAGACGCGGAACGACCTTTACCCGTACTCAACCGGTATCAATACCAAGCATCTGTATTCCGCAAGTGAACTGCTGAGCTCGATCATCACGTTCGGGCCGCAGCCAAATAAGGCGATCGTGGGACGCAACGCGTTCGCGCACGAAGCGGGCATTCATCAGGACGGGTACCTGAAAGAAAAAACCACCTACGAAATCATCGACCCGACGAGCGTGGGTGTGCCGGAAGGCAAGCTCGTGCTAGGCAAACACAGCGGACGGCACGCGTTAAGCAAACGCTGCGAAGACCTCGGATTCACACTCACGAAAAGCGAACTGGACTCGCTGTATCACCGCTTCACCGCGATGGCTGACCGCAAGAAAGGCGTGATGGACGAGGAGATCATCGCGCTAATCGGGGACACGCAGGCCAAGCAGGCAGTGGGCGATTGATCGCAGAGCAAAGAACAAGGCCGGGCTTGCCCGGCCACTACAGCGCATTCCTCGCGCACGAGTAAAAGCGACAGCATGAACCTTAACATTCTAGTTTTGCCCGGAGACGGGATTGGTACGGAAGTGACGCGCGAAGCGGTGCGCGTACTGCGGCATGTGGCGAAGAAGTGGAATCACGCGCTGAAGCTTACCGAAGGGTTGCTCGGCGGGATCGCCATCCATAAGACGGGCGGGCCACTGCCGGAGGAGACGGTGCGGCTGGCTGGAGAAGCGGATGCCACGCTCATGGGCGCGGTGGGCTTGCCGGAGTTCGACGACGCGCCGCCGGAGAGGCGACCGGAGAAGGGCCTGCTGGGAATTCGCAAGGTGCTGGGCGTGTATGCGAATCTGCGGCCGGTGCGGGCGTACGCGGCGCTGCTCGATTCGTCACCGCTCAAGAACGATCGCGTGGCCGGGACGGACATGATCATCGTGCGCGAGCTGACGGGCGGCATTTACTACGGCACGCCGCGGGGCATTACGGAAGACGGCGGCGAAACACGCGCGGTGAACACCATGGTTTATACGCGCAAAGAGATAGAACGCGTGAGCCGCATGGCGTTTCACCTCGCTCGCGGGCGGCGGAAGAAGGTGACGTCGGTAGACAAATCAAACGTGCTGGAGAATTCGCAGTTATGGCGGCGCGTGGTGGTTGAGATCGCGCGCGAGTTTCCCGACGTGGCGCTCGACCACATCCTGGTAGACAACTGCGCAATGCAGCTTGTGTTGAATCCGACGCGGTTTGACGTGGTGCTGACGGAAAATATGTTCGGCGATATTCTGAGCGATGAGGGCGCAGTGCTGGCGGGATCGATCGGCATGCTGCCCTCAGCGTCCATCGGTGACCGGAAGCCGTCGGGCGCGTGGGTCGGATTGTACGAGCCGGTGCACGGGTCGGCTCCGGATATTGCGGGGCAGAATAAGGCGAATCCGCTGGGAGCGATTGGATCCGTGGCGGCGATGCTGGAATACAGCTTTGGGTTGAAGGACGAGGCGGCGGCGGTCAATGCAGCCGTGGAAGCGGTGCTCACATCGGGAAGAGTGACCGCGGATTTGAAACCAGCAGGACCACCCGCTACCACTGAGCAAGTGGGCGAGGCGGTCTGCACGGCGATTGGGTAAATCATGAGTAAGCCAAAAACGATTGTTCAAAAAATCTGGGATGCACACGTGGTGCATGAGCAGGCGGGTGCGCCCACACTGCTGTTTATCGATCTGCACCTGGTGCATGAAGTGACGTCGCCGCAGGCGTTTCAGGGATTGCGCGATCGCGGCATCAAGGTACGGCGGCCGGACCTGACGATTGCGACCGCGGACCACAGCATTCCGACGAGCGACCGGTCGCTGCCGATTGTGGATACGATCGCAGCGAATCAGTTGGCGCAACTGGAAAAGAATTGCAGCGATTTCGGGATTCCCTGCTTCGGGATTCATAGCGAGAAACAAGGCATCGTGCACGTGATCGGGCCGGAGCTGGGGCTGACGCAACCGGGAATGACCGTGGTTTGCGGCGACAGCCACACAGCGACACATGGCGCATTCGGTGCGCTGGCATTCGGCATCGGGACGAGCGAAGTGGAACATGTGCTGGCTTCGCAGTGCCTGCTGCAGCGGCCGTCGAAAACGTTTCTGGTGCGGGTGGATGGCACGCTAAAAAACGGCGTGTCGGCGAAGGACATCATACTGGGATTGATTTCCAAGATCGGCGTGGGTGGCGGGACGGGTTGCGTACTGGAGTACTCGGGCGCGGCGATTCGCGGGCTTTCGATGGAACAGCGGATGACGGTCTGCAATATGTCGATTGAAGGCGGCGCACGAGCGGGATTAATTGCACCGGATGAAACCACGTTCCAGTACATTTCCGGGCGGCCGTACGCACCGAAGGGCGCCGAGTGGGAAGCTGCGGTGGCGCTTTGGCGGAAGCTGCCCAGCGACGACGGAGCGGCGTACGACAACGAGATCACGATCGACGCGGATCAGCTCGAGCCGATGATCACGTACGGAACGAACCCTGGAATGGGGATTCCGATTACGGCGGCGGTGCCGGATCCGGCGAGGATTGCGGACCCGTTGGAACGCGAGTCGGTGGAGAAGGCGCTGCGGTATATGGGGCTCGAGGGCGGCAAGCCGCTGTTGGGGCGGCCGGTCAATGTGGTGTTCATTGGAAGCTGCACGAACTCGCGGATCTCAGATTTGCGCACAGCGGCGGCGTTGTTGAAGGGACGGAAAGTGAGTCCCAAGGTGCGGGTGATGGTGGTTCCGGGATCGCAGGATGTGAAGCGGCAAGCCGAGGCGGAGGGCCTGCCGGAAGTATTTCGCGCGGCGGGATGCGAGTGGCGCGAGCCGGGCTGTTCGATGTGCATTGCGATGAACGGCGACCAGCTTCAGCCGGGTGAGTATAGCGTCTCGACTTCAAACCGGAATTTCGAAGGGCGACAGGGGAAGGGCGGGCGGACGTTTTTGGCGAGTCCGCTAACGGCGGCGGCAACGGCGGTCACGGGAGTAGTGACGGATGTGAGGAGCCTACTATGAAGGCGTTTACGAATTTTGAGAGCCGGGTGGTGCCGCTTGCGATCAACAACATCGATACGGACCAGATTATTCCGGCGCGGTTTCTGAAGACGATCTCGAAGCAGGATCTCGACCGGCAGCTCTTTTTCGACTGGCGCTACGACGAGCAGGGGCAGCCCAAGCCGGAATTCATACTGAACCAGGCACGCGCGAACGGCGCGGAAATTCTGCTGGCGGGCGACAATTTCGGCTGCGGGAGTTCGCGCGAGCATGCACCGTGGGCGCTGACGCAGTTTGGCTTTCGAGCGGTGATCAGCACGTCGTTCGCGGACATTTTCCGCAACAATGCGTTGAAGAATTCGCTGCTGCCGATTGCGGTGCCGGCGGATGTGCATCAGGCTTTGTTCCGGGCTGTGGAACAAGATGCAAATGCGCGAGTGAAAGTGAATTTGGCGGCGCAGACATTGACGCTGCCGGATGGGCGGGCGGTGGAATTTGCGGTAGATGCGTTTTCGAAGCAATGTCTGCTGGATGGAGTGGATGAGCTGGGGTACATCCTGAAGCAGGAGCCAGCGATTCGGGCGTTTGAGGCAAGACGGGTGGGAACGGTGAACACGCTCGCTTAGAAAAGCCGCCGGTGTCCCGCAAACTGCGCGGTACCCCTGCGCTACCGGCTTTTCACGGGGATAACGAACTTCAACGCAGTATGCGTGGCGGAGAAGCTGGCGACTTTGACGTCGACCAGACCGGCGCCTTTGCCTGCAGCAAAGACACTGGCCTCGGTAATTTCTTCTCGACCTTTTGGATAAACGATCCAGACGGCGCCCGCGGGCTTGAGAGAGCGGGGTAAGGCGCGCATCTTTTCCAATGCTGCGTCTTGCTCGGCACCGAAGAAGATGACGTCGGAATCGGAGGCAGGCTTGCCCTCGGTGATGTCAGAGGTGCGAGTCTTGATGTCGCGGAGGAAAGTGGCGTCGCGGATGCCGATAACGCTCACGCGCATGCCCGCTTTTACGCCGAGCTTGTCGATCAGACTTTTCGGATTTTTGATCTTCTTGGCCCACTTGGCGGCTTGAGTGCCCAGTTCGAATGCGGCGGAACCGGCGGGAGATTCTACGCGGAGCCAGCCATCCGCGGCTTCGATGGAAGTCATCTGACGGAAGGGAATCTTGAGGCGTAGATCGGGGCTGCGGAAGATCAGCTCCGCGGATTCGAGCAGTGCCTTGCCTGTGGCGAGTGTCTTGCCGACCCGAGCTTTGCATTGAATTTCCTGTCCCATTTACCGCGTGATCTTTCCCAGGACGACGGCACGGCGCGCGCCGGTGGCCGACGGAACGTTCGAGGGGCGTTGGTGGTGCGTTTCGTAAGCTAAAACGGCGAAGGCGACGGCTTCTTTCGCGTCGGGATCAATGCCGAAATCGGCGGTTCGGGTGATGCGAACACCGGGGAGAAACGCCTGCAAGTAAGCCATCAAGGTTTGATTGTGAACGCCACCGCCGGCGGCGATCAGGTCGTCGACGCGCATGCGCGGTTTGATGAAGCGTTCAATGCCGAGGGCGATGGTAGCGGCGGTGAACGCCGTCATGGTTGTGATCAGGTCGCGGAGCGGGAGGAGCTGCTTGATCGCGGCAATGAAATCCGCGCCGTACTGCTCTCGACCGGCCGTTTTTGGTGGAGGCTGGCGATAATACGGATCGGCTAACAAGCGGTCGAGCAGACGCCGATCGAGGCGGCCTTGGGAGGCGATACGGCCATCGCGGTCGAAGCGCTGGCGGCCTTTCGAGAACTCGGCGACTAAAGCGTCGATGAGCATATTCCCGGGGCCGGTGTCGAAGGCGATGACATCGCCGGGCCGCGCATTCGGAGGAATGGCGGTGACGTTGGCGATGCCGCCGATATTGAGTGCGACGCGGCCTTTCTTCGGATGACCGAAGAGTAGGTAGTCGAGATACGGAACCAGCGGCGCGCCTTTGCCTCCGGCCGCCATGTCGCGCGTGCGGAAGTCGGAGACGACGGGGACGCCGAGCGCCTCAGCGATCACGCCAGCTTCGCCGATTTGCAAGGTCGTAGATACCGGACGGCCGAGAAACGGCGCGGGCTCGCCCTGATGATAGATGGTCTGGCCGTGGCAACCGACGAGTTCCAGGGATTTGAGCGGAACACGACCGAGGCGGCAGGTTTCCTGAACGGCTTTGGCATAAAGCTGGCCGAGCAGGAAATGCAGGCGAGCGATTTCGGCGGTGGTCGTGGTGGTGTTGGAGACGCCTAGAATGGCCTGGCGGACACGCTTTTCGTAAGGTACGCTGCGGAAAGCGATCGGCTGAATCTGGTGCCCGTGGATATCGACGATGGCAACGTCAATTCCGTCGAGCGAAGTGCCGCTCATGATGCCGGCTACTCGCATGAACGCTTCAACTCCTGCTGCAATTCGTGCAGTAACTGCAGAGCTTCGATAGGGCGCAGCTCATCGATTGTCAACTTGCGGATGCGTTCGGCGATGCCGTGGCCCACGGGCTCGAACAGGCGGATCTGCACGGGCTGCTGCGGGCGCGGGGCGAGTTCCTCGGTGACTTCATGCTCGGTTCGCTCATGCAGCTTCAAGACTGCGAGCGCGCGATCGATGACGGCAATGGGCAAACCGGCGAGGCGCGCGACTTCAATGCCGTAACTGCGGTCGGCCTTGCCGGGCTCGACTTTTCGCAGGAAGATGATGCGATCGCCGGCTTCTTTGACGGAGACGCGAAGGTTGCGGACACCATCGAGTTGCTCTGCGAGCTCAGTCAGTTCGTGGTAGTGGGTGGCAAAAAGAGTTTTGGCGCGCGTGCGCTGGTGGATGTACTCGATCACGGCCCAAGCGAGCGCAAGGCCGTCATAGGTGGCGGTGCCGCGCCCGATTTCGTCGAGCACGATAAAGCTTCGCGAGGTGGCCGTGTTGAGGATGACGGCGGTCTCGGTCATTTCGACCATAAAGGTGGACCGGCCGCGCGCGAGATTGTCAGATGCGCCGATCCGGGTGAAGATGCGATCGATCAGGGGAAGAGTGGCAGAATCGGCGGGAACGTAAGAACCCATCTGCGCGAGAATCGCGATCAGCGCGGCTTGGCGGAGATAAGTGGACTTGCCGCCCATGTTGGGACCGGTGATGAGCGCGATCAGATCGGTAGTCGGGTTGAGATAGAGGTCGTTGGGAATGAAGCGGCCGGTTTCCCCGCCAATTTCATCGGCGAGCTTCTCGATCACGGCGTGGCGTCCGGCGACGATCCGCATGGAATCGTCATCCGAGATCGTTGGGCGCGCGTAGCGGTTGGTAGCGGCAACGTCCGCCAGAGCGGCAGTCACGTCCAGTTCGGCAATGGCGGCGGCGGTGGCGCGGATACGCTGCGCGTGGTCCGCCGCGAACCGGCGGACTTCGGCGAAAAGCTCTTTCTCCAGAACTAGGATTTTTTCTTCGGCGTCAAGAACCTTGCGCTCGTAGTCCTTCAGCTCGGGAGTGGTGAAACGCTCGGCGTTGACGAGAGTTTGTTTACGCTCGTAATCGGTGGGAGCTAGATGCAGGTTCGCTTTCGAGATCTCGATGTAATAGCCGAAGACGTTGTTGAAACGGACTTTCAGGGACTGGATGCCGGTGCGTGTACGCTCGCGGGTTTCGATTTGCGCGATGTATTGGCGTCCGTTTTGCTGGAGATCGCGGAGTTCATCAAGCTCAGTGTTGTAACCCGCGCGGATGGTGCCGCCATCAGCGATGTTGAGAGGAGGCGCGTCGGCGATGGCATGGAGGATGCGGTCGCGCACTTCGGGTAATTCATCGAGCTGGTTTTGCAGTTGACAGAGTTTGGCTGCGTGGCGGTCGCGGATGGTCTTTTTCAGCGCGGGAATTTTCTCGAGCGATTTGCCGAGCGCCAACAGTTCGCGCGGGCCGGCCGAGCCGATGGTCACTTTGGCGAGGAGACGCTCGACGTCGAGAACGTCCGCCAATTCTGTGCGCAGTTGGGCGCGAACGATGGTGTCACTGAGCAGATCGCCGACGGCATCCAATCGGGATTCGATTTCGTCGCGGTCGAGCGAGGGAGCCAGCAGGCGGCGGCGTAGCAAACGGCCGCCCATGCCGGTTTTCGTTTGATCAATGACCGACAGCAGCGTCGCGCCTTCACTCGCGAAGATGGGCTCGACCAATTCGAGGTTGCGGACGCTGACGGAGTCGAGCACCATGCCGTCGGCGCGGTCGTAGTAAGAGGGGCGATCGAGGTGATCGAGGGCGGCGCGTTGGGTTTCCTGCAAGTAATGAAGAATGGCGCCGGCCGCGGAGACTGCCGCGCTGCGATTGGCAAGACCGCAGCCATCGAGCGAGAGCAGGTGGAAGTGATCGCGAAGCGTGCGGTCGGCATAATCGAAGCTGAAGGTCCAGCTCTCGGCTTCGGTGCGGAGGAAGCGTTGCGTATTATCGTCTGGGACAATCAGGGGCGTTTCGGCGGGGACGAGGACTTCACGAGCACCGAGCTGCTCTAAGGCAGTGCGAACGTCGGCGGTATCCAATTCCGTCACGCGAAATTCGCCGGTGGAGACATCCACATGCGCGAGACCGGCTTTCGTGCCGTTCAGGGCCACAGCGGCCAGGAAATTGTTCTCATGCGAGCGGAGCAGGTGTGCATCGGTAGCGGTCCCGGGGGTAACGATGCGCGTGAGCTCGCGCTTGACCAGCTTCTTGGCGAGGCGAGGGTCTTCCATCTGATCGCAGATGGCGACGCGGTGACCCTTCTGAATGAGACGCGCGATGTAACCCTCGGCGGCATGGTACGGCACGCCGCACATGGGAATGCTCATGCCCTTCTCTTTGTTTCGGGAAGTGAGGGTGATCTCGAGCTCGCGCGCAGCCACTACGGCGTCTTCATAGAACAACTCGTAGAAGTCGCCGAGTCGGAACATCAGCAGAGCATTCGGCACCTGCTGCTTGACGGCGTTGTATTGCCGCATGAGCGGCGTGGCGGCGTCGGAAGCCATCTAGCTACGCATAGATGCCGCGCAGCTTGATCGCGAAGGCCACGCGATCGAGTGCGAGCATGTACGCCGCGGTGCGGTTGTTGACGCCATGCTTTTCAGCGTAACTGACCACCGCGTCGAAGCTCGCGACCATAATCTCTTCGAGGCGCGTATTGATGAGGTCTTCATTCCAGAAGAAGCCCTGGCGATCCTGCACCCACTCGAAATAGGAAACCGTCACGCCGCCCGCATTGGCCAGGATGTCGGGAATCACGAAGATTCGCTTGTCGCGCAGGATGGGGTCGGCGAGAGGCGTGGTGGGGCCGTTCGCGCCTTCGCAGAGGATTTTGCAGCGCAGGCGCGGAGCCGTGGCGGAGGTAATCTCGTTCTCGTGAGCGGCGGGGAGCAGAACGTCGCAAGGCAAGAACAGCGCCTCATGGCGATCCATATTTTCCCCTTCCGGATAATCGCGGATCGATCCGGTTTCCTTGCGATGCTCCATCAGCGCGGCAATGTCCAGACCGTTGGGATTGTAAATGGCGGCGTCGTACTCAATGATGCAGATGATCTTAAAGCCGACACGAGCCATCAACTGCGCGGCCATTCCGCCGACGTTGCCGAAGCCCTGAATCACCACGCGCGTGTCCTGCGGCGCGAGACCGAGCTTCTTCAGAGCTTTCAGCGTGACGATCATGCAGCCGCGCCCGGTCGCTTCGGTGCGCCCTTTCGATCCTCCCAGGTCAATGGGCTTGCCCGTTACGACCGCGGTGGTCGTGTGGCGGACGTGCATGGAGTAAGTGTCCATGATCCACGCCATGACCCGGTCGTTGGTGTTCACGTCGGGCGCAGGCACATCGCGCTCCGGGCCGAGAAATTCGATGATCTCGGCGGTGTAGCGGCGGGTCACGCGCTCGAGTTCACCATCGGAAAGCAGATGCGGATCGCAAATCACACCACCCTTTGCGCCGCCGAAGGGAATGTTCACGACCGCGCATTTCCAGGTCATCCACGAGGCGAGGGCGCGCACTTCGTCGAGGGTCACATCTGGGCCGAAACGGATGCCGCCCTTACCCGGGCCGCGCGCAATAGAGTGCTGTACGCGATAGCCGGTGAACACCTCGATACGGCCGTCATCGAGCTGCACCGGAATGTGCACGGTGATTTCTTTCGTCGGGCTGCGCAACACCTTGCACATGCCATCATCGAGGTTGAGCCGGCCCGCAGCCTCGTCAAATCGTGCTTCCGCCGCGAGCCATGGATTGGTCTCTTGTTCGGTGGATAGCAACGTGCCCATAGAGAAAACCTCCGGGTTTTATTATGACATTGGGACGAAGGCGCCTTAGCGGGAGGTGATCAGTTCGACAGCTCGCTGAATCTGCGGATCGCGCTGCGCCTCGACTTCATCACCCTTCTCGACACCCAGAGACTGGTTGAAGATCTCGGTCTTGAGCCGGCTGCGGATGAACTCGAGCTCACTGGACCATTCGGCGGGGCCTGGTTCAATGCGGCGGTCCACCAGGTAGACCCGAAAATCGTCCAATAGCGCGGGTGGCACTTCGAATGCCTGGGTCACCTTGTTTTTCTGCAGGTATTCAGTCGCAAAAGAAGTGAAGACACCGCTGGTCTCCAACACCTCGCGGAATCGCGAGACACCCGGGGGATAGACGACCTCATCCGGGATTATGCCACCACCACCGCGCATGATGCGGCCTTTGTCGGTGCGGAAATCGGACTTCTCATTGGGGTGCGCGGAAGTCGCGCCGAGTGCGAATTGTGTGGCGTCGAACGGCTTCTGAATGGAGCGTCCGCTGGGGGTGTAATAAAGCGCGGTGGTCAACGCCAGGCCGGACGAATCGGCGAGCGGAAAGACGCTTTGCACCAGGCCCTTGCCGAAACTCGGCTCGCCGACGATTACCGCCCGGTCG
>Ga0335069_10000976_pt1 | contig 46004 bp, 44 predicted proteins | sample Lox_Sample_11_FD_206714 | JGI IMG/M metagenome (GOLD analysis project Ga0335069, IMG submission 206714) | Soil microbial communities from Loxahatchee National Wildlife Refuge, Florida, United States - Lox_Sample_1.1 | ecosystem: Environmental > Terrestrial > Soil > Wetlands | place: USA...
GTCGAAAGACGGGGGCACCGAGTCCTCCAGAAAGTGCGCCGAGGGGTGCAGCCCGCGGAGGATGCGATCGAACAGGTCCTCGATGCTCGTCCCGGAGAAGGGAGGCCGCCCGGTGAGGCACTCGAAGGCGACGACCCCGAACGCCCAGAGGTCGGCGCGCGCGTCGACCTCCGCCGCGTTCCGCACCTGCTCGGGCGCCATGTACAGGGGTGTCCCCAGGACCGAGCCGGTGCGCGTGAACGACTGCGCGAGCGAGGAATCGGCTGCCTGCAATTCGCCCGTTGCCGATTCCAGCTCTCCCACGATCTTCGCCACCCCGAAGTCGAGCACCTTCACGTAGTCGCGCCCCTCGTCGTCGGCGCAGACGACCACGTTGTCCGGCTTGAAGTCGCGGTGGACGATGCCGAGCTGGTGGGCTCGGTGCAGGGCGCGCGCGGCTTGCCCGAGAAGGTGCACCGTCTCGTGGGCGCCGAGGCGCTTGACGCGCTCGAGGCGTCGGCCGAGGGTCTCCCCCTCGAGCAGCTCCATGACGAGATAGGGCTGGTCCCAATCGGTGACGCCGAAGTCGAAGACCTGAACCGCGTGCGGTGTCTTGAGCTGCGCCATGATCTGCGCCTCGGCGGTGAAGCGCCGGATCCTGACGGCGGTGCCCTTGCTCCTTCTCTGGTGCTCCGACTTCTGGAGCTGAAGGAACTTCACGGCCACTCGCGAATTGAGGGCGACATGACGCGCGCGCCACACCTCGCCGATGCCGCCCTTGCCGATCAGCGCTTCCAGCTCGTAGCGGTCGGCGATCCGGAGCCCGGATCTGGTACTGACTGGTCCTCCCCCTAACACGACTTGAATTCTAGCTCGTCGGCTGGACGAGAGCGCTTCGATAGTCACCAACCCCGGAGAAGGACCAGGCCCCCGCCGCCACGGGCGACCATCGGCGATACAGCGAACCCGGCCATGGAGCTCTCGCGCGGCGCCGTGAGGTACACCACGGCGCCGGTCGCGACCGCCGCGAGGCCGACTCCCATCAGCACGGTGGAAACCATGGCTTGCGAATGGGCGCTCGACCGGTCTGCCAGCCCCTGCTCATCGCACTGGTTGTTGACGCAGTGTCCCGGGCCGTTCGAGGCGTCGTAGGTCGACTTGGCTTCGAGCCCGAAGTACAGACCGACCCCGAGCGAGAGGACGCCTGCGCCCGCGACCACGGCGCCTGCGATCCGCTGCGTGGACCACGTGTGCGTGGTCGTCGTCGACAGCGGCGTAACCGTCTCGGGCGCGCCGGTCCGTTCAGGAGCTTCGGGCGCGGGGGTAGGCGCCGCCTCGAGAACCGGAATCGTCACGGAAACGAGGCCTGGCTTTGCCGGCAGCTCGACGCCCGTCGTCCAGGGCCTCCGCTCCGGCGCGCCGGCGTCGACCGCGTGAATGCCGGGGTCGACAGGAACGCCGATGCCCCACTCCGCGGGCCCCAGGAGTACTCCGTCTCGCCGGACCTCGAGCCCGCGGACGGCGGCTTCGGGCGGGACGACGATCGCGACCGTGGTGAGCTTCGGCTCGAGCTTCGCCACGCGGTCTCTGGCCACCTTCTCGCGCGCGTCGTGCGCGAGGGCCGCCGCTGCCGCCGCCTCCTTGAAGGAGGCCCATGCGCTGGCGGTCTGTCCGTTGCTCTCGTAGCAGTCGGCGAGCCAGAGCATGGTGCCGATCCCCCGATCGAGCCGCAGACTCTCGGCGAACTTGGGGCACGCCTCTGCGTAGTGCCCTTGCTCCACGAGCTCGCGCCCTTGCTCGAAGAGAACCTGCGCGGTGGCCTTCTGATCCACGCCTTGGGCTTGGGCGGGCGTCGCTGCAGCGAGAGCACACGCGCTGGCGCACGTACGGGCCAAGTGACTTCGCGTCGATCGCTTCATTGTCGTTCTCCGAATTCGGCGTTGCGGCGCGCCCCGGACACGGATGGAGGTGCGACGCGGCGCGGGGGCGGACGTGGCGCAGTGGCCGAGGTGACACTCGTCGCGTTGTCCGACGCGGCGGGCGGTGCGACCGGCGCAGGAGCCTCACTCGCCGACGCTGCCGCGATGGGCGGCGTCGCGGCGGTCGTTGCGGTTGTGCTCGCGCTCGCCGAGCCGGTGCCCCGCGGGGAGCCGCTCCCTTTGCTCGCCAGGATGAGAGAGAGGCCGAGCGCCACGGCCACCGCCATCGAAGCCGCGGTCGCGAGGATCATCGCCCGCGACCACCTCGGCCTGCCCGTTGCCTGCGGCGGGGCCGACCCTTGCGCGACCGCCATGAGATCCAGCGAGACACGCGACGGGGACGGCGGCCGGACGCTGCTCCCTCCCTCCACGATGACCCGCTTGATGTGCTCGACGCGAGCCGTGGCCGTTTCCGGCGCGAACGGCGCCAGCTCCTGCGCGAGCTCCGCCACGTTGCGGTAGCGGCGGTCGCGGTCTTTCTCGAGACACCTGAGGATCACCGCTTCGAGCTCGGGCGGAGCATCGGGCCGCCCGCTCGTGAGGCGTACCGGCGGATCGCTCAGGATCGACGTGCACAGCTGCGGCACCGACGCGCCACCGAAGGGCATGGTGCCGGTCAGGAGCTCGTGCAGCACGATGCCGAGCGCCCACACGTCGGCGCGCTGGTCGACGCTCGTCGCGGACCGCAGCTGTTCCGGCGACATGTACACGGGCGTGCCGAAGATCTCGCCTGCAGTGGTCACGTGCTCCCACGTTCCCGACGGGCTGCGGCTGGGAGCCATCTTGGAAATTCCGAAGTCGATGATCTTGACGATGGAGGACCCCGCCGCGCGCTTCGCGAGAAACAGGTTTCCGGGCTTCAGGTCGCGGTGCACGATGCCCACGGCGTGCGCCTCGGCGAGGGCGTCGCAAGCCTGGAGCACGTAGTCGATCGCCGTGCGGACGAGCAGCGGCCCACCCTCGAGCACGCGCCCGAGGTCGACCCCCTCCAGGTACTCCATGACGATGTACGGCCCGCCGTCTTCGAGCGTGCCGACGTCGTGCACGCGCACCACGTGGTCCGACCTGATCTGCGACGCGAGCTGCGCCTCCCGGAGGAAGCGGTCGACGACGGCCTTCTGCGCGGCGGCCGACGGCTTGAGGTACTTGATGGCCACCCTCTGCCCGATCTGGACGTGGGTCGCAGCGAGCACGATGCCGAGCCCGCCCTCGGCGACGACGCGATCGACGCGGTACTTGCCGCAGAGGATGGCGCCGGCGCGAAACGCGAGCGGAGGCGGGACCGAGCGATCGTGCTCGGGAGAAGGCGGTATCGACTCGAGCTGCACCGCGGCCTCCGTGAGGTCTTCGGAGCCGCTTCGCTTCGCTTCGCCCATCACTGGCACCTCGTGTTGGAGGTCCCGTCCGCCGCGCCGCCGGCCCCCTTCCCTGCGTCACCGGTGATCATCGTCGTGGAGGTGGCGGAGATCGACCCGGCGTCGCCCCCGAAGGCCGTCGCGCACGAGGAGCCTCCAGCGCCGCCGCCGCCGTTGCCTCCCGCGCTGCCGCTGCCGCCGGGACCACCCGGAGAACCTCCGGCGGGCTGGCCGGGCGTGGAGCTGCAGCACGCGAGACCGCACGAGGCGCAGCCGACGGTGCACGAGGCTCCGGGCGTGCCCGCGACTCCCACACCTCCAGCGCCTCCGGCGCCGCCTGCCCCCCCCGTCGCGCCGTTGCCGCCGCTGCCAACGGTGATGTGACCGTTGCTGAGGACGACCGTGGTCTGCCACGCAAAGACGCCGATGCTGCTCCCCCCGCCCCCTCCGCCGGCTCCGGGGTGCCCCGGCGCTCCGCCGCAGCCGCTGGTCCCTGGATCTCCGCACTCGGTGGTGGGTCCGGTGGCCCCGCAGAGCGCCGAGCAGCCGCCGTAGCAAGTGACACAAGGCGGAGCGCCAGCGTCGATCCCGTTGCTGCCGGCGGATCCGCTCCCCCCGGCACCGCCGCCGCCGGGCTGGTAACCGTGCGAGGTGAACACGCCGGCTGCGCTTGGAGAACCCGCATTGCCAGCCGACGCCGCTTGCCCGCCGTCACCGGGGGCGCAGGCGCTCGACGAGGCATCGGCAGGAGGCGCACCGGCGTCCCCGGGCACGCCGTCGCCGCCGCTGCCGACGACGATGACCATGTCGTCGAGAAGAAGACTGGCTCCCGGTCCGGTGGCGAAGACGCCGTAGAGCGACTCGCCCGGAGCCGCCTGCGCCTTGCTGAGGATCGTGAGCGTGCATATTCGCGAGGTCGCGAAGAGCTGCGTGGCGACGACGGTCGAGCTCTGCGTCGTGGGCTGCAGCACGACGAGCGCGTTCGCCATCGGCGTCGTGTTCTTCACCCACGACGCTTCCCACCCACCGACCAGCGTGATGCCGGCATAGAGCGAGACGGATTCCGCGTAGGATCCCTGCTGCACGTTGACGACGGCGACCCCATCGGCACTGGCGCGATCGAGACCGGTCTGGATGGTGAGGCAGGGGGCCGAAGGAGTGCCGCAGCCTGGTGCGTCGTTGCCGGTGCCGGCTACGAAGATGGCCGCGCCGGGATCGGCGGTCGTGAGGGTGCAGGGGTCGCCGGCGTCGACGACGGCGTCGGCGGATGCTTCCGTCGCGACCTTTGCGTCGGACGCGCTGTCGGTGAGGTCTCGAGCGTCGCGCGCGTCGACGCCCGACGCGGCGTCGCCGACGAGCATCGCATCGGGCGGCCCGTCGGAGGTCGCGTCGCCTGTTTCGGTGACGAGTGAGCCGTCCTCGAATCCCCAGATGCTGGCGCATGCAGCCGTGGAGGTCCCGAGGACGATCGCGAGGAAAGAAGCGTGAAGTCGGGATCGGGGCACTATCCCAATCATCACACCGGACGTCGATGCTGCAAAGGGGTCACTATCCGAATGCGTATACCTCGAGCGAACCCGCCGACAGTGTGCGACTTTCACGAGCCGACCTATCGGTCGAGGCTCACCTGAAGCACGGGCGGCGCGGTTTGTGCTCCTCGAGGGGCATGGCGCACGCGATCTGGAGGGGATCGATCAGCTTCGGGCTCGTCAGCATCCCGGTGAGGCTCCATTCCGCCATTCGCGGCCGCGAGCTCCACTTCAACTACCTCCACGCCAAGGACGAGGGTCGGGTCCACTATGAGCGCGTCTGCTCGGTGGACGGACACAAGATCCCGTGGGACCAGATCGTCCGCGGGTACGAGGTGAACGAGGACCACTACGTCGTCCTGCGTGACGAGGACTTCAAGAAGGCGAGCCCCGAGTCGACGCAGTCGGTGGACATCATCGAGTTCGTGAAGCTCGAGGAGATCGACCCAACCCTCTTCGACGTCCCGTACTACCTGGAGCCGGAGACGCGCGGCCGCCATGCGTACGCCCTGCTGCGCGACGCGCTGGCCCGTGCTGGAAAGGTCGGCATCGCTCGCGTGGTCCTGCGCACGCGAGAACACCTCGCGGCAGTCAAGCCGAGCGGGCCGGCTCTCGTGCTCGAGCTGATGCACTGGGCCGACGAGGTCGTGCCGCCGAGCGAGCTCGCCTTTCCGGACGAACGCCAGAAGCTATCCCCCGCCGAGATGAAGATGGCGACGCAGCTCATCGAGTCCATGTCCGCCGAGTTCGACGCGAGCTCCTTTCACGATCGGTACCGGGAGCAGCTCCTGTCTCTCATCGAGGCTCGCGCCGCCGGCAAGCCGACGCCCGGACGAAGGGTGCGCGCGGCAAAGGCGACGAACGTGGTCGACCTGGTGAGCGTCCTGCAGAAGAGTCTCGCTGCTGCGCGGAAGTCTCCGAAGAAACGTCCGCCGGCACGAAAGACGCGCGCTGCGTGAGGGTTACTCCGTGCGTTCCGTGATCGGGGGCAAGGTGGATGGCTCGATCGTGCCGGTGAGCGGGTAGACCCTGTCCCCCGAAGGCACCGATGTCGCCAGGCATGGGCCGCCGGTCTGTGCCATCGAGTAGACGGTGCCGCCGCCCGGCATCGGCGCACCCAGCGCGTAGACGCTCTCGACCGACCCCGCGTCGGAGTTGCAGCTCGCGGCGCCCACGCGAACGGCGACGACCGGGGCGGTCGGCGGGCATGGTGGAGAGAAGTCGCCGGCGTCCACGACCTCCTGCGTGCAGGCCGCGTCGGCGAAGATCCGCGGGTCGCTGAGCTGCACGTAAGCCGCCGGGACACAGCGCCAGGATCCATCCGCGAGCTGCGTAGCCCAGCAGTCGGCGTCACGTGCGACGTCGCGGAAGAGCGCGCCCTGGGAGTTGGGGAGCACGCCCAGGCCCGCGGGAAGAATGGGAACGCCATCGGGCGACGTGCGGAAGTACGTCCGCAGTGCGGAGGAGCCGATTGGCTCGATGCTCACCGCAGGGAGCGTCGCGGGGTCGATGGGACCCGCGGTGGCGAAATAGAGCTCGCCGTTGGGATCCGCGGCGACCGCGCTGCATCCGCCCGTGCCGTTGCCGGCGTACGCCGTCGCCAGTGACGCGCCGATCGCGTACGTGTGGATCATCGGCTCGGTGGTGCAGTTGCCCATGAACGTCGCGTTCACCGCGATGGTCGGCTTCGGGCACTGGTGACCGATGTCCGCGGCGACCTGCGTACACGCCGCGTCCGCCCAGTCGCTCGCCCACGCCATGGTGGTCGGGATGCAAAGATCACTCCACCAGCCGATTGACTCCTGGATGACGTCGCACGGCGCGTGCGCCCTCTCGTCGAAGTAGCCGATGACTTCCGCGGCGCCGTCCTGGGCGAGGACCACGCGGGCCCCGATACGCGCGCCGCGCGGATCGGTCGCCTCGCTCGCCGCGACGAAGGTGCCCGGAGCGATGACGTGTGCCGTGTAGAGCGTGCTGCTGGCCGCGGGCGGCGACGTAGCCGGACCGCACGACGAGCCGTTCGTCGAGTAGAGCGTCCCAGGCACGGGGCCGAGCGGCGAACTGGGCGCGAGGACCTCGTCCGGGCCCGCGTGGAGGCGCGGCTCCCAGGCGCAAAAGGTCGCCGGCCCGGAGGACAGGCGCACGTAGGGAGGCGGCGCCGCGCAACCGGGCGCCGCGACGATCAGCGGCTGCGAGCAGGCAGAGTCGGCGAAGTACGTGCTCGAGTCACTCGTCGGCAGGCAGCGCACGACGCCGTCCTGGGCTACGGCGAAGTCGCAACGAACGCCGAGCTTCGTGTCTACGAACCCCTCGAATCGCACGGGTTCGCCGCCGCCATCGAGGACGCGCGCACGCAAGCGAGAGCCGCTTGCATATCCCGTGAGCGGCACCGCGTGAGCGGGAGCACCGCCGTCGCCCGTGGGCGGCATGCCGTCTGAGGCGCTGCCGTGACATGCCGCCGCACCGACCACGCAAGCGACCAACGATCCGACCAGGCGCTTGCTCACCCGTGCGGGCATCTTCCCATTCTAGCGCCAGGGCGCCGCGCTCAGTGCGACAAGGAGAAGGAACCGGAGCCGCCGGCGCAGACGCCACTCGTGATCTGGTACGAGCCGCTCATCGTGTTGCCCGTGACGCTCCCCGTGAACGAAAGGGCGGTGGCTATCCCGAAGGCGGCGGACGCTTGAACCTGGGTTCCATCGACGCTGCCGCTCACGTTCCCTTGCGACGTGACCGAGCACAGCCAGCCAGAGCTGATCGTGAGAGTCCCGCTCAGGGATCCGTTCTGCTCCGAGAACGACGCGGCGAGCGGTCCCGTGACGCCCGACTTCGTGTCGGCGTACGTGCCACTCCAACTCCCCGTGACGTCCGCAGCGGAGGACGAAGCCCCGGAGCATGCAGTCTGCAGGACCAGGGCGGCGAGAAGAAGCGATGAGCCGAGGGGTGTGCGCATCTGGGCGTACCTCGGTCCGGACGAGCTGCGACGAGCATACCGACCTCGACCCCGGCATTTTCGCGTAGATGCGCCACGGAGTAGCTCGCCGTTCACTGGGGGCTCACGTCGCGGGGGCTACACTTCGGGGGAGAGATGGTTCACGTCCGCAGCCCGGCCGTCCTGGCGCGTCTACGGTGGGTCGTCGAGCACCACGGCGAGGCGGCGTTCGACGCGACGCTCGGCGCGATGGCGCCGGGCCACGCCGCCGAGATCCGGGGAGTCGTCGACCCCGCGCAGTGGGTCAGCTTCGACGCGTACGTGAGTCTGTCGACCGTGATCGACGCGCGCTACGGCAAGGGTGATCTCGCCCTCTGTCGTGAGCTCGGACGCTACTCTGCGCGCGTCAACCTGCCGACGCTCTACCGCATCTTCTACCAGTTCGGCAGCGTGCGCTTCATCCTGGGCAAGGCGACGTCGGTCTGGTCGGAGCACTACGATTCGGGCCGCGCCTCCGCGCGCGACGTCGGGCCCAAGGAGGTCGCGATCCTCGTCGAGGACTTCGCGACGCCGCACGTGGTGCACTGCCTGTCGGTGCTCGGGTGGATCGAGTCGACGGTGACCATCTCGGGCGCGAAGCTCGTTTCGGCCGAGGAGGTCGCCTGTCGCCTGCGCGGCGACAAGGCGTGCGAGCTGCGCGTGCGCTACGAGTGACGGCGCTCTCGTTCTTCCTCGGCGTAGAGACGGAGCACGACGACGGCGAGCGACATGACGACCGGGCCCACGATGAGGCCCTTCAAGCCGAGGGCCTCGACGCCCCCGAAGAGCGCGATGAACGTGGCGAGCGCCGACACGCCGGCCTGGTGGCCGACGAGCCGCGGACGGATGACGTAGTCGTTCAGGGAGGTGATGATCGCTGCGCCCCACACGAGCAGGAAGATCCCCTTCCCGACGTGCCCGAGGAGGATGAGCACGATCCCGGCAGGGATCCAGACGAGCATCGTCCCCACGGCGGGCACGAGGGACGCCACGGCGGTGGCTGCCCCGAAGAACAGCGGATGCGGCATTCCCGCGATCCAGTAGCCGATCGTCGCCAGCACTCCCTGCGTGAATCCCGACACGACGGTCCCCAGCAGGGTGGTGCGGCCCACCACGCGAAACTCCTCGAGCAGTCTTCGCGTGTAGTCCGGTCGCAGCGGCAGGGTCTCTTGCGCGGCCGTCGTCGCGCTCCCCCAGTGGGTGAGCACGAAGTACATCGTGAGCATCGTGAAGAAGAACACGAGCAGCAGGCTCGCCGTCGTCGACGCCGCGGCCTCGGCGAGGCTCGCAGCCCGTGACACGGCCGTCTCGGCGAGCTGCCGGATGCGTGCCGCGAGGTCTTCGCCAGTGATCCCCACGCGGCTCGTCACCCGCGACACCGACGCCACGACCGAGCGCACAATCCCGCCGGAGGCGAGCGACGCCACGACCTCGGCGCCGAAGGCGATGCCTCCTTTGACGAGCAGCCACAGGAGCCCGCCGAAGGTGACCGCGACGACCACGGTCGACGCGAGCACCGTGGTCAGCGCCGCCGGTGCGCGCGGCAGGTGACGCAGCACCCACTCGTGCACCGGCTGGAAGGCGAACGCCATCAGGATGCCGAGGAAGACGCCCATCCCGACGGGCCGGAGGAGCCAGAGGATGGCGGCGATGGCGAGCAGCACGCTCCAGCGGAGGGCGCGTCGCTGCTCGCTCGCCAGATCCTGCTGCGTCGCGACCGGGCCCGCGTCTTCGACGGGCCGCATGTCCGTCAATCCCCCTGCTTCTTCTGGATCACCTTCGCCACCTGCTCCTTCACGGCCTCGAGGTTGAAGCCGGCGCGCTTCTGCATCGGCGGGAAGTCGATGAACGTCTGTCCGAGCTTGGCGACCTCCTGCTGCACGTAGACGAAGCGCCAGAACTCGTGACCGTAGAAGTCCAGCAATGCCGGCGGTGCGTCCTTGAAGCTCGCGCGCTCGAACGGATCGAGGCGCAGATTGGTCACGAGCGGCCAGTCGACCATGACGGTGCCGCCGAACCATCCGTTCGGTTGATCGATGAAGCGGTACTTCCAGTCACCGATGCGAACGGCGCCCAGCTGTCCCTCGGCGAAGTAGTAGATCTCGTTGCGCTTCGACGGTTCCTTGCCGGTGATGAAGCCGAGCTGGTTGTACCCGTCGAGGTGGACCTTGAAGTGCTTCTTGTCCATGTCCTTGCCGCTCCGCAGGGCGTCCGCGACCCCCTCGTCTCCGGCGGCCGCGGCGAGCGTCGGGAACCAGTCGAGCCCCGACATGATCCCGTTCTCGACCTTGCCTGCCGGCACGCGACCCGGCCAGCGAACGATGCAGGGGGCGCGCATGCCGCCCTCGAGCACCGTCCCCTTGGAGCCCGCGAACGGCGTCATCCCTCCGTCGGGCCAGGTGAAGACCTCGGCGCCGTTGTCGGTCGTGAAGACGAGGATCGTGTCGCCGTCGATCTTGTCGTCCTGCAGCTTCTTCATCACCGAGCCGACGATGTCGTCGACCTGGGCCATGCCCGCTTCTTCGGTGTACCAGCCGTTCTGGGCGTTCTCCTTGCCCGCGTAGGTCTCGGACAGGTGCGTGTAGACGTGCATGCGCGACGGGTTCAGCCAGATGAAGAACGGCTTGTTCTGCGCGCGCGCGCGGTCCATGAACCCGAAGGTGGCCTTGACGAACTCGTCGTCCACGGTCTCCATTCGCTTCGGAGGCAGCGGGCCGGCGTCCTCGATCCGCTGCATGCCGACCTTGCCCCAGCGCGGCTGGTCGGTCGGATCGTCGCGGTCGCTCGCGAAGCTGTGCACCATGTTGCGCGGGCCGACGGTCGCCTTGAGCTCCGGCGGATACGAGTGCCAGAACGGGTCCTCCATGGCGTCGAGGTGGTAGAGGTATCCGTAGAACTCGTCGAAGCCGTGCAAGGTGGGCAGGTACTCGTTGCGATCGCCCAGGTGATTCTTGCCGAACTGGCCGGTCGCATACCCCATGGCGTGGAGCGCGGTGGCGATCGTCGGGGCCGCCGCCGGCATTCCGATGGTCGCACCCGCCTGGCCCACGGTCGTCAGCCCGGTACGCATGGGCAGCTCGCCGGTGATGAAGGCCGCGCGACCTGCGGTGCAGCTCGGTTCCGCGTAGTAGTCGGTGAAGCGCATCCCCTCGCGCGCCAGCTGATCGAGGTTGGGCGTCCGCGAGCCCATGATCCCGTCGTTGTACGCGCCGATGTTGGACCAGCCGATGTCGTCTCCCATGATGACGATGACGTTCGGCTTCTTGCCGGGCGTCGCGGTCCGCGTTCCGGGCGGGACCGCCGCGGTCGGCGCAGACGCCGCCGCGCTCGGCGGCTGCATGACCGCCGCACCGCCACTCGGTGACCCGGTCGGTGACCCACTCGGTGACGACGCCTGTGTGATGGTCGTGCCCGACGGTACGGACGGGTCCACCTGGCCGGGCTCCTTGCTGCAAGCCGACACGAGCCCGACGCCGAGCACGAGCGCGCATGTTTTCGTGGGAGTCATGATCGACCTGCATGTGCAGCGTGCATGCCGTTGCGCGCTTGACGGCGTGGCACTCGCGCCCGACATGGGCGCGGGCGACATGGCGGTACGACAGTGGACGCAGGCGCTCGGCCTACTCGGGATCGCGGTCGCAGCCGCCTGCAGCAAGAAGAGTCCGCCCGAACGTGGCCAAATGGCATCCGCGAGCTTGTCCGTCGAAGCCACGACTGCCTCGCGCGCAGCGGAGTCCCCTTTCCTGCCGACCGTCGAGAACGTGGCGACGCCGAAGAGCCGAGCGCCAGAAGGCATGGTGTGGATCCCCGGCGGCGAGTTCTCGATGGGCGTCGCACCCGCGCCCGGCGTCCGTGGAGGCAGCGGGTGCGGTGACCCTCTCGCCGACGCGCAACCCGTCCACCGCGTCTACGTCGACGGCTTCTGGATGGACCGCACCGAGGTGACCAACGAGGAGTTCGCGCGCTTCGCCCGCGCGACCGGGTACGTCACGGTGGCCGAGCGCACGCCGACGGCCGAGGAGTTTCCGACCGCACCACGCGAGAACCTCGTCGCAGGTTCCGTCGTGTTCGTTCCACCGCGAGAGGAGGTGCCGCTCGACACTCAGTTCCGCTGGTGGACGTACGTGGTTCGCGCGAGCTGGCGGCATCCTTTCGGCCCGGAAAGCGACGTGCGTGGGCGCGAGCACTACCCTGTGGTGCACGTCGCGTACGAGGACGCGCAGGCGTACGCCAGGTGGGCCCACAAGCGACTGCCCACCGAGGCCGAGTACGAGTTCGCCGCGCGCGGTGGTCTCACCGGCAAGTCGTACGCCTGGGGCGACGAGCTTCGCCCCCACGGCCGCTGGATGGCCAACACCTACCAGGGGCACTTCCCGAACGAGGACACCGGCGAGGACGGATGGAAGGGGATTGCACCGGTCGCGTCGTATCCCCCCAACGGGTATGGCCTGCACGACGTCGCCGGCAACGTCTGGGAGTGGGTCAGCGACTGGTACCGGCCCGACTACTACGCAGCGCTCGGTGACCGAAGCGTGGCGAGAAATCCTGGCGGCCCGGACCGGAGCTTCGACCCTGCCGAGCCCGGTGTCGCCAAGCGCGTGCAGCGCGGCGGCTCCTTCCTTTGCACGAACCAGTATTGTTCTCGCTACCTCGTTGGCACCCGAGGAAAGGGCGACCCGTCCAGCGGCGCCAACCACCTGGGCTTCCGATGCGTGAGGTGAGGCGGCGCGCTACTTGGGCCCTTCCTCGCTCGAGACGGGCACCCGGACGACGAACGTCGTCCCCTTCCCGACGGCGCTATGCGCGGCGATCGTCCCACCGTGCGCCTCCACGATCGCCTTCGCGATGTAGAGCCCCATTCCCAGACCGGGGAAGTGCTCCTTGGGCACGGCGCGCACGAACGGCTCGAAGAGGGAGGGCAATCGGTCCGGGGGGACGCCAGCTCCGTGATCGCGGACCGTGAGCTCGAGGTCGGTCCCGTCACGGCGCACCGACACCTCGATGGGCTTCTTCTCTCCGAACTTGATCGCGTTGTCGAGGAGGCAGACGACGACCCGCTCGACGCGCGCGCGGTCGACTCGGCCGACGACCGGAGACTCCGCGTCGACCGTGATGGTGCTTCCCGCACGCCGCGCTCGTTCGGCGATCTGCGCCACACAGCCTTTCACGACCTCACCGAGGTCGCACGTCTCGTGCGCGAGCTTGACGCCTTCGGCGCGGATGGTCGACGCCTCGAGCACGTGCTCGACGACGTCGGTGAACCGGCGCACGTCGCGCGCGATTGCCTCGGATTGCTTCTTGTCTTCGACGTTGCCGTCGCGACGGCTCTTTTGCAGCAGGCTGTCCGTCCTCAGCTGCAGGGCAGTGAGCGGAGTGCGCAGCTCGTGCGCGATCAGGACGAGAAAGTCGTCCCGAGAGCGGATGGCCCCCTGAGCGATGCCGTACATGCGCGCGTTCTGCAGCGCGGCTGCGATGCGCGCGGCGATGTCTTCGGCGAGCGCCCGATCATCTGCGTCGAAGTGGCGCCCAGTGGCGTGGAGGGCCATCACTCCGGTCGTGGTACCTCCGACTTCGAGCGGGACACCGAGGCTCGACGTGATCCCGACCTCGTCGAACACCTCCTTTTCCGCCGGCAAGAAGTTCTGAACCTCGAGCACGGCACGCTGGAAATCCGGGATGAGCACCGACTGTTTCTGACGGTACACCCGCGTCACGAAGGTGGGCCGGCGCTCTTTGCTCATCGTGTGGAGGACCCGGTCGATGACCTGCGCCTTGCGCGGGTCGGCGGCCGCGGTGGCGAGGCAGTCGAGGTCCCCGTCGATGTTGACCATCCAAACCACCCCCATGTCCGCCAGCTTGGGCACGACGAGGGCGAGGGCGCGCTTGCCTATCTCGCACGTGTCGAGCGACGAAATGACGGCTCGCGAGACGGCGTCGAGGAAAGCCGAGCGCTGCGCCGCGGCCTCTGCGCGCGTGTGAGCGCGCGCGGCGAGCGCGGAAGCGACGACCTGTCCGACCCCCACCGCGAAGTCTTGTTCGGTACGCCTCCAGTGCCGCCTACTCCCGACGTTCTCGTGGCAGAGCACTCCGGCGAGCCGCCCCTCGGCCCACACCGGGATGTCGAGAATCGAGCAGATGCCGCGGCTGGAGCAGTAGTCATCCAGGCCACGGGCGCGCGGATCGCCGTGGACGTCTTCCAGGTTCAAGGCTCGAGCCTCGCGCAGCGCTTCGAAGAACGCGGGGACTTCGGAGGCAAGGAGAAGGGCTCCGTGCTCGAACTCGCGAGAGCTGACGACGTATCCCGCGTCGCAGGTCATGCTCGAGGCTGAATCATCGAAGGTCCAGAAGCTGACACGCTCGACCCGCAGGACGTCGGCCTCGAACTGGCAGAGATGCTGGATCCAGGAGCCCCACTCCGCTCCCGTCCCGCGCGCCAGCTCGAGCAGCATCCGCGCGGACCGGAATCGAAGCTCGTCGCGAGGCGGGCTCGCCGCGCGGGAGGCGCTCGATCTTCCTTCGCGACGCTTGCGCGGGTGCCGGCTCTCCGTCTGCATCGAGGCGTTGGTCTTGCACACGCGGTTCCCGGACAACGACGCGACTGGACAGGAGTGAAGCGATGACGCTCTGGAAGCGAAGTGCGGCCGAGTTCCTCGGCACGTTCTGGCTCGTGCTCGGTGGATGTGGCGCCGCGGTGATCTCCGCCAGCTTTCCAGGCGGGGTCGGGATGCTGGGCGTGGCCCTGGCGTTCGGCCTGACCGTGGTGACCGGGATGTATGCACTGGGCGCGGTGTCGGGCGGGCACTTCAACCCGGCCATCACGCTCGGCCTCGCCACGGCGGGGCGGTTTCCGATGCGAGAGGTCATCCCATACTGGACGGCGCAGCTGATCGGAGCCATCGTCGCGGCGACAGTCCTCTATCTCGTCGCCAACGGTGGGCCGAGCTTCGACCTGACCGCGAGCGGCTTCGCGTCCAACGGCTATGGGGCGCACTCGCCGGGGCACTATGGCCTTTCTGCGTGTCTGCTCTCCGAGCTGGTGATGAGCTTCATGTTCGTGATCGTCGTCCTCGGCTCGACCGACACAATCGCGCCGAAGGGGTTCGCTCCGGTCGCGGTCGGACTCGCTCTCACGCTGATTCACCTCGTGAGCATCCCCGTGACCAACACGTCGGTGAACCCCGCGCGGAGCACGGGCCCGGCCTTGTTCGAAGGTGGCTGGGCGCTCGAGCAACTCTGGCTGTTCTGGGTCGCTCCGCTCGTGGGCGGCGCGATCGCCGGGTTCGCGTATCCGGCGCTCATGCGCGAGAGGCCGAGCGCGCGCGTGCCTGCGCCACCGGCCGCCGAGCCGAGGGAGCGTGAGGTCTCGGGGCCGAGGGCGCCGCTGCCGACGACCTAGTCACCAGCCGGGAAGGAGCAGCGCAAGCTGCGCCTGCACGTTGCCGCGGGGAGCCGCGACGGTCTCCGGACGGATCACGTTCCAGTAGGCCGTGACCGACACGTTGATGGGAAGCTCCCCGATGTGGAACACCTTGCCGCCACCGCCCCCGACGGGGACCGTCCACATGTTCCGGAAGGAGCTGGCGTTCCAGTTGGCCGAGACGACCGGCGCCGTGTGGATGTACCAGCCGCGGGGGAGGTGCAACGCGGCGATGTACTGGACGCCGAGACGGTCGAGGTCGGGACGGCTCGATTCGCCGGCGAGGGACCACAGCTGCACGCCGAGAACGCCCAGCGTCAGCAGCCTCGATTGCATCAGCACGGCCGCCGCGGGCCCCACGGCGAGTCAGCCCGACCCGAGGACGGCTGGAAGCGCCGTGGGGATCGAGACGCTCGGACCGGCGCCCCAGATGACGTGGGATGACGGCCGCGGGACGAGGAACAGCGATTCGACGGTATCGCCCAGGCCAGACGCGTACGTGCGGCGCACCGGGTCGGGCTGCGAGGCGATCGGCACGGTCGTCCGCGAGACGAGGCTCAGGTCGTGCGTCACCGGGAACGCGAGAGTCGGCCGCAGGCTGATCGTGCTGCGTTCGAGGTTCTGCGGTCCCATGCCGAAGTCGTTCTGGTAGCGGACCGGGAACCAGCTGAGCTTGCTCACCGGGTTCTCCGCCTCACGCGAGAGCTCCGTCTCGCTGGGCGGCTGCTGCCGGGCTTCTTCGTCGGTCTGCGCCGCCGCAGTCCGGACCGCGAGGACCGCGGCCGTCGCCAGAGCCCATGCGCTCGCGGAGTGAGCCATGCGGAACGAACGGAGCAATGCACGTTCCCGCGAGGTACCGCCCTTGCCTGGAAAGTGTGCGCAGAAGCGAGGAGCCCAACATGAAGAGCCGAGTGTTTCTCGTCGTCGCAAGCGCAGCCCCGCTGCTCGCCCTCGGGTGCGGCGGCCCGTCAGGCAGTGTCCCCCAATCCAACTTGGCTTCCGCGCGAGGTAACGCGGTCGCCATCATGCAGAACGAGGCGCGCACCCTCCCCTATGCGCCAGCCGGCACCACCTTCGATGCCCAGCTCGACCAGACCCTGGACACTCGCCTCAGCTCCCCGGGCGACAGTGTCACCGCGACGTTGACGCAACCGATCCGCACTTCCAGCGGAGAGGTCATCGTACCGGCCGGCACGCGGCTCCACGGCCACGTCGCCGCGATCTCGCAAGTGAACGGACCGCAGCTGGTCCTCGACTTCGATTCGCTGGCGCTCGCCGACGGCAAGGAGGTTCCCGTGGGCGTGCACGTGCTCGCGGCCGAGCAGAGCCAGTATCGTTCCTTGCCCGGACCGAGCGGGGTGACGAGCATGCAAGGGCCCCCAGGGCAGCAGCAAGGCGCGAATCCGGCGGCACCCGAGGAGGAGCAACCGGGCACACCTCAGCTCTCGATGTCCAAGGGCGCCGTGCTCCACCTCGCGCTCACCACTCCGATCATCGACGCGCACGCGCTCAAGTGAGGCAGCAGGAAGACCAAGTCGCGTTTGCGACCATCTGCGGCCGACGGCCGCACGCAGGATGACGGTTGCGAAGAACGAGTGTGCTTGGAAGCCGCCTATGCACTGCGGCCGTGAGCGTTCCCCAGGCCTGCTGCCGCGCGGCGGGCCGTAGCCTCCCGAGCATAGATACGCAGAATGGCGACTCCGAGCGCCACGATGACTGGACCGATGATGAGCCCCTGGAGGCCGAACACCTCCACGCCGCCGAACAGAGCGACGAACGTGACGAGCGTCGGGAACTGCTCGCCGCCCACGAGTCTCGGACGGAGCACGTAGTCCGAGAAGCCCGTCACGACGGCGATACCCCAACAGAGCTCGAAGACACCGCCGGCCACGTGCCCTGTAAACAGGAGGACCAGGCCGATCGGGACCCACACGAGAAGCGTTCCGACCGCCGGGACGAACGACGCGATCGCCGTCGCGACGCCGAAGAAGAGCGGCTCGGGGACGTGCGCAATGAAGTACCCGATCATGGCGAGCGTGCCCTGCGCGAGGCCAGTCACGACGGTGCCGAGGAGCGTTGCACGTCCGATCTTGCGAAACTCGACGAACAGCTCGCGCGTGTACTCCGGACGAATGGGCAACGCGGCCTGTGCCGCCAGAACGAAGCGGGGCCACCGTGGAAGCACGAGCTGCATGGTCAGCACGGCGAGAAAGAGCGCCAGGAGTGCGCTCGCCGTGGCGGATACCATGTGCTCCGCCAGCGCAGCGGTCCCGGCGGCCAGCGATCCGACCGTCGCCCGCACTCGGTCGACGAGCATTGCGTGCGAGATGCCGATCGCCTCGAGCGGCTTGCCGATGGTGCTCACGATGCCCGCTGCCTTCGGTCCGCTGAACGCGGCTGCGAGCTGCTCGGCCAATGCGACGCCCTTGGCGACGAAGAGATAGCCCAGTCCCCCGATGACGACGACGATCAGGATGGCCGATAGCGCGACGGTTATGAACGAGGCGATCGCCGGCCGCTTGATGTGGCGGCGAAGCCGCTCGAAGAGTGGCTGCGCCAAGAAGGCCATCAGCACACCGAGCAGCACCCCGACGCCGACGGGCAGTGCGACCCACAGGATCCCGACGAGACCCAAGAGCGCCAGCCAGGTGAGTGCACGGCCCTCCGTCGGCAGGCCTGCTCCCGGCCCCCCGGCTTCGAGCCGGGGCGGCGTCATGACCTCTTCAGTCGGCATTTCCCGAATCGCCCAAGACCGACATCTGGGGCGCTCGACTGCGATTGCCAAAGGCGACTTCGGGTGCGCACGGGCCATGCACTACTCACAGGGGAGCAATCGCATGACCCAGCCCCTCGAGCAGTCGTCCCTCGAGCTCTCGGCGGCGGCGCGCAAGAGCCTCGTCGAGTTCCTGAGGCGCAACCGGCAGCAAGCGATGGTCGAGTGGGAGCAGGCGGTCCGGGCCATCCCGGCGACCGCCTTGCTCGACCGCGACGAGCTACGCGATCACATGCCCGCGCTGCTCGATCGCCTGCTCGAGCTGATCGAAGTCCCCGAGACGTCCGCGACGATCGACCGAGTCTCGGAGCGCCACGCGATCCAGCGGATGCGCGAAGGCTTCAACCTGGAGCAGGTCGCCTGGGAGTACTCGGCGTTGCGCAGCACCCTCCTGCGGTTGAACGAGGCGGAGGACGCCAAGCTCGAGCCCGGGGCCATCGTGCTCCTGAACGACGCCATCGATCAGGCGGTGGTCCGGGCGATCTCCAATTACCACCAGGCGCGCGTCCGCACGCTCGAGGTGCTCGATCGCGTCGCCCGGGAGGGCCTGGTCGCGGAGCCGCAGGCGCTCGATGCTCTCCTGCACCGGTTGCTCACGGTCATCATCGACTCCACCGCGAGCGCGGATACGGCCGTACTCTTCCTCAGCGAGGGGGATCGGCTCGTCATCCGTGCGGCCGTCGGGTTGGAGCAGGAGCTCGTCGGCCGATTCAGCCTCGCCGTCGGCGAAGGCTTCGCGGGCACCATCGCGCGGACGAGGCAACCTCTCTTCACGCACTCGGCGGAGACCGACCCGCGCGTTCAGAACCCCCTGCTTCGCATGACCGGCGTCAAGGCGCTCTACGGCGTCCCGCTCGTCTACGGCGGCGAGGTCATCGGCGTCGCGAAGATGGGCTCGCGCACGGCGAGCGAGTTCCCGCCCGACGAGCGATTGCTGCTGAAGAGCACGGCCGAACGGGCGGCGGCGTTCATCGGGCAGAAGCGCGTCGCGGAGGATCGGGAGCTCTTCCTCCACATTCTCGGCCACGATCTGCGGTCGCCGCTCAACGCGATCGTGTTCGGCGTCCAGCTGGTCCAGCGACAAGAGCCGCACTCGCCGGAGGCGACGCGCTCGCTCGGCCGCGTGCTGTCCTCGGCCGAGCGGATGGATCACCTCATCGGCGACATGACCGACTTCACCCATACGCGCGTGACCGGCACGTTGCCGCTCCGCAGAGAGAAGGTGGACCTGGGCGAACTCGTCGAGCAGATCGCGCGCGAGACGCAGGCGAGGGACGAGAAGGAGATCCGGATTCAACGGGTCGGCGACGCGACCGGAGATTGGGACCGCGGGCGGCTGCTCCGCGTGATCGCGAACCTGGTGAACAACGCCCTGGCGTACGGCGACCCTTCGAAGCCGGTGAGCCTCCGCGTGGAGGGCGAGGCCGAATGGGTGGTGCTGCGCGTGCACAACGAGGGGGATCCCATCCCGGAGGGCCTCCGGCTGCACCTCTTCGAGGCGTTCAAGCGAGGAAGCAGCGGCGTCGGCTCGGGCCTGGGACTCTTCATCGTCCAGCAGATCGTCCACGCGCACGGCGGCCGCATCGAGCTCGACTCGACAGCCGATCGGGGCACGACCTTCTGCGTCCGCCTGCCGCGCCACACCGCCGCGTGACGACGGCATCGGGCATCCGGTGCGCGGGATCCTCGAGCTCGTGCGCACGCTAGCCCGCGCTCGTTCTCGGCCGTGGCAAGCCCGTCGTGGCGCGCGCCGTGCAACTGCTTGCGTGACGGCGAGGTAAACCAATGGGCATCATCGCGTGGCTGGTCTTGGGTCTCATTGCGGGGTTCATTGCCAGCAAGATCGTCAACCGTTCCGGCTCGGGCATCGTTCTCGACCTCATCCTGGGAGTCGTAGGCGCGTTCGCCGGTGGGTTCTTGTTCCACCTGATTGGCGCGCGAGGCATCACGGGGTTCAACGCGTGGAGCCTGCTCGTCGCAGTCATCGGTGCCGTGGTGGTGCTCGCCGCCTATCACGCCATCGAGCGGGGCATGGCGGGACGGCACCCCCACGCAACCACTGTGCGGTAGCGGCGAGGGTCGTCATGTGATGTCCGGAACCGTGACCCCGCGACACGCTCCCTGGATCACCGTGCGGAGTGCATCCGCGATACCAGCAACGGACGACTTTGACGCGCGCGCTCGCGCGACACACGCTGCGGCGGAGGCCTCTCGTGAACGAACGAGCAGAGCGGGCCGGATGTGGTGTTGCGGCCGTCGCGAATTGCTTTCGCCTCAGGCAAGAGGAGATTCGCAACGAGTGGCTGACGCGTGTCGAGCGCGATCCGGAAGTCCCTAGCGAAAGGCTCACCCTGCGCGAGCTGGAGGACGACATCCCCAATCTGCTGGGGCACATCGTCGGCGCTCTCGATGCATTTGGCCGGTGGCAGGACGACGCGGAGGCGCGGGGAGAGCTGGCTGGCCGCGGACCGCCGACGGTGAACCACCTCCGGCTGCGGATGCGCAAGGGATTCGACGCGACCGAAGTGCTTCGCGAGCTCCACCACCTGCGCGAGGCGCTGGTCGATGCATGCGATCGTGAGCACGTGATCCTCGGGGGTGCCGCCGCGCGCATCGTGCATGCGTCCATCGACGCGGCCATGGCGCTGGCCGTCCGACTCACGGCGGAGCAGAGGATGTGAGCCGGGTCCCCTCCAGGCCGAGCTGGAGCTTTCTCGCCGCACTGGGCGCGGTCGTCCTGCTCATGGCCTGGACCCTTTTCGCACTCGGACAGCTCCGCAGAGCCTCGCAGTGGGTCACGCACACCGACGAGGTACGCCTTGGAGTCAGCCGCCTCGAGAACGGGCTCATCGACGCCGAGACGTCGCAGCGGGGGTATCTCGTCACCGGCGAACCCGTATTCGTCAGTCGCTACGAACGAGCGAAGGCGGACTGGTCCAGCGCTTTCGACGCTGTCCAGCGCCTGACGGCCGACAACCCGCGCCAGCAGAACCGCCTCGCCGTCGTTCACAAGCTGATCGGTCGGCGCTTCGATGAAATGAGCGACACAATGAACGCGCGGGACCGCGGCGTTCCGAGCTCTCGGCTCGCATCCGAGTTGCTCGAGGGCGAGCGCCACTCTGAAGAGTTGCGAGGAGCGATCGGCGCGGTCCTGGGAGAAGAGGAGACCCTCGAACGCGAACGCCAGCGCAGCGCCGCGTTCCGTGAGCGTCTTCTCTTCGGAGGGCTCGCAGCGGCCAGCCTGGGCCTCGTGGGGCTCGGCGTCTCGGGCCTGGTACGCAGGCGAGAGGAGGTGCGTCGCCTCCTGCTCCTGCAGCGCATCGAGGACGACCAGGCGCGGCTGCGGTTCATGACGGACACGCTTCCGCAGCTCATATGGGCTGCGCGGCCCGACGGCTGGGTCGAGTACGTCAATCGCCCTTGGCTCGACTACACGGGGATGACGCCAGAGCAGTCACTGGGCTCGGGATGGCGAGCGGCGATGCACCCGGCGGACGTGGACCGATGCGTCGAGGCGTGGAACCGATCCATGGCCAGCGGCGACCCCTATCAGACCGAGGTGCGCGTGCGCCGGGCTGATGGTGCCTATCGCTGGCACCTCGCGCGGGCCTTCGCCCAGCGGTCCGCCGACGGAGCCATCCTGCGCTGGTTCGGAACGGCCAAGGACATCGACGACGCGAGGCGCGACAAGGAGCTGGCCGAGGCCGCGTCGCGCATGAAGGACGAATTCCTGGCCACGCTCAGCCACGAGCTGCGTACGCCGCTGCATGCGGTCCTGAGCTGGGCGTCTCTGCTGAAGCGTGTCGGGGTCGACGCCACGAAGCGGGAGCACGCCGTCGACGTCATCGAGCGCAGCGCACGCGCACAGGCGACCCTGGTGGAGGACCTGCTCGACGCATCGCGGATCGTCAGCGGCAAGCTCTGGCTGAAGGTGCGGCGCGTGGATCTGCCGGGCGTCCTGCGGGCGGCCGCGGACGTGGTGAAACCGGCGGCCGACGCGAAGGGCCTCGAGATGCGGATCGACATCGAGCCCGAGGTCGGCACGATGGTCGGCGATCCGGGCCGGCTGCAGCAGGTGGCGTGGAACCTCCTCATCAACGCGGTGAAGTTCACGAAGTCGGGCGGGCGAATCGTTCTGAGCGCACATCGCACCGGTTCGAGCATCAACATCGACGTGAGCGACACGGGCATCGGGATAGCGCCGGAGCACCTGCCGTTCCTGTTCGATCGATTCCATCAGGCCGACTCCTCGACGACCCGCACGTATGCCGGCCTGGGTCTCGGGCTGGCGATCGTCCGGCACCTGGTGGAAGCACACGGCGGGACCCTCGCCGCACGCAGCGCCGGGCCTGGCCTCGGGGCGACGTTCACCGTGACGCTCCCCATCCAGGCTGCCGTGGCGCCGGAGGCGGCCGCCATGGAGTCCGAAGCAGGGGTCGAGAGCGGAACGGAGAGCGCTACCCGGTTGCGGGTGGCCCATGACGGCGCCGAGCCAGGCGAGTCGCCGCTGCACGGCGTGCGCGCGCTCGTCGTCGAGGACGATCCCGATTCGCTCGAGCTGCTGCAGACCATGTTGCAGATCGCCGGCGCGGGCGTCACCACGGCGATGAGCGCTCCAGAGGCGCTGGAGGCGGCGAGCCGCACCACCTTCGACGTGGTCATCAGCGACATCGGCATGCCGGAGATGAACGGCTACGCATTCATGAAGCTGTTCCGCTCTCGGTACTCGTCGACGGCCCCGGCCATCGCTTTGACGGCGTACGCGACTGCGGCCGACGTCGAGCGGGCGCGCAGGGCCGGGTATCAGCGACACATCGCCAAACCCACCGACTACCGGCAGCTCGTCGACGCGGTGACGGAGACGATCGCGGGTCTCTCCGCGAGCGGCAAGGTGAGCTAGCACCTGGCTCCGTGACCCAGCTCGCCGGCCACGCCGCGACGATCAGTGGGCGTGCGCCCTCTGGGCTCTCGTGCGCTTCGCGTGTGCGGGCGCCCGCTTCCTCGTGGCGCGATGGCCGCTCTTGGCCACGGCACGCTCGCCGTCCCGCCCTCGCACGGTCGCGCGGACGGCGTCCATCGTGCGATCCACCACCGACGCGCCCATTCCGATGACCACGTTGGCCGGCGGCTGATTGGGCGCTCGCGGATGCGGTCGCGTCGGCGCGATCTTCTTGACCTGTTCGAGACGCCTGCCGATCTCGGTCAGCTTCGAGACTGCCATCTCTGCACGCACCATCGGGAAAAGGTCGTTCTCCTCCTCCTCCACGTGGCGCATGACCGCGTCTTTGAGCACCTTGATCCTCGCGTCGAGATGCGCGTCGGCGACCTTCGAGGACTGAATCGCGTCGAGCTCCCACTTGATGACGTTGTGCTCCTCCAACGACTCGATCACGATCTCCTTTGCCTCAGGGATGGCCCTCTTCACCTCGGGGTAGAAGATCATTTCCTCGATCGCCGAGTGGATCGAGAGCTCCCTCACGAGCTTCTCGCACAGCTCCTTCTTCCTCCTCGACGAACCCTCGCCCTTCAGCTTCTCGAGCTGTTCGAAGATGCCCTCCACGGTCCGGTGGTCTTTCTCGAGCAACGAGATGGCGTTCATGAGGTGCTCTCCGGCGTTTGGTCGCGGCTTGCTGTGGCGCTGCTGGGCCGCGACCTTGTAGGTCGCCAGAGAGCAATCGCGGTGCCTTCGTTGCGTCCAGCTGAGCTCTCATCGCTGGCAACGCGCGCAGAACCATGTCGTCCTGCCAGCGATCCTGTCGTGTCGTAGCTCGCGATGGCAACGAGGACAGCGGGAACCCTCGTGACGCAAAGGAGTGAGCAGGTCCGTGCGTGGCGGCACGTATCCGCGAGGAACGCTGTCGCGGAGCACGGTCTTCATCGCCTCGAAGAGTGCCGAACGCTGCCGCGAAGACAGCGTCGCGACGCCGCGGCGTGGGTGGACGCGCGCACGCCAGAGCGTCGCGTCGACGGTGAGATTGCCGAGACCCGCGATGAACGACTGGTCCATCAGCGTTGCCTTGGCGCTGCCCCGCCGCCTCGCGAGCCGCTGGAGAAATGTCTCGCGTTCGGCGTGCCATGCGTCGGGGCCCAGGTACCCGGTCACGCGAGGCACGTCGCCCTCCTCGCGCAAGAGCCACACCCCGCCGAGCTTGCGAGTGTCTCGGAAGTGAAGAGTGCCGTCGGCAAACTGCAGGATCATCCGGTCGTGCCGATGCCCCTTCCTCTCGGTCGTCCACACGAGGTCACCCGTCATGCCGAAGTGGAGGACGAGCACCGGTCCCTCCGTGGCGCAGACGAGCCACTTGCCGTGCCGGTACGGAGCAGCGAATACTCGGCCCCGGAGCTCCCGGTGCAGGCGCGACGGGTTCGTGTTGCGAAGCTCGCAGCGATCGCTCCACACGCCGGCTACACGCTGTCCCCGCGCGTACCGCTGGAACGTCCGCCGGAAGCCTTCGACGTCGGGCAGCTCGGGCACGAAGGCGAGTCACTGATGCTCAGGCACGCCTTCGCCGTGTTCGGCTTGTCGGCGGCATTCGGTGAGAACGGCGTGCAAGGTCCGGCGCGCATCGTTGCGCAAGGCTCCGATCTCGCCCTTGTCCTTCGCCTTCAGCTTCAGCACCGCGCCCGTGGCGATGTTGTCCACGCTCGCGTCGGCGGCTATCGGAATTCGGGACGTCGGCTGCATCGATGTCCGACCGCCTTGATCTCGATAGGGGTTGGCTCCCTGCGACTCGGCGGCTCCAGCGCTCGGCGCTCGGCCGCACGGACACGAGGCGAAGGCGTCCCCCTGCTTGTCGTTGGCGTCCGCCATCGCGTGCACGTTCTCGCGGATCTGGTCGAGGTCGTCGTGCGGACCCGTGAACGTGATGGCGACGCCTTGGGGTGTGTCGACGACGGTCCCGCTGAGATTGTGGAGCTGCGCCAGAGGACACGTTCGGGCTCCAGCGGCGCCCGCCGCGTTCTGGGCGGCCGCACCCGGAGCGTTGGATTCCGCGCACGCGCCGAGCGCGGCGGCGAGCACGATGCCTAGAACAGGGCCGACGTTCTTCATGAAAAACCTCCGCGTCGCCGACGAGAGGCAGCTTCCGATCCAGTCAGGTTTCAAAGCGGCGCGCGTCTTGGCGCTTGAGCTCGACGCCGAGCCCCGGACGGGAGGCATCGGGCCGGAGCGCACCTTCGCGCGGGGTCGGCGCTCCGTCGAAGAGCTCGTGCTCGATGCGGGCGTGATCGTGGAAGTACTCGACGTGCACGAGGCGGCGTGCGGCGCAACCGAGGTGCGCGTGGAGCGTGGGCACGCAGTGCGCCGACAGCGGGATGGCGAATGCCTCGCAGAGTGCGTCCGTGCGCAAGAAGCCCGAGACGCCGCAGCGGCTCGCGTCCGCCTGCAACACGTCGACGGCCTGCGCCTCGAGCATTCGCCGGAAGTAGGGCAGATCGTAGCCGTACTCCCCCGCCGCGACGTCGATTCCTGCGGGCATGCGGTCGCGGAGCATCCGGAGGCCGTCCAGGTCGTCCGAGGAGACCGGCTCCTCGAACCAGACCACGCCGAGCGTGCGGAAGACATACGAGAGCTCGAGCGCCTGCTTGCGCGCGTAAGCCCCGTTGGCGTCGACGAGCAAGGGCACGCTTCCGATGGCGTCGCGCGCTACCTCCACGCGATGCGCATCGCGCTCGGGCTCGCGTCCGACCTTCATCTTGACCATCCGGATCCCCTCGGAGACCCAGCCGCCGAGTTGCGCGCGCAGCTGGTCATCCGAGTAAGACGTGAACCCGCCGCTGCCGTAGACAGGGACGCTCGCCCTGCGAGCACCGAGCAGCGTCACGAGCGACACGTCGAGCAGCTTCGCCTTCAGGTCCCACAACGAGGCGTCCAGCGCGGCGATCGCGGTCGATGCCACACCGGGGCGCCCGTCGTTCCGGACGGCCGCGACCATGCGCGCCTCGATCGCGGCGATACGGGTCGCATCCTGGCCCTGTACCGCGGCGACCAACTTCTCGTGAACCAGCGTCGCGGCAGCGCGGTCGGCGTACGTCCAGCCGATGCCCGTCTTCCCACCGCCGGTCGTCTCGACCAGGACGACCGTGGTCCTGTCCCACTCGAGGGTGCCATCCGACTCCGGCCCGTCTGTGGGCACGACGAAGGTCGACACCTCCACTCGCTCGATGGCGGCCGCGTCCGAGGACAGCCGCATTCAGGTCAGAAGCCCAGGCCGGCGCCGCCCATCAGCATGAACGTCTGCGGGTTCGGCGTGACGATGTAGCGGCCGTCGACGTCGATGAAGGCCTGCCCGAAGTGGTAGGCGGCGACCACTCCCGGTGCCACCGCGAGCTGGGTGCTGCCGTTGGACGGGATCTCTGCGCCCACGAAGCCGTAGGGACGTACCTCGAGCCGGTAGGTCGGGAAGATCTTGAGCCCGGCCTCGCCGCCGGCGAACGTGTTGTGCGGCGAGCCGATGGCGTCGCGCCCGATGAAGTGCTCGACGTTGCCGCCGAGGTAGATCCCTGGGCCCATCGTGTAGCCCAGGCGTCCGCCGAAGCCGACGTTGTAGAGGTCACTGAACCCCGAGCCGACGTTGCCTTCGAGCTGGACGCCGGGATGGATGCCGTTGCCGACGACCACCCCCTCGTGCTCGGGGGTGCCGGCGACCACCAACTCGGCCGCCCGCGCGGGGACCGAAACCAGCAGAGCACCGGCTAGGGCCGGCAGAGCAAACGCGAACCGATGTGCCTTTTGCATGATCGACTCGTTCGCAATCCACACGCCAAGGCGCCCAGCGCCAGCAGCGCGAACCCCATCAGCGCCGCAGCCCGGCGCATGGACCGACGCACGGCCCTCGCCTGCTCGGCCGCGAGCTCCCGTTCGGGGAATGACGCGGGAAGCGGCCCGTCGAGGGCCATCGCGATGACCTCCACGACGTGCAGCGCGGAGCGGTGCGTCGCCTGCTCGATCTGCGTCTTGCACGAGAACCCGTCGGCGACGACGATCGTCGACGCGTCGGCCGCGCGGACCGCCGGCAGCAGCACGCGCTCTCCGGCGGCCATCGAGACGCGGTACTTCTCGCCGCGCTCGAAGCCGAACGAGCCGGCCATGCCGCAGCAGCCGGACGCCAGCACCTCGAAGTCGAGGCCCATCTTATCGAGCAGCGTGTTCTCGTCGTCGTAGCCGAACAGCGATTTGTGATGGCAATGGCCCTGGGCGAGCGCCTTGCGCTGCAGCTTGGGCGGCGCATAGCGGAGGTCGGGGCTCGTCAGCAGCTCACCGAGCAGCTTCACCTGGTCGCGGAACAGGGCCGCGTCCTCGCGCTCGGGGAAGAGGCCGCGTAGCTCGTCGCGGAACACCGACGCGCAGCTCGGCTCGAGGACCACCACGGGCGTCCGCGCCTCGATGTGGGGCGCCATCGCGCGGAGCACCCGCTCAAGGTACCTCTTCGCGGCAGGCAAGAAGCCGTAGTCGTAGAGAGGACGACCGCAGCACAGGTGTTGCTCCGGGACGATCACGTGCAGTCCCGCGTTCTCCAGCACCCGCACCGCGGCCTTGGCCACGCCGGTGTGGAAGTAGTTGTTGAAGGTGTCGGCCCACAGCACGACGCTCGCGTTGCCCGCGTTCACGGGGGATCGCCTCGCGAACCATTCGCGGAACGTCTGCGGCGCGAACGCCGGTATCCGCCGCTCTCGCGGCATCCCGGCGACCAGCTTGGCGATCGCCGAGAGACCCGGCGTTTGCGTGGCGAGGTTCACGAGTCCCGGCACCAGCGAAGCGACGCGAGCCCACACGTCGACGAGCCCGAACGCATAGGCGCTGCGGGGGCGCATCCGCCCCTCGTAGTAGTGCGCGAGGAACTCGGCCTTGTGCGTCGCGACGTCGACGTTGACGGGGCAGTCGCCCTTGCATCCCTTGCACGCCAGGCACAGATCGAGCGCCTCCTTCACGTTCTCGTCGTGCCATCCGCCGGCGATGGGACCGCGGACGAGCATCTCGTGCAGCAGGTGCGCCCGCCCCCGTGTCGTGTGTCGCTCCTCGCGGGTCACCATGTAGCTCGGGCACATCACGTCGCCGTCTTCCCACGAGTCGGCCGACGTGCGGCGGCACGCTCCGATGCCGATGCAGCGCATCGTCGCGTGCGCGAAGCTGCCGTGGTCCTCGGGATACTTGAAGTGCGTCGCGGGCTCCCAGGGGTGGTAGTCGCCGCCGAGCCGCAGGTCGGTATCGAGCGGTCGCGCGTCGATCACTTTGCCCGGGTTCATCTTCCAGTCCGGATCCCAGATCGACTTGAACTCGCGGAACGCCTCCATGAGCTCCTGTCCGTACATGATGGGTAGCAGCTCGCCGCGTGACTGGCCGTCGCCGTGCTCTCCGGAGTTCGATCCGCCGTAGCTCGCGACGAGGTGCGCGGCGTCCTCGACGAAGGAGCGGTACGTGGCGACGCCGCGCTTCGTGTAGAGGTCGAACGGGATCGTGCAGTGCACGCACCCCATGCCGAAGTGGCCGTAGAGCGCAGCGTGATAGCCGTACCGATCGAAAAGACCGCGGAGATCGCGCAGGTAGCTTCCGAGAAGCTCGGGTCGAACGGCGCTGTCCTCCCATCCGGGCCAGGTATCCGGCTCGCCCGGCACGAATGACTCCGCGCCGAGCGCGCCTTCGCGGACTTTCCACAGTTTGTGGCGCTGCGCTTCGTCGTCGACGACGGCGACGTCCACGGGTCCGTGCCCCTTGCTTCGAAGGTGCTCGATCATCCGCTCGGCCTGCGCCCGCGCCTCGCTCTTGGCCGCGTACCCGAACTCGACGAACAACCATCCGCAGCCCCGAGGGAGAAGCTTCTCCATGTACCGCGTGGCCCGCCCGCGCTTGATCTCCATGTTGTGGTGGAGCACCTGGTCGAATCCCTCGAGTGCGATGGGCTCGAACGGGAGGATCTCCATGACGTGCTCGGCCGCGCGGTAGATGTCCTCGTACCCCAGGACGACGAGCACGCGCTGCGGATGGCTCCAGACCAGCCGCACCTTTGCGTTCAGGATGGTGACCAGCGTCGACTCGCTGCCCACGAGCGCCCGCGCGACGTTGAAGGAGCCGTCGGGCCCTGGCAGCAGCTGATCGAGCCCGTAACCGCTCACACGCCGAGGGAGCTTCGGAAACCGGGCCCGCACGGTATCGCCCCAGCGCGCACGCAGGACCTTGATTCGTCTGTACACCTCCGCCTGGCGCCCTCCCCGGTGGATGGCCTCCTCCAGATCCCGGTCGGTCATCCGCCCGACGTTCATCACGGTCCCGTCGTAGAGGAGGACCTCCATCTCCTCCGTGTTGTCGACCGCCTTGCCGGCCATCTGCGCGTAGGAGCCACACGAGTTGTTCCCGAGCATCCCTCCGAAGCCGCAGCGGCTGTGGGTCGCTGGTCGGGGGCCAAATACGAGCTCGTGCGACGCCACGGCCTCGTTGAGCTGGTCGCACACCACACCCGGCTCGACGACGGCGTGTCGGGCGAAGGGGTCGACCTCGAGGATGTGGCGCATGTACTTCGAGAAGTCGATGACCACGCCCGTGTTGACCGACTGTCCGGCAAGCGCGGTTCCGCCGGCGCGCGACACGACGGGCACCTCGAACGGGCGGCAGGCCGCGACCGTGGCGATGACGTCGGCACGCGACCGAGGCACCACGACACACGTCGGGACCTGGCGGTAGTTCGACGCGTCGACCGCGTACATGGCCCGGCTTCCGGCGTCGAATCGCACTTCGCCCTCGACGGTCGCCCGCAACGCGTGCTCGAGCTCGCGCAGCACATCGACGCGGACGCGTTCCTCGACCACCTCGCGTCGTGCTTCGCGCTTCAGCCTTTCGAGCGGGACGAGGTGCGCTTCTGGAACGGGGCGGAGCGACATTCCCGCCAGCTAGCAACCTCCGCTCCTGGCGCGACCCATGCACCGCCTGCCGCGATGAACCTCGTGGTCCTGCCGGCGCACGATGCGAACGGAAACGTGAACGTCGTCGTCGAGACGCCGCAGGGCTCGTGCGTGAAGCTCAAGTACGAAGCGTCGCTGGAGGCCTTCAAGCTCTCGCGACCGCTCGCCCTCGGCGTCGCCTATCCCTTCGATTGGGGATTCATCCCGAGCACGCGCGCGGAGGATGGAGATCCGCTCGACGCGATGGTCTACCACGACGTCCCCACCCATCCCGGCGTGGTCATCGCCTGCCGCCCGCTCGGCGTCGTGAAGCTGCGTCAGAAGGAGCCCGGCGAGCCGCGGGTGACGAACGACCGCATAAGACGACTGCACGAGCGCGTGCGCGAGGAGCTCAGCAATTCTTCGCCATCGTCGTCTCGATGACGCCGAAGAAGGTGCGCGTCACGGGGTGGACCGGCCCCAAGGCCGCCGAAAAGCTCATCGCGCAGGCTTGTCGAGACTACGGTCGCGGCTGACCGTTCGCCGTCGAGGGGCTCTCGCTGAACGCGTCGCCGGCGCGACGCGCCCGCCGGACTTGCCGCCTCGCGGCATTCGGAACCTCGCAGCCGTGCTCGGCGTGCGGACGATCGGGTGCTCGGCCTCGCTTTTTTCCTCGTCGGTTGCGAGCAGGCCGCCGAGAACCGAGTCGACCAACGTCGATACGGCCGATGCGGGCACGACGATGCTCGTGGAGATCCTGATCGTCCGCCGACACGCTCGTCGCAGGACGCTCCAAGCGAACAGGGCTGCCAGCCGTCCAATCATGTCGCGTCTCGCGCCCTCGCTGCGGCCGGTCAGGCCGCCCAACTGACGTGTTCGATGAGCAACGGAAACTCGAAGGGTTTGAGCAAGAAGCGAGAGACGCCGAGGCTCATCCAACGCACCACTTGCTCCCCGGGCGAGGTCGTCAGCACCGTCAGCCTCCACGGGATCGCACCCCGGAGCTCTCGCTCACTCCCCTGCGCAGTGCAGGCGTCTATCGCCGCAGCCCTCGGAGGGCCGATTCTGCGCGCGTGAGAGAGCAGCGCGCGTGGCGAGGCAAACGCGGTCGCTGGGATCCCCAGCTTTGCCAGGCCCTCGACCGCGAGAGCTCGGTTGACCTCGTTCTCGTCCAAGATCCAAACGGCAGTATCCACGCGGGCCCCTCCGGCGAGGACTGAAGCGTCGCATGGGATTACATGCAGATCCCCCGGGGTCAAGCGTGCGCGGCGGCATCGGCGATGCACGCGGGTTCGATCGCGAGAAGACCATCATGGTCCGGTTCAGGGATCGCCGCGACGCAGGTCGGCGCCTCGCCGCCGCGCTGAGGTCGGAGGTCGGCCGCGACGTGCTCGTGCTCGGGTTGGCGCGAGGAGGAGTGCCGGTCGCCTACGAGGTGGCGCGAAGGCTGCGAGCGCCGCTCGACGTACTCGTGGTGCGAAAACTCGGCCTTCCAGGCCAGGAGGAACTGGCCATGGGCGCGATCGGTCCAGGCGGAGCGATGCTGCTCAACGAGCAGGTCGTCCGGCCCCTGCAAGTGCCGAAGGCGGTCATCGACCGCGTGGCGGCACGAGAGCAGCGGGAGGTCGAGCGGCGCGAGCGCGAGTACCGCGGAGGGCGACCCGTGCTGGACGTTCGCGGGCGTCACGTCGTCGTGGTCGACGACGGCCTGGCCACCGGCGCGAGCATGCGCGCAGCGGTCGCTTCGCTTCGAAAGCAGGGCGCACGCCGGATCACGGTCGCCGTGCCCGTCGGCTCACCCGAAAGCTGCGAGGACCTGCTTGCCGAGGCCGACGACGTGCTGTGCATGGCGGCGCCCGAATCGTTTTGCGCGATCGGTCCGTTCTACGAGGACTTCTCGCCGACGAGCGACGACGAGGTGCGCGATCTGCTCGCCCGGGGTCAGCCATGGCCAGGCACGATCACTCGAACTCCGTGAGGGACTCGCCCGCCCTGTTGCGACGCACGGCCTCGGCGAGAAGAGGCGCCACGCTGACCACCTGATCCGGCAAACAATCCGTGCGTCGCGACGACCCTCACCTTGGGTCGCGCGCCTTGCTCGAGCAGAAGCTGCGTGGCCGCGGCAATCGTTCCACTCGTCGAGATCATGTCGTCGACGATGACGGGCTGGCGTCCGGCTACCTCGCCGATGACGTGGTGCGCGCGGACGTCGGTCGGGCCGAGTCGCTCCTTGTAGACGATGGCCATGGGCAGCCTCAGGCGTTGCGCGAACCTGCGGGCGAGCTTGGTGGCCCCGAGGTCCGGCGCGACGATGACGCTCTCCGGTCCTACTTGCTCGCGAATGGCGTCGACCAGCAGTGGCACCGCCGTGAGCATCTCGACCGGGTGCTGGAATGCCACCTCGACGCCTGCCGTGTGGGGATCGACGATGAAGAGAGGATTGAACCCGGCGGTCGCAAGTACGTCGACGACGACGCGGGAGCCGAGCGCGTCGCCGGCGGTCGCACGACGGTCCTGGCGCAAATAACCGAGGTACGGCACCAGAGCGGCAACCCGACGCGCACCGACGCGCCAGCAGCGAGTCACCCACGGGCGGCGCGATCGGCTGGACGATCATCACCGACCGACTCCTGGCCAATTCGTCGACCCGCACCAGGCGCTCGCCGTCGTCCGTACGCTTGAGCCATTCGGGAAGAGGCGTGATGCGCAGCTCGCGGGCCACGGCGGCCCCGAGCTTGGGATGCGCCGGACCAGCAATCAGCTCGAGGTTCGCAGGACCCGGGTACATGGTTCCTGCGTGCGGCAAAAGGCGAACCGCATGCTTCGGGGATGCGCGGAGGCGGCGCAACCTCCGGCGCGGCGGGCGGTGCGCCCGTCGGATTGCATGGCGGCAACATCCCTGCGAGGCAGCTTCCGATCCAAGCCGGACGCTTCAGCGTGCGGACTTGCGCGCTTGTTGCACCGTTGCGAGTCGCGGAGCAAGACCACCATGGCACAGCCCATTCGCAACGTCATGAGCAAGAACGTCCTGAAGCTGCCGGGCACCGCGACCATCGCCGACGCCGCACGAACCATGCGCGATTCGAACGTCGGGGCAGTCATCATCGAGGATCAGGGAAAGCCGTGCGGTCTCGTCACCGACCGCGACATCGTCGTGCGAGCGATCGCGCAAGATCGCGACCCCAAGAACACGAAGCTCTCCGACGCGTGCAGCAAGACACTCGTCAGTCTCGCACCCGACGACGACACGGATCGCGCAGTCGAGGTGATGCGGGAGCGATCCGTACGCCGGGTCCCCGTCGTCGAGAACGGGAAGGTGGTCGGCATCGTGTCGCTGGGCGATCTGGCGATCGAGCGTGACCGAAAGTCGGTCTTGGGGACCATCAGCGCAGCCCCGCCGAATCAGTGACGGCTAGAGAGCCCGCGGCTCGGCAGGAGCACAAAGGCACCGCGATTGCTCACCGCCCTACCGGCGCGATCCCCGCGCCTCCTCAGCAAGGAGAGGACCCATGATGAAGATCCGCAGGACGACGGTTAGTGTGCTCGGCGCATTGCTCGTGATGGGCGCGTGTGGCGTGGCTGCGGCTCAAACGACGGAGCACAAGGCGCCCACGGCGACTCCGGAGCAGAAGCAGGAGCACTTCGACCGCGAGAAGGTCACCCTGAAGGATCGGGTGCAGAACGCGATCAACGTGGCCGACACGCACATCGACGCGCTCAAGAAGATGGAGTCGACCGACAAGGACGCAGCCGAGAAGCGCGACAAGGACATGGAGAAGAAGCTCTCCGATGCGCGCGACGCGCTGAAGGACGACCTGGGCAAGATCGACCGGGCGACGCCGACCGACTGGTCGAGCGTGCTCTCCGGCGTGACGGGCGACCTCAAGAAGACGGAAACGGAGATCACGACGGCCTCGCGCGTCACCCATGTGTCGCCGAGCACGGGCGCGGCGCAAAAGCAGGCGCCGAGCAAGTAATTCAGCCGATCGCTTCGTCGTCGCGATCCACGCACCATCGCACCGACCGGACCCCCGGATGCGCTCGCAGTTGCGCGAGCACCTCCGAGGGCTCGGTCGTCATGGGGCCGCCCCGCCAGCGCACGACGTACTGCACCTCCTGGCCGGCCTCGCCGTACGTGCCCGACTGGTAGATCGCCTCGAGAAACGCGGTCGCCAGTACATGCCGGACCCGTTCGGTCAATCCTTCGGCGTCGCTCGAAACAACGACGAGTGTCGCGTGACGATCGCGGGCGAGCGTCAAGTCCACGCGCTTGGTTCCCCAGAGCACGATGGCGGCGATCCCCGTGGAGGCACAACCGAGGTCGAGCTGTCCGCCACCGAAGCAGAGCCCGGCGACGGTCATGAGCCACAGCGTCGCGGCGGTCGTCAGACCGACGACGGCGTTGCCTCGCTTCAGGATGGCGCCTGCTCCGATGAATCCCATGCCCGACAGGATGCCGAGCGGCAGACGCATCAGGTCCATGACGATGAACGAACTCGGATCCTTGCCGGAGAGGGTCAGGAGCGCGTTCACTTGAAGCATCGACACGCAGGCGGCGAGAGACACGAGGATGACCGTCCGCACGCCCGCGGGGCGACCGCGCTCGCTCCGGTTCAACCCGATGAGCGCGCCCGCGGCCACCGTCAGTGCCAGCCGGAGCAACGCCGCCTGCCAGGTGAACTGCGTGGTCATCCGCGCGTCCTGCCCAGCAATGCCGATGCCGTTGGGTTGCACGCGCCGGGGAGCGGTATGCCGAGTGCAGCCTTTTGAGCGTCGGTCTCATGCGCGGTGCCTGCGTGACTATGCGGACGACCCGGGCTTCGCCTGCCTCCTGGACGCGGGCCGCGGTGGCTGGTGGCGTGTCGGACCCGAGAGCTTGCGGTTCGGGCGGCAGCGCTATGTCGACGGCACCGCCGTCCTCTCGACGAGCTGGGCGGAAGATGGCGGTGAGCTGGAGCTGACCGACGCGATGCCGTGGCCCGAGGAGCGGCGGCAGGCGCGCGACGAGCCTCGCAGGGTGGTCGTGCAAAGGCTCAGGTGTCTCGAGGGCACTTGCCGCTGCGCGCTCGACTTCGCGCCGCGGGACATGCTCGTCCCTGACATTCGCATGGAGCGTCGTGACGGCGGCGTCGACGCGCATCTGATTGGCCGGCGGGACGTTCCGTCCCTCGGTTTGTGGTCCACCCACGAGCTCGAGATCGATCCAGATGGGACACGAGCGACTGCCCGCTTCCGGCTCTACGCGGGAGAATCGGCGTGGTTCGCGCTGGCGGTCGAGGAACGACCTGACGCATGGTCGAAGCGAGCCGCCGAGGATGCTCTCGATGCAACGCTCCGCTCGTGGCACGCCTGGGTGGCGCGCTTCGATCTCCGAGGCGCTCACGCCGCGGCGGTGTGTCGGTCGCTCATCACGATGCACCTACTCGGGCACGCGCCGAGTGGCGCCGCCGTGGCCGCGCCGACGCTCGGGCTTCCCGAGCGTGTCGGTGGGTCCCGCAACTACGACTACCGCTACGCGTGGATCCGCGACGCGTCGCTTTCGGGCTCCGCATTGTCGTGGATGGGCGACGTCCAAACCGCGGAACGCTAGCTGGACTGGCTGGCGCGTCTCGGGACTCGGACCAGCGCCCCCCTGCAGGTCGCTTACGAAGTTCACGGCGGCACCAAGATCACGCAACACCGGTGGCACGGCCCCCGGGGCTACCGTGGCTCTCGACCCGTCTGGCTCGGCAACCACGCTTACCGGCAGCGTCAGATCGGTTCGCTCGGCTACGTCGCAGAGTGCATGTCGGTCGCCATCGAACACGGCGTTCGCTGGCGACCCGAGTACGGCTCGCTCTTGGGTCGCATGGCGCGCCACACCATGGGCGTTTGGCGCGAGCCCGACAGCGGCATCTGGGAGCTCCGCAAGCACGAGCAGTTCGTGGCCAGCAAGGTGATGGCCTGGGTCGTCCTCGATCGCGCGGCCACGATCGCCGAGCGCTGCCGCGGCCTCGATTCGTGCGACACCGCAGCTCTCCGCGCCGTGGCCCGAGAAGTCGCCGACGCCGTGCCGGCGGACGGATACGACGAGCAACTCGGCGCGTTCGTGCAGCGCTTCGGCCATCGCTCGGTCGACGCCGGAGCGCTCCTCATTCCGATAACCGGGTTCCTCCCCCCTGACGACCCGCGAGTCCTCTCGACCCTGGACTGGCGGAAGAGATCGATGCGCGCTCGGAAGAGTGGCTGGGCAACTACCCGCAGCTCTTCTCCCACGTCGAGCACGTGCTTGCGGTGAGGGCAATCGAGCATGCGTGTGGCAAGTGACGTGCACCTTCCGTCGCCCCATGAACGCCATCGCATTGCTAGCGGCTGACCATCGCAATGTGGAGGACATCTTCGAACGGCTGGAGGAGCTCTCGGACGACGACAGTGCCTCCAAAGAGAAGCGCGAGCTTTGCCGGAACCTCGTCCGTGAGCTCTCCGTCCACACCACCATCGAGGAGGCCATCTTCTATCCGGCGGTGAAGAGGAGCGTCGGCGAAGCGAAGGAACTCGTGCTCCAGTCCCTCGAGCAGCACGACATCGTCAAATGGGAGCTCCACGCGCTGGAGTCGACCGATGTGACCGACGTGCGACTCAACGCGAGGATCCGGGTTCTGAGGGATCTCGTCATGGCCCACGTCGAACGGGAGGAGAGTGACCTCTTCCCCATGGTGGAGCAGTCGTTCGGCGTGGCTCAGCTCGAGAAACTCGGCGATGAGCTCCAAGCCGCGAAGGTTGCAACGCTGCTGCCCCCGCGGAAACCTCGCAAGCCCGCGAAGGCAAAGCAAGCGCACCACCGCTCGGCGCACTAGGCCCCCGCAGCCCTCGACGGCCGCCGTTGCGGCACGAGCCGTACGGCTCCGTTCGGGCGCGAATGCATCTCCCCCGACGCGATCTGCCCGATTGCGTCGCGAAACGCCTGGCTGGTCAGCGAGCGCCACTCTCGATCGAACTCGGCGCTGAGGCGGTCACGGGCCTCCGTCCTCTCCCGCAGGTACGCCTCGATCGCGTCGCTCGGGGGTATGCGGCCGCCGTCGAGCCAAGCTCGAATCCTCTGGAGCGCGACGACGTGATCGTGAAGCGTTCCGAGCCGGTTCTGCAAGTCGCGCAGTGCGGCCGCGACGTCTCTCGCGCCGGTCGGTACGGCGTCGCCGAAGAGCTCCAGCGGATAGCGCAGCCGCCGGCAGGCCGAGCGGACCTTGTGCATCACCCCGAGGTCCGCGGTAGGCACCCGCGTGTCATAGGCGAGCACCTCGTCGAAGGCGCGCCACGTCTGATCGGCGACGACGTGACGGACCAGCGCTGGGACTGCTCGGTGTGGGTTTCCGGGCGGCCCCAGTGTCGGCGGGCTCTGCCCGCGCTCGAGCCGCCGCACACCCTTCACCGTCCGGCGCATGCGCTTGCGGGCGAGATCGTCCACGAGCGAACGCACGTGCTTTTTTCGCTGGCGGATCAGCCGCTTCTCGAGCGGCTCGATTCCAGACCCGAGAGCTCGGGGCACCCCCTTTCGCCACCGCCGGACGCTCTGGAGCAGGACGTCGTCGTCGCGCACGGGGCCGAGCGTCTGCTCGAGATCCTTCAGTTGGGTAGAGAGCCGCTCGGCGGACTGACGGTCGAAGGCCGTGCGCCCCATCACGAGCAGGGTCTGCCGGAGACGTCGGATGGTCGTCCGCGCGTCGTGCACGGCCTTCTCGTCACCCTTGGCGGCCTTGCGGAGGCGCTTCCGCAGCTTGTGCGCGCCGGCGCGCGACACGCCGCGCAGCGCCTCCTCGAGCGGCTCGGAAGACCACATCGCTTCACCGGACGAAGTGGATTAGGTGCGCCCGCTCGACGACACGGTCGACCTGCCGCAGCCGAGAATCGTCCTGTTGAATTGGAGCACGAGCCTCACGAGCCGTGAGCCGTCCTCCTCGGTGACACCATTGTTTCGCGCCGATGCCTCGAGCCTGCGCGCGAAAGCCATGACGCGTTCCCACGTGACGGGCTGCCCCACCTCGATGTCCATTTCCATTGTCTCACCGGGTGCATCGGTCGTGCCCGTGGCGGCACCGCCGCATCTCATCCCGCGTGAGCCTCAGGCGGCGACACTGCGACGCCCGAAGAGCAGCGATATGACCGCCAGGACCAGGAAGACGACGAATAACACCTTCGCGATACCCGCGGCGCCGGCAGCGATCCCGCCGAAGCCGAAGATGGCCGCGACGATGGCGATGACGAAGAAAACAGCGGCCCAGTACAGCATTCGGAACCTCCGTTTCTCGTCGGACGACCGTGCAGCGCGCGTGCCGCACGGTCGCCCCAGCCCGGGCGCTCGTCATGAGGGGGTACGTCGGTTGCAGCCCCAGGACGCTCGCGGCGCGTGCGCGCGCCAAAGGAGCGAGCGATGGCCGAGACGGTCAGTGACTTTCTGCTCAAGCGCATGTGCCACTGGGGCGTCCGTCGCGTCTTCGGCTACCCCGGCGATGGGATAAACGGGATCCTCGCGGCCTTCACGCGCGACACGCACGAGATCGAGTTCGTCCAGGTGCGCCACGAAGAGATGGCCGCGATGATGGCGTGCGCGCACGCCAAGTTCACCGGCGACGTCGGCGTGTGCATGGCGACCTCCGGCCCCGGCGCCATTCACCTCCTCAATGGCCTCTACGACGCGCGTATGGACCACGTGCCGGTCGTCGCCATCGTCGGCCAGGCCGCGCGCTGCGCGATGGGCAGCGACTACCAGCAGGAAGTCGACCTGCACTCGCTCTTCAAGGACGTCGCGCGCGAGTACGTGATCGACGCGACGCATCCGGCGCAGATCCGGCACGTCATCGACCGCGCCTTCCGCATCGCACGCGCCGAACGTACCGTGACGTGCATCGTCCTCCCAAAGGACGTGCAGGAGGCGGACGCCGTGGAGCAGCCGCCCCACAAGCACAACACGGCGCAGTCGAGCATCGCGTACAGCACGCCGCGCGTCGTGCCCTCCACGCCGGATCTGCAGGCGGCGGCTCGCATCCTCAACGAGGGGAAGCGCGTCGCCATCCTCGTCGGTTCGGGGGCCCGCCGTGCGCAGCAAGAGGTGGTCGCGGTGGCCGAGGCGACCGGCGGGTGCATCGCCAAGGCGCTGCTCGGACTGCACGTCGTGCCGGACACGCTGCCTTTCGTCACAGGACCCATCGGATTGCTGGGGACCAAACCGAGCTGGGACCTCATGCAGCAGTGCGACACGCTGCTGATGGTCGGCACCAGCTTCCCCTACTCCGAGTTCCTACCGAAGCCGGGACAGGCCCGTGGGATCCAGATCGACATCGATGGGCGCATGCTCGGCATCCGCTACCCGACGGAGCTCAACCTCGTGGGCGACGCCGCCGAGACGCTGCGGCTCATCGTGCCGCTGCTCGAGCGGAAGGAGGACGGCTCCTGGCGTCGCGGCATGGAGGACCAGGTTCGCCAGTGGCGCGAAACCGTCAGAGAGCGCGCGCACACGCCCGCCAAGCCGCTCAACCCGCAGCTCGTGTTCGACGAGCTCTCGTCCCGCCTTCCCGACGGGTGCATCGTGACCTCCGACAGTGGTTCGTCCGCCAACTGGTTCGCGCGCAACCTCGTCTTCCGTGAAGGGATGCTCTCCTCCATCAGCGGCAACCTCGCGTCGATGGGCTGCGGCGTGCCCTACGCCATCGCCGCCAAGTTCGCCCACCCCGGCCGCGCCGTCATCGCCTTCGTCGGCGACGGCGCGATGCAGATGAACGGGATGGCGGAGCTCGTGACCATCGCCAAGTACTGGAAGAAGTGGCACGACAGGCGCTTCGTCGTGTGCGTGCTCAACAACCGCGATCTCAACCAGGTCACCTGGGAGATGCGCGCGATGGCCGGAACCCCCAAGTTCGAGGCGTCGCAGGACCTTCCCGACGTGCGCTACTCGCACTTCGCCGAGATGCTCGGGCTTCACGGGATCTTCGTGAACGCGCCCGAGAAGGTGGGGCCCGCCTGGGACGAGGCGCTGAGCTCCGACCGACCGGTAGTGTACGAGGCCTACGTCGATCCCGACGTTCCCCCGCTGCCCCCGCACATCACGCTGGAGCAGGCGCGTGCCTTCACGTCATCGGTGCTCGAGGGCGATCCCGACCGCCGGGGGTTCATCAGGCAGTCGATCGAGCAGCTGTTCCCGGGGATGACGAAGAAGAGCTGAGTGCCCGACGCCTGCTAGGATGATCGTCTAGGGTGAGCGACGGGACGTCCAGAGACCGGCCGAGCGATCGACCGACGCAGCCTCCGGGAGCGGACCGTCCTTCGGGGCGCGTCCCGAGCGCGTCGATGCCGACGTCCGAAACGCGCGACCTGCGAGGCGGTACGACCAGTCAGCGCGGGACGCTCCCGGCTCCCGAGGTCGTGGCCCGCAGACTCCTCGAACTCGAGGAGCTGGGGTGGCTGGCGCTGGACGACGATGCCATGCGGGTCGCCGAAGTGGTGGACGGTGTCCGCACGATCCGCGAGCTGGCTGCTCTGTGCGGATTGCCACTGGGTCTAACGCAGATGCTGATTGCCCACCTGCGCGACCGGCACGTGGTCACGCTCGCCTAGAGACCGAGCCGCGCACCGAGCTCGTGCTTCGGTGCGCGGCTCGAGGGCCCGCCTTGGCTTCGGCCGACACCATACGTCGGCCGCTGCCTTTGCGAGTCCGCGACTGGTTTGCCATCGATGCAGACCACGTGCCCGCCGGGCGCGGGCGCGCTTTGTGCTCCCTTCGAGCGCCGCCGGGGGGCACGAGCGGAGATACCCATGCCAGAGCGAAAAGTGAAAGCGCGAGCGCGACGCGACAAGGAGCGTGGCGAGGCTCCCACGACGCAGGCGGGCGAGTTCGTCCGCGAGGAGATTCATCACGTACGCGAGGGCAAGCACGGAGCGCGATCGGCGAAGCAAGCGATCGCCATCGGCCTGTCCAAGGCGAGGAGGGCCGGCGTCGCGCTGCCCCCTCGTGGAGCACGGAAGGCCTCGAGGAAGAAGACGCGACGCGCCTCGTCCCCCGCCCGAAGGCGCGCGACCACCCGTGCCCTCAAACGCGAAGGACGCGCGGCTGCGTCGCGCAGGGCTCTGTCGCAGCAAGCCCGTCGCGCCGCAACGCGCAGGACGCCGGCGCAGAGGTCCGCGGCCGCACGGAAGGCAGTGCGTACGAAGGGCCCCGCGCGCCGCAAGGCGTCCGCCCGTCGCGCAGCGCGAACGCGGGCGGCGCACGAGAACCGCTGACGCTCAGCGCAGTGTGTACTGTGGCAGCCGCATCACGAGCGACTGCAGCCCCTCGGCGAACGTCGGGTGGATGAACTCGACGTCCACCATCGCTCGCGCCTTGGCCCCGGCCTGCATCAGCACGACGAATACGTGCAGGAGCTCGCCAACCTCGGCGCCGACGAGGGAAGCCCCGAGAATCTTCTCGGAGGACGGGTCGAGCAGCACCTTCAAGGTGCCCGCCCTCTCGTCGACCTCGATGGCGCGCGCGACGTCGCCGAACGGCATGGTCGCGACCTCGTACTTCACGCCGCGCCTGCGCGCTTCTTCCTCGTTCAGGCCCACGGTGGCGAGCTGGGGGTCCGTGAACACCGCGTAGGGGATGATGCGTTCGCTCCGGCGGCGGCGAGGGGCATCCGGCTTCATGAGCACATCGAAGAGCAGCCGATGATCGTCCCACGACGTGTGCGTGAACTGCGGACCACCGAGGACGTCGCCGACCGCGTAAACGCCGGGCGCGCTCGTGGCGTAGTAGTCGTCGGTCACGATGTAGCCGCGGGAGTCGAGTCGGACGCCGCCTGCTTCGCATCCCAGATCGTCGGTGTTGGGTTTGCGCCCGAGTGCAACGAGCAGGTGCGACCCGCGCACCTGCGAGCCGTCCGACACCTTGACGACGATGTCCCCGTTCACCTTGCCGACTTCCTCGGCCCTCGAACGGAGCTTCAGCTCGATCCCCTCGCGGCGAAACACCTCTTGAAGAGGCTCGACCACGTCGGCGTCCTCGCGGCCCAGCAGGTGCTCACCCGACTCGACGATGACGACCTCCGAGCCGAACCGCCGGAACATCTGGCCCATCTCGCACCCGATGTAGCCGCCGCCCAGCACGACCAGCCGGTCGGGCAGCTGACGCAACGCCATGATCGAGCCGTTGTCGAGCGACGGGATCTCGCTCAATCCCCGGATCGGCGGAGCGGCGGGGCGCGCGCCTACGTCCAGGACGATGATGGGCGCCCGATAGCGCTCCCCGCCCGCTTCGAGCGTTCGCTCTGCCACGAACTTCGCCTGCTCGTGGACGACCCGCAGGCGCTCGCCTGCCGAGGCCAAATGCCTGGCGACGCCGGCGCGCCACTCGTTCACGATCTCGTCCTTGCGCGAGACGACCGCCTCGAGATCGACCGCGACCGAGTCCGCGCGAACGCCCAGGCGTCCCGCGGTCTTCGCCACGTGCGCGGCGCGGGCGCTGGCGATCATCGTCTTGGTGGGCGTGCAGCCGGTGTTGGTGCACGTACCTCCGAGCTGACCCCGCTCGAAGAGCACGACGTTCTTGCCCGCCGCCGCCAGACGCGTCGCGAGCGGCGTCGCGGCTTGACCGCTACCAACGAGGATGACGTCTGCCTCTTGCATGAACGGGAACCGGTGCGCGATGCGTGCCATGCACCCTGCGTTACGGCGAAGCGGTCCATCCCCCCCGATCCCAGCGGTAGACCTGCGGCGAAACGGGCCGGTCGCTCGACTGGTAGAGCCCCTGGATCGCCGCGCGCAGCTTCGCGAGCTGCTCGGCGGCGGGCGCGATCGCGACGACGATCACGTCGTTGGCAGGAGCCGCGGCGAAGATGGGCTTGCCGAGCTTCGCCGAGAGCGCGGTCCAGTCATCGGTGAGCAGCAGGCGGCTCGACTCGAAGTAGTTGCCGCCCGCGATCACGCTCACGTCGCCGGCCTTGGACCGTGCGAGCTCGGGCGGTGACCCACCGAGACGCGTGGACAGGTTCGCACGCGCAACGGCGGGTAGATCGGCGCGCGTCAGCCCGAGCGTCGTCATGTCTCCAGGGCCGAGCGAACGAACCGACTGTGGCAGGTCGACGACGTAGGTCACGAAGAGATCCCCGATGAATTGCTCGACCACGCTGCCTGCCGCCGAGGTTCCTCCGACCGAGTCGAAGTACGCGCGCGGGCGCAGCACGGCGACGACTTGTTCGCGCGTCGCCTTCGCGGCGGGCGTCTCGATCGTGGCGACGGCCTTGGTCACGAACGAGCGAGCCTCGCGCTCGCATTGAGCCGCGTCGCTCTGGCAGGCGGCCCACACGCGATCGAGCGAGACGCGCAGGTCGTGCTTGTCCGCGTCGGTCGCGTCGACGTGAAGCGTGAGGGGTTCGACGACCTGCACCTTGAAGGCGGGAGATGCTTCGCGGAAGAGACGCGCGACGGACTGCGTGAAAGACGCCTGGGTCGTCGCGTCGAACTGCGGCGCCACCGGAGCCGCGGGCACCTCCACGGCGGCCGTCGGAGCGATCGGCGGGGGAGCGGGCCGCGAACTCGCCGCGGGTGCGCACGCCGGGAGAATCGTGGCCAGCGCGAGCCATCGCGCGGCGTTCGTGAGGCGTGCGAGGAGCATCCTCTAGGCTAGCTCGCGCTCACGGGAGCGCAGCGGGCACCTCAACCGTGACCAGCTTCGGCCAGAAGGCCGCGGCGGTTCCCGCGTCCGGCGTGAATGTGCGCGCGTCGTAAGTCAGGGCGATCCGCGGCGTGCCCGTGACGAGCGCGGGGTGCTGCTGGCCGCCCGAGCAGAAGGAACCGGAGCCAGCACCAGCGAGATCGCACGAAGCGAGCGTCACGGGCGCGGACCACGGCCCCTGCGGCGCCATGGCGCTCCTCATCACGAGCGTGTCGCCGAGGGGCGGCACGTACGTCATGAGGAGGCGACCGGCACGGGTGGGATCCGGGCGGACGGACACCACGCCTCCGGCTGAGGTGACGGGCGTCGCGTCGTCGGGGTTGGCCGACCAGGCGTCGCCGGCCCAGTACGTGTACGCGCTCGCCGAGTCGAGGCTCGCGGCGCTCGCCTGGGCGACGAAGCAATCCGCGGAGAAGGCGCCCGTCGACTTGCATCCCCACACGAACACGGTGTCACCCATGCGCAGTGCCGAGCCACCGTAGGCCGGGCGGTCGGGGGTCCAGAGCAGGTCGTTCGTGGGAACGAACGTGCCGTTCGAGGCCGCCATGGCGATGCCGACGCCGAGCGGACGCAGGCCGAGCGGCGCGCTGGGATCGTGCGCGAATACCGAGTAGTAGAGCGCGGGCCCCACTCCCGTCGCGACCAGATCGAGCGGGGCGATTGCCCCACCGTCTTCGAGCGGCGACGGGCCGGTCGCGGGCCCCTCGAAGCTCGAGGACCACCCGGTGCAGTCCCCCCGAGCCCCCGCTCCGACGACGATAGCCGCTGGCGACGTCGTGCCCCCGTCGGTCGTCACGGCGTCGTCGACGATCCACAGCGTCCCGCCGTCGTCGGAAGCGAGCGAGCGCGAGTCCCCGGCGAGCGACCTCACGCCGGACAGGCCCGACCACGGCTTGCATCCGGTGGCGACGTTCGGTGCGCCTGCATCGTGCTCGTTCGTGTCGCCGTCGGGCAGGAACTCGTCGTCGAGGCGGACGATGCAGCCGGCCAGCGTCGCCAGGGCGAGCACCCATGCAGCAAGCCGGCTAGAAGGGCGCATATCGGACTCCGATCGACAGATCCATCTCGCGCCGGTTGATGAGCAGCCCCTTGCCGTTGCCGATGTCGAGCGCGGCGTAGGGAATGACCTGCCCGAAGGCGCCGGGAAGCCCGATGCCGACCAGCCATCCGAGGAAGCCGCCGCTCCTCGCCTCGAGGATCTGCTGGTCCTCTGCCGCAGATTCGCTCCCCTGGTTCACACGGTGATCGACGAGCAGCCCTTCGCCGAACACGGAAGTGAGCGGCTCGAAGTGTGGCCGCGCGTGCCAGCGGACGCCGACCTCGACGCCCGGTGCGTGTGCGATGGGCCCGAGCCAGTACGCGCGATCCTCGACGCGCCCCCACATCGTGACGCGCCTCCCGAGCGCCGTGCGCATCGCGAGCTCGTAGAGGAGGAAGTTGCCGCCGCCGCCCGCGACGATGTCGCCGGGCTCGGGCGCGTCGTTGAAGCTCGCTCCGGTGACGTGATCGCTCTCGTGCCCGACGGTCAGACCGATCTCGAGCGCGCCGCGCGGTCCCAGCCAATCGCGCGCGAGGCGCTCGGCCGAGAGCAGGAGCGAGAACTCGAAGTGCCCGCGCCAGAGCATCACGCCCTTGCCTTCACCCGGCAGCGGCAGCGGTCCGCTGAGACCAGCCTCGGCGTGCTCGAGATCGAAGAAACCGGCGAAGCCTGGCCGGAGGGCCACGCCTCCCCAGGCGATCTTGGCAAGCGCGAAGTCCGCCGCCGCCTTGGCCTCGACGCGCGGCGCGAACGTCAGGCCGAGAACCGGCGCGTCGCGCGACGCGGACGCGTTGCGGTCGATCTCACGCGAGTTGCCGGGCAGCCACGTGACCGCGTCGTCCGCGCGGGCGCGCCGCGTCGAGAGTGCGGCCGCTGCGACGACCATGACGAAGGCGAGCGCGCCGCGCGGCATCTCGCACGGTAGTAGCAAGTTGCCAGCGCCGGCGTCACCATCCCGGCATCTGGTCGAGCGTGACGACGTTCGGCGCAGCGTAGAGCGCCGGCAGTGCGCTCTGGTTGTCCGAGATGAAGTCTGGCCAGAGCATGAAGAACGTCCACGAAGGCTGGGCGAGCAGCTCGTCGGACGTGGGGACGGTGCTGCACTCGCCGATCGCGACGAGCTTGTTGCCCGCCGCGCCGGTCATCGTCTGGTACTTCGTCGTGTCGTAGGGACCGTCGTACACGTCGAGGGCCGCGATGTCGTAGTACCCGTCACCCGGGTCGTAGTCGCTCACGTCGGTGGAGAGCGTCGAGAAGTCCTGCAGGTCCCAGACCCAGATGATGTTGTCGAAGCCCTTCTGCTGCACCAGGTAATCGTGGGTGATCTGGTAGAGCTTCAGCGTGCCGGTCGGGCCGGGCCGACCTCCCCACCAGAAGACGCCCTGGTTCATCTCGTGCTGCGGGCGG
>Ga0335069_10000977_pt1 | contig 46000 bp, 57 predicted proteins | sample Lox_Sample_11_FD_206714 | JGI IMG/M metagenome (GOLD analysis project Ga0335069, IMG submission 206714) | Soil microbial communities from Loxahatchee National Wildlife Refuge, Florida, United States - Lox_Sample_1.1 | ecosystem: Environmental > Terrestrial > Soil > Wetlands | place: USA...
CCTAACAATCCCATCAAGTCCGGCGATCCCATCTATACGACCTCGGGTCGTCTCTGTGGCGTCGCTGTCGCGGACGCTGTCCCTGGAACCGCGGGTCCGGCTGACGACGGTAACGTCGTAATGCAAGTGATCGGCGTGTTCAATCTGTCCGTTACATCCACTCACCACGCGATCGGAGTCGGACAGACGGTCTACATCAACAGTTCTGGAGTGATCAGTGACGACCTCACCCAGATTCCCTACGGAACTGTCCTCGACGCCGTAGCTCAGTACCAGACCACCACTGTCCGGGTCCGTCTCTTCGGAGCGACGCCGGGAGCCGCTGGAGCTGACAGCTAGGCTGTAAAGGGAGCCAGGTCAAACCTGGCTTGGCTCCCGCAAGTTTTGAAGTAAGGCGACTAGTAAAAACCGGCTCCAGACAGGAGACGGATCGAAACCAAGGAGGTTGTAACCATGAACGCGAAACAATTCATGGAAGTCATCAGGGAAGGCGAAGCGCTCGATCCGAGCTTCAATGAACGAGCCGCGAGCATCCAGGGATTCGAGGAGAAGTACACCTCGTTTCTCGAACTGATCTCTAATGTTAGCGGTATGTCCGCTAACAAACGTCGCTACCTGATGAAGGAAGCGGAAACCACGTCGGACTTCCCGGTTCTCTTCGGAACCGTCCTCGAACGCCAGCTCCGCGCGAAGTACCAGCTGGTGAACCCGGACTGGCGGAAGTACATCAAGACCCGGACAGTGAACGACTTCCGGACGGCCTGGGACATGGCGACCTACGGGAACCGCGCCACCTTGTCCGTCGTGAAGGAACGCGGCGAGTACAAGGCGTCCGCGCTGGCTGACGGGAAGTTCACCATCAACCTGAAGAAGTACGGTCGAAAGTTCCCTCTGTCCTGGGAAGCAATGATTAACGACGACCTCGGCGCCTTCTCCGACATCTCGAACGACCTCGTCCTGTCGGCGACGAACACTGAAGCCTACGTCGCGACCTCGACCTTCTCGGGTTCCGGTGGTCCGAACTCGACACTGTACCAGATCGGTGGAACCCACCCGATCGACGGTACGACGTTCACGAACAAGAAGACCGGAGCCTCCGGCTTGAACGCGACGGAGGTAGCTGCGGCTATCACGGCGTTGAAGAGCCAGGTGGACTTTGACGGGAACCCGATCATGTTCAATCGGTTCGTCCTCGTCACGCCGGTCGCTCTGGAGTTCACCGCTCTCCAGGTCCTCAGCAATAACGCGCTGATCGCGACGGCTCTGTCGTCTCAGTCGGCGACTTCGACGGTGATCGGAACGACCTCCGAGAACATCCTGTTGAAGTATCCTCTGACCCAGGCGACGAACCCCTGGCTGGACATCATCGACACGACGGCCGGGAAGAAGACCTGGTATCTGTTCGGTGAGCCGGCTGACGGCGACGCTGTGGTCATGGCTTTCCTCCGCGGACACGAGTCTCCGGAAGTTTGCCAGCGCATGTCGGACAAGGTCACCCTGGGTGGAGCTCCAATCTCGCCGATGGAAGGCGACTTCGACTCCGACTCGATCCAGTGGCGTGTTCGTCACGTCCTCGGCTCGACGGTCACTGATCCGCGTTACACCTACGCGGTCGTGAATACCTAGGTCGGCGAGTGTTGTGAGTGAGAGCTCAGCTTCGGGGGAGGCTGAGCTCGATCTTAGAGGACTTACCGATGACAGACATCCAGATAGTCCGAGCTCTGATCGGAGACGAGACGGCGTCACAGCTGTCGGATTCCGACATCGCGGTCTTTTGCACCTTGGCGCTGACGCCTCAATATGCCTCGGTCGCGTTCGTCAGTAACCCCTACAGCTCCGGGAACTCCGGTTCAATCTCTGAGTACTTCTTCGCGGCGAGTATGGCTATGAACGCGATCGCCTCGAAGGTCGCGGCGAATCTCCAGGAAGTCAGGATCGGAGACTTCACTGACTCCAGCGGAAAGAACAAGGTCACGGCTCTCCGCGCGGCCGCGGACGCCTACCAGAAGCTGTACTACGAGACTCCGGCCTGGGCTGTCATCGAGTCGAACGAGTCAGACCTGAACGCGCTGACCACGATCAGGAACTACGTTCTGAGGACGAATCCATGAGTGACCTTCGCCTCAATAACGACTTACTACTTCAGATCGCGGAACAGCAAGTCAAGGACAGCCAAGTCCTTCACGAGCTGAAGGGTAACCTGGTCGCTCGTGTAGAGAGCTTGGAGTCGGCTCAGCGCTGGTCAAAGTGGATGACCTACGTCGTGAACCCAGCTCTGGCGATCTTGATGGGGATCGCTCAATACTTCGGAGTGAAGATTCCGGTGAAACCATGACCGACGTATTCGATACCTTGATGATCTCGTCCACGGCGATCCTGGAGAAGAAGACCTACGGGTCTGGCTCCGATGACGGCTATGGACAGCCTCCTCAAGACTTCATCACGAAGATCGCGGCCTGGCCGTGTCGAGTATCTACGAAGCGTGGAGGCGTCGAGTACAAGCAAGGTAAGGAGTTCGCGAAGAACACCTTCACGGTCTTCATGCGTCCTCCGACGACGGCCGACGACAGCTCGTCCTTCACTCTGAACACTCACCACTGGCTTCGGGTGACTGACGAGCGCGGTAACCAACAGCTGTTTAACGTTCTTGGCGTGAACGACCCGAGCTTCCTGGGACACCACCTCGAAGTGATGGTCGAACAGGTTCTCCCGTAATGGCCGAACAGATAGAGCTCCGACTGAACCCAGACGCGCGGAAGATAGCGAAGGCCGCGGCCTTCGACGCCGTCAAGGAGGTCTTCGTCCTGGACATCAAGCCGAAGGCTCAAGAGCTCTCGCCGGTCACAGAGGAGGGTCTGAAGATTAACCAGGCCAAGCATCCGACCTGGCCGCTGATCAAGATCGGTGGGACGGGAACGAACCGTCGCTCGATCGACGTAGAGATCAAGCAAGAGCCGCGCGGTGTGGTCGCGGAGCTCTTCACCCAGTCCGGCTACGGAGGCTGGCTGGAGATCGGGACGAGGTTCATGCGAGCCCAGCCGTATCTGTGGCCAGCTTTCCGCGCGTTCCAGAAGAAGATCGCCGAAGTCACCGGCGTGAAGATAGGGAAGCGATGATCGACACGATACAACTCGTAAGACAGTGGCTCCTAGCGTCGTCCGCGGTCTCGACGATCGCCGGGACTAACGTCTTCGGTGAGGCTCTTCCAGAGCACTACGACCCGACGAGTAACTCGGCGATCGTCATCAGCCTCAAGGGTGGAGCCGGTCACGTCGAGATCGCTCCACTGATCGACGTAGAAGTTCAGATCAAGACCTGGGCTGGGATTAACCAGTTCGTCCTGGCGCGGTCGCTGTACGGCGCCGTCTACGACACGATGCACAGTAAGAGCATGGTCACGTTCGCCGGTTACGGGACGGTGTTGACCAGCTATGAGTTCGGACACGGCCAGGGGATCGCCGATCCAGACGCTGGCTGGGCGACCGTAGTAGGAACCTTTAAGCTCCAGGTAAGACAAGACGCGGTAGGGACTCTTCCCACCTGGGTAGACGATACCCAGTCGGTGAAGGAGTACATCGACAGTCAAATAGCTGGAGAGGACGCGGTGTTAGACGGAGGAGACTTCTCATGAACATAAAATACTACCGCGTCAGGCTTCAATCTCAGCTCCCTAGTTCTTCAGCTCAGGACGGTGACCTGTACTTCGTCCGGGAAACCGGGAAGTTCTATCTGTGGGACGCCGACAACTCTTCCATGCGGCAGATCGGTGGAAGCGCTTCCGTGGTCTGGGGCGCCATCACCGGGACCTTGTCTGATCAGACTGACCTCCAGACAGCTCTTGACGACCTGACTACGGCTATCACGAACGAGAGTAACACGAGAGCCTCCGCGGATTCGACTCTGTCTTCCGCTATCAGCTCGGAGGCTAGTACTAGAGCCACGGCTGACACGACTAATGCTAACGCCATCTCGGCCGAGACCTCCAGGGCGGAGTCCGCCGAGGCTGCTCTGGTGCCTAACACCCGCACGGTGAACGGCAAGCCTTTGTCGTCCGACGTCACTTTGTCCACCAGCGATGTGGCCGAGGGTTCGAACCTGTACTACACGAACGTAAGGGCGTCTGCCGCCGCCCCGGTACAGTCGGTCGCGGGCAAGACCGGGACTGTGACCTTGGCGGAGTCTGACATAGCTAACCTGACCACGGACCTCGCCGCCAAGGCCCCGCTGGCATCTCCCGCCCTTACGGGAAGCCCGACCGCCCCGACCCAGTCGGCGCTGGACAACTCCACCAAGCTAGCCACCACGGCCTACGCGGACGCGGCGGTAGCGGTGGAGGCTTCTGCCAGGGCCACGGCTGTGTCCGCCAAGCAGGACAAGCTCACCGGCACGGGCTTGGCCCGCAACAACGGGGCGTGCTCCGAGCTGAGCGGGGACGTGACGACCTCCGGCTCCAACGCCACGACGCTGAAGGCCACGGGCAGCGCGGGGACCTACACCAAGGTGACGACCGACGCCGCCGGCCGGGTGTCGTCCGGCACCACGCTGGCGGCCGGGGACATACCCGACATCTCGGCGACGTACGAGGTAAAGTCCAACAAGGACTCCGCCAGCGGGTACGCCGGCCTGGACTCCAACGGGAACCTCAAGCTGTCAGAGTTCCCTGACATAGCTGGAGGCAACTCTGGCCAGGCCTGGCTGTGGGGCGGCGCGGGAATGCAGGACATAGCCTCCGGCTCCGCGGCCACGATCTCCGGCGGCAACCCGAACCGCATCTCAGGGATGATGATGATGGTGCCGTTCGCCATCACCATACGCAAGGTCTCGATGACCCTGCTGATCTCCTCCGGCTCGGGCACGGTGTACGCCGGGATATACTCGGCCGACGGGAACACCAAGTACGTGGAGGCCCAGTTCTCCCCGTCCGGAGCCTCGGCCGCGTTCTACACGGTGACCCTCAACACGCCGGTCACCTTGAAGCCGGGGGTGTACTTCGCGGTATGCGCCTCCAGCAGCGGGTCGGTCACGTCGCCGACCATAGCGATCCCGAACACCAACACCACCGCAGGCAGCACCGTGGCGCCGTCGCTGAGCCTCAACGCGACCCGCGCGTTCTCGCAGGCCGGCAACAACACGTCCGGCGGGAGCCTACCGTCGTCCTTGGGCGCATTGACAAAGGCATCCACGACCAGCGTCCCCGCGGTGCTGTACGAGGGTTAGTACTTTTTAGGTTTACCGGCTGAGCCGGAAAAGGAGAAGCAACAATGAGCGTACCTCAATTCCAAGCGAGTAACGTTATCGCCGGAGCCGGATTCATGTATCTCGCGCCAGCCGGAACCGCGATCCCTGACCTGTCCACTATGCCTACTGACTCCACTCTCCAGTCGGCCGGGTTCGTTCCTTCCGGCTACACTGATGACGGTGTTCAGTTCACCTACACTCCTCAGACCAAGGACATCGATGTAGACGAGGAGATGTCACCCGTCCAGATTCTCCTGATCGGCGAGAAGCTGGAGATCAACCTGAAGTTCGCCGAGGTGACTCTGAACAACCTCCTCCGCGCGATCGCCGGGTCGAGCCTGGTAGAGGGAGCCGGAATCTCGACTCTATACCTGGGATCACCAGCTCAATCGAGCGTCCAGGAATACGTCGCGATCTTCATGGGTCCGGCGCCTGGTACCGAGGCTAACGCCGGAACGACCGGCCGCGTGATCGCAGTCTACCGCATCAAGTCTACGGGAGCCGTGACTCACCACGCTCAGCGTAAGGACAAGGTGGTCTACGCCGTGAAGTTCACCGCGCTCGCCGACTCGACGAAGTCGGCCGGTCAGCGACTGGCGAAGATCATCGACTATAACCAGGCCGGTAGCTAGGCCACAGGAGGAGGGAGTCTGGTGACGGGCTCCCTCCAGATTTTCCGAAGAGGCGACCATGAAGCGAACAGAATCTGAGATTCTCTCGAAGGCTCCGATCACCGTTAAGTTCGGCGACTCGGAGTATGAAGTCAAGCCGCTGACCCTCGGTCCGGCTCGACTGTGGCGTCAGAAGGTCTACGAGCGTATGGGGTCGGTCTTGTCCGGATTCTCAGAAGCTCCCACTCCCGAGAACTTGAGCCCAGCGCTGGGAGCCGCGATGATCGCGTTCCCGGAGAAGCTCCTGGATATCGTCATGGACTTCGCTCCCTACCTCCCCAAGGAGAAGATCGAAGCGGAGTCAACTGACGAACAGCTGGCCGTAGCCTACGGTAAGGTCATGGCTCTCGGGTTCCCTTTTCTGGCTCCACTCATGATGACGACAAAAGTACTCAAGAGCCGGTAAGCGAGTCCCGGCTCTACGAGCTGGCTCTTTGTGAGTGGGGTCTGACACCCGAGTACTTGAACGAACACTGGACTGAAGAGCTTCTTCATCTGATGCTGGTCGCCAGGAATCAGAGACACGGCGTCACGGCCAAGCCGGAGAAGAAGGGTCCGGACGCGGTAGAGACAAAAGAGTTCCTCCAGAACGTGAACGGGTTCGGTGGTGGTGGGATAGGTTACGAGAGGCGCTGACATGGCTGACGGGATCAATGTAGGAGACGCGGTTCTCACCTTCTTAGGTGACACGACCCAGCTCGATCTCGCGTTCGACAAGGTCGAGCAAGGGACTCAGGGGTCTCTCGAACCGGCTAACCAGAAGCTAAAAGAAGTCGCCGGGAACTGGCAATTCACCGGCCAGGCCGCGTCTACAGCGGGAGATCAGGCTATCGTCGCCGGTGAGGAGATGGAAGCCGGAGCCGAACTCGGAGCTCGCTCACTCCGGGAAGCCAAGGGTGAAGCCGCTCTTCTCGGTGAACAGTTTGGCGTTCACCTCCCTCGTCACGTCAGGACCTTCATCGCGGAGTTACCTGGTGTAGGAGAGGCTCTGTCCGCGGCCTTCAGCGCTACCGCGATCCTGTTCGTCATCCAGGCGATCGTCGAGCTCACGAAGAAGGTGACCGACTTCGTAGGAGAACACTTCATCTTCACCGAGGAGATGAAGGCGTCCACCGCGGAGATCGTAAAGAACAACGTCGAGCTATCAAAACAGAGTGAGGCGTTCGAGAAGGCGAAGGAGTCGATCGAGAACTTCGGTAAGACCCAGCAAGAGCTCGCGGACGAGAAGGTAGCCAAGCTGTCGAAGGCGATCACAGACCAGGGAGCCGTTCTACGCCAGGCTCAGGACAACCTCTACGGCTACCGTAACGGGCTCCTAGAGCTGTCCGAAGCTAAGGTTCGAGAAAACCAGAACCAGGTCACGCTCTCCGCTCAGACACTCAAAGCTCTGAACGAACAGCTCGAACAGGCTCAGCTGGAGCAACAGAAAGTAGAGGAGGAGAACCTGGTTAAACACCGTCTCTCTGTGATCAACCTCTACAAGACCACGACGACGGCGATCTTGAACCTCCAGGAACAGCAACTGAAGACCAGCGTCGCCGGTACCCAGGGAGCCCAGGACGCGATCTATCAGATCGAACAGACCTACGCCGATAAGCGCTACCAGGTTCAGCGAGCCGCGCTGGAGCGTCAGTTGGCTCTGGAGAAGCAATTCGGAGCTAAGGATAATGCTGACAAGCTGGCTCAGCTGAACGCCGAACTGGACAAGCTGGACGCGGAACACACTCAGCACTACTTCGCGGAGCTCCAGAAACAAAAGGAAGCGCTAGATAAGACTCTGAAGGAGATGGCCGCTGACGTGAAGGCCGCTCCTCCAATCGAGATCGTCCTTCCGGAGAACGTCAAGAAGATACTCGACATGCGAGCCGCGGCTCAGGCTCTCGGGATCACTCTTCGGTCGGACTTGGCCGCGGCTCTTGATACGGCGAGGAAGGCGAAGGAACAGTTCCTCGCCAGTGGTGGGAAGGACGTAGCCGAGATTAAACAGTTCGACGACAAGATCAAGGAAGCTCAGAAGAACCTGGACCACTTCGGCCAGAGCTACGACAAGCTAAGGCTGAAGTCTGAGACTACCTGGAAGGGTCTGATCCAGGACCTCCGTCAGGGTGTCCAGGTCACTCACGAGCTCGGAGCGGCCGGAGAACAGGCGTTTAACCAGATGGCCGCGGGTCTCCAGTCGGCGATCGCCTCGGCGATCCTTGGCGAGAAGAACTTCGGGAAGGCTCTCGAAGAAGCGACGGCTCAGGCTCTGGCTCAGCTGTCGGCTCAGGCGCTGGTCAAGGCTCTGTTCTATACGGCTGAAGGGTTCGCCGCGCTCGCCTCGCTAAACTACTCTGGAGCCGCTCAGTACTTTGAAGCGGCCGGAGTCATGGCCGCGGTCGGAGGAGCGGCCGGGATCGCCGGAGCCGCGCTCCACGGTGGGAGCGGTGGAGGTAACTCCAGCTCGAACTACCAGACACAGAACTCGGTATCGAACACGACCAGCCAGGCCGGAGGAAGGACCCTAGCTGTGGCTGTCCAGAAGTTCGGGTCTGGTGGTCTGGTCTCGTCTCCCGTCCTCGGAGTCGTAGGAGAGGACACCGCGCGATCTGGTCCCGAGGTGGTCGCCGGTCTGAACGATCGCGAGACCTGGCAAAAGATAGCGAAGGCGATTCAGCCTCACGTCGCCGGTACTGGAGGCGCTGGGATCAACGTTCACGTAAAGGGTCTGGTCTCTCCTGACAACTTGTCGAAGGTAATCGGTCAGATCAATCGTCGAGTGAGCCGCGGACAGTCTCACCTCCAGGCTTCCTCGACCTTCAGGATCACCAGGAGGTCAGCATGAGTTGGAGTGGTGGAGTCCTCGCGAAGTTCGTCTACAACTCGAACACCTTTACACCGACCTATCCTCCGAAGGGTAAGGTCCCGGTGGACGGCCAGGCCGCGGTCCGTTCCGACTCGATCACGACCTCTGGACTTCGTCAGTCTGTGCTTAGCCGGATCGACCGGACCCTGACGCTGGAGTTCCCAAACATACCAGAGTCGGACTTGTCGGACTGGGACGCCTTCATCGGGTGGATTCTGGCCGGTAACCAGTTCCAGTACTACCCAGACGCCAGCCTGACTAACAATAACTATTACCAGGTCGTAGACACCGAGCTCCGGCCTGAGTGGACCTCGATCCAGAACTACAAGCTCACGCTGAACCTTCGGCGAGTAGTGAGCGCTCAGATAGGAAGCTAATGCTGACGGCGACCACAAACTGGAAGACGGCGTTCCGTAAGCTGGAGCTCCAGCCTGTCTATAGGATCGTGATCGAGGGTTATTACCGATCGTTCTCTAACTTCGACAATGGGATCGACGATCCCTGGCTGGTCACTATCGACGACTGGACTCAGAATATTAACGATCTGGAGGGAGGCGCCGACCAGGAGACGCTGTCCTTCGCTATCCAGGATCACGTCGCGATCGGTAACACTACTGGCTGGCTCACGAAGGACATGGGAGCCGGTGAAGTGTTTGAAGGCCGCATGGTCAAGCTGTACGTCGGCGAGGCGTCGATGTCTTCAGTTAACGACTACCTCCTGATCTGGCAAGGTTACATAGACCAGGTAGACTCCGCGAACTCTAACCTGGAGTACTCCTTCCAGTGTTCAGACGTGACCTCGAAGCTCTCTCAGACCGTCTTCCTGACCGGTGACAATGGAGGACAGACGAGCTCCGACAATATCAAGACGCTGAAGGGTCACCCTCTTGACATCATGCTTGACATCCTCTTGAACCAGCTCCGGGACCCGATCAGTGGCCAGGCTCTGGACCCGAGCCTGGTAGACATCACGAAGCTCACGACGTACCGAGACGGTCCGTTCCAGGGTATGGAGTTCTTCTTCCATCTTAACCAGCCTCCAGTCGCGCTCGACTTCATCAAGAACCAGATTCTGAAGCCGCTCGGAGGCTATCTGTGGATCAGTCAAGGTAAGGTTACGGTGAACTTCTTCTACCCTATCGCCACAGTGACGCCAGTACAGACTCTGGGAGAGGACGACTGGCTCACGATACCGAGCGCGGAACAGACTGACATGGTGAACACGGTCCAGTTCCAGTTCGACAAGGACGATAGCGGGTCGAGCTCCAGCGGGAACTACCTGTCCACAAACACCCAGAACTACGGACCTTCGGTCAAGAAGTACGGTCTCTATAACAGTCACCAGGTCTCGTCGGACGGGCTCCGCGCTGGGCTCCAGGGTTATCTGATCTCTTGGCTCGTCGCTTATTTGATCTTCGGCCGCTACGGGTTCAAGAACCTGAAGTTCGACAAGGACGCCAGCGAGGGACTGTTCTCTAACATCCGGCTCGAACCAGGCGACATCGTAGCCGTGACTCACCCTCTGATCCCAGATCGAGCGGCCGGTCAGATGGGTGTTACCGGAAAGCTCTTCGAGGTACTGGGTAAGAAGATCAACTTCACAGACGGCCTGGTGACGCTGACCATGATCGACGCGAGCTACTTGTCGAAGTTCGGGTTCGCCGAGGTCGCTCCCGATTCTGAAGGAGACTACACGTCAGTCAGCTCCAGCGATAAGGCTCAATTCATGTTCGAGTGTGGAGACGACGGACGCTACAGTAATGGAGACGCTGGGAACTTACTAGGATAGGCGACCACTATGAGTATCAGCTTCGTTAACAAGACCACTACGGTCACTGGCTCTGGTTCTTTGCATCAGCTGAGCTACGCTCCTACGGCCGGGAACACCTTGCTCGTCGGTGTGATGGTCGGACCTGAAGTAGAGACGGTCTCGGCCATCTTCGACGACGCTGGTCTCGACATCTTCGGTAACCCTCTCAACACTTGGCAATGCCTAGGGACGATCAGCTTAAACAATTCTAGGATGGAGCTCTGGGGATGCTGTCCCGTAGTTACTCCTGGAACGAAGGTTTCGATCCAGCTCACCGGCTCGGTCACTAACTTCGGCGCCTTCGTAGCCGAATACTCTGGAGTGGCGACCTTCGGAGCCTTCGGTTCGGTCTCGAACCAGGGTTACAATAACCTGTTCTTCACTGGAACGGCTCAGAATAACACGAACATCCTCTTCACGATGTTCGGAGTTAACCCGAACGACACGATTCAGTCCGGCTCCGGTAACGTACCTCCTCAGAACGTCCCGATCACGCCAGCCACTCAGCGACTTAGTGGTGGAGCTGGAACGACTGGGAACTTCCTCGGCCTGGAACAGACCGTCATCTCGAAGGAAGAGCTGGTAGCCGAGGTGGTGAGCCAGTTCATCCCAGACGGTGGTCTGATGGCTCTGGGAGTGGTCCTGAACGGAGGTCTGGTCCTCAGCTCCACGACCGGCTCCGCTCCTGGTTTTTCTGATATAAATGTTGACGCGATCCAGGCCGGGACACCAGGCTCTCCCGATCCGACGAAGACGGTCCACGCGATGACCCTCGCTCAGATCGCCTCTAACGCGGCTCTCGGTATGGTCCGGCCCGAGTTCTTCTACGGCGTCTATCAGGATGGAGACACGGTCATCGAGCCGATCTCGCCGGTAGACTCCTACCAGTACCAGCGCGACGAGCTGATCTACATCTATACTCCACTCACGACCTTCGATCCAGCCAGCGGCTGGACGACCGGGAACGGGATTCTCTTCTACTGTATGTGGGACGTTGATCCGGACACCGGAAAAGTGACTTCGTCCGAATGTTATCACCCTGACGGATCGAGCCCTATAAACAAGACCAGCGACGGCCAGCTGATCGTCCTCACTGTGGCTCAGCGAGCTCGATCTGGGATCGTGATGTCCTCATTACCTTCGCTCTCTAACGTGGACCTTACGCTCGACGCGACAGACAAGCCGCTGACACAGAGTGGACTCCGGGTCATGGCTCAGAACTCCAAGTTCGGAGCGGTGAAAGCCGAGGTATTCTACATGGGTGAAGCGGTGGACGGCCAGACGATCGCGCCTCCGACGAGCGATATCGACGGCTATCAGTATGACTATTCCGAGGTCAAGTTCATCTCGTCCTGGCTCTGGACCTCGGCTCAGGGTGGGTTCTCTCCACCTCCCCAGGGAGCTCACGGTGGGTGGTCCCAGCTCCAGCGCCTGGAAGCTAGCGTCTCTTCCACCGGCGTCGTTCATTGCGCGAGCTTCTACTTCAATAACATCGAGATCGACCCGAGCCAGCCAGGTAACGGAGGAGTACCCTACGGCCGTCTGAGGGTCTACGCCTTCTGTCAAAGGAAGAAGGGTCCGGCTCTGGCGATCGCTCAGCCGACCAGTACCGAAAGTCCTGATGCTACGACCAGGTCCTACGTCGCGATCATTCAAGGAGCTAAGCTGATCGGTAAGGCGATCGGTAATCTGACAGTCAGTGTCAAGGTAGGTGGAGCTGGAGCCTCGGTCTCGAAGATCGTGATCCTTCACGCCCTGGCCGGTACTGATACGATCCTAGGATCGACGACTCTCTACTCGGGTGGGACGCTGGCCGCGAACTCGACCTTCACTACCTCGCCGGTCAGCTTCACTCTGGACCCGGCTAACGACTACTACGTGGTCATGGTAGTCACGAACGGGAATATGTTCTTCACGGACATTACCGGCCTTCTGATAGACTCTCCGGTGATCTCTGGTAACAAGGTCACCGGCGACGTGAGTGGAGCTACGACCGTCTCTAGCATGAGCCTGACTACGGTACCTCCTCCCACTCTGGCGAGAGCCTGGTCAGCGATCCAGCTGACGATAACGGGAGACACGGCCGCTCCAGGCTTCGCTGACATTCCGATTAACGCCTTCGTTCCGGGTCAGCCTGTACCGGCGTCGATCATCTCGCGCCTGGCCAAGAACGTCAAGACCTCGGCCTACGCGATCGAGTTCTTCGGACCTACAACTCACGTCCAGGGAGACACGATCTCACTTCCGACGAGCCCGGTAGACGGCTATAACTACAGCCGCGCGGAGCTGGTCTATATCTGGCAATGGAAGACGACCGGTAGTCCCGAGCCGCGGCTGTGGGGATACGGAGGTTCGATCGGAGCGAACGGTGTCGTGAACCTGATGTCCTGGCACGTACCGGCTGGAGGACCGATCCAGAACGACACCACTGGAGCCCAGATCGACGTGATCACGATAGGCGTCCGAAGCCAGATCACGGCCGCGACTACTAACAATCCAGGAACTAATAACGGGACACCACCTCCAGACCTCGGCTCTGTCGAGATCGGTGGGACGGGTGGGTTCGTAATCAACGGAGGTAGCTAGATGCCAGTAGCCTATCCCACAATTAGACTTGGTGACGACGCTCCTCTTCCTGTCCCGACGAACTCGGTCGCGATTAAGTGGAAGAGTGAGGACTCTCCAAACGTCGAAGGCCAGGCTAACGTCATGGGTTACCTGGAAGGTGACGGGAACACTGGACACTTCCTCCGCGGCGACGGTACCTTCGCGTCTCCCTCCGGAGGCGGGTCTGGCTTTCCGGCTGGCGCGAACATCGCGAACTTCATACCACAGCTGACCGTGGATGAGGGTACCGGCTGGGGTGGTTACTCTATCATGATGAAGATTCCCGCGTCTATGATAGCGGCCTTCACCAGCGCCTTCACTGTGACCTTCGAGGTAGGATCGGGCGGGAGCGTGGTAGTCAACAAAGCTGTGCTTCGGAGAACTCTGAGGAACAGCTCGTCCTTTACTGACACCACGACAATCACCTGGGGAAGTTCCAGCACGCCTACATTTTCGGCCAGCTCAGCGAACAAGAGCGACGTGATAGGTCTCGCGATGGACTCGGACCATGATCTATACATCATCGTCTATCTGGACTCCAGCACAGCTGGAGCGGCTCACCTTCCAGGATGGACGGACAATGTGACACCCTATAGCAACTTGGCCGGTTACGCTCTTGGAGACAAGACAGCTACCTCGGACACGACTGGCCTGACCCTGACGACTGGACAGTGGGTGTCGATAGCTCAGATTCAGACAGCATAAGGAGAAGAACCTCTTGGCGACCAAACCTAAACTACTCCTCGCGGTGATGTCCTGTCGGACGTTCCGCGACAATCGAGTCGCGATTCAGCGCGAGACCTGGCTGGCGACTCCTCACCCGGACATCGACGTTCGCTTCTTCTATGGCCGCGAGTGTAAGTTCAAGGACTGGAAGGAAGACGAGGTACAGCTCGACTGTCCTGACGACTATGTGAACTTCCCTCTCAAGGTCCAGAAGATGGTCCAGTGGGCTCGCGAGAACGGCTATGAAAAGGTTTGTAAGACCGACGACGACTGTTACGGTGTATTAGACCGGATCGTGAAGAGCGTCCCGAGGGAAGGCGTTCACTACTCCGGCCGCGTCCGCGGACCCTCTGGTAACAAGCCAGCGCCTTACTGTTCTGGCTTCGGCTACTGGCTCGACTCGGCCGCGATGAAGATCATCGCAGAGGCGAAATGGGACTACGACATAGCGGAGGATCGCTGGGTAGCGAACGAGCTATTCAAGAACCAGATTCTCCCGGAGCCAGACTACCGCTTCACCGTCGTGAACTCGAAGAGGAACGCGATCTCCGGCCGAGAGGGTCCTCGCCACAATAACGGAATCGTTATGTCTTGTGAGTACGAGACTCCCGAGATGATGAGAGGAGCTCACCTGGAGTGGTTATCCCAGGACAGCAAGCGACCGAGCCACTCGATCCCACCCGGTACTCTGTCGCGCGTGACGGTCCTGATCAAGACCTTCATGAGGGACGGCTACCTGTTCCAGTGTCTGTCCGGCCTGGAGCCGAACTTCCTCTCGGCGAAGTTCCTGATCGTGGACGACGGTTACGAGCGACGCGAGAAGATCAGCCGATACGCCGACCTCAGGCTCTGGGGTCACACCTGTATCTGGCTTCCCTTCGACTCCGGCTTCGGCGCCAAGTCGAACGTCCTTCTGAAGGAGCTGGATCGAGACTTCGTCCTGATCGGGAGTGACGACTTCAACTTCTCTCCCGCGGCCAGGAAGGGAGTCGAGGACATGCTCCGTGTGATGAATAATCGTCCCGACCTAGGCTTCGTCGGAGGTCGAGTGAACGGTCAACAGTACGAAGGCTTCTTCCACTTCGACGGCGACACCTTGACAGAGACGCCGGTCACTGTGGCCGGTAACCTCGAAGCGGCCGGTGTGAAATACCACGAAGTCGATCTGGCCGTGAATTACGGCCTAGTCCGGAAGGAGGTCTTCCAGACGGTTCACTGGTGTCCCGAGTGGAAGATCGGAGGAGACCACTTCATGTTCTTCGACGCGCTGAAGCGAGCCGGGTGGAAAGCCGCAGTGGTTCCCAGCGCCAGGATCGACACCTTCCCTAACGTGCCACAGTGGAAGCTGACGGACTATGACAAGATGCGAGGACGAGCCTGGGAAGCTCTTCCTGGCTTCTTCAAGTATCGAGGGATCAAGAAGTACGTCCTGTTTGACGGGAGCTACGACGAGCTCCGCGGAGACGTACTGGTCCACGTCCTTCCTAACGGAAGAGTCACTCACACCATCCCGGTCACGCCGGAGAACTCGACCGTCAAGTGTGACGTTTGCGAGTATCAGAGGACTCTATGAAGATCATAGTCGCCGCGGCTTCAGGATTCCTGGGCTCTCACGTAGTCGATCGTCTGATGATGGACGGCCACAACGTCGTAGCTACGACCAGGCGAGGGAAGTACCCAGTGAACGAACTGGTCCCTCTGATCAGAGTAGACCTCGACCGAATTGACGAAGTGTCGGCACTTGTGAACAAGTACCGACCGGACGTGATCGTGAGCTGTGCTGGCCTAGCTTCCACGCCGGAGTCACTCAATAACCCTCTAGCTTGTGTCCGGGACAACTTCCTGACAACGGCTAACATCCTAGAAGTCGCCAGGGTGAACCGGCTGTCGCGAGTGGTTCTGGCTTCCTCGAACGTCGTCTACGGAGCGGAGTCTCCTTATAAAGCGGCCAAGATCGCCGGAGAGCTCCTGGCCAGCTCCTACACGGCCAGCTACGGACTGAGCGTCGTCTCTCTTCGCTTCGCTAACCTGTACTCGGAGAGACAGCGCTCCTTCAATACGAACTCGAACTTCATCGCGGCCTGTATCTCGGCCAAGGAGCGTGGAGACAAGGTCACGCTGTTCGGTGACGGCTCCGCGAAGAGAGACTGGCTCCACGTCGAAGACGCGGCTCGCGCGGCCAGCCTAGCGGTCACCAGCTCCTACTCCGGCGTCCTGGACATCTGTTCAGGCGCCGAGATGTCGGTTCGGGAGATCGTAGACACCCTGGGAGTCCAGGTCGGCTACCGGCTGGCGACCAGGCCAGGAGACGTTCCTTCCTTACCTCAGTCGTCGGCTCTCCAGCTTTCAGAGCTGGGATTCCGGCCGGAGATCAACTTGAAGGAGTGGTTATGTCGCCGGTAATCCTGATCGGTAGCTGTGAAGAGTACCGGACCCGCGGCTTCCACGAAGCGATCCGAGCGACCTGGGGAAGAGGGTCAGTGATACCTTACTTCTTCATCCTGGGAGAGGGTGGACACTCGGAGCGGCCTGACGAGGTGGTTCTTCAGGGTGTGGGTGACGACTATAAGTCGATCGCCTTCAAGACTAGGGAGGGTCACAGATGGGCTCGCCAGCAAGGTCACGACTTCGTCTTCCAGGCGTGGGCTGACACCTACTGTTTTACGAAGAGAATGATCCGGAGCGGCTTCGAGAACTGTGACTACGTCGGCCACTTCCGAGGAGAGACCGTTCACCAGCTCGGGAAGATAGCTCTAGGATGCTACGCCAGCGGTGGTTCGGGTTACTGGATGTCACCACGGTTCACCGATCTCTTGATCCAGGAGGAGCCGGATCACTGGGCTGAGGACCTCTGGGTCGGCCGCGTCTCGAAGAAGTTCGGGATCGCCGGTACCCAGGATTACCGGTACTTCTCCGCGGGAGGTTACGCTCCGGAATGTTTGACGATCCATCTCAGTCGAGGGACTGGGAGGTACGACCCGGCCTGGATGGGAGATACCTACTTCCACGCCATGAAACGAGGAGAATTATGAAGCTGGACATCTACAGAGAACACGAGACCAGCCGGTCAATCACCGGCCGATTAGAGATTGACGGTCAAGAAGAGTGTTTCACGATCGAGCCATCCCGAGACACTCCGGTTCACGCCGGTCACCCTTGTATTCCGGCCGGTCTCTACGACGTGGAGCTCACGCTGAGCCCACACTTCCACTACGTCACACCTGAGATCATGAACGTCCCAGGCCGGAGCTATATCAGGATTCACCGCGCGAACAAGCCAGAGGACCTCCTCGGCTGTACCGGTGTTGGCGAGAGCTTGGGACCTCAGCCGGACTGGATCGGAGGCTCGAAGAAGGCGTTCGACCAGCTCATGATCATCTTGAATCAGGCTCGCGATAATGGTGAAAAGATCACCGCGGAATGGCACGATCCGCGGTAACGGACTTCCGGCTGGCGCCGAGACTGGCTTGGTCGCCACAGATCGAAGCGTCAGCCGGGAGATATTCAGGAGGCGACCATGATGAACTGGATCGAGAACTATGCTAAGACTCACCTCTTCTACATCATCTTGATTGTAGGAGGAGTGATCGGATTCCGAAGCTGGCTCGCTGAACACGATCAGCGCCTGGCTTCGGACGCGGCTGTTAAACAGAACCAGGTGATCGTAGCTGATCTTCGCCAACAGATCGCGGCCAGGGACGCGGCCGCGGCCATCCAGAAAGCCACTGTGGTCAAGATCACCCAGGCCGCGAAGACTCCAGAACAGATCGTCCAGGCGATCCCACAACTGACCGACGTACCACTGAACACTCGGATCGTTCCAGGTCTCCAGCCTACCGAGGTCGCTGTCCAGGCTCCGGCTCTTCTACAGCTGGTGAGTGACCTGAAGACCACTTCTATCGACCTGGCGACGTGCCAGGGAGACCTGGCCGACGAGAAAAAGATCGCCGCTACTGACGAGGACACGATCAAGGAGCTCCGGAAGAAGCCTAAGTTCTGGGCTCGCGTGAAGAGTCACGGTAAGGCCGGGATCGTAGGCGCCGTGATCCTGGAAGGTGTGAGAATATGGCTGACCAAACGACCGTAACGAAGACTTGGTTCGACAAGACGAAGGACCTGGTCACCCTGGCGATCCAGGCTGACGCTCACGCGATCTTGATCATCAGCCTAGGCTGTCTGATGGAACTCCACGAAAAAGGATCAGGCCAGCCGCTGATCATGGCTGGCCTGGCTGTCTTCAAAGGGAAGAGCTAGTTCTCTTAGCTGAGGGTCGAGGGTTATGAAACAGTCACGGTTCACGCCGTCGCCTGAGTTCCTTCGATGAAGCTCCGGACCTTCGCTGGCAATTTCAGCGAGCGGATCGCCTTCCTCACGGCCGAGAACTCACTCAGCTTCTGGTAGCGTTCGCTCCACTGGTGAAGTTCCTTGTAGGCGCGAGCGATGACCTGGCGCCTCAGTTCTCGATCGCTCATGGCGTGGTTGATGGTCGTGTAGACCTTCAAGGTCTTCTCACCGTCCTCTACTTCGACGTTGACGAAGCCGCGGATCGTGCGAGCTGGCCTCCCGTCTGTGGCCGGTTCCAGGACGATCACTATCTGGCGAAGGATGTACCGCGCCTGGTCGAGCCGAAAACGTTCAGCGGCGACGGAGTCGTCCCACTCGAAGCCGTCGTGTAGTGGCGAGGAGCTCTTGCGAGCGTCCTCTAAGACGATCTCAGGTGTGATCACCCCCTTCTTCTCTTCGAGCTTCTCCAGATGATCGCCACAGGATTGAGCGTCGAGCCGGAGCCGACAGCTTTCTTTCCACTCGTAGACCATAAAAACCTCCCTTTTGAAGTTGTAGTTCCCACCTAGCCGAACCTGCCTAACCCCGCCAGACCAGACCTGACCTCACCTTGCCTGCCTTGCCATGCCGTGCCTTGCCAAGCCTGACCCGGACGGGCCTTGCCAGACCTTGCCTGCCTCGCCTGCCTTGCCAGACCTAGCCTTGCCTTGCCCTGCCAGACCGAGCCTCGCCATGCCTGCCTCGCCTGCCTACTCGACGTGGAACCGGCCGAAGCTCCCGTTCTTCTCAGGACGCCACTCGCCGATCCCGACACCGAAGCCGGCGATGTTAAAGAGGTTTACGATCTGCTCGGCGCTGAGCACCTTGGAGTTGAACTTCAAGGTGAAGGTCGTCCTCCAGTTCTTGAACTCGCCGCGGTAGCGAATATCGGCAGTTCCCATCCCGACGCGGACCATGTCCTCACGCGGAGTGGGAGTTCCGTCGATCTTCACCAGGTCACCGTCAATGTGGAACGCGCGACGAGCTTCGGTCTTGAACATGTCACAGTCTACAGCGGCTGTTACCGCGGCCGCTTTGACGCCGATCGTGGGGAAGCCGTAACCCTTCCCGTCAGCGAGCAAGTAGAGCGAGTCCTTGAAGTCCCGCTCCGGGTCCTTCGCTCCCTTCGGCTGTCTGGCCTTCTTCATCTGTGCGTCCAGCATCTGTTTCTTCGCCTTCTCGCTCCACTGGTGAACGATCAGCGGCGAGTCGCCGACCAGAGTGATTTTGATCTGTTTAATATCGAGCTTTAACAGCTCGACCGTCTGAACTTCCTGTGTCGTCTTTGCCATACGTTTATCTCCTCGTTTGAAGTTCCCACCACAGAACTTGGGAGACGGGAAAAATCCCGCACCTCGCCGGACCTGGCCACGCCTCTCCAGACCACGACTCGCCAGACCTCGCCTGCCACGCCTACACTACCCCACCTATGATGACATGAGTAGCTTTCATCTCTCCTCCAGAGCCTTCACTCGTGCTTCCAGACGATCTAGTCTAGCTTTAGGACGACTCGCCAGAGCCTTCTCGATGTCCTCCCGAGTATAGTCGCGCGTCACGCCTGGCGTCTCGATCCCGAGAGTGTCGTAGAGTTTTACATAGAACTTCAGACGCCGGTACTCGTGGACCTTCCTACGAATCGCGTATCTGATACGAGATACCGGACTAAACAGGAAGTTGACTAGCTTCCTTCCACGTCTTCCAATAAGGACGTTGATCAACAGTACTACGTTCGTGTTCTTGAGCCTCTTCATTAGAACCTCCATCCTATGAGAGCCTGAGCCTGGCTGGTAGCAATATGCTGGCTCTTCTGTGTCTGGGTCAGCGGCTTGTTCGAGCGATCGGTCACAGTGATGTGGGCCCAGTAGCCTCCGGCCATCATCCGGAGGAAGAAGTGACCCTTCACCCAGTAGCCTTGACCCTCGAAGCCGGAGACTCCGTTCATCCAGTCCGTCCCAGGATGGACGTAGAGAACGGTGATCCGCGAGACGTAGGCTCCTCCAGGGAAGCTCACTCCGAACTTCGGATGGACCTTCGTCTTCGAGTAGGCTGGCGTGTATAGCTTTGACCAGCTAGCGCCTGGACCGAACGCGAAGCCGTGGACCTTGACCATCGCATAACCAGCCAGGTAACGGTCGTGTCCGCGGGAGCTGGTGTTAGCATTGTCGTTAGACTTCCCACCAGTCTCGTATCCAGCCTCGTCGATGGTCAGGAAGTGAGAGCTGTCGAACACCACCCCACCTACAGCCGAGGCTCCGACTACGTCGAAGAGGTTAGCTCCTACCGCTATAAATGGCCGCGGAAGAGGAGCCTGAGCTGAGGCTGATACCGACAAGATCACCGACACGATCAGCAAGTTCACGAAGTTCCTGGTCACGCTGTTCCTCCTGGTCGATCAAGTTGACTTCTATAGCACAGACCTGGAGCTTCTCGGTGAGCGTCAGCTGGGTCCAGGTCTTGAACGGCTTCCAGGCTGGCTGTTGAAGGTTCCAGTGAGCGAGAGCCTTATCCCTAGTAGGACGCCACTCTTCACTGACTGATAGATAGAGCATCTCGTCGGCTGGTCCAGCGTCGATCATTGTAGCGCTCCCTCCGCTCCTAAGATCAAGGCTATCGCTACGGCCTTGTCACTCACTGGGATGCGGTTCTTAGTCAGCTTCTTAGCCTTCTCGATACAGTCGGCGATAGACATCTGACGGAACTGAGGTAGAGCCAGGAGCTTAGGTCCGACTCCCGGCCGGAGCGTCATCGGTATGTCCGAGGGAGGCTCCACAAAGTTTGTTCCGTGAGTTGCGAAGTCTTGAGCTCGTTTAGAGACTGTCGGTCTGGTTCTGAAAGCCGTCATGTTCACTTCACCTCCTGGCTGGCCGCGGCGACGTGATCCACCCAGGCCGTCTCACAAGGCGACGGCTGGACTCCGGTTTTCCCGAAGCCAGAGTCTGGCCGCTTGGTCGAGAGATGCTGAGCGTGACACCAGCGTCCGCGCTCTCGGTTCTCCTTCAGGACAGACCAGAGGGTAGGCGTCGTGTCGTAGATCGAACAGCTGGCCAGCGAAGAGCCAGGAGTGTGTTGACACTCGACCGTCTTCTGGCTCCCGTCGCTGAGGTCTACCGTGGTCTTCGACTCCTGGCCGTAGGCTCTCCATGTCGCCAGGATAATTACCAAGCTGATTAGGATGATCCAGCGAGCTTGGCGTGGTGTCGTCTGTCCGCTTCCCCAGGCTGTCATAAGCTCTCCTTGAAGTCCTGAGCCTTCTGAACCAGTTCCCGAGAACGTTCCATCTTTTGCTCGACTGAGAGCTGGTCCCATCCCATCGCGATCTTCGCCAGCTCTACGGCTCTCGTGTCCTTGTTCAGGTTCGGCCACTCGGTTCTGACTTCGTTGTTCATGTAGACAAGATAGCCTAGGCCGGAAAGTCTGTCGAGATAACTGAGGTAACTAGATCGAGATTACTTGATCGTGGAGTCCTTGGAGCTCCTGGACCAGCCAGAGAGCTACTAGGTCTAACCCCTTAAACTGATCCACCTTGAAGAGTACCTCACCGGCTGGGCTCATGACGTAGATGTCTCGCCGCTTCTTCCTCCAGATGATGTAGACACACCGACCCTTCGCGGCCAGCCGCTTACAGGTCTCGGCCTGGGTAGGAGCTTCCTTCTGGAAGTAGGCCAGCTCTTTCTCTGGCGTGGTCCACTCGCCGTGTTTAGCTGGCTGGTGGAGCTTGAACTCCATCCACAGAGTACGGCCGTAACCTGTGGCCGAGGAGTCCGGGAGACCCTTCATACCTACGTCGGCGTGCTTGAAGACCTCCAGGTCCTGGTTCTCGCGGAGCTTCTTCAGGAGTGCCGAGCTGACTGAGCTTTCACTGGCCATTAGCTACCCTTCCTTTAGGTTGTGGTTTGAATTGATGGTAGGCTTCATTCGGACATTCTGGACAGTCATCACAGTAGTCCGTATACTCACTATGGTGTGAGGATTGTGGATGACCACACAGCATACATCCTTTTTTGAAGTAAGGACCACCCCGAGCAGCTGTAAATAGAGTGGGATGTTTTGAGCTTTCACTGGCCATTAGCTACCCTCCAATTAGGTCCGAAGTCTGACTCCCAGAGGAGCGGAACTCGGAGCGGGATGATCTGGTCATCCAGGCGTTCCTGTATTCGGTTCTGGACCTGGGTGTCCGGCGAGGTGTCGTAGACGAACTCGTCGTGAACCGGAGCTCGAAGCGTCATGTCCAGGTCCTTCCGTTCATTGTAGAGCATGTCGAACTTGAGCTTGAAGATGTCAGCCGCGCTACCCTGGTCAGCCGCGTTAAAGGCCGAATAGGTCCTCTGTTTCGTAGGGTACCGGCGACGGCGTCCCAGGAGCGTCCTGACGAACCCCTTCTCCTCGGCTACGCTTCGAGCCTGGTCTACGATCGCCTTCGCCTCTGGGAACTTGTGGTGATACTCGTCCATGATGTCGTTCGCCTTCCGCGCTGGACAGTTCCCGGCGTGGTAGGCATTGTCCCAGAACTTATTCACTAGCCGGTTCCGTTCGTCGCGCTCTCCCCAGTTAATCCCGCAAGTACAGGCCAGCTTCAGTCGGCGAGCCAGCTTCTCTCGACCCATCCCGTAGAGAACGCCGAAGTTGTTATGCTTCATATGCTTTCTGAGAGCCTTCAGCTCCTTCATGTCGGTGACGTGAGGGTTCATCATCTTCGTCACCAGAAGGTGGAAGTCGATCATGGGATCGTCGTTATAGGCCTTGATCAGCTTCGGCGAGTTCGAGTAGTGAGCGAATAGACGGAACTCGATCTGGGAGGCGTCCGAGGCGCCTAGGACGCGGCCAAGAGGCGCGATGAAGAGTTCCCGAGTACAGTACTGAGCCAGCTCTGGCATCTTGAGGAGCTCAGCCATCTCAGCCAGCTCCTCCAGCTGGTCTTCAGCCTTCGGGTTCTGTTGCATATTGACGTTGTACTTACCACCTCCACAACTGAACCGGCCAGTCACCGTTCCTCGATCCTTCCCGGTCGAGTCCGATCGGAGCTGGTGGAGCGCGAAGTGAACTATATTCTCGGAGTCAGCCGCGGCCAGGAGCTTGTCCACGAACTTCGACTTCATCGACCTGATCTTCCGGAGACACAGCACGCGCTGGACGATCGGGTGAGCGACAGTCTCCAGAGCTTCTTCGGAGTAGTTCTCTGTGTACTCCCTCGCCTCTTCGTCGTAGCTCGTCGGCTTCTTCAGACCGAGATGAGCGAACAGACGATCCATCTCCGGCCGGGAGTCTGGGTTCACACCTAGGCCGGTCTCGCGGTAGGTTTGCATGAAGACTGTGTCGATGACGTTGTCGAGTTCCCAGCTCCACTTCTCGGCCTTCGCTCGGTCGAGGATCATCCCGTTCCGTTCCATCTCGACCACACCCAGGACGAGCCGGTCTTCCAGGTCTGAGACCCTCATAAGGTCTTCCGCGGCCAGGAGCGGCCGTGTAGCGTCGTAGATCATAAGCGCCTGGCGAGCGTCAGAGATACAGCGGTTCGCGATCTCTCCGGCATGAGCCAGGTAGAACTTCGACGGGTGGATGTCCAGTTCGACCTTCTCCTCGCCGGAGCCTGGGAGATATTCCTGGACTAGGGACTTCAGGGAGAAGCCAGAATAACGGTTCTCGTCGAGGAGCGCGGCTGTGTAGCCTACGTCGTGAGGGTGGAACCCGAGCCGGTCAACGTCCTTACCCAGGTTCCGGAGCTGATGGACTTCAGCCTTGATGTTCAGACCGACCAGGTGTCGGCCGCGGAGCTCGTTGTCTATGAATCGGCTGACCTGTTCGTGGTCGAGGTTACCACCTCCCTCGTGAGCCCAGGGAAGGTACCAGCCTCTCTTCCGCTCCTTCGAGTAGATACCCAGGGAGAACGGCTGGTCCTTCGTGGGGTTCGATCCTGGCTTGTACTCGAAGTCAAAGCCGATCGTCTCCCCTTCGTAGAGCTGGGGAGGAGCCTCTGGCTTCCAAGGACAGACCGGCCGCTCGAAGAGGAGCGCCTGAGTCTCATCGTCGTGTTTAGCTCTTATTCTCGACACGCCTCAGCCAAGAGAACGGAGTAGTCATGAAGGTCATGGTGTCGGAACTTTTTCCAGAAGCTCGGGTGAGGGACTTCAATGTAGGGGAGGTTCTGTTCCGAACAGACGCGAGCCGCGGTCTTCCCGAGCGCTACACAGCGCTGGAACTGAGGAAGAGCCTTGACCACAGTACGGAGGTTCCGGTGACCGGACGACTTACGCCGGTGACGATGTCGATGTCGATCTGTGACCTGACCGGCCGGAGTCACGGCGTTCACGAAGGCCAGCTGTCGTTCGCTCAGACCGGCTTCCACGATCGCCTTCGTCAGATAGGCCGAGGAGCTGTCCGCTTCTTGGCTGTAAAACGGGAGACCGAAGCTCTGTCTCTTGTGATTGATCTGTTCTCCGACTATCAGGAACTTCGCGAAGGGATCGCCGATCACTTGATAGGGGAGGCGCCGAGGGTTCGTCATCACTTGCTCGATCACTCGGTCGTAACCAGCTTCGTCAGTAGGCTTGGCATTGTAGTTATAGCCGATCAGTTCCCAGTTCTTGTCCACTTCCTCGGAGAAGAGTCTGTAGATCGAGGTGATCTTCTCCAGGCGATCGACGTAGTCGCCGGTCTTCTTCACCATGTCCCAGGGTAGCTTCCTCTTCTCAGCCCAGTTATGCTGAACCTGGTCGAGACCAGGGAGACAGATGACGGTCTTCGCGGACAGGCTCCGGAGGAACCTCTCGATCAGGACTCGCCGGTGAGGTCCGAAGATGTCTCCGTTCCTCATGACCTGACCGTAGATGATCTCGGTCAGATAGAACCGGTCGATCACGAAGTTCCGGCCGCGACGACGCGCGTCCCGGACGACCTGGGTATAGGTCTCGAACTTCCCGACACTCGGAATCGGGACGCCGTTCTTCAGCTGGACCTGGTCGTGGTAGAGTGTCTCGAAGCCGTAGTGGTCTACCAGCTGGTTAATGAAGGTGGTCTTCCCACCTCCGTCAGGTCCGTCCACGATTACTAGACGCATGTCACAGCCTCCCTCTGAAGAGTCTCCGCGTTCTTCCACACCAGACGCTGGAGGTTAGGACCGAGATCGAGGAGTCTCGTCGAACTCGGTAGATTCATCTCGATCAGGAGCTGGCTTAGAGCGAGCTCCACGAACTGGCTGTCGATCACTACCCTTGCCGTACCTGTCACTGGTTTTACCTCGTTCCAGCTTCGGGAGACAGTCCATCACTCCCAGCTGGGTCAGGATGTGATGAGGGGATTCTACTTCGTCGCTCACGAGCTTATAACCTCCGTACTTGTCAGTACGATCTTGACGAACCTCTTCTTCTTGTTCCTAGGTCCTATTGGCTGGATCACGGCTACCTTGTCCGTCTTACTGACCAGGCGTCCGAGATGCCAGCCGCTAGGGGTGGATTCGCTGTAGTAGCGAATTAGACTTCGGCTGTCGCCGGAGCCGGGTTCGCTTCCACCGCGGCTACTGTGGAGTTCTTCGCCGCGTGACGAGCTTTCATCGCGTCGCTGATCTTCTTCCGACGAGCCGGAGACATCCCGGACCCCTTCGGAGCTGTCGCTGGCTTCTTTGCAGACGCCAGGAGTGATCCCTTGGTCGCCTTCAGGAAGTCGAGCTGAGTTCTCAGCGTCGCGATCTCCGCGTTCACCTTCGCGATCTCGGCGTCGATCGAAGCCGCGATCCGCGAGTGAGCTGTCGCCGGAGCGACTGGAGCCGCTTTCTTCTTCGTGGACATAGTGGTTACCTCCTTCCTGAGACTGTACTCCTAAAGTCGATTGAATTACCATAGCCCCTTAGTGCTACTTCTGGTTAAAGTGATTGAAGATAGCTTCCAGGAGCCGCTTACGAAGAGGAGCCTCCTTCGTTTCCACCAGCGCCAGGTTCTCCTTCTTGTCGCAAGCTACTCGCCGGAAGGCTCGGTTAAAGAACCGTGACCTCTTGAACCTATTCTCCGTTCCGCGGAGGAGCTTCTTCGAGTCACCGTCTCCCGTCCAGACGTTGAACTGTCCGGCGTGCTGGGGATCGGGTGAGAGAGCCAGGGGAGAGGAGTGACCTCTCGGCTCCCGACAGCGGTCTCCCTGGTAGTGCTCCTTGCATCGTTCAGCTGATCTCACGGTTACAATCTCCTTCGATACGGAGGAACGTCTGGCCGTCCCTCTCTGTGATCCACAGTCTGTAGAGCCGTAGTCGGAACCAGAGACAGAAGTACTTCACCGCTGATCCATCCAGGAACTCAATAGACTCTGGAACTCGGTCTTGAGGCGCCGGAGTTCGTCCGCGGCTTCCTGGTAGTCGTTCAAGGCCGCGTCCTTCAGCGCCTCCAGCCGCTTCGTCTTTACGGTGAGTTCCTGGATCGAGTTCCGGAGTCGGACCATCTCGACCGGGAGGAGAGGACCTGTCACGTTACTCCCAGGCTTCAGTGTTTCGATCTTACCGACCACGATGGTCGGATTCTGAGAACTTTCTAGCTCTGTCTTTTTAGTTGTCATGTTTAAGCTCTCCACTTTCCGTTCCACATTGTCACGATAGTCCGCATCCCGTTAGGATAGGTCAAGACGTGAGAGTGGGACCAGCTGGACGGACCCCAGTTATAGTCCCATTCCAGCTTCGAGCTGGTTCCGGCGACGTAGAGTCCATTGTAGATACCGGCCGAGTGAGTGTGAGCCGTATTCGCTCTCCGACCGATCTTGTTCAGGTTGTTAGGAGTCCCTCTGGCTCCGTCAGGTCCGAGGTATCCATGCATACCACACTCGATCTTCCGGTTACAGATTGTGTAGGACTCGTCTGGGAGGAGGAACTTCACGTCCTTCAGTCCGAACTTCGAGAAGGCGTATTCCGTCAGGTTCACCTTCTTCGGAGTGGTTCCTGTTCTGATCTGTTGATAGAACCAGGTCTGGAGGTCCAGGAACAGTTCGGCGTTCGCCGCGTCCGGCCGGTAGTCATACTTCGCCAGCCAGGATCGTAACCACCAGCCATCATGGTTAGAGTCCGGGACGACGATCGAACTCCATTCTCGTTTATAGGTCTCGATCAGGCGAGCGGTCTGGTCCAGTTCGGCATCCACCCTATGGAGTCCGCGGAGCCAACGGTGGAAGGAGACATGAGGGTTCTTGTCCTTGACCTGGTGACGGCTGAAGCTGACACCTTCACAAACGTCATGGAGGAACTGGACCTTCGGCTTCAAAGTATCCAGGAGATCGTGAGAAGCCTTGACCACTTCCGGGTCGGCCATCGTACCGTGGAGGTCTCCCCAGGTCACGGCTTCGATCGTGTTCCCTTCCGTAACTTTCCCATCTTCGACCACCACGTCCAGGTCCTGGAGCTTTCCTCCCTTGTTTGAGAAGCCGATCTGACGGACCCACCACTCTCCTCTGTGGTTCACTTCCACGATCACGGCCGCGTAGCGGTGGTGGTGTTCGGCCTTGATACCTTCCTTTTTCTGGATGTAGTTCTTCAGGGTCACGGCGCCCGTCGTGAAGTTCAGCTTCGTCCCTTCACCTTGCATCGTCGCGATGGACCTCATAGCTACCTTCGCGTGAGGGAAGATCGCGCTCTTCCGGTGGGTGTAAGTCTCCAGACCGGCCAGCGGGTCCACCGCGGTCGGTAGAATGTTCATCTCTCCACACCACACCAGGCCATGAGCCAGCTCCAGGCGCTGATCACAGATGTAACCTTTTAGCTTCGGATCGAACCATAGCTCGGTCTGGCGTTCTTTTTTCTTGCCAGCTTTGACGGCCAGGTTCCCGAAGCTGTTCTGGTTATAGCTGAAGGTTCCGACCAGGAGCTCAGCTTCTCGGTAGTCGGCCAGGAGGAGAAGAGCCTTCCAGAAGTCCTCGTTAACGTAGGTGTTGTTCTGAGCCGAGGTCAGAATATACCTTTTGATCAAGTTCTTAGCCGGGAGGAGAGCCTTCTTGTCCACCGTCCCAGTCTTCGATCCCGCGGCGATCGGCTTCTTATAGAGACCGAGCTTCATCGCGTGACGTTTAACCGTGTCGCGACCTATCCCGAGCTCCTTAGCTGTCTTCCTGATGTTCCCGGCGTTCCTGGTGAAACACTCGCCTATCGCTTCAGGTGGTGTATGTTTTCCTACGTTCATCTTCTTGTCCTGTTCTTGGTCGCCTGGTTTAGGTGTTAAACTCTTGACAGAGGAGCGTCGTCCTCACGCTCGTCGTGGACGTAGTCCATCTCCGCGAGCTCAGCTTCTGAGAACCAGCCAAGCGCGTTACACTTGTGAGGCTCCATCAGCTGAGGATCGTCGTCTCCAGCCGGGAGCGTGACTCTGAAGATGTACCCAGTCCAGAAGTTCCCGTCGATCACGCGGCCGGTATAGTGAGAGAACTCCACGGTCTCGGCCGTCAGGCCGGTCTCCTCCAGGAGCTCTCGCTGGATCGCCTCGGCCGGAGTCTCTCCGCTCTCAATCTTCCCTCCAGGAATCCTCCAGGCCGGAGACTTTCCCAGGTGTTTATAGGCCAGGAGCTTACCCTGGTCGTCTCTAATCAGCGCTCCGACGAAGTGTCTCATAGGTCTCCCATCCTTCGCGTAAGGTTCTCCAGAGCCGCGGGTCGTCCTCCCACTGGACGCTCGCCAGGAAGTAGCCGTCGCATCTGTGGCGCCGTAGCCAAGCTTTCCAGGCGTCTCTTCAGCGCCTGACCTACCTCTTCGGAAGTGATCGGCTGGAGCTGAGCCAGAGCCTGTCGAACCAGGTCGTAGCTCATCTTCAGCATCTCGTAGAGCTTCACCGTCCGATCTTCCAGTTCAGCGATCGTTCCATTATTGTCGAGAACGAAGTCGGCCATCCAGGGAGCCAGATCATTACTCTCGGCTGGTTCCGCGTACTTGGTACGGTCGAACGCCTCGACCCAGATCGCATAGTCGAAGAGAGCTTCACAGCGAGCCTGTAAGAACTCTCTCCGGTTCCTGATCCCGACATAGATGTCGTTCTCGGCCAGGATGTCGCGCGTCAGTCTGGCTAGATCACTACCGCAATAAGCCGAGATCGTGTCAAACCAGAACTTCCGGTGATTGTGGCGATCGGCGAAACATTTTTCGACGGTAGTATAGGCCCACTTATCACTGAAGGAGTTACCGGCTTCTTTCTTGAAGGCTGACATCATCAGCCGCTCCGCACAGAACCAGCTAGAGGAGGTGAACTTCAGGCCGAACCGTCGAGCGAGAATCTCGGCGACCGTGTCCTTACCGTGACGACCGTGTCCTATGATCATCAGCTTCATGTCTACATCAGCTCCTTGAAACGGGATAAGAACTCCTCCTGAGCCTGGCGCGGCTCCCAGGGACAGCTGAGGTCCCAGGCGTGACCCAGCTCCTTAACTCCATAAGGGTAGGCGACGTTCGACTTCGGTAAGCCGGTCATCAGCTGGCTCGCCTCGGTAGCGGCCATCCGAAGATCGACGGTCTTCATCTCGGCCATCTCGCGAACGTTCGGAGGTTCGAGACCGTACTTCTTCCAGATCGCGGCTTGAATCTTCTCAGCCAGCTTGCGGTAGTCCGAGGAGATCAAGGACTTGACTGGCGAGTTCAGGTCGTTCGTGTAGGCTTCGTGAGCGTCGTGGAGTAGGCGCTGGAGCTGAATCCTAGGCTCTCCGGCGATCCGCGAACATAGAACACTGTGCTGTGCCACAGAGTAGAACTCCTTCACGGCTCCAGTCCAGCGACAGATCATCGAGAGGTGGTGAGCTATGTCGATGATGGAGAGGCTGGGATAGGGATCGTCGAACACGAACTTCCGGCCGGTGAAAGTAAACATGAACTGTGGTTCCGTACCCTTGGCGCCGAAGACGATCGGTCCTTCGCTTGAACTGTTCTCCATAGTTCTCTGTCTCCTCAGACCTTCGTCGAGATCGTCTTCTAGGAATCCCATCTTGATCCTGTCTCCTGAGAGCCAGTCATCGGTTAACGACTGGCTCCCGCGCGACAGGATCGGTAGCAACTGTCGCGCGAACTTCGACTAGAACGATGTGTCCTCAGTCGTCGGAGCGGCTTCGGTCTCCAGGCCGGTTGTGTCGATCTGGACGCCTTCACCCTGGAGGCTCTGGAAGAACTCTTCCGCGGCTTGGAACAGAGCGGCCGGGACGAACTCTCCGCGAGTGATCTCGGCTCCCTTCCAGCTCAGCTGACCCTTCGCCTGGTCTACTACTTCCAGGTTATAGGTGTAGGCGTAGGCTGGGAGGTTCTTCTCGGCGATCAAGAAGTTCCACTTCTTGGCCGTCTTGAGACCAGTGGATTTGAACGAGACCACGATCGGCTCGACCTTACCATCCTTCAGTAGCAAGGACATGCGGTTCTTGAACTCCGTCGCCTTCGGCTGGAGGGAGTTACCTTTGTCGTCCTCGGTGAACTGTAGGTCAGCCAGCGGTGGGGTCGATCCGAGAGGATACATCTTCTTGATCCCACCCAGACCACCACCCGCGGGTCGAGGATTGAACTCGATGTATTGCTTGAAGAAGTGAAGAGGGACGACCGTGACCTTCGGTCCGTAGACCTCGCCGGTGACCGAGTTGAAGAACTCTCCGACCTTCAGGTCCGGGATGTACTCTTCCATCTTCTTATTCAGTTGTGGACTCTGGGACTGGGAGATACAGAGGCGCGGGATCAGCATGTCTTCCCGGCCGACGTTCTCCTTCCCGGCTCGGTTACCGACTTGATCCCGGAGGTGTTCCGGGAGCGTAGCGAGCGCTGTCTGTTTATCTGCTACCGCGAGCTCTTGCTTTCCTGTTGTCATCTGACTCTCCTAGTTCTGAATTTTGCGAGCTGATGATTCTACTTCTTCGGCGTGAACGTGAGCTTCGGGATCGGATCGCTGGCGACCATTCCCGGAGGTAGAACGAACGTCTGGTTATTGACCTGAGCCTCCACCGCGAGCTCCTTCGCGAGACTCTTCGCGGTCTGAGCCATGACGGTCAGGAGATGCTCCCGGCCGGTAGCCTTGATCCACTCCAGGAACGTAGGCTTGTTCTCGATCGAGTAGTCGGTCTCGAACCCTACGGTGATCCTGGCGCCGTCGTCGAAGGTCGTGGTCTTGATTCCTTCCTCGGCGAACTTCTCACAGAGGATTAGCTCCAGGACCATAATCCGGTGATTAATCGGCTTCTCCATCTCTTCGAGGTCGGCCTTCGCCTCCCTCGCCTTCGCGTACTCGTCTTCGAGGAGCTGGAGTCCCATCCCGGCGAACTCCTTCGCGCTCTTCTCGAACTCTTCAGTCTTCCTCAGCGTGGTAGCGTCTGACCACTTAGCCATGAGACACCTCCTTGAAACCTTCTCGTTTCTGAACTGTTCCAGACTCTCTTCCAGGTGTAGCTGTAGCAAGGGAATGTATCGACGAACGGATCGTTCCGATCGAGCCACTCGTGGAGCGCTTCGCGGGTCTTGAACGTCATCCTCATTTTGACAACCTACAGAACCTCGCTATCATCACCACCACGGCGACGTAGACGAGGAACGCGAGCGGGAGAGCTAGTCTTGTCATCTACTCCTCCAGGAGAACCTTCCTCCATTCCATCGTCAGCCGCTTACCGACGTTGATCTTCTCGCGAAGACAGCGAACGATGTCGTGGACTACCGTCTTCTGGCCTTGCGGACCAGAGATTACCATGTCGAGTAAGAGCGTCGTGGTCCGTCCGATCTTCTTCACGTCGTCCTGGACCCGCTGTTCAGCCTGACTCTGTGTCACGATATTGTAGTCACGGCTGAGGAAGACTTGAGCCGGAGCCTTCGCGAACGAGACTCCGTACTTCACAGCTTGCGGCTGACAGACCATGATACCGGCTCCACAGTAGGGGTGATCTGGGTGGAGGAAGTTATCGTCCTTCACGTCTCCCCACTGTTGACCGACCTTCAGGCCGTACTGGGTGAATAACATCCCGAGCTTCTTCGCGAGTCGCTCGATCTCCGGACGCCAGCGACACCAGACGACACACTTGAACTGAGGGTCCGCGGCCAGCCGGTCGTTCACCCACTGACAGAAGGCCAGTGCGGACTCGTGACTTAGCTCCTTGGCTTCCTCCTCACCCTCTACTCCACCCAGGAAGCCGCTCGCGATCTGTGCCAGCCGGAGGACCTTGGTCGAGGCGTGACGAGTCCAGCTGATGTCGCCGTCGCGTAGCTGGACGATCATCTCGTCCCTCATGTCCTTGTAGATTCTCCAGGTCTCCTCGGAGAGCCGCGCAGTGAGGATGCCAGGCTCGAAGGCCGGTAGGTCCAGGATTCCCTTCACGTCTGTCTGTTTCAGGACCGAGCAGTAAGGCGCCGTCTTCTTGGCCAGCTCGTCGAGCTTTTGCCAGCCGACGATCTTCAAGGTCTGACGACCTCCGAACTTCTGACGCTTGTAGATCGCGTGAGTGTAATTGAAGTGTTTCAGGTCTTTGAAGCCGAGGATAGCCGGATCGAGCGTCTTGAACTTGGAGTAGAGTGGCTGGGGTGTCCCGTCGTCTGGTGTTCCGTCGAGGATCGTGACGCGCTGACAGACCTTCCGGAGCTGGAAGATTGACCGGCTGGTAGCAGACACTGGGTTAGCCAGAGCCGCTCCTTCGTCGATCACGAGCCAGTTCGACAGGTCCTGGATCGAGACGGCCAGGTCGATCATCTTGGGATATTTCGAGCGCTCGTCCTCCTGGCGTAGGAACTCCAGGGAGGTCACGATGATCAGGAGCTTACCCTTCCCTACCCTAGCGCGGACAGCCTCTGGGCTGATCTTGGAGTCGTAGTCGTAGACGGTGACTGGAACGAAGCTATGCTTCTGAATCTCGCCGAGCTTCGTGTCCAGCCATACGTCCTTGACCTGGGAGGGACAAGCGATCACCAGAACTTCGAGTTCACCGGCCTGGTAGAGACACCCGGCCGCGTCCAGGACCACCTTCGACTTCCGAAGCCGCATCTCCCAGAAGAGCGCGTACTTCGGGTGGGTCAGGAGGTCCCGGAGTCCTTGAGCCTGGTAGCTCAGTGGAGGGTACTTGAACCAGCTCTGGTTAATCTCGATCACTTGGAAGAAACCACCTTGATAGCTTCTTTAACTACAGGTCCGTAAGTCTCCCACCACTCCTTCGCTCCCTCAGCAAACTCCTTCACATCTTCGGGACCCCAAGAGAGCCATTCACAATTTTTATGCTCTTGACATCCGATAGAAGTTTTATCGGGAAGAACTAATACTGACCACCCTCCAAAGTCAATCCTTGCAACTTTGAACCCTTCAGGGAGGTCGGCTCCGCTGAGGTTGGCTTCGCGGAGGTCGGCTCTGCGGAGGTCGGCTCCGCTGAGGTCGGCTCCGCTGAGGTTGGCTCCGCGGAGGTAGGCTCCGCTGAGGTCGGCTTCGCTGAGGTCGGCTCCGCGGAGGTAGGCTCCGCTGAGGTCGGCTCCGCTGAGGTCGGCTCTGCGGAGGTTGGCTCCGCGGAGGTAGGCTCCGCTGAGGTCGGCTTCGCTGAGGTCGGCTCTGCGGAGGTCGGCTCTGCGGAGGTAGGCTTCGCGGAGGTCGGCTCTGCGGAGGTCGGCTCCGCTGAGGTCGGCTCCGCTGAGGTCGGCTCCGCGGAGGTAGGCTCTGCGGAGGTAGGCTTCGCGGAGGTCGGCTCTGCTGAGGTCGGCTCCGCTGAGGTCGGCTCTGCGGAGGTTGGCTTCGCGGAGCGCTTCAGTTATTGTCGAATGTTTTTCAGTTTCAAACAAAACAGAGCCTAAAATGCTTTTAATTTGTATTTTCATTTAGAACGCGGGTCCTTCCTCGGTAGTACATACCGGCTGAGGAGCTGGCTCCGCGATCGGCGCCGAAGTAGACACCATCTCTGAGTTCATCTTAGAGATCGTCAGATCGTCCTTCGAAGGTGTCGCAAAGATGTTCATCTCTCCGGAGTACTGACTCACTTCCGCTATTTCGATGGACTCGACTGGGTATCTCCCGGAGTGTTCTCCAGCGTGATTCCCCGTCGCCACTCCTTTGCAGTAGGAGGGAAGCTCCGTGTGTACGTAGTGGCCGTTATGAAACAGGTGTAAGGTGATTTTCATCTGAAGCCGTCCTTTGTAGCGAGCAAAGTGGGGAGAGCTGACGGCTGACATCGAGAACTCTACGAAATTCCACGAAGATTGTCAAGAAAAAAGTGAACTGACTTTGTCAAAATGACAAAAGTAAGAACACTATTGACATCGAAAGTCGATCGTGTTACCGTCAATCGGTTCTCGCTTCGCTCGCCGCTCGCAATGACCAGAAGAGAATACAAAAGCCTTTGGGCAAAGAACCACCCAGAAAGCTCCCAGCGCTGGGCTCGCGAGCATCCAGAGGAACGTAGAAGAGTAAATCGCGAGTGGAAAAGACGCCGAACTCCCCAACAGAACATAGATTCTCGGTACGGTCCTGGAGGCTACGAACACTACGAAAAACAGAGAGCCGACCAAAAGGAACTATGCGCGATCTGTGAGAATCCTCTCGGAACTTCAACTGAATGTCATCGAGACCACGACCACTCTTGCTGTCCTGGAAGAGAAGCCTGTCCTGAGTGTAGACGAGGTCTTCTCTGTAGAAGATGCAACCAAGCTCTAGCCTATCTAGAGGACGAGACCTGGTCGTCTAGAGCTCTCGCGTACCTCGCAAAGTGGAGAGCTTAGTGGACTACTCCAAGATACCAGCTATCCTTCGCCAGTCTTCTAGATGGCTCGTCTGGAGACTAGAGGACACTCCACCTAAAGACGGGAAACCAGGCCGACTTCGCTGCAAAGTCCCAAAGAACTGTTCCGAGCCGAGGAGAAACGGGTCTAGTACAGAGCCATCTTCCTGGGGAATGCTGAAAGAGGCTCTAGACTCGGTGGAACGACTAGAGCCTTATCACACCTACAGCCAAGAACCAAACAATCGAGGTTTGGGTCTAGCTATCGGAATCCCATTTTTGGCCGTGGACCTCGATAAATGTTACGATCCCGAGACCAAGAAGATCGACGACTGGGCTCTCGAAGTACTCAAGAGCTTCCCGAAGACCTACACCGAGCTCTCCCCTTCCCGTAGAGGCTTCCACCTCTGGTACCGATGTCCTGAACACGCGAAGCTCCCAGACGGGATACGAACCGACAAGGCCGAGGTTTACTCCCGCGACCGCTACTTCACGATGACCGGCGAGGCGTTCGGTGGTGTCCCGGAGGTCACAGAGTTAGACCTGGCCGAGGCTAAGAGAATCTTCGACACTGTGGCCGCGATGAAGAAGGCCGGTAAGTCGAAGCCAGCTCCGATCCAGACAGGGACCTCCAGCGCGAAGCTCCAAGAGCTGATGACGCGGACCGACTTCCCTGACCTCAGCGCGGCCGTCCAGTCCCTCCTGACGCTCCTGGCGATCGACACCCTCCTGGACCCTGTCCAGATGGAGCTCCGGTTCAAGCTGTCGAAGCTGTACCTGGAGACTCACTGGAGGGAGAAGTGGGATCGCCTGGGTCAGTCCGAGATCGCGAAGGCTATAAACTATGGCCGCGAGAGCCTGGCTAAGTTCAAAGGACGACGCGGTGACCAGGACGACTGGTCTCGCGAGCCGATCGTGGTCTGGGGAGACAAGGCGACGCGCGAACACGCGCGTTACTGGTGGGAGCCTTACTTCCCTCAAGGGAAGCTCGTCCACTTTGGAGGACCCCAGAGCTCCGGTAAGTCGCCGGTGACTATCGACCTGGCCGCTCGCCTGACTTCTGGCGCCGACTGGCCGGACGGACAGAAGAACACCTTCGGACCTCGTAAGGTCCTCCTGTTGAACGTCGAAGACGACTTCGAGGACACCATCCTTCCGCGGTTCGACCTGGCCGGTGGGAAGGCTGAGAACTTAGGCTTCCTCCGCGGGATCAAGCTCACGAAGGAAGACCAGGAGGTCGAAGTCATGGTCGCTCTGGATCGCGACATCAGTCAGCTCGTCAAGATCGCCGAGTCGATCGACGACCTGGCGCTGATCATCATCGACCCAATCTCTAACTACCTCGGTAAGCTGAACATGAACCGTGAAGACGAGGTCCGCTCCGTTCTGACACCGCTGGTCCGTATGGCTGGCGAGAGGGAGCTGACGATCCTGACGGTCGGACACTTCAACAGACGCGACAAAGGGACGAGCCCACTCGACCGGATGATGGGAGCCGCGGCCTTCACTGGCGTCGCTCGCGCCGTCTACGCCTTCGGTAGTGATCCGGACGTGGAGTCTCCTTACCATCACATCATCGCGCCAGCTCGCGGAGCGGTCGGCGACCAGTCCCTGAAGTACCACACCGAGGTCGAATCTGTGACCTGGGGAGGTGAGACCTCCAAGGTCGTCAAGGTTTTGTGGGACGGATCGGGAGCGGCCACAGCTGAGGACGCGGTAGAGGGTCCAGGCCGGAGGACCAAGGTCGAGACGAAGGCCGCGGCTGACGCGCTCCACGAACTCCTGAAGGGTGGTAAGCGATCGGCTCGCGAGTGTATCTCGATTCTGAAGGAAGACGGCTATGACCTGGAGAAGACCTTGAACGCCTCCAGGGTTCGGCACCTCGCCGGTGTGAAGTCACGTCAGGAAGGGAAGGGTAACCATGTCTGGTACCTCTCCACCGGCGAGACCGAACAGATGTTCTAGAGCTCCGGCTTCCTCTCTGGGATTCCAGCTATCAAGTTCTCAGCGGCGATAACCGCTTCAATCACCGGAATCTTCTCGTCATCAAAAGTTTGAGCTCTGATCGTTTTAATCAGATGCTGTAGTACGATCAGGAGCTCGGGACCCGCGTCCTTCTCCTGGCGACGCCGGTAGGCTTCGCGAGCCTCGGCCAGCCGCGCCTCTTCAGCACGCCGATACTTCTGGTCAGCCAGGTCGAACAGCTGGTTCTTCTCGGCGTGGTCCATCATGCGGCCGATGATGTACTTGGCCGCGTTCGAGTCCGAGCGTAGGCGACGAGTCGAGAAGTACCCAGGCTCTCCTCTCCCGGCGATCGAGTTCTTGAACAAAGTCTCGCCAGAACTGAAGCTAGGTCCAGGACCCAGCTTCTTCTCGGCGTCGAGCCAGACGTGGAAGCGAGCTCCGTCGTACTCGCAAGACAGCGAGTAGTAAGGGACGTGTTCACCGTGACGTTCTACTTCGATTTTCGTGAGGTCCTTCATTTTCCCTCCTCAGCGTAGCGGAGTAGAACCTTGAAAGCTGACTCGAAGGTCTTTACGATGTAAGTAGAGTGGCCTACCAGCCAAGGTGAAGGCCGATCCTCGGGACAGACGGTTACGATCAATCGTCCAGGACGGTCGAACCCTTGGAACGGTCCACGAAGGGAAGAAGCATAAACCTCCATAGCTGTTCCCCAGCTCGGTCGGATCGCGTTAACTAGGATAATCTCACAGCGGCCTATGTCTTCCATGTCGCCGTTTATGATCTCCCGATAACACTCAGCTTCGCGGCCGCGGTAGTCACGAACCATAGGATCGACGAGTTCGAAGTTCGACCCTAGTACTTGCTTCGCGGCTTCTCGCCAGTCCTTCGCGTCTGAGTCAGACAGTTTGTTGATTCCACCGCACAGATAGATTGACTTTTTCAAAGTAGCCTCCCATTGATTTTAGTTTGTCGATCCACACCTGCATCCGGAGAAGGTTCTTCACTGGACCGAAGGCCAGGAAAGTACCGTCTACAGAGTCACACTCGATAGAAGCCGCGTACAGCCAGCGCTTGAACGAGTTCACTCGACCCATGTGAACCCACTTTCCGCGAGACTTAGCTTCTTTTACTACCGCGGCCAGGGTAGCTCCGAGCTTATACTCGGTACTGCCACCGATGAACAGAACGTCGAACTCGTCCCAAGAGATAGAGAGTTCTTCAGTCTCGGACTTCGCGACCAGACTACCTTCCGAGTTCACACTAAGACCGTCCTGAGCTACGAAGCTGGCCGCGTAGCCAATCTGACGAAGAAGGGGTAGAACTGGCCGTGACCTCTTCACCGTCTCTACGGCTTGACCCACCTTGTCAGGAGCTGTGGCTCCTAGACAGGTTTTCTCATCTTGAGATCGAAGCCAGGTCAGGTACTCGTCTAGCTTGAACTCACGCTCACCCTTGGAAGAGAAACAGCCATTATCAGCAAACCAGACGGAGCCTTCTACTGGACGGTTCCCCATCTTCGGAGTTCTCATGTAACCGAACTCCTCACGGCCAGCTATTTCCTGTCTGATAGCTCCGCTGAGGTAGATTGGAATCTTCATCTTGGCTGTCTCCGTTCTCAAAGTGAAGCCAGTCTACCAGTTCGAAAAACTATGTCAAGTTATCTGTGGTACTCAGTGACCATGTTACCGACCGGGAACCAGAGGTAACCACAGAGGGTGACTCGACCCGAGTGGCGCCTTCGTGCTATTCCCCTGGAGGCGCTGGGTCTGTTACACTCCCTTTACGATGAACCGCTCGACCCTCGAACAGCGACAGAACGAGATGAAGGCGCGACAGTTCACTGAAAGGGCTGAGTGGCGCCGAGCTCGCGCCAGGAATAGAGTCCAGAAGGCCGTCAGGCGCCGTCAGAGACATAGAAGGCAGGTCTTGAACTATTGGAGCCGGGTCTGGGGATGCACACCTGAAGAAGCCGGTAAACGCCTTAGCACGTCTCTTGCCAAACCTCGGAAATAATCCCAAAATTATCAGAATACAATTCTCGCGCGGGGGAACGGGGGAGTGTATTATGACTTCTGTCTTATGACTTCTGTCTTATGACCCTAAGTACCCTAGAATTACACAGATGACATAATACTACTTTATTAGTTCTATCCCGCGCGCGAGACGCGCCGAAGAAAAAGCGAAAATAGTCTTGACTTCTGTGGCCTGAAGGTGCATCCTACTTGCTGCGATGGAGTCCCTCTCCCAGAGTGTGAATGTTCCATCTCCTGCTGGCGACGCCGGTAGCGAGCCCGGCGTCGTCTCTTCACCCACTCCACAGAAGCCGACCAAAACGGTTTTACGTGACGCTCGCGGTTACATCTTGCCTGGTAGCGCTCCGCTGAATCCTGGAGGACGGCCGAAGACGCGGCTGTTCAAGGACGCGATCCGTAAGCGTCTGATGGAGCGGCCTGACGAGTTCGAGCAGATCATCGACACGATCTTCGACAAGGCGCTGGGATGTCACGTCAATCGTCACGGCGAGATCACTGGAGCTCTGGAGGCGATCGAGTTCGTCCGAGACACGATCGGCGAGAAGCCGACCCAGGACGTGACGCTGACCGGAGGCGAGGGTGAGGACGGAGAGGTTCTGGAGATTCCGATCAAGTTGATACCACCGGCGAACCACAGCTTATGAGTCACACCGAAGTAGTAGACATCTTCGCTCCGCTCTACAAGCCAGCGCCTTACAAGGTGCTGAAGGGTGGACGCTCGGGAATGAAGAGTCACGGTGTCGCCGAAGCTCTGCTACGCCTCGGCCGCTCGAAGAAGCGTCGCATCCTTTGCGCTCGTGAAGTCCAGAAGTCGATCACCGAGTCAGTTCACCAGCTCCTTCGCGACAAGATCGCCGCTCTCGGCTACGAGAACTTCTACACGGTCGGTAACAGCGAGATCGTGGGAAATAACGGAACTCAGTTCCTGTTCGCCGGTCTGAAGACAAACTTCGCCAGCTTGAAGTCGAAGGAAGGTCTGGACATCGTCTGGGTCGAGGAAGCGGCTAAGGTCTCGCGAGACAGCTGGAAGGTTCTACTCCCGACGATCCGCAAGGAAGGCGCCGAACTGTGGATCACGTTCAATCCCGACCTAGAGACCGATCCTGTCTGGACGCTGTTCTGTGCCAAGCCGCGGCCAGGTACGGTAGTGATCGACACGAACTGGCGCCAGAACCCCTGGCTCTCCCAGAGGACACTCGCCGAGATTCGCTACGACTTCACGGTCGATCCTGAGAGCGCGGCTCACGTTTGGGACGGTGGATTCAATCGCCGGTCGAAGGCCGTGATCTTCGCTGGCAAGGTCAAGGAAGAGAGCTTTACTCCGTCGATCGACTTCTACGGTCCGTACTTCGGCGCCGACTTTGGCTTCGCTCAAGACCCGGCGACACTGATGAAGCTCTGGCTGTCGAACGATCTGAAGAAGATTTTCGTAGAGTACGAGGCTTATGGAGTCGGCGTCGAGCTGAACGAGCTTCCTGAGCTCTACCGCTCTGTCCCAGGCTCCCAGAACCGGCCGACAGCGACTCAGGCCAAGATGGGCGCGACAGTATTCAGCCTTCAACAGCCGGTGATCCGCGCGGATAACTCGCGGCCGGAGACGATCAGTCATCTCCGCGGCTACGGCTTCAACGTCGTAGCGGCCGACAAGTGGCCTGGATCAGTCGAGGACGGAATCACCTGGCTCAAGGCTCACGAGGAGATCGTCGTCCACCCGCGGTGTGTTCACCAGCTGGCCGAAGCTAAGGACTACAAGTTCAAGGAAGACCCGCTGACCGGCGACGTGCTTCCGATCGTCATCGACAAGCATAACCACTGTTGGGACGCCGATCGCTACGGCTTCGAGCCGGTGATCAAGCTTGGTGAGGTCTCGACTGTCGTGAACCTCGGCCAGGAAGTCTCGATCACGCCGGAGCTCGACGAGCTCGACCTGGTGTCTCAGGAGCTAGGATTCTGATGTTACGCGCTATTCAACTCGACTCGACGGCGACTACTCCTCAGCTCTTGCCAGAGGAGCTCGACTTCGTGATCGGTGTGATGTGGGAACACCGCGCGGCTGACGCGAGCCAGCCAGCACAGCCTGTCTACGTGACTCGTAGACCTACTCGGGAGAATTGACATGGAAGCTATCTACCTTCTGTTCGCTTTTGCAATAACCTTCGGAGCCGGTACCTTCTGTGGTTATGCGTTCCGCTCAGTGATCGCCAAAGATGTCGCCGAGGCGAAACAGGTGATTCAAGAGGCGAAGCAATTACTCGCCGAGGTGAAGTCAAAGGTTTAAGTTCCCTGTTAAGGGAGTGGAGGTCACGAGATGACCACGTCCACGAACCAGGTAGGGAGCTAGTTAGCCGCGGCTGGCTAGGCTCCCGAACTCTGGAAGAGAGATCAAGATGAAGTTCACAGAGACACTGAAGACGTTCTGGTACGGTGAGAGCGCGAGAGCTTCGGCTCCCGCGTCTTCTGGTGTCAGTACGAGCGAAGCCGCTCACTGGATCATGGAGACGCTTGGTAACGTCCCGATCGGCGACGGCGACATCACGATCCGCGAGGCGTTCACCCAGGCTGACATCGAGCTCGCGCTGGACGATCGCGGCTGGCTGGTCGGTGGTAAGCGAATGGCCGGTGAGCTCGACCCGCTGAGCCGTCAGACCCAAGTGAACAAGAGCCGTTATTACTGGCTCCGCGATCCGCTCGCTCACCAGGCCGTGAGACTGTGGACGGACTACGCGCTAGGCGACGAAGGGATCACGTACAAGGCGGAAAGCGACAGCGTCCAGAAACAACTTGACCGAGTCTACAAACATCGCAAGAACCGCGCGGTCTTCTCAGCGTCCGGCCAGCGTCGCTCTTCGACGCGGCTCCTGGTAGACGGTGAGCTGTTCTACGCCTTCGGGAAGGACGGCCGCGTCCGTAACTTCGACTGTCTCCAGATCACAGACATAATCACCGATCCGGACGACGTGGAGACGATCCAAGGGTATAAGCGCTCGACCTGGCTTCCCGCGGCTCAGAACGTGCCAGTCCCGGACACGAAGACGCTCTATTATCGCGACTGGACGAACCCTGACGGATCAGTACTCGACCCGATCACGAAGAAGGAAGTCAAAGTCGAGCAAGGGATCGTGATCTATCACCTCCCCTTCGACAATCTGACCCAGAGAGGTAACGGCCTGTTCTCTTGCTGTTCAGACTGGCTCCGCGAGAACCGTCGCTTTATGGCCGCTCGTGTAGCGATCACCCAGGCTCTGTCCAAGTTCGCGACGAAGACCACCGTGAAGGGTGGTCAGACGATGATCAACTCGGTCCGCGCTAAGCTGGAGTCTACGTTCGCTCAGACCGGCCTGAGTGGTGGAACCGAACACCAGCCTCCTACGGCGCCTGGTGGGAACTGGCTCCAGAATGACGGACTGAACCTCGAACAGTTCAAGGTCCAGACCGGAGGCTCTGAAGCGAAGGACGACGCTAACAACCTGAAGCTGATGGTAGCTCCAGGGACTGGCATCTTCCTCCACTACTTCGGCGATCCTTCGACCGGTAACCTGGCTACGGCTACCGCGATGGAACTCCCTATGCACAAGATGTTTCAGAGCTATCAGAAGCTCTGGGTGGACGCTCACCGGGAGATGCAATCAATTATCCTGGACGAAGACCCAGACGACGATCCCGAGCCGATTACGAACGAGCTCCCGGCGATCATCGAAGACGATCTTCTGAAGCTGTCTAATTTTCTGACGGCCGTCACTCAGGTCTTCCCTGAAGCGAAAGTTCCAGAGCTCTTGAGACAGTGTCTCAGCTCGGCGAACGTGCCAAACCTGGATCAAGTAATGAAGTCGATCGAAGACAAGCGCAATCTGATCGACACGAACGCGAAGCAAGGACTGGACGCCTCGGGAGCTCCGTTCAAGAACCAGCTCCCGATAAAGACCGGCGAGATGACCGGAGACCAGTCCCTCGGAGTCAGTGGCAACAGTGGAAGCCTGGAAGCGGACAGAATGGCGAGGCTGTCCGTAGCGGTGGAGAAGCTCGCGGAGTCTCTGAGGTGAAGCCATGCAAGGCGAGATACTCGTGGACCTCTATCACCCAAGTAATGGTGATCTGTGCGATCTTCTTCGCGGGAGGCGTCCTACCTCAGTCCCAGCTTCTGGCGACAGCGAAGACTCAGACAGTTACGGCTATTTGGGGTCCCGGTTGTTTTCATCTTCGCGAAGATGCTCGCGTAGAGGCGCCTCTGAAGGAAGACGGAACTCCTGACCTAGGCCGGACCAAAGTCACTGGAGTGGTGTTAGACATGAGATGCTGGAGCTATGAAGTTACTCGTCAAGATCGCCGCGCTGGAGTTCACGACAGCGGTCGTGATAGTGGCGGCGACGCGAGCGGTAGCCAGCGGTAGTTACACGAAGACTGGCTTCTATGAAGTCATCTTCGTCGCTCAGTGGTTCTGGAGCCGTAATCTGGGATTCCAGGACGAGTCGAGAAGCTGGAAGACAGCTTTCCCGGCTTACGCGATCGGAGCTGTACTAGGCGCCTGGTTTGGATTGTGGATATCAAAGTGAACGAAGTACTCGACAAACTCGAAGACCTGGTCAGTGAGATCGCCGAAGCCGCAAAGCGTCCCGGCGTCCTCGGTCTGGCCGGTCGTAAGATCGAGAAGCGAGCCCAGTCGGAGCTCGCCGGTTACTTCAAGAGCTTGAAGGTCGGCGACCTGGCCGAGATCGCGAAGGGTGGAGTCACCGCGGAGATGGGAAAGCACGTCGCCGCTAACAGGCTCCATAACATCGTTCGCAAGGCGCGGCCGTCCCTCTTGCTGATCCTGAAGTCGAACATGATCGACGCGATTCACGCCAGCCGCAAAATAGACCACAGGATCGCCGAGGCTGACGACTTCAGCCAGCCGTTCACGAAGCAAGGGAAGACGCTCTTCGACGCGGTAGAGTGGGCTGAGAAGCAAGCCGCGGACCTGGTGACCGGCCTGGACGCGACGACGATCGAACAGATCGCCGACTCTGTGGCTCAAGGGATTGAGGAACAGCTTGGCGTCGCCGGAACCGGGCGTCTGATCCGCGACGTAGTGGACGAGATGTCGGTCAGCCGCGCGGCCATGATCGCTTCTACAGAGATCAATCGCGCGATGTCGGCCGCGGCCGTAGATCAGCTTGGAGACCTTGGCGTCGAGTACAAGCGGATCGTCCTGTCGCCTGACGCCTGTCCGATCTGTATTGACAATGCTGACCAGGACCCGCTACCTCTCGACGAGGACTATGACTCGGGAGACGCCTTCCCGCCGTTCCATCCTAATTGTCGATGTGCAATCACCGGAGCTCGCGCTCCCCAGGAGGAAGTATGAACACCGAGATCGTAGAGCGCTCCTTCACCGCTGAGCAACGTAAGAAGCTGGCTAAGTCTGGAGCCGCGCTCCCTGACGGTAGCTTCCCGATCGAGAACAAGTCCGACTTGGAGAACGCTATCCAGGCTGTCGGTCGCGCGTCGAACTCGGCCGCGGCTAAGGCTCACATCAAGAAACGAGCGAAGGCTCTCGGCTGTACCGACTGTATTCCCGACACTTGGGAGAGCTGGCAAGCCGTGACTGGAGGCGAGCTGATCGTCGAGGCGTCCTTCAAGGACGGAGACTCTCACTCCGGCCTGGAGAAGAAGCTGAGCTCCGCGATCGACGGTAAGGTTCAGGCTGGCGAGGACATGGACGGAGACGGCGACAATGACGCTCCGGATCGTGCCACTCAGTCCTGGCCGCTCCACTACGTCCGCGCGGTTCACGACAATCACGTCATCTACTCGATGGGCGGGAAGACCTTTGCTCACAAGTACGAGAAGGACGAAGACGGCGATCCACACCTGAAGGGTTCGCCGATCGAGGTCGAGCCCAGCTACGAGACGGTCAAGACGAAGGAGAGCTTCGGCGAGTCGGCCGCGTTCGACGCGACTTCCACGTTCCAGGAATCGAACGGCTACGACGCGGCGAAGGGTGAGATCACGATGACCGTGATCAAGCCTGGCTGGAGCCTGAATAATCGTTACTACTCCCCGGAGATGCTGAAGCGTGACTACAAGGTCTTCGAGAACGCGAAGATGTTCATGAACCACCAGACCGACAAGGAAGCTAACCAGCGTCCCGAGGGTGATCTCCGGGACTGGGTAGCTCAAGTCACGAAGGTCTGGCCGGAGTCGGACGGTACGATCCGCGCGAAGGCGGTCGTCATCGACCCTACCCTCAAGGCGAAGATGTCGTCCCTGGCCGAGAACAAGCTCCTCCCTCAGATGGGAGTCTCGATCCGAGCCGCGGGTGAAGCTCACGACGGCGAGGCTGAAGGGAAGTCCGGGAAGATCATCGAAGCGATCACGGCCGCTCGGAGCGTGGACTTTGTGACGTTCCCTGGAGCCGGAGGCGCCGTCGAGACTTTGCAGTAAGAACGTCCCTTTGGGGTGGAACGATCTCACCAGAGGAAGTAAGTCGCAACCAAGGAGGAAGTTATGAAAAGCACAGAAGTTCAGTTGAATGAGGCGCTGGCGACGATCGAGACCCAGAAGGGTAAGATCAGCCAGCTCGAAGAGTCCATCACGGCCGGTCGCAAGGCCACAGCGAAGGCCGAACGTGACGCGAAGCTGAAGGAGTCGAAGCTCCCAGCTCCTTGCGTCGAGCGTCTGTCGAAGGCGTTCGAGAACTCGGTGGATAACGCCGGTCTCCAGGAAGCAATCAACACCGAGAAGACCTATGTCGAGTCCCTCACGAAGACCAGCTTCAAGAACGGCCAGGGCGTCCAGGTCAGCGAGTCGTCTCCCGAACAGCTGAAGGAGCGTCAGAAGGCCGCGTACAAGGCGTCCGGTTACACCGACGAGCAGATCAAGCGTCTCGTCAGCTAGGCTTCACCCGCTGTAGAACCACCATCTAGTCCGCGTCCTGGATAAAATGGCCGGACTTAAAAAGAGGTAAGAGCAATGAAGAACTTTGTCCAGAAGGGTGATCGAGTCACCTTCGCGAAAACAGCCTTGACGGGGCCTAACAATCCCATCAAGTCCGGCGATCCCATCTATACGACCTCGGGTCGTCTCTGTGGCGTCGCTGTCGCGGACGCTGTCCCTGGAACCGCGGGTCCGGCTGACGACGGTAACGTCGTAATGCAAG
>Ga0335069_10000978_pt1 | contig 45995 bp, 36 predicted proteins | sample Lox_Sample_11_FD_206714 | JGI IMG/M metagenome (GOLD analysis project Ga0335069, IMG submission 206714) | Soil microbial communities from Loxahatchee National Wildlife Refuge, Florida, United States - Lox_Sample_1.1 | ecosystem: Environmental > Terrestrial > Soil > Wetlands | place: USA...
GGGTGAAGGACGTGGACCTGGCGCGGCTGCAGGTAATTGTGCGCTCTGGCAAAGGCGACAAGGACCGCGTGACGATGCTGCCCGAGAGCCTGGTGGAGCGGTTGCGAGCCCACCGTGACCGGCTTCGCGGCTTGCATGAAGAGGACCGCGCGGCGGGGCTGGCCGGGGTGTGGCTGCCCGAAGCGCTGGAACGCAAATACCCGGGGGCGGGGACCTCCTGGGAGTGGTTCTGGTTCTTTCCCTCGCGCCAGGTGTCGCTGGATCCACACGCGGGGGTGAACCGGCGTCACCACCTGCTGGACGGGGCGTTCCAATTGACGGTGCGCGAGGGGGCGCGCCGGGCGGGACTCAACAAGCGGGTGACGCCGCATACGCTGCGGCACAGCTTCGCCACTCACCTGCTGGAGGGCGGGGCGGATATCCGCAGCGTGCAGGATCTGCTCGGGCACGTGGACGTGGCGACCACGCAGATTTATACGCATGTCATGAACCGGCCTGGGCTGGGGCTGAAGAGCCCGCTGGATGCCAGGGAGGCTGAGGGTTCCACGGTAGTTGAGGGTTGAGAGTTGAGGGTTGAGGGTGGGCCGGTGAAAGCCAGACCTGCTATTCAGGTAGTAGCGTAAGCCTCTGGCTTGCGAGCGTCCCGGCAATCCTCTGGATTGTCCGGCTGGCGTGCTGCGCAGCAACCCAGAGGGTCGCCAGGACAGGCGCAAGCCGGAGGCTTACGCTACTACCTTGCAAGTGCATGCAAGTTACTGTACGGCAGCGGTTTGAGGCTGCTGGGTTCCACGGTGGTTGAGGGTTGAGAGTTGAGGGTTGAGGGTGGGCCGGTGAAAGCCAGACCTGCTATTCAGGTAGTAGCGTAAGCCTCCGGCTGGCGACCGTCCCGGCAATCCTCTGGATTGCCCGGCCGGCGCGCTGGGCGGCGACCCAGAGGGTCGCCAGGACAGGCGCAAGCCGGAGGCTCGTCACCACCCCGTCACCTCGCCGTATCCTCCTCGTGACCACCCCGTATATTCAAATTGAATATACGGGGGGGTCACGAGGAGGATACGGCGAGGTGACGGGGTGGTGAGGGTGTAGCCCTATAGTCCGGAAGTCCGGACCCGCATAGAGCTTCTCAAATGCGAGAATTGCGAGGAGACCCCCTGCTAACACCGTAGCAATACCGTAGCGCTACCGTGCAGACACGCACGGAGCACCGCCTGCGGGGGCTGAATGCCGGGGTAACGGCCTGCATGGCGGGGAAGCAGGGCAGGATGCCTCTGGAAGTCGGCAGGGACGATGCGTGGTCGGCACACCCACACCGTAACGCCTCCAGCACCTCTCCAGTACCCCTCCAGACCCACACCGGAGGTTCAAATTGAACCTCCGGTGTGGGTCTGGAGGGGTACTGGAGAGGTGCTGGAGGGGCTCCGCCGCTTCAGCCCTGCGGCCGTGAGCCATCGCGTAGGGTGACGTGAGGAGGCGGGCCGCGACGAGGATGGAGGATAGAAGATGGAGGATAGAAGTCCCTCGTTTGCAATGGGTTGGCAAATTGTTCGCAGCAGGGCCGCCGCCACTGCGGCAACCGCAATAGCCTTCGTCTTTGCTTTGAGCTTCACGATGGGTGATTTCTCATGCCGAACGTTCGGGCTCACTGGCGCGGCGCCACTGGCCTTCCGAAGGCAAACAGAACGCGCCAGCCGCGCCCAGTGTAGCCCGCGGGTTAGCGCTTCTTTCGGTTGAACTCATCGCTGCGAGTGTAAAAGTGGTGCGAGCAGGCGAAGTCCTGCCAGAGCATGTCAAAAGCATCCTCGTTCACTTCGATATTGTCCTTCTTGAAGTGCTCACGCAGGAAGTCACGCATCAACTGGCTACCCCGACGGCATGCCTCCTCATCCCGATTGTCGAACGCCTCAGGATGAACCGTCTCCAGGAGGTCGTAGAGCCTGGAACGATATGAATCCGAGAGGCAAATCAGGCCACGCGCTGAGTTCATGCCGGGGTTGCTGGCGAAGAAGGAGTCTGCACAGGCCTCGCAGAAGTGCTGCTTCTCGGTCCCGCGCTCCTCGCCCGTCTCCCCGTAAGTCCTCTTTGTGAGATGCACGGTCGCCTCGTTCTTGTGGCAAGCCTGACAGACCATAACGCTAGACAGTGCTCAGTCAGCGCGTGGCAAGGGCGTCCGGTACGCAATAGGGCGCGAATCCCGCGCTTGCCTGGAGGGCTCTTGTTTGGCGGGAAGTCTCCGGCAGAAAAGGCAACTCCTGAGGCCCCGATCTCATGGGGGAAGCGTGAGACAGCCGGAGAGTATTGTCAATTGGCCAATGTCAACATCCAACATCCAACATCCAACATCCAACATCCAATGAGTGCCACGGGGTCATTGGATGTTGGATGTTCGATGTTGGATGTTGGATGTTCCCCGGTCCCTTGCTCAGGCCGGACTATCGCCTGGTTGTTCCTGTCTCCTCCGGCGGCTGCGGCGTTGGGGAGGCGGAGGAATATATGGCCACCAGGCGCGAGATCAGGACGGCGACGTAGAAGAGGCCGGCGACGGCTTCGGTGATGGCCAGCATCCGGGCGGCGCGGGAGGCCGGCGCAATATCGCCATAGCCGACGGTGGAAAGGGTCATGAAGCTAAAGTAGAACGCGCTGAAACCATCCATGGTAGTGCCGGCCGGCATGGTGAACCCATTCACATTCCAGCGGAAGACGGCCATGTAGAGCGGAGTCCAAAGCAGCCCGAGCAGCAGGTAGCCCGAGAGCCCGGCGCACAGCACGTTGGCATCCACGCGCGGGGCGCGCAGAATGAAGCGGACCAGGTGCCCCACCACAAAGAAGAAGAACAGGGTGGCGGGGACCAGATAGACGAAATGGGAGACCCTGCCTGGGCTCAGATGATTGGCCCATTTTCCGAACAGCGCCGGGGCGAGGAGCAAGAGCGCCACTACGAGCGTGCGGCGGGTGCCGCCGATCGCCACCACGGCGGAGACCATCACCACCGTCAGCAGCGCCGATTCGATCACATCACCGGACGGCAGGTCCTCGATCAAGGGTGCCGTGATCATCAGGATCACAAGCGCGACCAGCAGCTCGATAGCGGAGTAACGGGCCCAGCTCCGCGGCAGCGCCCTGGCCGAGGCCGTCGCGGGCGTTGGACTGGCCGACGGAGGAGCATTCATGGTGGTGTGGGTTTGTGGGTGGCCCTCACGTTGACTCTAACCTGCATCGGGGCCATGGACCTGGCCGGCATGGGAACATCCAACATCCAACATCCAGTGGCTGACCCCGCAACGCTTATTGGATGGTGGATGCTTCCCCGGTTCATGGAAAGCCCCCACGACCTGCGGTCCTGCATCGGGACCATGAACCTGGGCCGGGACCGAAACATCCAACATCCAACATCGAACATCCAACATCCAGTGGCCGACGCCGCAACGCGCATTGGATGTTGGATGTTCGATGTTGGATGTTGGATGTTCCCGCGGTTCATGGAAAGGGTCCTTGTCGGCTTCATTTAGCGAGCTGGTTCAAGGCGTGGGTCATGGGTTCGCTGGAGATGCGTATCAGGCCGCCGAGCGGGCGGTCCAGTTCCATGATCAGGAACACGGCGCCGGCCACGGACAGGGCGGCGGCCATGAGCGCGAGGGTGGTTGTGGCGTTGGGCGGGGCCAGCAGACTGAAGCCCAGGAAGATGATGACCAGCCAGCACACGACAGCTATGAGCAGGGGTTTGGGGATGGAAGGCACCATCTGCGCAAGCAGCAGCATGCGAAGCTGCCCGATGTCCTGCGCCAGGGCTATGGCCTGAGCTTTCGTAGCGCGTTGCAGGTCATCCCGCGGGGCAAGCTGTTGAATGGCGGCGTAGGCTGCGTCGCCCGACACGGCGTTGGGCGACAGGTCCGCGGGCGCGCCCAGACGGTCCGGCCACATTCGCCGGACGCCATCCGCTACGACCGCGCGGAATTGGGCGCGCGCCTCGGCTGTCTCGGGGCCGTAAACGGACAGCACGCGGTCGAGGAACGCTATTTTGGCCGCCATTTGAATGACCTCACCGCGCTCGGTGTCGTAAGTGCCTTTGGCCGAGCTGACCAGCAGGCCCAGGAGCAAGGCGGTCATGGTGGCCACCAGGCCCATCGCGAGCTTCACGGCGTCCCGCGAATCCGCGCTCAGGTGGTGCTCTGGGATTCTCCGCCGCACGGTGCGGCCAATCAGCACGACGGCAATCAGCGCCAGGAGCAGGAGAAGCGAATCCAGCGCGTTGTTCATGGAGGGCTCTTTTGGAGGAGCGTAGCCAGAGCGTTAGCTCCTCGTTGAATGCCCGCCTGTGGCAAGGTCGAGGCGTTGTAGTGCGTTCGCGTGCATCGGCTCGTCCTGGGTCATCCGGTGTTCCGGCGAAGACTAGCAAAGCGCGATGCCGTGCGCAAAGACAATGAACCGAGGGGCGCGTCGCCACAGTCCAGGCTTTCCCCTGGGGCTGGTTGGCGGGGGGTCTGGCTCAGGCCGCATATCTCACATTCCGATGGAAACGGCAACAGTGCGCCGCGTGAGGGCACGCGGCCTACAGGCGAACGGCCCCGCCCCTGTAGGCCGCGTGCCCTCAGGCGGCTTTGGGTGTGAAATATTCAGGTTGGGCCGCGTCCGGTCTCGGCCAAACCTGCCAGCCTATGGCCAGCGCAGGCGGTAGAAGCGGGCCGGATAGCTGCTCCACTGGGGATCACTGAAGAAACTCGAGCCGCCTGCGAGGGCGTTAGTACTTACCGGCGACCATACGGCGCCGGCAAGGTTCGTGCATGCTTCCACCACGACAGAGGCATTGGTTGCCCACGATATGAGGAAACCGAACCCGTTGGTTTGCAGAGCGAAGGCGGGCTCGAAGCTCAGGATCAGCGGGTGCGGCAGGAACCACGGCGCGGTCGAAAGGCCCCCATAGTTTGTGCCCCAGCCCGTAGTCCCGGGCAGGTAATAGACGATGGCGGTGGTGTTGGGAGCGAATACAGTGTAAGCAGTGGTGAGGCTGGGGGCGTTGCCCAGGAAACTCACACTGGTGAGGCCGGTGCAAAAGAAGAACGCCCAGTCCCCGATGCTCGTGACGCTGGCCGGGATGGTGACGCTGCTCAAGCTGCCGCAGGAATCAAAGGCCGAATCCCCTATGTTCGTGAGGCTGTCGCCCAGGGTGAGCGTGCGCAGACCTCCACAACTGTTGAACGCTTCGTCACCAATGCTTCTCACGCCGTTGCCGATGACCGCGTTCGTCAGGCCGGAGCACATGAAGAATGCCCAGTTGCCAATGCTGGTAACCGTATCGGGTATGATGATGGTGGTCAGGCTGCTGCAGGTGACGAAGGCTGAGTCCCCGATAGTTGCGACGTGGTCGCCCAGGGTAATGGTGCGCAGGCCGGAACACGCGTTGAACGCTTCGGCGCCAATGCTCCTGACACCGTTGCCAATGACCGCGTTCGTCAGGGCGGTGCAAAAGAAGAATGCTGACTCGCCGATGTTTGTAACGCTATCGGGCACAATGATGCTGGTCAGCCTGGTACAATCAAGGAACGCCTGCGACCCGATGCTGGTGACTCCATTGCCCACGACGGCATTGGTCAGGCCGGCGCAACCATAGAAGGCAGCGTTTCCCAGGTCGGTGACGCTGTCGGGGATCGTAATGCTGGCCAGCCTGGTGCAAGAGTAGAACGCGCTGTTTCCAATGCTCGTAATGCCGTCTTGCAGGGTGACGTTCGTTAAGCCCCTGCAGGAGCTGAACCCATAAACCCCAAGGACCGTGACGCCAGTCGGAACGGTATAGTCTCCGATCTTGCCGGCCGGGTAGGCGATCAGCGTGGTTTGGGCCTTGTCGAAGAGCACTCCATCCAGGCTGCTGTAGGCGGGATTATTGGAATCTACCAGTATGGCGGGCAGACCGGCGCAGCCAAGGAACGCGCCGGTGCCGACATTCGTGACGCCCGCCCCAATCGTGTAGTTGCCCGCCTTGCCCCCCGGGTAGGCCACGAGCGCGCCCTGGGTTTTGTCGAACAGGATTCCGTCCAGGCTGCTGTAGGCCGGGCTATTGGAATCCACCAGTATCGCCACCAGGCTGCTGCAGCCGAAGAACGCGCCCGTGCCGATACTGGTGATGCCGGCAGGAATGGCGACATTGGTCAGGCCGGCGCAGTGATAGAACGTATTGCTCAGGGTGGTGACCGGCATCCCGATAATGAGAGGCGGGACGCTTACACTGGCGCTGGAACCGGTGTAGCGGGTGACGGTAATGGCGGCGGTGCTGTTTGTCGTGTAGCCGAAATCAAGCGCCCAGAGGGAGGTCGGGCGAGTGCCATAGACGGGTCCCCAGCCCGTCGTTCCATAGGTATAGTAAATGGTGGGCGCGCAGCCCTGGAACACGCTCGAACCCAGGCTGGGGGCGTTGCCCAGGAAGATCACACCCGTCAGCCCGAAGCAGTCTGCGAACACGGAGCTTCCGAGGTTGGTCACGCTAGCGGGCACAGTGACGAGGCTCAGGTTGAAGATGTCTTCAAACGCATAGTTTCCGACACTGGTGACAGGATAGCCGTTTGTGGAAGCGGGGATCGTTACTACTGCGCCCGAGCCGGTGTACTTGGTAATGGTGACCGCGCCATTTGTCACGGTGTAGTTGAATTGCGCTTGAGCCAGGTGGTGCATGCACAAGAGTGCCACCAGGGTCAGGATTGTCGCGGGATGCAGCACGTTGATCTTCATTCCGATTACTCGAGTATTACCAAGCCGTGTCCGTGACTGTCAATCATAAGCCTTCACTACTGATGGGCTGGGGCGTATGCTGGCAGTAGCACCGGAGCGCAGCGGTCCTCAGGCGCAGCAACCTGGAGTAGCCGGGCGCGCTGCCAGCATTGGACGCTGCTGCGCCCGAGGACGGGCGCTCTCCGTCGCAAAGGAGCTACTGTGAAAGTTGGAGGACGCGAACAATCATTGGTTGCTCTCTGCCTTTGAGGGTGAGGGTGCGGCGTTCCAGGTCACCGAAGTCCTGTGCCGCGAGCCCGGCAAGCTCTTCCGTGACGAGGATCTCGCCCGGCGCCGCTGCGCCTTGCAGCCGGGCCGCCACGTTCACCGTGTCTCCGATGGCGGTCAAATCCACGATCTGGGCGCTTCCCAGGTTGCCGACGAAAGCCGGGCCGGCATGGATGCCGATGCCAATCGCCAGGGGCGATGCGGAGGTCGCGTCGTTGATTTGCCGCATGAGCTGGGCGGTCGCGCGCACGGCTTTCAGCCGGTAATTGGGCCCGGCGACACCCGGGATGAACAGCGCCATCACCGCGTCGCCCAGGAGTTTGTCCACGAGTCCGTCGTGGTGGATCACCGTTTGGATGGCCGTCTGGTAGAACCGGTTCATGGTGTTCGCGAGCTGCGCCGGCGGCAGCTTTTCGGCAAAGCCGGTGTAGTTGCGGACGTCGGCGAAGAAGACGGCGATATCGGTCTCGGCTCCGCCGGGAGGCAAGCGCTCGCAACAACGCGCGCAGAGGTTTGGATTCTTGCGTGAAGGCGCCCAGCCCAAGCCGCGCATCACGGCTCCGGCGACACCCCCAAAGGGCACGTAGCATATCTTGCAGCGCGGAGGTGACGGCAACAACGGGAAGAGGCGCCGCGCGGCCCCTTCGAGCCGATGGCCGCGTTCGAGATACTCACGCCACCATTGCTCGTTGGCAGGCGGCCCGTTCGTCACGGCATCCTGCACGGGAAGCCTTCCGCCGATTGGTTTCAAGGGGCAAACGTCGCCTCGCGCTGAGTCACAGTCAACGCGTCGTGGCCTGGCGACGGGCGTCCGAACCCGCCCGGCCCGTGGCCTTGACAAATGCGTGTCGGCGGGCAGCAGGCTGCCCAAGCCTTTTACTCCATTTTAATGCTTCCCATCCCGCTTTTTATTACTCCGGCGGACGGAGGTGATGGACGTTCGCGTCGTGAAGACAGACCACATGGGTAGAATCACCTGGTATGCAAACTCACGGGCGGGGTTGGAGCCCCGTGTTCGAAGCCAGAACGGGCGCCTGGCCCGCACTCCGGGCCGCCGGCTTGTTCCCGGGCAAGGCATCTGTGCGAACGGTGCAAAGCATGCCGAGGTCAAGCCCGAGCGCGACAGCGCGGATGAAAGCGGCGTCACGCCGACAGGAGTGATCCTTGTCCCCGTGGACTTTTCGCCCGCCTCGCTGGACGCGGTGCGCGTGGGCGTGAGCATGTCGCGGCACGCCGGCGCGAAGCTGGTTCTGTGTCACGCGATTCTCCCCAGAGTAGTCCCCTTCGGCCCAGCCTCGCCGCCGTGGGTGGAAAAGGCCCTCCGCGAGGAGGCTTTGACGGAGATGGAGCCGGCCCTGAAGCTGGCGAATGAAGCCGGCGTAACCGTAGCTTCCGTGATCGAGGATGGAAGCCCCGCGCAGGCGATACTGAGAGTTGCCCAGAGGCTCGATGCCGACCTGATCATCCTGGCTCCTCGTGAGCATGGACGCTGGTCCCGGCTATTTTCCGGCCCGACTACGGTCGAGAGGATACTACGCGATGCCGAGAGCCACGTGATGATCCTGCGCACGTCCCCGAATTAGGGCGCAGGCGGAGTAATCCCCATTCAGGCATTTGGCTGAACGTTCATGAAGACGCAAAACAACCGCTGGAAGCTCGCGCTGGTGCTGTTGGTAATCGCCTGGTCGTTTTACGAAATGTATCCGCCGACCGGCCGAAGCCTCGCGAAGCAATTCCAGGTCACCGCCATGCGCAAGGACGCTGAATTCGCGGCTATCGTGAACCGGGAGCAAGCCTTCCAGCGCGAGCGGCCCGAACGCCCATTCGCCAACCTGAAGGAAGCGGTCGGCACGAACGATATCTCCCGCTATTTCCCCGCCTTTGCGGTCAAAGACCAGGCGAATCCCACCCAGGCGATCTTGAATCGCCTGCAGCAGCAGGCTGCGGGCAAGATCAAGCTCGGCCTGGACCTGCAAGGCGGCACGTCTTTCCTGGTTGGGATAGATACCAACCACCTGGCGGCGGACACCAACGCCAGCCTGCCCCATGCCGAGCGGGTGAATCAGGCCCTCTCCCAGGCCGCCGAAGTGCTGCGCAAGCGCGTGGACAGGTTTGGGGTGGCCGAGCCCGTGATCCAGCCGGCTGGCAGCGACCGCATCCTGGTCCAACTGCCGGGCCTGTCCGATTCCGACAAAGACAGCGCCCGCGCCCAGATTCAGAAGGCGGCCTACCTCGAGTTCCGGCTGGTGGCGCCGGACAGCGACAGCCTCGTCGAACAGGGGACGACCGAACCCGGCTACGAGTTTCTGCGCCATCCGCACAAGGCATCCGACGGGAGGGACGTGCCGGGCTACCTGGTCAAGAAGCGACCGGAGCTTACGGGCAAGTATGTGAAGGCGGCGTTCGTTGTGCGCGACCAGTTTGGCCGCCCCGAGATCAATTTCACCCTGACCCCGGATGGGGCAGCGATCTTCGGCGATGTCACGCGGGAGAATGTGCATCGGCAACTGGGCATTGTTCTGGACGGTGAGCTGCAGTCGGCGCCGGTCATTAACGGCCCGATTGAGGGCGGGAATGGCCAGATCACCGGCCAGTTCACGGACCAGGAGGCGCACGCGTTGGCCAACGTCCTCCAAAACCCGCTGCAGGTGCCGGTCAGCATCCGTTCCGAGAGCAGCGTGGACCCCACCCTGGGCAAGGATACGATCCGCAGCGGCATCTCCTCCGCGATCTACGGCACAATCGCGGTGGCAGGGTTCATGGTGGTCTATTACCTGTTCGCCGGCTTCGTGGCCGACATCGCGCTGCTCACGAACATCATCATCCTGCTCGGCGTCATGTGCTCGGTCGGCACCACGCTCACCCTGCCGGGCATCGCGGGCGTCGTCCTGACCATCGGCATGGCTGTGGACGCCAACGTGCTGATTTTCGAACGCATCCGGGAGGAGCTCTCCAAGGGCAAGTCTCTGCGAGGCGCGCTGGCGGCCGGTTATGAGCGGGCATTCCGCACGATCTTCGACTCGCACGTCACGACCCTTATCTCTTCGATCATCCTGATCTACATGGGCACGGGCCCGATCAAGGGCTTCGGCGTCACGCTCACCATCGGCGTCGCCGCCAGCCTGTTCACCGCCCTGGTGGTCACACGCCTCATCTTCGACTTCCTCCTGGCCAGGGGCTGGCTGAAGTCGCTGCCCATGCTGCATCTCATCCGGGCCGCGAACTTCAACTTCATGAAGTTCTCCAGGTTCGCGTTTGTTGGCTCCCTGGCGCTCATCGTCGTGGGCCTGGGGTATGGCATCTTCGACCGCGGCAGGAATGTGCTCGGCATCGACTTTGCAGGGGGCGATAACCTCGTTCTGCGGTTTGCTCAAAAGGTGGAGCCGGACAAGCTGCGCGCCGCCATCGCGGGCCTGGGAGTGCCGGAAGCGCAGATTCAATTCCAGCGCGACCTGGCCCGCGGCGCGGAGACCCTGCGCATCACCTCGCCCTACGGCACCGGTGATCGGATCAGCGCGGAATTGGGCAAGCTCTTCCCGGCGGCGAAGTTTGAGCAACTCAGCCTGGAGAAGGTGGGTCCGACCATCGGCGCCGAGATTATGCGCACGGCCATCATCGCCAGCCTGCTTTCCATGCTGGGCATTTTGATATACGTGGCCGTTCGCTACGAGTTCTCCTTCGCCATCGGAGCCATCGTGGCCGTCGTGCACGATATCCTGCTGACCCTGGGGTGCTATTGCCTCACCGGGCTCTTCGGCGAAGGCCGTCAGTTCAACGCCACGATGGTGGCCGCCGTCCTCACCATCATCGGCTTCTCGCTCAACGACAAGGTGGTGATCTTCGACCGGATTCGCGAGGATCTGAGGCTCGGCGTGAGCGGCAGCTTCCGGGCTATTATCAACCAGGCGCTGAACCAGACCCTGAGCCGCACGATCATCACCTCGGGCACCGTATTCCTGGCGACGCTGGCGCTCTTCATCTTCGGCGGTGGCGCCATCAACGACTTCGCCTTCACGTTCCTCGTGGGGATCATCACGGGCACCTATTCGAGCATCTACATCGCCAGCGCGTTCGTCTTGTGGTGGCACGAACGCGGGCGGCGGAAAACGGTCGCGGCGCCCGCTAGCGCAGCTCCGGTTATGGTGGGGGCCCCGTTCGCTGCCGCGCAGCCGCGCAAGGCCGCCTGAACACGCTTTTAGGAGAACACACGCATGAAAACACTCGCTAGTATCAACATTGCCCACGAGATGGATGCCATGAGGATGGACCGGGACTGGGCTCCCAAGCCTTCCTCCCCCGCGCGGAAGCAGCAATTGGATAGTCTGGCCGCGCGCGTCTGGGCGCATCTCACCTGGGGCCGATGGACCGCCATCGTGCTCTTTGTTGTCGCCCTCATCGCTGCCCTTTGGCTCAAACACAACTGGGCGAATGCCGCGGCCGGGTGACCCGCGTCGTGGCTGCCTGGACGGCAATGCGCAACCATGCCTGGGCACTGCTATGTAAGTTGAAACCTGACCCCTTAGCTGTGCTCATTGACAAGGACCGGGGTGTGCGCCGGCTGCTGCGCTCCATTCTCGAATCACAGGGCTACAGGGTCTTTGAAGCCGAAAGTGGCGCAACCGGTTTGGCCGTGGCGGCAGAGCGCAAGCCGGACGTGATCATCCTGGAGCTCGCGTTGCCGGATCGGGAGGGTCTGGCGGTGCTTCAAGATCTACGCGAATGGAGCAATGCGCCGGTGCTCGTGCTGTCCGAGCAGGACTCCAGTCCCGCGAAGGTGGCCGCTCTCGATGCAGGCGCCAGCGACTATATGATCAAGCCGTTCGACAGTGCTGAGCTACTCGCGCGTTTGCGCGTCCTCCAGCGCCCTCTGCCGCACCAGCCGGATGGCCCTTTGCTGATCGAGGGTGATCTTGTGGCGAACCTGACTACGCATGAGATCACGTTCGGCGGGCGCGCTGTCTCGCTCACCCCGAAGGAGGAGGCGCTCTTTCATGTCCTGGGCAGGTACGCCGGCAAGGTCGTCACCCGAGCCCATCTGCTCCGCTCGATATGGGGTCTCCATGGAGAGGAGAAGACCCACGACCTGCAGGTATTGGTGTCGCAGCTCCGCAAGAAGCTCGAACCCCACGGGGCGGAGCTCTTCATCCGAACTGAGGGCCACCTGGGCTATCGGCTGTTCCTTGCCGCGCAGCCCGCCCCCGCGCTCCTGCCTGTGGGTGGGGAATAGGACCCCGCTTCGCGCTGGGCGTTTACGCGGTTTTAGCGGGTTCCGAACGCCTTTTAATTACCTCCTGGCGTTTCCCGGCTGCACGTTAGCACCATGCAAAACCTATCGCTTGGCTCTGTGATTCTCCTCGGTGCAGTGCTGTTCGTCTTTCCCCCGGTGTTCGCTGCCCTGCTGGCACGGATCGGTGGACGAAAGCCCCGCCCGGAGTCTCAATCCGTCACGCCTGTCGTCCGCAAAGGCAGGGACGTTGAGCTGCTGCCAAGCCGGAACTCCGGGACGGCGGGTGCCCAGGCGCGTTGAGGCCTATGAACGCCGAACGAATCCTGTTGCCGATAGACGTTACGCGGTGCCCGCTCGAGATGTTTGATCTCGTCAACGGCTTCGCGCGGCGCCCGGAGGTCACGGTCATCCTGCTCCATGTGGTGAACCTGAACATTCCGGCACCCGAGAATCGCGGGTATGAGGAACTCGGGGAGGAGGCGGAATGGTGCCTCGGGAGGATAGCGCAGCAGCACATCCATCCCGCAGCCTCGGCGATTACCCATGTTCGCTTCGGCCGGCCCGCCGACGAGATCCTGGCGGAGGCCAAAGCGGAAAGCGTGGGCCTGATCATTCTGCCAACCTATGGCCCGTCCTTCTGGAACCGCCTGAGAGGGCTGTGGACCAATGTCTGCGTCCCGCCTGTCTCGACGCTGGCCGCAAAAGTAATTCGTGAGGCGACCTGCGGCGTGTTCGTGGTCCTGGCCAAGACCCGGTTTAACTGTGAGAAAGCCTGGGATCTCCTCGTCAGCAGCAGGAAGGCTCGGCCGATTGCACCGTCAGGGGCAAGGTCCCCGGGCATCGAGACATCAGGGTTGACCCTTCTCCGGCCACGATTGTCCTGAGCAGACCCGGGTTGGCGGTAATTCGCTCGGGTTACTCCGGGCACTGCACTGCCGGCCGGCCCTTCACCACCTTCAGAGTCTCCAGGCTCACCGTAATGACCTGGCCGATCAGGCGCAGGATGTATTGCTCACCGTCAGGGCGGTTCTCAGAGTAAAGTGGCGGCCCAGGCCGTTCATGAGCTTCGACCCGGGTCGCTGGGAGCCGGTTGAGGCCTCGAGGGTGCCCAGGCGCCGGCAGTCTCGGATGCGTGTCCGGCAGCAGGTCAATGGGTGGTTCATGTGGCCGTGTAAGCTACGGGGCCACAAGGGCTTGGTGCACCAGACCAAACCGGCTCACCTCAAGGTGGATCCAAGCCGCTGCTGTGCCATCCTTCCCCTGCGGTAAGCCAGGCGTCCCGGTGCGTGGCCGGTAATGCACGCGTGTGTCTCCCATGTGGGTCGACCCACATGGGAGATACACGGGGGTATCACCGCTTCTTCACCGGGACCTCCGGCCCACCCCAAGGGGCAGGTGCGCTGCAAAAGCCCCTACTGTTGCTTTTTAGCCACGGAATGCCCGGTTATGCGGGCGGACGTTAATACGGCTTTGATCATCGTGATTTGGGGGGCGCGGCCAGAGTGCGGAGCTTGGTCGAAAGTCGCTTCAGGCTGCTGCTGGAGGGCAAGCAACGCATGGCAGCGGGATAGGCCCTGCTCACCAACTGGCTCTCACAGGCCAGTCGTGCCTGCAGTTCATTGATTTGTTCTTAATGCGAGAGGGGAGCCCGTTTATGCCGAAGTGGCTCCTCGTGGCGACTCTTGAGCATTCTGCTCATTCGCAGTGAGGTTTAGGTCCCGCGCTCAAATCCCGCGTTTCGCACAAGTCCCTGTTCCTGCGGCACTTCTGCCCGCGTAACGCGTCCGGCATGGCTGCTGCATCGGGAATTGACGACATAAAAATTCCCCTCGGGGAAGCAGGTATTGAACTATGACAACGATAGAGATTATCCAGGTCCTTCTGTTCTTCGGACTGGGCATCGCCCTGACGCCCATCGTGGGCTCGTTCATGGCGAAGGTGTATAAAGGCGAAAGGACCTTCTTGCAGCCCATCTTCCTGCCGGTGGAGAAGCTGATCTACCGGCTGACGGGCATTGACCCGAACGAGGAGATGACCTGGCTGCGGTATTTCTGGGCCGTGCTGCTGTTCGCCACGGTGGGGTTTGTCTCGACCATGGCGGTGTTCATGACGCAAGCCCGGCTGCCGCTCAATCCGCAGAAGCTGCCCAATTGCTCGTGGCACCTGGCCTTCATGCAGGCCTGGAGCTTCACCTGCAACGCCGATTGGCAGTCCTACGCGGGGGAGACGACCATGAGTTACTTCTCGCAGATCTTCGGCATCATGGTGCACCAGTTCCTGAGCGGCGCTGCGGGGCTCGCCGTGCTGGTAGCTGTGGGCCGTGCCTTAAAGCGAGCCTCCATCAAGAGCGTGGGCAGCTTCTGGGTGGACCTCACCCGCGGACTACTTTACTTCGTCATCCCCCTCTCAGCGGTCTGGGCCATTCCCCTGGCGTGGCAAGGCGTGCCCCAATCCTGGAAGCCTTATCACACCGCCAGCCTGATGGAGCCCTACACGGCCCAGGTGCAGAAGACCGACGACAAGGGCCAGCCCGTCACTACGAACATCCAGGTGGTGGCACAAGCGCCCAAACTCGACGCCAGCGGCAAGCCGGTGCTCACCAACGGCGTGGCCGTGATGGTGGATGTGCCGCAGGTGGATGCGAAGGGCCAGCCGGTCATGACCAATGCGCCGGTCATGGTGGATGCCAGGGTGGAGACGGCGTCCATTCCCATCGGTCCGGTGGCGTCGTTTGTGTCCATCAAACAGCTCTTCACCAATGGCGGGGGCTGGTTCAACGTCAACAGCGCCCATCCCTTCGAGAATCCCACGCCTTTCACGGACTTCTGGGAGATGCTGGCCATCATCATCGTGCCGATGGCCCAGGTTTACATGTTCGGCCTGCTGGTCGGGAACAAGAAGCACGCCTGGTGCCTGTTCAATGTGATGCTCGCCCTCTACATCCTCTCGTTCGTCGGCGCGTGGTATTTCGACACCCGGCCCAACCCGGTCACCGGGGGCCTGGCGGTCAACATGGAGGGCAAGGAGCAGCGCATTGGGGTGATGAACAGCCTGCTGTGGGGCACGTCCTGCACGGCGATTGACAACGGCTCGGTCAACTCAATGCACGATAGCTGGATGCCTTTGGCCGGCCTGATGCCGCTGTGGAACATCCTGATCGGGGAGATGCTTTTCGGGGGCATCGGCTGTGGCATGTATTGCATGCTGTTCCATGTCCTGATCACGGTTTTCATCGCGGGGCTGATGATCGGGCGCACGCCGGAGTATTTGGGCAAGAAGCTGGACGCCTGGTGCGCCACGTGGGCGGTCATCGGCGTGCTGGTTCCGAACATCGCGGCTTTGATCCCGACAGCGATCGCGGTGATGATCCCGCAAGGGCTCTCCAGCATGAATAACGGCGGCCCACATGGGCTGACCGAGGTCCTCTACTGCTTTGGCGAAGCCGCCAACAACAACGGGAGCGCGTTCGCCGGCCTGAACGCCAATACGCCCTTCTACAACATCGGCGCCGGCATCGTGATATGGATTGGGCGTTTTATCCCTATCATCTCGGCCCTGGCCATTGTCGGACGCCTGGCCTCGAAGAAGACGGTAGAAGCCTCCTCCGGCACGCTGCCGACGCACGGCTGGACCTTCGGACTGACGCTGACAGGAGTCATCCTGGTTGTGGCGGCTCTGACGTTCTTCCCGGCGCTCTGTCTCGGGCCCATAGTCGAGCACGGGCTGATGGCGGCCGGCCGGGTCTTCTAATCACGTTTCACGTTTCACGCAGCACGCTTCACACGTATGAGCACTAAAGTTGAGTTCACTTACAAGGCGCTGTTTCGCCAGGCGATCATTGACTCGTTCAAGAAGCTGGACCCGCGGGCCGAGATCAAGAACCTGGTCATGTTCGTGGTCTGGCTGGGGGCGGTCTGGACCACGGTCATCATCGTCTTCGTGCCGCACCAGTTCAACCTGTTCAATGTGCAGATCTGCTTCTGGCTGTGGTTCACCTGCCTGTTTGCGAACTTCGCCGAGGCCATGGCCGAGGGCCGCGGCAAGGCGCACGCCGACGCCTTGCGCAAAATGCGCACCACGAACATGGCGCGCGCGCTGGTTAACGGCAAGGAGGTCAAGGTCGTCAGCACGCAGTTGAAGAACGGCGACTACTTCGTGTGCGAGGCCGGGGAGATTATTGCGGCGGACGGCGAAGTCGTGGAAGGCATCGCCACCGTGGACGAGTCCGCCATTACCGGCGAGTCCGCGCCGGTCGTGCGCGAAAGCGGCGGCGACCGCAGCGCGGTGACCGGCGGCACCCGGGTGCTGAGCGACCGGATCGTGGTCCGCGTGACTGCCGAGGCCGGCCACTCGTTCCTCGACCGCATGATTGATATGATCGAGGGCGCGCGCCGGCAGAAGACGCCTAATGAGATTGCCCTCAACATCGTGCTGGTCAGCCTGACCGCGCTGTTCATCGTGGTCGTCTTCGTGCTGCCGCCCTATGCCCATTACAACGAGAAGCAGGCCGGGCAGACCGGGGCGGTGCTGACTACGATCCCCGTGCTGCTTTCACTCATCGTGTGCCTGATTCCGACCACGATCGGCGGGTTGCTCAGCGCGATTGGCATCGCGGGCATTGACCGGTTGATGCGGCGCAACGTCCTGGCCACCAGCGGCCGCGCGGTCGAAGCGGCCGGCGACGTGGACGTCCTGCTGCTGGACAAAACGGGCACGATCACTTTGGGGAACCGGGAAGCGACGGAGTTCCTTCCCGCGCCAGGGGCGAGCGAGCGCGAACTCGCGGAAGCCGCGCAGCTCGCTTCCCTGGCGGACGAAACGCCGGAAGGGCGCTCGATCGTGACGCTCGCCAAGGAGCGCTACGCGGTGGGCAGCCGGGAAATGGCGCAGACGTATGCCACGTTCGTGCCGTTCACGGCCCAAACGCGCATGAGCGGCGTGGACATGTTCGACGAAGCGCAGCCGGCACCTGGGTCGGCGCCGACGACCGGGGCGGGGAGTCCGCGATACGGCGCGCCAGGCACGATTGGCGCAGGCGGAACGGCAGTGGCAACCAAAGCCCTCACCCAAACCAGTGCTCGCGTAGCCGAGGAGATGCGCACGCCGGTGCGTCGCATCCGCAAGGGGGCAGCCGATGCTGTGGTTCAATTTGTGCAGACGCATGGAGGTGCGGTGGAGCGCGGCGTGATGGAGAAGGTGGACGAGATTGCGCGGTTGGGCGCCACGCCGCTGCTGGTGGCGGACCGCGCCAAGGTCCTCGGCATCATCCTCCTGAAGGATATCGTGAAAGGCGGCATCAAGGAGCGGTTCGCCCAACTGCGCAAGATGGGGGTGCGCACGGTCATGATCACAGGCGATAACCACCTTACCGCGGCTGCGATAGCGGCGGAAGCGGGCGTGGACGACTTCATCGCCCAGGCCAAGCCCGAGGACAAGCTGGCCCGCATCCGCAAGGAACAGGAAGGCGGCAAGCTCGTGGCCATGATCGGTGACGGCACCAACGACGCCCCCGCGCTGGCGCAGGCCGACGTGGGCGTGGCCATGAACACGGGCACCCAGGCGGCGCGCGAGGCCGGCAACATGGTGGACCTCGATAGCAACCCAACCAAGCTCATCGAGGTGGTGGAGATCGGGAAGCAGTTGCTGATGACGCGTGGCGCGCTGACCACGTTCAGCATCGCCAACGATGTCTCCAAATACTTCGCCATCATCCCGGCCATGTTCGGCCTGCTCTACGCCCTGCACGCCGGCGGGCGCGGTCCGCTGGACAAGCTGAACATCATGTTCCTGCACTCGCCGCAGAGCGCTATCCTCAGTGCCGTGATTTTCAACGCCCTCATCATCGTGGCGCTGATTCCCCTGGCCCTGCGCGGCGTGAAATACCGCCCGCTGGGCGCCGCGGTGATCTTGCGCAATAACATGCTGATCTACGGCATCGGCGGCATCATCGTGCCCTTCCTCTTCATCAAGCTCATTGATCTGGTCCTGGTGGCCATTCACCTCGCGCCCTGAGCCGTCGCAACGCAACACGGAACACGCAACACGCAACACGCACTTTGACTATGACTAAGCTCCTCACGCAATCCATCCGGCAGACGCTCCTTTGGGCGGCCGTCACCGGCATCATTTACCCTCTGATCATCACGGTGATCGCCCAATTGGCCTTTAAGGACGAGGCCAACGGCAGCCTGGTGATGCGCAACGGTAAGATCATTGGTTCAGGGCTGCTGGCGCAGCAGTTCCAGGGCACCAACTACTTTTGGCCGCGGCCCTCGGCTTGCACTTACGGCACCAGCGCGTCCGGCATCGTCGCCTCCAGCGGCAGCAACCTGGGCCCGACCAGCGGCCAGTTGCAGACCAATGTGATGAACAACATCGCCGCGTTCATCAGTGGCAACAATCTTCCCACGAACACCGTGGTGCCGCCCGACATGGCCTTCGCTTCGGCCAGCGGTCTCGACCCGCATATCAGTCCCGAAGCGGCGCGCCTCCAAGTCGCCCGGGTGGCGGCCTCGCGCGGCTTGCGTCCAGACGAGGTGCAGGCCCTGGTAGAGCGCTTCGTAGAGCCGCCGCAATGGGGCTTTCTCGGCCAGGCGCGCGTCAACGTGCTCCTGCTAAACGTTGCCCTGGATGAGCTGAGTTCCAGCCCGAAGGCCGAGTCTGCCGCGCAAAAGAAGGGCTGATTGTCCGGTCAACAATCACCCTATGTCTGGCCGAGACAACGGGGCGCTAACATGGCTGGGGAATTGTGCTCCCACTACAACTTCCATCGCTCCGCGGCTACCGCACTGAAGGCGTGAACCCCGGGGCCTGGCTGATCTTCATCGCCGCCGCCCTGCTCGAGGTCGGAGGCGATGCGGTGATTCGGTGCGGCCTGCGGAATCGCAGCGCGGCCTGGATTTTGATCGGGGGTGGAACGCTGGCTCTCTATGGGCTGGTGGTCAATTCAGTCAAATGGGATTTTTCCAGGCTCCTGGGTGTTTACGTTGGATTCTTTGCTGCTCTGAGCATCCTCTTCGGGCGATTCGTGTTTCGGGAGCCTGTTCCCGCAGCCACATGGCTGGGGCTCGCCTTGATCATACTTGGCGGTTTGATCATCCAACTCTCCCATTGACCCGGTTGGACAATGGACTTGGATCCTGCAACAGCGGGAAGGAATCGGCTGTTCCCCTCCGGGCGTCGCGGTTTGCGGCGTTACGGCGGGGCCGCTGCCGCGCTGCTGCCATCGGCCTTGGCGTCAGCCTCGCACTTGCGCTTGATCGGATATTCGGGGATGAGGGTCCCGCCCAAGTCGCGGGAGCAGTGCTCCAGCAGTTCCTGAAACGCCGAGCGCCCGGCCAAGTCGCCCTTCGGTGGTGTGCGCCGCAGAAAACATTCGCTTTCTTCAAAAGCATGAGGCCATCTTGCCTCCGGCAATATGCGGAAAAAGAAGCGTGTGCTCCCCCCGACGATGGTGCTGCCGCGGCTGCGAGTCATGTGCGGCCGGGACGCGGCATTGGGGCCCGGGCGGGTCCAATTGCTGGAGCTGATCGGGGAAACCGGCAGCCTGCGCGCGGCGGCCAGCCGGATGGGGATGGCTTACATGACAGCCTGGAAGCACATGAAGCTGCTGAACCGCCGGTTTCGGCGGCCCTTAGTGCTGAGCAAGCGCGGTGGCGAGGCGGGCGGCGGAGCCCTTCTCACCCCCATGGGACAGCGCGTCGTGAGCCTGTATCACGCGATGGAGGAGCAGAGCCATAGGGCAATTCAGGCGGGGTTCCGGGAGTTCCAGACTTTGTTGAAGCGCTGAGGGCGGCAGCCGGCGGCTACTGCGGGTCGGCCGCAGTTTGCACCGGGTGAAATAGCGGCCCACGCCCCGTGGTTTTCTGGCCGAACTCCGCAAGGAACCCCTGCACCTTCGGCGAGAGCAGGAAATCGGAGAGGGCCCGGGCGCCGGCATAGTTCGCCTGGGGGAACTTCTTCGGGTTGGCCTCCATCACAATGAACGGGCGCCGCATCGCAGGGTCACCCTGGACAAGGATTTCCATACCGGCAGGGTTCATCTTGCCTAGCCGGGCCGGGATATAGCCGACGATGACGTAGGCGTTGTTGCTACGCGCGAATTGCAGGATGTCGAACTTGGAAACCGTTTCGTCCTTGAGCACCCAATCGCCTTTGGGCTCTACGCCCGCGGCCTGCCAGATGTTGTGCGCCAACTCGCGGCTGCCCACGCCTTGGAAGTCAACGAAGCGAGCTTTCGCGGCGGCGATCTTGCGCAGGGCGGCGGCGCCATTGGTCATGCCCCGGATGTGGGCTGGATCGCTCACCGGGCCGACAATGGATAGCTCGTTGCGCGTCCAGGGGCGCATGTTGATGCCGTAGCCGTCGGCGACCAGGTCGGTGGTGATGTCGCCGGAATGCATCGTAAGCAGGTCGGCCTTGCCGGCGCGGAAGACCTCCGAGATCTCGGGCCGCGGACCCGTGGCCGCAAGCTGGCAACGGTAGCCGGTTTCCGCCTCGAACATTCTCACGACCTCGGGCCAAAGGCCGGTCATGGTCATGCCGCCGATAACCGCGCAGCGCACAACCCGGTTGCTGGAAACGCCCTGGGCCGCCGCGTGAGGTTGAGCCATAGACCCTAGTGCGCAGACCAGAACTGATATGGCGAACGGTTTGGATCGCATGGCTCAGTAGTTCGGAGCGGTCAAATCGCTGTCCGTGCCGGTCAGCCACCGCACGTCATCCCGGCGCGGATCGCCCACGCCACAGCCGACATAGCCGCCCGTGAAGGAAGCAGCTTGCCCGGCAAGGAAAAGGATGTTCACCCGGCCCGTGTGCCGGGCCGGCACGCTGTAGGGTTCGGTCGAGGGGAAAGTCGAAGCGTACGGCCCGGGGGCGTCGGCCATGGCGACCACCTGCGAGGGCAGGGCGACTTCGCTGAATGTGGTGGGCTGCGCCAGGTTCCACGGGCAGAGGTTCATATTCATGCCGTAGGGCAGGAAATGGTTGCTGCCGGGGTCGTCCGCGGCGGGGCAGATTAAAACGGAATTGGCGTGCGCCTTCAGCTTCTGATTCGCGGCGAAGAGGGCCTGGTAGGAGGGGGAGTTGAAGTAGGGCGGCAGGGCGTTAAACCAATCCTCCGGGCGATCAATCTGCGCCAGCGGTTGCACGCCCTGTCCCCGGCGCGGCAGATAATCTCTGTTGTCGTCGGCGTATTGGCGGTAACAGAGCCCCCATTGTCGCAGATTATTGATGCACTGGGCGGCGCGTGCCCGGTCGCGTGTGCCGGCCAACGCCGGCAGGAGCAACGCGGCCAAGACCGCGATGATGGCCAAGACCACCAGCAGCTCGACCAGGGTGAAACCCGGGCGATGCCTCTGCCTCATAGGGTGCCCAGCCGCCGGCGGCTTCTGTAACCCCAAAGCACGCACCCGCACCCCATGCCGAGAAGCGCTAGCGCCCCCGGCTCAGGCACAGCGACAACTGACAGGACGGGGCGCAGCGAAGCGGTGCCGAAGTTGCGGGAGTCGAACAAGTAGCTGACGCCGCTGTCAGCGGCGAACAGGCGAAGGCTGACAAGGTTGCCTCCCGCCGCGTCGGCATAGAACCCAGGCGTGAGAGCGAGGGTGTAAGTCGCCGAACCGGTGGTCGAACCATCGAACGAAAAGGCGCCCAGGGACTCATCCGCCGCGCTGGTGAACGAAGGGAGACTTGCGTAGGTGATGCCTGTGCTGCCGGGGCTGGCTGGGGTCCCCGTTCCTTCGACCCAGGAATCGTTCTGCATCCAGGAGATGCCGAACTGGCCGGCGCTGCTCGGATTGAAAATGGCGTTATTGGGCGCGGTGGCGGCAAGGGCCAAGCTGATGGATTGGAGCGTCCACTGGCCCGGGCCGTACTGGGCGTCGAACGCCGCCTGAGCCGAGGAAAGGTTGAACTGAAGAACGCTCTGGAACTCGCCCTTGGCCAGACCCGCCGCGGCCACTGAGAGAGCGCCGGCCCCGCCGTAATTGCTGATGCTCAGGCTGCCGTTCCGGCCGGGCGTCACGAAGGCGTCGGCGGTCGGATCCAAATTGACGGTGGCTGCGTGCGCTGCCGGCACGAGCAGGAGCGCGAGGGCCCCGATAGAGCGGGCGATGTGAGAAATCTTGTATAGGTTCGGGTTCATGCGATATATACGACCAAATAGAACGAAATGCGGTCAGGCGTGCAACATAAAATATGGGCGGCCGGGCGCCGGGTCGGGCTCATGCTCCTGGCTGCAGGCAGGCTGTCCCTATGTTGCGGCCAGGACACGAACGTTGCCGTGACCCCGGATGCCGATAGCTTTGTGCGCTCGCTGGCGCCGGACGACAACTACGGAGCGGCAGGCGCGCTGTCCGTGTCCGGTTCCGCCGCCACCAATTCCATGGGCCAGCAGAACGGTTTGTTCGACACCCTGGTGCGCTTTCCAATGTGGGATTTGGCGGCCTCTCTCAACGCCACGTTTGGAAGCAACGGTTGGGTTGTAACGGGCCTGGCGCTGAACCTGACAGAGAATGCCACGCCCAACAACGCCATATTCAACCGCGGTATCGGGGCCTTCGAGGTCCGCTGGATTGCGTCCAACGGCTGGATTGAAGGGAGCGGCAATCCAAGGCAACCGACAGACGATGGCGTGACCTACCAGGACCTGGGGTCCATCCTCAACCCGGCTGTGGACGCATCCCTCGGGTACTTCACCAACAGCGGCGTGAGCGAATTAGAGTCCTTTCCGCTGCCGTTGGCCAGCGCGCTCGTTTCCAACATCCTCGCTGGCGCGGACCTCAGCCTGTATCTGACGGCGGCGAGCCCGGCGGTGGGCTTTACGTTCAACAGCAGGGATTTCAGCGACCCGGGTGCATGGCCCAGCCTCGCAATGCAGATATCGGCGAAACCAGCTGCCCGCATCAGTTCGATCGAACGCGTAGGGCCTGGCAAAGTGGCGATCCGCTTCAGCACGGCTTCCAACTGGAATTACGCAGTACAGGCGGTCCCGGGATTGCCGACCGGCCCAACTCAGGCATGGTCGAACGTCTTCACGGTCCTGGCGAGGCCCGCCGACGGGCAAGCGGTGTTCCTAGACGACACCACCAATCGGCAGACCTTCTACAGGCTAGCTGTTACGAGGTAGGGGTCAGGGCAGCCCGCCGGCCTTCATCGTTCACGAGCTTAGCCGGGACCTCGGTTTCAGGGCAGGCCAACCCGGATTTGACAGGCGCGGACGAATGCCGCATATTTCGCTCATTGGCTAAGTATCAAAGTGTCATGAAGGACTTTCTGAATATCACCAAGGCGCTGGCCGATGAGAGCCGGCTGCGGATGCTGATGGCGCTCGATGGAGGCGAGGTGTGCGTCTGCCAGATCACCGAGCTGATGGGGCTGGCGATGTCCACGGTATCCAAGCATCTGTCCATCCTTTACCAGGCGGGCCTGGTGAACGCGCGGAAGGAGGGGCGGTGGATGTATTACTCGCTGCCGGGCAAAGGGGCGCCCACCGCGGCGCGCGAAGCGGTAGCCTGGGTGCGGCGGTCGTTGGACCGGAATGAGCGCGTCCTGGAGGACGCCCGTCGTCTGAAGAAGGTCCTCGCGATGGACGTGACCGAGCTATGCAGGCGCCAGTGCGGAAATTGAAGGTGCTGTTTCTCTGCACGGGGAACTCCTGCCGGAGCCAGATGGCCGAGGGCTGGGCGCGGGCGCTGAAGGGCAATGTGCTGGAGGCGTATTCGGCCGGGATTGAGACGCACGGGATGAACCCACACGCGGTGCGGGTCATGGCGGAGGCGGGCGTGGATATTTCGCGGCAGTTCTGCAAGACGCTAGCCGGGATTGGGCCCGTGGCGTTTGACTACGTGATTACGGTGTGTGGGCACGCGAACGAGAACTGCCCGGTGTTCCCCGCGAATGCAAAGGTGCTGCACGTGAGCTTCGATGATCCGCCGAAGCTGACGATGGATTTGCCGGAGGGAGAGCAGAAATTGGCGGCCTACCGGCGGGTGAGGGATGAGATACGGCGGTTTGTGCAGCGGATGCCAGGCGTCCTGCGCAAACCCGCAAGCCGAAACCCCACGTCCGCAGGAAGGCCGAGCAGCGAAAACCGAACGAAATGAAAGGATGACGATATGCAAGCGAAGAGCGAACTGGCGGTGGAGAGGTTCTTATCCGGTTACAATTGCGCGCAGTCGGTGCTGTATGCCTACGGGCCGGGCCTGGGGCTGGACGCCGAAATGGCGCTGAAGCTGGCCACAGGTCTGGGCGGAGGCATGGGCGGACGCGGCGAGACGTGCGGAGCGGTCACGGGCGGGATCCTGGCGCTGGGCTTGAAGTATGGGCGCGGCGCCCAGGACGAGAAGTCCGTCGCACAGCAGGCTTACCAGAAAACCGGCGAGCTGATGGCTGCCTTTGAGCGGATGCACGGGACCTGTATGTGCCGCGCGCTTCTGAGCGGCTGCGACCTGCGGACACAAGAAGGGATGAAGCGGTTTCGTGAGGAAGACCTGCACCGCAAGGTGTGCGTGGGCTGTGTGCGCGCGGTCGGTGAGATTTTGGCGGGAATGCTGGATGCGCCGGCGGCGCAGGCTCCTGCTGGAAGCAGAGAGAAGTCTATATGAGTGAAGACGTGAACGATCAAGAAGCGGTGCGCGCTGCCGTCCGCGCCGGTTACACTGAAATCGCCCAGCACGGCAGCGAGCGGCGCAAGTCGAGCTGCTGTTGCGGGATGTCGGAGGCGGACGCGGATGCGCTGGCCCGGCATATCGGCTACACGGCGGAGGAGCTGGCGGCGCTTCCGGGTGGCGCGAATATCGGCCTGTCCTGCGGCAACCCGAGCGCTGTGGCCGCGCTCAAGCCAGGCGAGGTGTTGCTCGACCTGGGCAGCGGCGCGGGATTCGACGCGTTCATTGCCGCGCCGAAGGTGGGCCCCACGGGGCGTGTCATTGGCGTGGATATGACGGCGGAGATGCTGGCCAAGGCCCGCAGGAATATTGCAGCCTATCATCAGCGCACGGGGCTGGACAATGTCGAGTTCCGCCTGGGCGAGATCGAGCACCTGCCGGTGGCGGACGCGAGCGTGGACGTGATCATTTCCAACTGCGTCATCAACCTGTCGCCGGACAAGCCGCAGGTGTGGCGCGAGATGGCGCGGGTGCTGAAGCCGGGCGGACGCGTCGCGGTATCGGACCTGGCCCTGCTCAAGCCGCTGCCGAAAGCGGTGGCCGGCATGGTCGAAGCCTTAGTGGGCTGCATCGCCGGGGCGGTGCTGGTGAGCGAGACGGAGCGGATGGCGCGCGAGGCAGGGTTGATAGACGTACAACTCAAGCCGAAGGGGGGCTACGTCGCGGCGATGACGGATTGGCAGGACCCGCTTTACCAGAAGATCATCCAGCACCTGCCCAAGGGAACCGGGCCGGAGGATTACATCACGAGCCTGGAGGTGACGGCGAAGAAACCAGGCGGGAAGTGCTGCTGCGGGTGAGGCAAACGCTGGCCGCCACCACGCGCGGGCGGTTGAGGACGGCATGTGCTAGTGTAGCGCCGGAATATGACCGCACCCATCACGCTGGCCTCGGACGAAGCCGCCTTGCGGCTGGTAGTCGAGGGCACGGTGTCCGAAACAGGCGTGGATTTCTTCCGCGCGCTGGTGAAGAACCTCGCGGCGGCCATGGGCACTTCGGGAGCCTGGGTAACGGAGTATTTGCCCGAAAAGCGGCGCCTGCGGCCCTTCGCCTTCTGGCTGGAGGGGGAGTTCGTCCCCTTCTACGAACATCCGATTGACGGCACGCCTTGCGAGGCGGTGGTGACCGGCAAAAAGTTGGTGCACTACCCCGACCGCATCCTGGAGATTTACCCGAATAACGGCAATCTCAAGGCCATGCGCGCCGTGAGCTATCTCGGCGTGCCACTCTTCGACGCCGACCAGGCCGTCCTGGGCCACTTGGCGGTGCTCGACACCAAGCCGCTCCCGGCACAGCCCCGGCTGATGTCGCTGTTTGAGATCTTCGCCGCCCGGGCGGCGGCGGAGCACCGGCGCCTCAAAGTGGAACAGCAGTCACGCGCACGCGAGGAGCAACTGGCCGCTTTGCTGGAAGGCGCCATGGACGCCATCATCGTGCTCGATGCCGCCAGCGCCATCATCCGGGTGAACCCGGCGGCCGAGCGGCTGTTCGGCTGCACGGCGGAGGACCTGGTGGGCGAGCAACTGCGGGATTTCCTGCCCGCCGTCGGCGCCGCGCAGTTCGATGCGTTTGTGAAGGAACTCGACGCGCAAGAAGGCCGCCGCCAGCTCTGGATTCCGCAAAGCTTCCCCGTGCAGCGCTGGGACAAGACGGCGTTTCCGGCCGAAGCCACCCTCTCGCGCTTTGAGAACCGGGGCCAGGTGTTTCACACCCTCATCCTGCGCAACGTGGATGAGCGCCTGGCCGCCGAGCGCCGGATTGAGCTGCTCACCGCTGAGGCGGAGTACCTGCGCGAAAGCGCGCGCAACGTCGCCGGCATGGGCGAGATGCTCGGAGCCAGCCCGGCCATGAAGGAGCTGTTCGAATCGCTGCAGCGGGTCGCGGCGACGGACGCCACCGTGCTGGTGACGGGCGAGACGGGGACCGGGAAGGAGCTCATCGCCCACTCGCTGCACGCGGCCAGCTCGCGCCACCAGAAGGCGCTAGTGCGCGTCAACTGCGCCGCCATTCCCGGCACGCTCATGGAGAGCGAGTTCTTCGGGCACGAGCGCGGAGCCTTCACCGGGGCGACCGCGCGGCGCGAGGGGCGCTTTGCCCTGGCCGACGGCGGCACCATCTTCCTGGATGAAGTCGGGGAACTGCCTCTGGACCTCCAGGCGAAATTGCTGCGCGTGCTGCAGGAGGGCGAGTTCGAGCCGCTCGGCGGCACCCGGACGCGCAAGGTGGACGTGCGTGTGGTGGCCGCCACGAACCGCGATCTGGGCAACATGGTGCGCGAGGGCAAGTTCCGCGAGGACCTGTTTTACCGGCTGAACGTCTTTCCGCTGCGGGTGCCCCCGCTGCGTGAACGCGCCGGCGACGTGCCCCTGCTCGCCCGCGCATTCATTGAGCGACTCGCGCGCCGCATGGGCCGCCGGCTCGAGCCGCTTCGTCCGCACGACCTCCAGCGCCTCCAGGAGTACCATTGGCCCGGCAACGTGCGCGAGCTCCAGAACGTCATCGAGCGCGCCATCATCCTCTCGCCCGGCACTCGGCTGGACGTGGATCGGGCCATGCCCGGAGCCGCCTCGCCCAGGCCGCCCGCCGAGCCGGCGCCAGCCGACGACGCCCGCATTCTCAGCATCCGGGAACTCGAAGCGCTCGAGCGCTCCAACATCGAGCGGGCCCTGGCGGCCTGCGGGGGCAAGATCGCGGGCCAAAACGGCGCGGCCCAGCGCTTGGGGCTGGCGCCTTCCACGCTCAGCTCGCGGATCAAGGCGCTCGGGGTTCAGCGGCCCCAGGCCGCCGCCGCTTAGCCAGGCGCTCGCCAAATCCCGCGGCGCAGCTCGCGAAATCCGGCGACTCGCGACCTTTCGCGAGCCCGCCCGGCGGTCGGTTCTTCAGCATTCCGAGCAATTGGAGGTGTTTTCACTGCGCCGGCCCGTTGGCACGCGGCCAGCAAAGGGGTTCGGCGTCGCACGGGATGACCCCGAAAGCGACGCACGAAACTGAAACAATATGAATACAATGACTGAAAACACTACTCTCAACGGCATCAACCTCGACGGGCTCCGGGCCACGGTGGAAGCCATCACCCAGGACCCGGCCAAGGGCCAAACTCACTGGCAGGTGGCCACGCACTGGCGCGGCGGCACGCGCTCGGATACGCGCGTCGCCAGTTGCACCATCGGCGGCAAGCGCATTGCGAAGGACTTCACCATTCGCGTGGACGAACCGCTCGAACTCTGCGGCACCAATCAATACGCCAACCCGCAGGAACACCTCCTGGCCGCGCTCAACGCGTGCATGATCGTCGGCTACAGCGCCGCCTGCGCCCACGAGGGCATCGAGCTCGAGGAACTGCGCATCGAGACCGAGGGCGACATTGACCTCCGCGGGTTCCTGGGCCTCGACCCCACTATCAAGCCGGGCTACGACGAGCTCCGCTACACGGTGTTCCTCAAAGGCGCCGGCACGCCCGAACAGTTCGAGAAGATCCACCGCACGGTGATGGATACCTCGCCGAACTATTTCAACCTGGCCAACGCCGTCACGCTCAAGCCCCGGCTCGTGTTGAGCCCCGCCAGCGTGGCGGCCGTTGCCTAGCGCGGGAAGCCGGGTTCACCCAAGCAACAAACGTAAGCGACTGAACAAACATTTATGAAAGCTACTATCAACAATATGCCTGACCTGCAGGCCATCAAGGCCCGCGAGAAGGCGACCTGGGAGAGCGGCGACTTCGGCCAGATCGCCACGTACACGATGCCGTCGGCTGAAGAATTCATGGGCCGGCTGCCACTGCGGCCCGGTGACGATGTCCTCGACGTGGCCTGCGGCACGGGCAACCTTGCCATCATCGCCGCCCGGGCTGGCTGCACGACCTCGGGCGTGGACATCGCGTCGAACCTCATCGCGCAAGCCCGCACCCGGGCCGCGGACGAGGGACTGGCTATCGATTACCTGGAAGGCGACGCCGAAGCACTGCCGTACCCCGACGCCAGCTTCGACCTGGTGGTGAGCATGTATGGCGTGATGTTCGCGCCGAATCCCGAGCTCGTCGCCAGCGAACTGCTGCGCGTCACCAAACCCGGCGGGCTCATCGCGCTGGCCAACTGGACGCCCTCCGGCTTTATCGGCAAGATGTTCGAGGTCTTCAAACGGCACGTCGCGCCTCCGCCCGGCTTGGCGTCGCCGATGCTCTGGGGCTCCGAGCAGGTTGTGCGGGAGCGGCTTGCCGAGGGCACCAGCGATTTGCGCCTCACACGCCGAATCGCCCGCCTGCGGTTTCCCTTCGACCCAGCCGGCACGGTCGAGTTCTTCCGCCAATACTACGGCCCGACCCAGCGGGCATTCGCTTCGCTCTCGGCCGAAGCGCAGGCCACGCTGCGTGCCGACCTGGAAGCCCTCCAGTCCCAGCACAATGTCTCGACGCGGCCCGGGGAGACCGACAACCCGGCCGAGTACCTGGAGGTCCACGCGTGTCGGGCGGGCGAGACTGAGGCGGGGACGTTCGGCTCGGCCGCACGCGGGGGCTCGCGGGCGATGGCGCTGGCGGCTGACCTTGACTGCTAACCGCTCCCGAACCGGGGGTGGACCCTCAGAGGGTTCACCCCCCGCTAAAATGGGCCTAAGTCACACTACAGGCCCCTGCCCGACGGCCGCCTCGCGCACGGCTTCCGCCAGGCCAATGAACTCGACTGCCTTGCCATTGTAGCTCCTGTGGAAAGAGAGCTCGGAGTCGGTGGTGACCGCCAGCAGCCGCGCCTCGGGGTAATTGCGCGCGAAGGCCAGCAGGCCCGCGGGGTCAAAGTCGTTGACCGACCAGGCGCATTCGATAGCCAGCGGCTTCCTGCCCTCCGACGCGCGGATGAAGCTCACGCTGTGGCCCTGTTTGTCGCGCCAATAGCGCAGGGTGACCGCCTGGGCCCGGGCGGCCATCTCGTTTAGCACATGGTGCTCCCATAACAGGCTGAGCCCTTCGCCCTGAAGCTGCGTCCAGCCGCGTTGCACGCAGACGAAGCCCGTGTCGAAGCCGTACACCTTCGGCGCAGAGATGATCTCATGCCCGCGCCGCGAGCTGAAGGGCCGGACGACTAGCGCCACGCCCGTGGCCTCCAGCACGGTCAAATACTTCATGATCGTCCCCCGGCTCACTCCGCATTCGGCGGTGAACCGTGTCGCCTCAAACATTTCCCCGCTGCGGGCCATCACCAGCTCGATGAAGCGCTGGAAAGGGCTGCGGCGTTCGAGGCGGAAGGCTTCCTGTGCGTCCTTGGCCCAATACGCATCCATCCACTCCTGGAACTCCTTCCCCGGCGGCGCCGCGGCCAGGAAATGCGGTGGCAGCCCGCCATGCAAAAACCGGTGCGTCAGGCTGGTGTTGCCAAAATCCAGCAAGTCCGCCTGTACCATCGGCGTCAGCCATGCCTCTCCTATCGTCGCGCGCGGCGTCTCGCCCCAGGCGCCTCCAGCCCCGAGCTTGGCGGTAGCGACCGCGAGTATCTTCACCTCCGGGAACCGCTCCACCGCCGCCCGGAGCAGCCCCGCGGCGTTCTGCAGCCGGTGGATTTCATCCAGCACGACTCGCTTGCCTCGAAGTCCCGCCAAAGCAGATTCAGGGCTCTCCAATGCCCTGCGCACGGCCGGAGACTCGCAATCGAGGTGTTCTGCTCCAGGCAAGCCCTGCACGAGACTGGTCTTACCCGCCAACCGAACTCCCCACAGCCACAGGACAGGGCATCGCTCCCACGCTGATTCGACCTGTTCCATCCATACTCGACGCTTCACCATATACGAACATACTATCGTTTAGTTATATCATACGCAATCCTATTATTGTTTAGTTAAATAGCCACTGGACACTCCGGTTGAGCCGGCACCAGCAGCACCAAGTCTTAGCCGGCCATCCCCGGGCTTAAACCGCCTGATCGGCCCTGTCCCCGCCACTGCCGAATCCAGAACAGGGGTTCTGAGGTCCGAAACGCGCTGTAATGAGCGCTCGACATCCGGAGGTGCAACCCATTGGAGCCAAAGGGGTTCCTCCTGAGCCTCGCGCTGTGTACAAGGGGTGCACAAGGGATGCACACCGGATGCACACGGGTCAGCCCCATGTGCATCCGGTGTGCATCCCTTGTGCACCCCTTGTACACAGCGCGAGGCTAGCCAGGGCTGGGCTTGGAGGCTCGGGGATGCAAGCTTTGGGAGCTGACGTCCGGAACCGGAGGGCCTTGAGCGGGGAAGAATGGACTCTTTCAACGCGGAGACGCAGAGAGCGCGGAGAAACGCAGAGAAGAAGAGCTTTTTGCTGTCAGCTTCTCTGCGTACCTTTGCGGTCTCTGCGTCTCTGCGTTGCAAGAGTCACCAGCCAGCGGGTTCGGGTTTCCGCCCTGGTCGGGCGCGGCGACCGGAAAATTTAGGCTTTACGTCATTTCCGTGCTGGCCAATTTGGGGGTATAATGTCTAACTAAAGCGTTGTATGCCCCGGCGGCCTTCAAACTGGCTCGCGCTGAGCATCATGCTGCTCGTCGCGGCGGCGTCGTTCTGGCGTCTGGGACAGGGCAGGGCAGCCCGCAAAGGGGAGGCCTGGGATTCCCCGAAGGCTGCGCTGAGCGCGGGTTTCGAGGCCGGCGAGGTCAAAAAGGAGAGCGGCCGGTCAGTGGAGGCCCGTCGCCTTGGAGCTGCGCCGGGTTCACTGCGGCTGACCAACACATCCCTGCCTATCGGAAAGCTGGTCCGGGACACTCATGCGATTCTGCTGCAGAACGCGTGGCTGGATACTTCCCCGGTTGCGAGGACAGGCCAGGGTAATCCGGCAGGCATAAAGGCTGGCCGACTGGTGGCTGTCCCCGGGCACCTGCGGGCCGCCGGGGACCCTGGCGCCTACGTGGTGCAGTCCCGCGCGCTGCCGGATGATGCGTTCCGCGCCCTGCTGAGCGCCGCCGGCGGCAGCATCGTGTCTTACATCCCGAACAACGCTTACCTGGTGCGAGTGTCGGCCGCCGGCGCGCAGCAGTTGTCTGCGGACCCTCACACGCAGGTAGTGTTGCCTTATGAGCCTTATTACAAGCTCGACCCCGGCCTGCTCGGCTTGGCGGTGGCGCAAGCCCCGCTGCCCTCGGCGAGCACATTAAACGTGCTCCTGTTTCCGGATGCGCCGGCAGCCGCTCGCGAGCAACTGGAGAGCCTAGGGCTGCAAGTCCTTTCTGAGGAACGCTCGCCCTTCGGCCCCGTGCTCAAGGTGCAGGCGGCCGCGACGACGGCCGCGCAGGCGCTGGGTTCAGGACCCGCCGACATCCTGCCGGCCCTCGCGCGCCTGCCCGCGGTGCAACATATCGAAGCGGCACATGCGCGCGTGCTGGCCAGCGACTTGTCGCGTGCGCGGATCGGTGTGGCGGCGAACACCGTGGCACCGGACAACTACCTTGGCCTGACCGGCACGAATGTGCTCGTGAATGTGAACGATTCGGGCGTGGATGCCAGTCACCCGGACCTGACGAACCGGGTCAGTTCGGATTTCGCCATCAGCAGCACGGATACGAACGGCCACGGGACGCATGTGGCCGGGATCATCGCCGGCAGCGGCGTGCAGTCCGCCACGGTGTCGGACGCAGCTGGCTCGATTATGCCGCCGGCGCCGTTTCAGTTCCGCGGCATGGCGCCGGCTGCCCGGCTCTTCGCCACGGCTGCTGACCCGAACGCCGGTCCGGCCTCCTCGGACGCCTACCTCCAGCAAACCGCCGCGCGCACCAACGCCCTCATCTCGAACAACAGTTGGCATTACGGCAACGACACGGCCTACGACCTGGCGGCGGCGAGCTACGACGCGGCGGTGCGCGATGCCTTGCCCGAAGAGACAGGGCCACAGCCGCTGGTATTTGTCTTCGGCGCCGGAAACGCGGGCGACGGCGCGAACGACGGCACCGGGGGCAGCCCAGACTCGATCCAGTCGCCCGCCACGGCGAAGAACGTCATTACGGTGGGGGCGATCGAGCAGCCGCGCGGCATCACGAACCGGGTGTGGCAGTGCTCGATTGTGGACGGGACGAACGTCTGTCAGACGAACCAGCCCTGGTTCGGTGAGACCGACAGCAGCAACCAGGTGGCGGCTTTTTCGAGCCGCGGCAACGTAGGCATCGGCATCGAGGGCCAGTTCGGGCGAATGAAGCCGGACGTCGTCGCTCCGGGCACCTTCGTGGTGGCCGCGCGTTCGACGCAGTGGGACCAGGATGCTTATTACTTCCCGACGAATGACTCCGACTACTTCCAAGTGCTGAGCAACCTGAACGAATGCGTCGGGCCGTTTTATCGCTACGAATCGGGCACGAGCATGGCGGCGGCCGAAGTCTCAGGCGTGCTGGCCCTCATGGAGGAATTCTTTCAGCGCCTGAGCATGACGAATAGTCCCGCGCTGATGAAAGCCCTGCTGATCAACGGCGCCCGCAACCTCGCCGCTGGCTACAGCTTTCAGCCCAACGCCGGCACCAACCTGCAGGGCTGGGGGCTCATCAACCTGACAAATACGTTACCCGGGGCCTTGACCAATTTAGACGCGACGGCCAGCCCCATGCTGCTGTTTGATCAAAGCCCGGCCAACGCACTGGCGACGGGCCAAAGCAACACGCGCTACGTCTCGGTCTCGTCGCAGGCCACGAATCAGCCGTTGCGGGTGACCCTGGTGTGGACGGACCCGCCCGGCAATCCCGCCGCCGGCGTTAAGCTGGTGAACGACCTCGACCTCGTGGTCACCAACCTCGACACCGGCGAGGTCTTCCTCGGCAACGATTTCCCGGCCGGTGGCTCCTTCAGCGTGGCCTGGGACACCAACACGGCGCCGAACGTGGACGTAGTCAACAACATCGAGAATGTGTTCCTGGCGCCGCCGCTCGGCACGAACTACTCGGTCACGGTGCTTGGGCGAAGCGTCAACGTGAATGCCGTCAGCGCGCAAAGCACGAACGTGGCGCAGGACTACGCGCTGGTGATTTCGAGCGGCGACGGCGGGCTAACCAACGCGCTGATGGTCACGGATGCGCCGGTGGGCGCCGTAAGCTCGCCGCAGGTAACCCTGATTACGAATACCTTCGGCCCCGCGCAGCCCATTTCCGGGGCGCTCCTGCTCGGGCAGCGCGCTGGGGCGAACGCGCCGTTAGCGCAGACCGGCTACATTCCCTGGCCGGGCGGATCGAACGGTTTGATCGCGCCGGGCACGCTGAGCCAGTGGCGTTTTTACGTACTGACGAACGATGAGGGCTACTCGAATGCAGCGTTCGTGACGTTTGACCCTGCCACTCTCGCGCTGCCGCCGCCCAGCGTGAGCCAGAGCAACCTGTCGGCCGGCGCGGCGCTCGCAGCGGATGTGGACCTGTATGTCTCGACGAACCCCGCGCTCACCAGCCTTGACCCTGCGGCCCTGGCCCAGGCCGATAAGTCGCTGCACCGTTCAGGCACCCAGATGCTGGTCTATAGCAATGCCGCGGCCGGCCCTTACTACGTCGGGGTGCAGGCCGAGGATGGGCAAGCTGCGGAGTTCTCTTTCATGGGCGTATTCAGCTTGCTGCCTTTCAGCACGCAAAACCCCGATGGCAGTTGGGTGCTGCAAGGGATCAACGTGCCGGCCGTTATCCCCGACGGCACTGCGGCGCGTCCTGGGGTAACGAGCGTGGTGGCGCTGGCGTCGGCGCCCGTCCCCGTCCGCCGTGTGGTGGTCACGAACGAGATCTGGCACGAGAGCTTCTCCGACCTGGTCGGCACGCTGTCTCACGGGCGGGTCTCGGCCGTGCTCCTGAGCAATTCGGTGCCGCCCGTTATCCCGGTGCCGTATGACTACACGTATGTCTTCGAAGACAACGGGGAAGGGGACATTCCCGGCTCGCAGCCGAGCGACGGGCCGGGCAGCCTGCGCAGCTTCATCGGCCAACAGGGCGCGGGCTTGTGGCTGCTGACGATGGCCGATGAGGTGCCGACGCACACGGGCTTGGTCGCCAATGTATCCATCCGGCTGGACCCGCAGTACGTGAACACCGGCCTGGAGAGCACCGTGCAGTCCAACGCGCTCCTTTACGACTTCTTCGATGTTCCCACCGGCGCCACCAACCTGACGGTGTGCGTTAATAACGACTCGGCGATATCCATGCCGATGAATCTATATGTGCGGGCGGGGAGCCCGCCGACGACCACCGCCTGGGACCAGATGGCCGTGGTGAATGACATCGGCGGGTGCGTGTCCGTGAACGGGTCCTCCCTGCCTCCGATTTCGGCGGGATGCTATTACATTGGCGTGTTCAACCCGGGCAGCGTCCCTCAGACCATCCGCATCAATGCCCAAGTGCAATTGAACACAAACATCGAGCCTGCGGTGAGCTATGCTGCCGCGGGGCCGGTGCCGATTAGCGACGACGCGGTCACCTACGCCGGCTTGTTCGTTACGAACACGCAGCCCATCGCCTCGGTGGCGGTGCAGTTGCACCTGGATCACCCGCGCGTTTCGGACCTGGCCATCACACTGATCAGCCCGGACGGCACGCCGGTGTCGCTGTTCCAGAATCGCGGCGGCGCGACGACGAATGGGCTGGGCGGCACGGTGATGCTGACGAACATCTTTCCCACGCGCAGCTCGGGCGACTACAACGCGAACACGAACGTCCTCGGGGTGGGCCACAACCAGGGGACGTTGTTCATGTCCTACGACATGTACGCCGCACCCGACGACATGCGGGTGTTTTACGACGACACACTGATCTACGACACCGACCTGGTGAGCTACAGCAACTCGTTTTGGGTGCCGTTTGGCCCCGGCATCTCGACCAACCTGGTGATCATCATGAACGAGACCAACAACGCTGATACGAACGATCTCTGGGAGTACACTGCCACGGTGGCCAGCCAGGCGCCGGGGTATGTCTGGTTCACCGATAACACCAACCTGGCCCAGGTGCCCATCAAGTTCGCGGTGCCGCCATTCGTGCCGGCCGGGAGCAACACCGAGGTCTATTACCTGCCCGAGCAGCCGCTAAGCGCTTTTGCGGGCGAGAATCCCTTTGGGCAATGGCAACTGCAGATATGGGACACCCGGGCCGGGGCCACGGACGCCCCGCCGCAGCTCGTTTCGTGGCAGTTGCAGTTCACCTTCCAAAACACCGTGCCTGCGCCCATCGGGCTGGTCTATGCCAATGCCGGCAGCAACACCATTCCCGCAGGCCAGGTCGCCCAGTTCTACGTGGACGTGCCCGCCTGGGCCACGCGGGTGACGAACCTCCTGCTCTCGGCCTCGGGGCCCGTGAACCTGCTCTTTAACCAGACCAATCCGCCCACGGGCACCAACGTCGGTGATGTCATGCTGCTGCCGGCCTCGACCGAGGGGTTGGCTACCTTGAGCACCGGGGCCACGCCGCCGCTGGTGCCGGGCGCCCGCTACTACCTTGGCGTGCAGAACGCCGGCACTTCGAACGTGATGGCGGAGCTGGAGGTGGTGTTCGACATCTTCGTGACGCCGCTGACAAATGGGTTCCCGTTTGCCACCACGAACTCGGGCGAGGGCGATGCCACGGACTACTACGTTTATACGGTGAGCACCAACGCGGTGCGCGCGCAGTTTGAGATCAATGGCCCTGACGCGCCGATGGCCCTCGTCGCACGCAAAGGCGTGCCTCCGCCCACGCTGACCAACTACGCGCTGATCAGTGACAACCCCGGGACGAACGACCAGTTGATTGTGCTGTTCGACACGTCCAGCCCCGTGCCCCTGACGCCGGGGGACTGGTATATCTCAGCGGTGAACGTCTCCGGGGGGCCCGCCAGCTATGCCATTCGCGCGACCGAGTTCCCCGTTTACGGCACGAACATCGTGATCACGAACTGCATCGGCTCCAGCAACAGCCTTTGCCTCACGTGGACCTCCTTGCCGGGCGTCGAGTATTACCTTCAGGGCAAGGCGGCCGTCACGGACACGAACTGGGCGGCAGTGTCGCCGACGGTCACCGCCTCGGATGTCCTCGCCGGCTACTGCGTGCCGTTGCCGGCGCCATGGCACTTCTTCCGCGTCCACGAGGGGCTGGTGCTGGTGCCGGTGGTGGTGCCGTTCCGCATCAGCAGCATCAGCATGGGCACGAATGGGGTCTGGCTGGGATGGAGCACGATGGACACGAACCAGTTCCAGGTGCAGTGGACAGCTTCGCTCACCCCGCCGGCGTGGAATACGTTTACGAACTTCCTCGTGCCGACCAACGGCGCGGCTGTCTTTTTGGACGATGGATCGCAGTCGGGCGGGCTGGGCGGGCAGCGGTATTACCGGCTGCAAGAGGTGCAATAGCCCCAGGAATCGCCCTCACCACCAGGCGTAATTCATGTCCACTGGTTGGGTCTGAACGACGGTATCTGGGAAACAGAAATACGCCACGTGCCCGTCTCCGTAGAGAACGTTTTCCCGGCGCTGAGATCGGCTGCCGTGCCATAGACTGCGCGGGTCTGTCACGGCACGATTGGACTGCCAAGGCCAGTCACCTTGAAGGATTTTGGTACAGGGCATTCGAGCTACGAGGGACCCCTTGATCGGCACCACGGCCAGAGCGGCGGACCCGGTGACCCATTGCACTCCGAAGTCGGTGTGCGCCCACTCCACCAGGTAGCTGTTGCCGTAGGCGATCCAGCAGGTGGGCACTTGCGGCACGGGGTTGAGCGCGTCGCCTTTGTCGGCGGGGCACCGGAAGATCTGAACGTTCATCGCGTATTTGTTCAGCGGCCGGTTAGTCTGAGGCGTGTCGCTGGCATAAACAATGGCAGGGCCGGATGTGTAAGGGTTTGTTGGGCATTGGCCCCCCAGGTCGGCCCAGCCGAGATGAACCGGGTAAAGGTCCTGGTTCTCGTCCACGTAGAGCTGGAGAGCTACGCCAATCTGCTTTTGGTTCGACACGCATTGGACCCGGAGCGCCTTGGCTTTGCTGCCCGCGAGCGCCGGCAGCAGTAAGGCAGCCAGGATGGCGATGATGGCAATGACGACCAGCAACTCGATCAGCGTAAAGCCGGCGCTTCTGAGCCGTTCAATCCTGCCGAGAGGCGTTTGCTGTTTCTGTGCTCGCATTTCCTGAGCGCTGCGCAGGTGAGGGGGATTAGGCTTCTGAGGCTCACCCGCCATGATCTTGACAGCGTAAGGCGAGCGTGTCCATAAGCGATTCTCGCCGGTTGTGGGCCGCGGCGGGGGGTGCCAGATAAGGCTCCAGAATGCACCGACAGCCTGCAGGGTGCAGAGAGGCGCATCTTACCACTGTCCTCAATTTGGTAGGGACGCCTCGCCGAGGCGTCCGTTTCGGGCGCACCCGGACGCCTCGGCGAGGCGTCCCTACCTGAGCAAGGACAGTGATGAGACGCGCCGGGTGCAGAGGAAGAACCTACAAGCCGTTTGCAGACCCAAGGGAAACTGCTATTTGTTGCCGGCGGGTCGCCGGGATTATGCCTCTGAATCCAGAGTTAAGCGTCGTGCTGCCGGCCTATGAGGAGGCAGCGAATCTGAAGTGCTTGCTGCCGCGCCTGAACGCGGTGGCGCGCGAATTGACGCCTAGTTACGAGATACTCGTGATTGATGCCCAGAGCCCGCGGGATGAGACCCCGGCGGTTTGTGGCGAATTCGCCGTCCGCTATCTGGCGCGCACCGGGGGCTCGATGTACGGACACGCCATCCGCACCGCCATCCGAGAAGCGCGTGGAACGTTTATCATCATCATGGATGCGGATGGGTCTCACGCTCCCGAGTTCCTGCCGCGGCTCTGGGAGCAGCGCGCGGATGCGGACCTGGTGATTGCTTCGCGCTACGTCGCGGGTGGCCGCACGGAAAACCCGGCGGTGCTGATTCTGATGAGCCTGACGGTGAATGTGCTGTTCCGCCTGGCCTTAGGGCTGAAATGCCGCGACGTATCGAACAGCTTTCGCCTGTACCGGGGGCAGGATTTCCGGGAGTTGCGCCTGAAATGCAACCACTTCGACATTGTGGAGGAGATGCTAGTGAAGCTCACCACCCTGCATCCCGGCTACTGCATCAGAGAAGTCCCCTTCTGCTTCGAGAAACGCAAGGCGGGCAAGACCAAGCGGAATCTATTTACTTTCGCTCTGGGCTACGGCATCACGTTGGTTCGTATGATGAGGTTGCGCCGCGAAGCGCGTAAACAAAGGGCCGGCAAAGTATGAAGCGCCGGGCGCTGGTAACCGGCGGATGCGGGTTTGTCGGCAGCAATGTCGCAGCCCACTTACGGCAGGAAGGGTGGCAGGTGAGTGTGCTGGACAACCTGAGCCGGCCCGGTGGCGTGGACAATCTGCGCTGGCTGCTTTCGTCCGAGGGCATCGAGTTTGTTCATGGCGACACGCGCAATTCCGGCGATGTGGACCGGGTGATCGAGCAGGCCCGGCCGGACGCCGTGTTTCATTTGGCCGGGCAGGTCGCGATGACCACCTCCATGAGCGACCCGCGGCGGGATTTCGAGACCAACGCTCTTGGCTCGCTCAATGTGCTGGAGAGCATCCGGCGGCGGAAGCTGCCTTCGGCTATTGTTTATGCTTCCAGCAATAAGGTGTATGGGGAATTGAACGGTTTGGCATTGCAGGAGGAGCGCCTGCGTTACACGGCCCCCGGGCTGCCCCAGGGCGTTGATGAAACGATGCCCCTCGACTTTCAAACTCCCTACGGCTGCTCAAAAGGAGCCGCCGACCAGTATATGCTGGATTACGCCCGCTCGTTTGGCCTGAACACCGTTGTCTTCCGCCATTCGACCATCTTCGGCGGAAGGCAGTTCGCGACCTTCGATCAGGGATGGGTGGGGTGGTTCTGTCAGCAGGCCTTGGCCGTAAAACGCGACTCCGGGCGCGAGCCTTTCACGATCTCCGGAGACGGGAAGCAGGTGCGTGACCTTCTTTTTGTGGATGACGCGGTGAAAGGCTACCTGGCGGCGGTGGAGCAGATCGAATCGGTCCGCGGGCAGGTCTTCAACCTCGGTGGCGGAATGGCCAACAGTTGCTCGCTGCTCGAGCTATTCGAGCATCTGGAACGGCGCCTGGAGGTGCGCCTTCGCTACCAGCGCCTGCCCTGGCGGCACAGTGACCAGAAGTTCTTCGTGGCCGATATTTCCAAGGCCCGCCGCCTGCTGCACTGGGAACCGCAGGTGGGCAAAGAAGCGGGGCTGGAGATGATGCTCAAATGGGTGCGGGAGGCCGACGCCGGCGTGCCGTGCCCGGGCTGAAGGGGCCGGGAGCCTGGCCGATGATCTGAGTTCACCCAGGGCCGGTTGGGGCTTTGGGTGGCAGGTTGAACTTCCAGCCGATCGGCCAGACCGCGAGGGGCTTGGAGGGATCCTGGCGCCACTGTTCGACCTGCGTACTCCAGCGTGGGCCGGAAAACATGAGCGGCCAATCAACCGGGGCGCAGGCGAAGTTGGCGAGCCCCATCAGCAGAGCTGCTGCGACCCAGAGAGCGCCGACGGCCTTCAGCCCCGCCGGCAGGCTCGTGTCGGGAGCCAGGGATGCCAGCAGCGCGAGGAGGAAGTAACATTCCGGGGCGTAGTAATAGCGCAGGGCGTGGCTGATATGGTCCAGCAGTCTCAGATCGGAGGTGGTGTCGCGAGAGCCGCAGAATGAGAGCAGGGTGACCCAGATGGCGGCGAGCGCCAGCATCCGTGCGGCGCGGTTGCCCGAGCGCCAGCAAAGCAGCAGGAATGCGGTAAAGGCGGCGGCGGTCACAAACCACACCCATGCCGGCATGATCCCCGACTCCTCGGCGTTTTGCTGGAGCAGGGCCAGGTGGCGGTTGATGGGCTGGGCGGGCGCCAACGGCGTGATGACGAACTTGGCATAGGCGGCGCCCACCAACGCCTTGGCGCTGAAACGCAAATGGCGCTGGTTGTGCGCGATCCCCTGGCTGATGAACACGAACTGGAGCAGGGCGCAGGCGGAAAGGATCACCGCCTGGGTCAGCCGCGCCTTGCGGCGCTCCAGCCACCACTGCAGCCAGAAGAGCGGCGCCAGGAAACTGGTCGCCACGCCGCTCAGGCCGGCCAGGCCCAGGACCACCCACTTGCAAAAACGGTCGGCGCGCCCCCCGATTTCGGAGATGAGGACGATCCCGGCGGCTGCGCACAGGATAGATTGGGAGTTGATGCTGTTCAGATAGACTTCGGGATTTGCCGGGGCGATCATGACCAACAGGACCGCGCTCATCTTGCGCAGGGGGGTGGAGAGGCCGGGGATGGACGTGAACAAGATCAGCGCGGCTGGAACAAGCTGGACGACCAGGGCGAGGGCGGTGGTGAAATGCGGCGCTGACTCCAGCGGAACGTGTGCGGCGATGAGGGCGCCTATGTTGGCCACGAGGTTGCAGTAACCAAACTGCGGAGCGGTCAGCGCGTCCAGGACCGAATGGTTCCAAGCGTAGGCGAGATGAACGGTGGCTTCCTCGGCCCAGAAGCGGCCCACCAGCAGCACCCACGGCGCACGGGCCACCAGCACAAAGGCCCACAAGACCAGGGCGGCCAGTTCGTATCGCCGTGTGAATCCCCACTTCCATAGCCCCTGCAGCGCTGTCAGCCATGAGGTCCGGGAACCGCTTGCGGGCGCCGGTTCTCGCTGGACGCGGGCGGGAGACGGAAGACCGGGGCGCCGTGCCATAGTTAGCAGTCAGGACGCTAATTGTAACCAAGGGCGGTGTCAACCTGGTGCGGGAACACGGCGCCGGGTTGCCTTTCAGCCGCAGAGCAGATACGCTCTGGCCGTTATGAATGCCGTTGACCCTCGGGGCAGCCTTCCATGAGTCCAGGTCGGCTGATCCACTCGGCTCGAACCTGATCGGCATGAATTCATCCATACTGCCGGCATGAAAGTCGTCATCCTCTGTGGCGGGAAAGGAACGCGCTTGCGGGAGGAAACCGAATACCGCCCAAAGCCCATGGTGCCCATTGGCGGCAAACCGATCCTCTGGCACATCATGAAGATCTACGCCCACTATGGGCATAAGGACTTCGTCCTCTGCCTCGGCTACAAAGGAGAGATGATCAAGGAGTACTTCCGCAACTACTTGTGGAACACGTGCGACATCACGTTGATGTTGGGCCGCTCCCGGTCGCTTCAGTTCCATAACCGTCACGAGGAGGAGGATTGGACCGTGACCCTGGCGGATACCGGCGAGGACACGATGACCGCCTGCCGCATTAAGAAGATCCAGCACTACGTGCCCCGAGGCGAGGACTTCCTGCTGACTTACGGCGACGGCCTGGCCAGCATCAACATCGATGCCAGCATTGCGGAGCACCGAGCAGCCGGCAAGGTCTGCACCATCTCCGCGGTCCATCCGGCCGGACGCTTTGGCTCGGTGCGCATCGCCGAGGACGGCGGCATCCACACCTTCAACGAAAAGCCTCAGCTTGAAGCGTCCTACATCAATGGCGGCTTTTTCGTGTGCTCCTACCGGATGTTCGATTACCTGCCCGAAGACCCCACCGTGATGCTGGAGCGGGAGCCGATGGACCACTTGGTGAGGGATTCCCAGTTGCACGCGTTCAAGCATGACGGTTTCTGGCAGCCGATGGATACCTACCCGGAGGCGCAGTACTTGAACAAGATTTGGGCAGAGGGCACCGCTCCCTGGAAAGTGTGGTGACCGTGGCGTTCGCCGACAGCTATCGGGAGAAGCGCGTGCTCGTCACCGGACACACCGGCTTCAAGGGAAGCTGGCTGTGCGAATGGCTGTTAAGCCTCGGCGCCAGCGTGCACGGGTATGCGCTGGATCCCGAGCCTCAAGCCACCCTCTTCGATCAACTCCGACTGGCTTGCTATCTCAGCTCCGACACTCGTGCGGATGTCGCTGATCAGGGGCGGTTGGCCGCAGTGGTGGCCAGGGTGAGCCCCGACTTCGTCTTCCATCTCGCCGCCCAACCGCTAGTCGGCCTCGCGTATGAACAGCCAGTGGAGACGTTTCAAACCAACGTGCTGGGGACAATCCACCTGCTGGAGGCCTTGCGCGCTTTGACCAAACCGTGCGTCGCGGTTCTGGTGACGACCGACAAGTGCTACGAGAATCGCGAGTCGCTGTACGGATATCGCGAACAAGATGCCTTGGGCGGCCACGATCCGTACAGCGCAAGCAAGGCGGCCTGCGAGGTCGCCATTCATTCCTGGCGGCGCTCGTTCTTCAACCATCACCCGGTCAGGTTTGCAAGCGGGCGGGCCGGCAATGTCATCGGCGGCGGGGACTGGGCCAGGAGCCGCATCGTGCCGGACTGCATCCGCGCCTTGCGGGCAGGCCGGGCGATCCCGGTGCGCAACAGGGACGCCACCCGGCCCTGGCAGCACGTGCTGGAACCCTTGAGCGGCTATCTCTGGCTGGCGGCAGTGCTCGCGAGACCTGAGCTACGCCCGTTTCCCGCGGACGGGTTTGCCGGGGCTTTCAATTTCGGTCCGGGCGACGCCGCCGATCGCACCGTTGCGGAGTTGGTCGCAGAGGTCCTCAAGAACTGGCCGGGCCGGTGGGAGGACCGACCTGAGCCTGGCCAGGCCCACGAGGCCGGGCTGCTCCGCCTCAGCACGGACAAGGCCCGTACCCTGCTCGGGTGGTCGCCGGTTTGGAATTTCGCGGAAGCCGTGCGCGAGACCATCGCCTGGTATCGCCAGGATTACGGCGGAAAGGAATCCGACGCGGTCCGCGAGTTCACGCAGCAGCAACTGGCAAGCTACACGCGGCGCGCGACCGAGCGCGGATTGCCCTGGGCCGGTTGATCCCTGTCATGCCTTCCGCCGCTGAACTCAAGGCCGAGATACTCCGCTTGACCGGCGAATACTCAAGACTCGTCCATGCGGACAACCGCCCTGGTAATGATTTGAGGCACGCCCCATTTGCTCCCGGCCGGACGCCCGTCCCCTACGCCGGCCGCGTCTTTACCGAGTCCGAGGTGGAAGCGGCTGTCGCGAGCGTGCTCGACTTTTGGCTGACGCTCGGCCCGGAGGGAGAGGCCTTTGAAACGGATATAGCGCGCTATTTAGCCGTCAGGAAATCCATCCTCGTCAATTCCGGTTCCTCGGCCAACCTTCTGGCCCTGGCCGCGCTGACCAGCACCCAATGGGGCTCGCGCCAGCTCAAACCCGGCGACGAAGTCATTACCGTTGCCGCCGGATTCCCGACCACCGTCGCGCCCATCATTCAGAACCGCGCCGTGCCGGTCTTTATAGACAGCGATCCCATTACCCTCAATGCGCGCATCGAAAGGCTCGAGGATGCCTGCGTGCCGGGCAAAACCAAGGCGGTGATGATGGCCCATACATTGGGGAATCCGTTTAATCTCTCAGCCGTCACCGATTTCTGCCGGAGACATGGCCTTTGGCTAATTGAGGACAACTGCGACGCGCTCGGCTGCCGGTATGATGAGCGGCTCACCGGTACGTTCGGTGACCTCTCCACCCAATCATTCTATCCGCCCCATCACCTGACTCTGGGCGAAGGTGGGGCAGTCAATATCGTCCGCGACATGAGGTTCAAGGTGCTGGTAGAAAGCCTACGCGATTGGGGCCGGGACTGCTGGTGCCCCAGCGGAAAGGACAATACCTGCAATAAGCGCTTCGGCTGGCAGCTCGGGGAACTGCCGGAAGGCTACGACCACAAATACATCTACAGCCGCCTGGGCTATAACCTCAAGCCCCTTGACCCGCAGGCGGCCATCGGCCGCCAGCAACTCAAAAAGCTCCCGGCTTTCGTTCAGGCCCGCATTGATAATTGGAACTACCTCCGCGCCGCCCTGTCCGACCTGGAGGAATTCTTCGCTTTCATGCTGCCCACTCACGCCCGCGCCTGGGATAAGCAGGACGGCTTTCTTTGGGACGCTACCGGCCACCGCACCGCCTGCTCTTGGTTCGCTTTCATGATGCTGGTGCGCCCGACGGCCCCCTTTTCCCGGCGCGACCTGGCCAGGGCGCTCGACGGCGCCAAAATCGGCAACCGGATGCTGTTCGGCGGCAACCTCGCTCGCCAACCCGCTTTCGTGGAGCTCCGAAAGCAGTGCCCGGATGCGTTCCGTGTCGTGGGAGACTTGAGCGGCGCCGACCGAATCATGTGCGAGTCTATCTTCATCGGCACCTTTCCGGGCCTGACGCCGCAGATGCTGGACTACATTGTCGAGACCCTTCACCAGTTCGTTAAGGACCGGAGGCGATGAGGCTCTTTGTAACCGGCGGCACCGGCTTTATTGGGTCCCATTTAATCACGATGGCTTTGGGCGCGGGCCATGCCGTTCGGGCACTTCGCCGGTCGAGCAACTCCCGGCTGCGCACTTCGACTGACCGGGAGCCTGAATGGATTACCAAGGGGATGGCTGACATCACCGTCGGGGACCTCCGTGAAACGGACGTGCTGGTCCATCTGGCAGCGGCCGGCGTCAGCCCACAGCAAGCCACCTGGGCAACTTTATTCCGCACCAATGTCCTTGATAGCCTGGAGTTGTGGCGCAAAGCCGCGGAAGCCGGAATACGGCGCCTGGTCGTCTGCGGCTCCTGCTTCGAGTACGGGCGAAGCGCGGAACGTTATGAGTTCATTCCGGCCAACGCCCCGCTGGAACCGACCAACGCCTATGCGGCTTCCAAGGCATCGGCCACGATGGCGGCCCTGGCATTCGCGGTCGAGACGCGGGTCGAATTGCTGGTGTTGAGACCCTTTCATGTTTTTGGCGAAGGCCAGCACGAAGCCAACTTCTGGCCCGCTCTGAAAGAGGCGGCCGCGAGTGGGGGAGATTACCGGATGACTCCGGGTGAGCAGGTGCGTGATTTTACTCCGGTTTCCATGGTGGCTCGTGCCTTTATGCACGCAGCCCAGCGGCCAGGTCTCCAGCCGGGCCTGCCGCGCATTGAGAATGTAGGAACTGGCAACCCGCAGGCTCTCCGGGCGTTCGCGGAATACTGGTGGAAAAAGTTGGACGCCCGCGGGAGGCTTTTGGTTGGTGCGCTGCCCTACCGCACCGGCGAAGTGATGCGTTACGTCCCGGAGGTGACGGAGGAAGTCGGGAACCATTCCGGCGCAAAAGGCTCTGACGCTTTGCGCCCGTGAATTAGCGTGCTGGTCGTACTGCAGGACGCACCCCAGGGCAGGCGGGACGAGGCGGGCCTCGCGCATTTTCGCCTTTCGGTAG
>Ga0335069_10000979_pt1 | contig 45982 bp, 33 predicted proteins | sample Lox_Sample_11_FD_206714 | JGI IMG/M metagenome (GOLD analysis project Ga0335069, IMG submission 206714) | Soil microbial communities from Loxahatchee National Wildlife Refuge, Florida, United States - Lox_Sample_1.1 | ecosystem: Environmental > Terrestrial > Soil > Wetlands | place: USA...
TATTACGGCGGCGTCGTATGGATCGCCGGCGGCATAGCTGCGACGGCTGGAATTTCGCTTCTTGTGTCGCTATGGTTCGGACTGCCCTTAATCTCTGCGACGTGGAGGGACTTCGTAGAGCCGATATGGCGTGCACTCGTCGCCGTAGCCGTCATGTCATCGGGCGTACTTGTGTTCCGCGCAAGCTTTCCTGTTTCCAGCGACCTCCGAATTGCTGCATTGCATTTATGCGCGGCCATAGCGCTCGGAGGCGCCTTGTATGTGGCGGCGCTTGCGGGTCTCTGGGCGATGTCCGGACGCCCCGCCGGTCCGGAGCGGCAGGTCCTGAACGAGCTCGTTGATCTCGCCCGCCGTTGGATGCCGCGTACCGTCGCGCATCGCGCTCTGGCCGAGGCTCGCGCCCCGTCGACAGATGATGCGCCACGGCGCAAAGAAAAGCCGTGATAGGATTCGTCGAGCTATTCTGCCGGGACCGGCGACACGCACCCTTTAATGCGGGATTCATCAGGACGCTTTGCCATGCATTTCCGGCGGAGCGAATCCTGGTCGCCTGCTCCAGCGGGCACCTCGCGGCCATTCTCGATCATATTCCGCTCGCAGAGCGTAGCAGGCTCTCATTCCGTACGATTGATTTGCCAGAACGCTTCGATGAGGCATACCATCATGTATTGCTTTCCCGGTTTGTCGCGGAGTACAGGCTCCTGCGTAATGTGGTTTCTGCGTCGCCCAATTTGCACTTCTTGATCGTCTCATCGCTGACATCGACGGGAATTTTTGCCGCGCGGCTGCTCGTATCAAGCCGCGTTGGCCGGGAGCTCGCGTTTCACTCGATTTTGCATGACAACGCTGGAGCGATCAACGCTTGGCGAACCCGGAACCCCCTGCTGCGGTGGCTCGACATGCAATCGGCACTGCGGAGAGCGTCTGGCCGGCGATTCAGATTCATCGTGCTCGAGGACCCAATTCGCGCACGGCTCGAGGAGAGTGTTAATGGGCTGAGGGGCCGCGTTGACGTCGTCCAGCAGGCAATCGACCCGAACGAGTGCGGCGGTGAGATGATTGCGGAGGTTCCTGAGCTTCGGACGCCGATCACGTTTGGATTCCTCGGCATGGCGACGCGTGCGAAGGGCTACGATACATTCCTTCGCGTTGCGGATGAGGTCGCGAGCGCGTATCCCGGCGCGGCCGAATTTCATGGAGTGGGGATGTTGCACTACGAATTCAAGGATGCCGATCAATCGGCCTTGAGCGTTCCCATGACGCCGGCTGGACTGAGCCGCGCCGCCTTCGGAGCCGCGATGTCAAAGCTGCACTACGCATGCCTGCCCTATAGTGGCACCTATTACCAGCTCATCGCTAGCGGTGTGCTCGTGGACGCGATTGCCTGGTGCAAACCGATCATTGCGATCGAGCAACCGGTACTGTCGGATTCCTTTGCGCGGTTTGGCGATGTCGGATACCTTTGTCGCGACGAATGCGAGATGCGGTTGATCATTCGAGGCATCGTAGAGCGCCCCGATCCGCGACGGTATGCGGCGCAACTTCGAGCGATGGCGGCATGGCGCGCCACGCGTCTGCCTTCTACATTGGGGCGCAAATATTGCGAGACGGTGCGGCGGGTATTCCCAGAGGTCTTCAGCGCATAGGCGCGCGTCGGTCTCTGGGCGCTACTTCCCGGGAAGCGCATCGACACGCACGAGCGTGTAAGCGCCGAAGTCGCGCTTGAAGTCGAGCGGGCGACCGCCGGAGAGCTGCTCCACGTCGACCGACGAGCGTTGGCCGCCCGCGAGAATGATCCAATTCCGTGGATTCTTCATGGCCGCCGCAAGCGAACGTATGAGGCTCGCGCCATCGCGTGTGAGGTCGAGGCCTTTGAGCTCAGGGCCCGGTGCGCCGAGGTAATATCCCACGACGAATCGCGGAACGGTGTATTCGCTGAAGATGATGCCGTCCCCAGGGCGCGCATTTTTCGCGAGCGTCGCGACAAGCTCATCCGTAGGCGGATTGGGCGTCTGATAGTAATTCTTGAGCCCCCATGCGTTGGCAACTACGAAGCAGGCCGCCAATCCCCCTCGAAGAGCGCGATGCCCGATCGATCCGATGCCTGCTGCGATGATGATCACGTAGGGGATCAGCATCCAATGCATGGTCGCCACCGCGTAGCCGAAGATTGGATGGACGGAATAAAAACCGATGATGCCGATTGCCGTCGGAATCATTGCCGGCACGAGGAGGACGACACCTGCAAATCGGTAGCGGCGCAGCGACGCCAATCCGAGCAGGAAGCCCACTAGATAGAGCGCCCAAGCTCCATTGCGCGCTGACCAGACCGAGGTGACGCTGTAAAGCGAGAGGATCGTGCCCCAGAGTTGCTCGCTATTGATAAAATAGGCGGGGTTGCGGGTTGTCGAATTGGTGACGATGAGGGCCCCGATTTGATGAACGAAGCCGGGTAACCACAGCGCCCAGACCATCAGCATCAAGATCTGGGCGATGACCCAATTGGCGAGCCAAAGTCGCAACGACCTTCCATATGCCGCCAGCCTGATTACTGCGACGATATTGGCGGAGAGGACGAGAAATCCACCGGGATGCTGCGTCAGCATCGCGCCCGCAGCGCCGACGATATAGGCGCACCAGCCGAGATCGGCGTGCGCGCCCGCTAGCGACCTGCGAAATCCGGAGCCGATCCAATTCGTGCGGGTGCGATCGTCCGAGAACACCCTTGCCATTCCCCAAAACGCGATTGCCACGAACATGGTCTGAACGGCATAGGGGCGCGCCTTCTGCGCGAAATCGACCAAATCGGGATTGATCGCAAAGAGTAGGCCGGCGATCACGGCGACGGACCGATTGAACAGCATCGCCGCGGCCCCGTAGACGAGGCCCGTGGCGAGGACATGAGCAAGCGCCGATGCCGCGCGCAGCATTGCTGGACCGCTTCCTAGCGGGAGCACCAGACTGAGGATCACATAGTAGAGCGGCGGGTGCGGATCCGTCGAAATGTTATAGATCGCGGCCGCGGGACCATCGCGTGCCACGAAAAAGCTGAAGGCCTCGTCGTTCCAGATGGCCTTATCGCCGAGGTGAAAGCTCGAGGCCGCAAGGGCGAGCGCCATAAGCGCTATGAGCCGGCCGTAATTTGCAGCAGCTAGAGCCATTCTTCAGACGGAGGCCTGTCCGGCCTTGGCCAAGGCGCGGGCGAGTGTAAGGCGGCGCGCGATCGCATGTCCGTATCCGATCATCGGCAGCTCGATCACGCGGTACGCGACATAGGAGGCAAGAAAAATTGCGGGAACCGTGACGCCCCATAGGAGCGCGAATGCGAGTATGGCGCGATAGCCGGTCGAGTCGAGCATGAGCACGTGCGAGAGCCGGCTCGTCAGCACCGATATCACGACGTAGTGCAGGAGGTAGGCGCTGAAGCTGACCTTCCCCATCCACTGCACCGGCCTATTGACGAAGAGCCCTCGCTCCGCGGAAGACAGCGAGAAGATGAACCCCGCGAAGACGACCGACGCCAGGATGAAAACCGGCACGAATGGGGGGGCGAGTGTAAGCCAATGCGGGAGATGAAGGTGGGCCAGCCCGATCACCATCGCCACGGCGATTGAAGCATAGAGCGTGCTGTTGCGCGCAATCCGCCTTCGCGCTTTTGCGAATTCCGGCCGAGCCATCAGCACGATTAAGAAGTAGACGACGCTGCCGAATGCAAAGACGGGGAACTGATTTGGAAACCAGAAGTAGATGAAATTGTCCACCGCGCTGTCGCTGTAATGGCCCGCGAGCGTCGCCGACGTGACGGAGTTCAGAATGGTTCCCGCGCAAAGCGTCGCTACAAGGAACAGCAGCGCGCGACGGAGCGAGGTAACGGTGATCGCGATGATCGGGAAGAGGAAATAGAAGGTGAATTCGACGCCTATACTCCATCCTCCGGGTACGACGAGCCATCTCGACGCCTCCGTCGGCATCAACAGGGGATGCCAGGTGTTGACGAAGGTCAGGGTTGCGAGGAGTTGCAGCGCGTCGAACCCCCCGGGAGGTGGAGAGACGAAATAGTAGAACGCCGCAGCGAGGTAATAGGCGGGGGCAATCCTGAAAAATCGCCGTACGAAGAATGCGCGGGCGTCCGCCGCACCGAACCGCCGAACCTCGTTGTTCCAAGACATCAGAAGCGTGACGCAGCTCGCCAGGAAGAAGAGTTGCACCCCGTGCCATCCGAAGACGGTGATCCGGTGGACGGGGTACGGCAGCTCGGGGACGGAGTAGGTAAGGTGGCACGTGATGACGAGGAGAATCGCGTAACCGCGGATGCAGTCGATGTAGTCGTACCGTCGCGCGCCGCCGTCGACGGGGAGGTTATCTCGGCGATGGCTCGGGCTTTCCATCGGCTCATCTCACGAGGACTGAAAGTCGGACCGGTGATTGGATCGTAGCGCTCTTTGGTTTGGACGGCCACTATCATGGGACTTTTCGCGCGACCTGGGCCTCACGGTCACAGCCCCAATCGTCGGGACTGAAGGGAGGCAAATTTTCGCTTCGGGTCGACCGCGGCGCGGATCGCAAGAAAGCGATCGAGGCCGGGATAGCCGCGTCTCAGCATCGCCGCGCTCATCCGCGCGTCCTTCGCGAGATAAATGCGGCCGCCGTGGTCGGATACGATGGCATCGAGCTCCTGCGCGAGGCGCAGGCTCGGTGCGTCGGCACGAAAATCGAGCGCTAGGGTATATCCCGCCATCGGGAAGGATAGGGGCCCCTCCTGCGGCCCGAACCGTTTCAGAACACTCAGGAACGAGCTGCCGCCGCCGTCGCGAATCTTGCGTAGCAGGAGCGCGATTCCCAATGGGCTGGCCTCTATCGGCAAGACGCATTGATATTCGATGAAGCCGGTCGAGCCGTAAATTCGGTTCCACTCCCGGAGGACGTCGAGCGGGTAGAAGAAGGGATCGAATTCCACGATATCGGTGCCCTCGCGGGCCCGCCGATAGTAAATCGCATTGAAGGCGCGCACGTTCCAGCGATTCAGCACCATGGCCGGGAAGTCGACGGGAATGCGCCAAGTCGATCGCGATCGAAGCTCGAGAGAGGCTTCGCGGCCAGCGGCTTGCACGTCCTCGCGACGGGCATGCTCACCGCGATAGAGCACCGAGCGGCCGAGTTCGCGCTCCCGCGCGAGGCAATCGATCCAGGCGACCGAGTACGTCCAGCCCTCGGAGTCGGCGAATTGCTCCATCGCCTCCTCGAGATTGCGCGCCCGGAGCGTCTCGCGCCGTATCAGGCTCGTCTCGATGGGAACGAGCGAGAACGTCGCCTCGAGAATGACGCCGGTGAGCCCCATGCCGCCGCAAGTCGCCGCGAAGAGCTCGGAATTCTCCTGCCGCGAGCATTGCACGAGCGTGCCGTCCGCTTGCACGAGCTTGATGCTCTCTACGTACCGGCCGAAGGAGCCGGCGCAATGATGATTCTTGCCGTGGATGTCGGCTGCAATCATGCCGCCGACGGTCACGAATTTCGTCCCCGGCGCGACCGGTGGATGCCATCCCAGCGGGACGAAGCGCTCGATGATCTCGGAGAGCATCAGTCCAGCCTCGCAGGTGAGTCGCCCCGTCTTCTGATCGAAGCTCAGGACCTCGCGGTATCCGCGCATCAGCAGAGTACCCTTGGGATTGAGCGCGGCATCGCCATAGGCGCGGCCATTGCCATGGGCGATGAGGCTGTCATTGGCGACGATCGCGGACGCAAGATCGTCACGTCCGCACGGCTCGACCGTACGGCAATCGAGCCGCGGAAATCGGCCCCAACCCGAGAGCATCATGCCGAAGCTCCGAACACAAAGCGTCGATCGAGGCGGTATTTCATGACGTAGCCAATGACTAGGCCGATCGTGGCGCCGACGAAGCGCAGGCGGCCGTCGGGCGTCAGCGCGTCGAAGAAGAGCTCAAATCCCCAGAAGATCGCCGTCGTGATGACGCCCATAAGTGTATAAAGGGAGAATTTTCGCACATGAGTCGCGATGCCGCTGCTGCGGTCATTGAAGATCCAGCGCTTGTCGAGGAGATACTTGGTAACGAGGCCGGCGCCGGTACCCGCGGCCATGGCAAGCATGAGGGACCACGGCCCGGAATAGATCCGAAGCCCGATCCACTGACAGGCAAGGTTGGCGCCCCCGGCAATCACCGCGAAAATCGTGTAGCGGAAGGCGATCTCGGCGGCGCGTCGCTTGGACGACCACATCATGAGGAGGGCCCGCGCGTCAGGCCGCACGCTGCTCCGAATCCGGCGGCTCACCTACGCCGCGAAGCACCAGTTTCGTCACCGATCCGGTCGTAAGGAGCAGCAAGATCGGCAGCACTTCGAAGATGACCCTGATCTCGCGCGGCACCCCTCCAATGATATAGAGCGCGAGCCACGGCAGCAGCACGATGCTGGCGCCCTGCAAGGTCGAGTTCTTGCGCGGGAAGTCATAGAAGACGAGGGCGAAGAGCGGCAGGGTCCATAGCACGAAGGCGAGAGTATATTTCTCGGTGAAAAAGCTGATTTGCGGCAGCAGGTAAAGCTCGAGCCCTTGGCCGGGATTGTTCCGGAACAAAAACCGGACTCCACCATAGACAATCACGAAGGAAGCGACCTGCACCGCGCAGTAGGTAACATTTCTGCGGAACGGGAGCCGGCGCAGATTCACCATTGCGAAGGCGAGTATGTAAATGATCGCGGATTCCTTGTTGAGGCACGCGAGCGCCAGGACGACGCAGAACAGCGCATGCCGGCGGTATTCGAGGCAGAGCAGCAATAGCGAAACGAACAGCAGCACGCCGAAATCGTAGATGTGGGAGAGCCGGAGCAGAATGAGCGAATTGACGGTGAGGTAGGAGAGCACGATGCATCCGAGCGCGACGACGGCATTGCCTCCGAACATCCGCATCGCCAAAACCCAGATCACCGCCAGATAGCAGAAGAAATAAAGCGCTGAGGCGGCGGCGAAGGACATCACGGTGCCGCAGGAGACTGGCGGCTCGGCTGTTGCTTTCTGGCAGATGGTGGAAATTTTGCCCTGCACAAATGACGGCATGGATTGGATCAGCGAGTCCATGTGCAATCCGTCCCGTACCACCCGGATGAGCGTCGGCGTTAGCACACGATAGGCAAAGGGCCGCGATACGGTTCCGTCGAGGTAGGACGCGATGCTGACGCGACTTTCGCTCAGCACCGACGTCTCGGTGATCTGATTGTGCACGGCCTTGTAACTGAGGAAGCACGCCAGCAGGAAAGTGAAGACGATCAGACCCCGGCGTCCCCATCGCCATGCGAGCTCCTCGCACCATGCGCACGACGTCATCATGCTTCCCCCGCTGAGAGCGATCGCTCCGGCGATATTGTCCGTCGCGCAACCAGCGGTCCAGTCACCTGCGCGTCCCCGACCGGCCGGCCGTGTCTCTATCGGACCAGCTCATCCTTAATGGAGTGACTTTCTACCCTTTAGTGGGGATTCTTACCGGAAGCCGACCGCCGCGCCCGAGGATTAGTGCGAGACCGCATCGCGCCGGCGGGGTTGCGACATGCCCGTACCAGCGGTGACGAAGACTCGCTGGAGCGCTCGGCCAAGAGGTGACGGAAGGCGCGCGATGCCAATCTTCGTCTTCCGCTTCCAATCGCAGTAGCGTCCACCGATTCCCGATGAGAGCTTGCGCACGAGATCGAGCCGGCCAGCTGCAAAGGCCTGATCGATCGCGAGGCTGCTTCGCCATTCGATCTGGTCCGCGATGACGCCATGGAAGGGAGCGGCGTCGGTGTGCGTGCTGAGCGCGTATTCGAGGATCGCGATCTCGCCGAGGAGCACGCCGAGGAAGTAACTGCTGTTGTTGCCGGGATGGCGCCGGATTCCCACCAGCGGCTCGGCGAGCACTCCGATCGGCGGACGCATCGCGTTCCGCAGCGTGAACTCCAGGTCCTCGGCGAGAGCGCGCGAGAATCTCTCATCGTAACCCCCGAGGCTGTCGTAGCGGCGGCGCGAAATGACGAAGGTGGAGACGAAGATCGGCTGGAAGTCGAGCACGCGGTCCAGGATGGGCTCGTCGTAGACCCACATGCTGTCCTGCGTTCTACGCGCAGGCGCATCCCAGAAGCCCGGAGATGCTTCCGCGAATTTCGAGCCCGGCAGCCAGCGGCCGGAGTCCACGATGGTGAAATCCGTGAAGGAGTATTCCACGTCCGTGAATAGCTCGTGGATACGCATTTGGCGCTCGAGCTTCGTCGGCCGCCAGAGGTCATCGCTGTCGCAGAACGCGATCCAACGCGCGCCCGCCAGCGATGCGCCGACGTTGCGCGCGCGGCTCGGACCGGAATTTTCGATGCGGTGGTAGCGCACCCTCGGGGCGTAGCGCGCGACAGCGGCTTCCGTATCGTCCGTCGAGCCGTCGTCGACGACGATGATCTCTGCGGCCGGAAGCGTCTGTTCGATGATGCTTTCCAGCGTCTCCGCGATTAGCCCCGCCCGATTGAAAGTGGGAATTACGACGGAGACGTCGGCGCTCATGCCGGCTGAGCGATCAGCTGGTCGCAAAGGAGATTGAACTGCTCGCTGCGCCGCGACCAGCTGGCTTGACGGGCCATGGAGAGCGCGCCCCGACGCAGGCGCGAGTAAAGCTCCCGGTCGTCGAAAATTCTGAGCGTAGCCGCCGCGATGGCGCCGGGGTCCCTTCCGTCGACGGCGAGTCCGTTGACGCCGTCCTGAACCGCGTCGAGCACCCCGCCCGCCAGGCCGGAGATGACAGGTTTGCCGCATGCATTGGCCTCGAGATAGACGAGGCCGAATCCCTCGGTGTCGCCGTCGGGCATTTCGCGGTTGGGCAGCGCGAAGATGTCGCAGAGTGCGTAATAGTCTACGAGCTCGTCGTCGGACACCCGGCCCACGAAGGTGACGTTCTCGGATATGCCCTTCTCCCGCGCGATCCGCTCGAGTTCCGCATGGAGCGGGCCCTCGCCGACGATGACATAATGCGCATTCGGATGGCGTTCGAGCACCTGAGGTAACGCCAGCAGCATCTTATCAAAGCCCTTGCGCTCGACGAGGCGGCCGACGCTCAGGATGATTCGTTTGCCCTGTAGTCCGTGGCGCTGAATCAGTGTCGCCGGCCGTGGCTTCTCGTAGAAGCGATCGACATCGACACCGTTCTCGATCAAGGCAATCTTGGCGGGCTCGACTGCCATCTCGCTGAGCAGCGCATCTCGGGTGAATCGGCTGACCGCGATGATCGCGTCCGAGAGGCGAAGATAGATTCGCTTCATCCGCTCGGAACGGCTGGTGCCGTTGACGGTGATCTCTTCTCCGTGGACATACTGGATGACCTTGCAGCCGAGAACATAGCGGCACGCGAAGACGAGCCAGCCCCCGTAGACGAGCTCGCCGATGCAGATTACCCCGATCCCGTGATCGCGCACGATCCGCCGCACCTTGCGCAGAACCCGCAGCATGAGTGGAAGATCGTTGAAGATCACCGAGACGATGTTCGCGGTAAGCCAGGGCGAGTGGGTGACGGGAGGTCTCAAAAGTTCAAGGCGATAGATCGGGAAGGGACTGCTCTGGTCGTGCTGCCGCCAGCCTGCGACCTCCTCGCCGCTCGCGTAGCTGCGCCACGCAGTCAGGACGACGATCGAGCGATCTGCGGATTTACAGAGGTTTTCGTAGACGACTGCCGAGCCCCCTCGCACGGGGGGAAAATTCGTCGCGACAATGAGACACTTCGCCTTTTCGGTCGAATGGCCGATCGTGGCGTCTTTACCAGGAGGTCCCGAGGCCGGCGAGGTGGGTGACGCCGCGGCCCCGGACGCTTGTGCCGCCGCGCCCTCGAGCGTCTTCGCCCACTCGTAGACGCGGTGTGGGGTGGTCGGGATGCCGCCGAGCTCTCCGATGAAAAAGTCCAGGTAGATCTCGAGCCACGACAGGAATCGCTCGAGATCGCCTTGGGAGCGAACGTAGGGTGTGTGGCCGGGGTCGAGCGAGGGGCTGTGATAGTGCAGCGTGAAAACGCGTATTCCATCCTTGACCAGCAGCCGCGTGATCCGCTTGGCCTCCTCGATCGGCATGCCCTCGGGCGTAATGTAGATCCGGTTCAGCATGCCGAGCCGCGCGAGAATTCCCGGTACATGCGCGTGGCGCATCAGTGGAGCATTGAGAGCTGCCGCGACCGATCCGCCGAATATTCGCAAGCTGCCTGCGTAGCCCGCCGTCAGCGGAATCTCCAGCAGCTCCCTCCTAGGGCCAAACCAGTAGGGATTTGCAGTCAGCCGCGAGTAGTCCGGTCCACCCAGCCCCGAATAATCTCGCATCGGGATGACGCTCATATCGATCCTGTAGCCGAGCTCATCGAGAATCTCCGCCGTATGCGGGCCGAGCCCGTAACGGCCGGCGCGGTAGACGGTCGGCCGCTCGCCAACCCGCTCCTCGATCAGGCGGGTGAGGTGCTGGAGCTTGGCTCGCTCGAGATCGGCGGGCAAATTTCCGGGGAACGACGTGAAGGTGGAGAGCTCTTCGTCGTGGGGCGGATTCGTCCAGGGATGTAGGTGAGCGCCGATCCCGCACCGCCCCTGTGAGCGTAGCTCCGCAATCCGGCTCGAGATCGCATCATCCGCTGCAACGGGATAGTCCAGCATGTAGGTCGGGCAGGCGCCGTAGCGCTCGAATATCGTCTGCGCGCGCCACATTAAATCCATAGACTGAACGGCATGCGGCCCGCGCGTCGCAAGCTTGCTCCAGTCGAACTCCTCCTCAGCGTCGATCGAGACGACGAGTTGCGGCGGCGACTCACTCGGGAATGGCACCAGCTGATCCAGGGTGGGACAAAGCGTGCTCATTTAAAGTCTTTCGCGACAGGCATCGCTCTAATTCCCACGAGCGACACCGCGTCCCAGCAGTTGCTTGTCATAAAATTCGGCAGAGCTCACCCGAGACACGCAATGAGTTCGATGCGCCATGCGCCAGCACGATATATCCGAGCATCTTGAAATACAAGGACACCGGGGACTTGGCGTCACGAGGGTTAATGTCATCCACCTTTGGGATAGCGATCCAATGGCACTTGTCTTTGGCGGAGAGTTCTCCAATCTAATGCCTGGTCGCTTCTCAAGAGAGTGTCCCTTACGACTGCTCCATCAAGTCTCGGCTTGCGAGCGAGGAAATGCTGACCGTCCTGATGGCGACGCATAACGGCGCCGAAACGATTGGGCGGACCTTTGACGCGCTCGAGTCGCTGATCGAGCCGCGCGGCGGTTGGAAATTGGTCGTGGTGAATAACGCGAGCAGCGACGCCACCGACGAGATCGTCCGCTCGAGGAGGGAGCGCCTACCGCTGGAGTATCTGGCGGAGCCGAGGCTCGGCAAGCCCGCAGCGCTCAACACCGGCCTCGAGCACATCGCGGGCGACCTAGTGGTTTTCGTCGACGATGATGTGGTCACGAGGCCGGATTGGCTGGTGGAATGGCGCCGTGTCGCGGATGAATATCCCTCGTGCTCGGTCTTCGGCGGCGCGATCGTCCCGGAATTCGAGACGCAGCCGCCGCCTTGGCTCGGCCGCACGAATTGGTCCCTGATGCTCTATAGCGCCACCACGCCGGAGCGCGCGGAAGGCCCGATGTCCGGGGACGCCATGGAGGTGTTCGGGCCCAACATGGCCGTGCGGGTCGAGGTGATCGCCAAAGGCAACCGCTTCGACGAGAAATTCATGGCGGGCTCCTCCGCGCTCCTGGGGGACGAGACGGATTTTCTAGATCGTGCCGTCGAGCAAGGCTTCCGGGTCTGCTTTGCTCCAACGACGAGCGTGCTGCACATCGTCAATTCGCGCCAGGTGACTTGGCGCTGGATGCTGAGACGGTTTTATCGGCACGGTCGTACCATGCGTGTGATCGAGATGCAGAAGCGCCCATCGGGGGCTCCCGAATGGCAGGGGGTCCCGCGGTATCTGATCAAGCGAATCCTATTGCGCCTCGTTTCTCTACCGCTCGTCGCGGCACGTTGCGATCCGCTTCGATTGATGTCGCAACTCAGACTGATTGCATATGATCTCGGAGCGGCGCGGCAGTCGCGTTTGGCGCGTGAAGTTGCGGGCAAGTAAAGAGTCGATTCAGGCTGAGCAACCGGGGCCGGGCTCCGCCTCCCATGAAATCCTCTCGTGGGTGGATCGAGGCCCGCTGAGCGCACTCCGCTTGAACGCGCAGCTTGGCGAAGAGCATACGGTCAAGCAGGGACCTCGCCCAGGGGAATCTACCCCATCCAAGTCGCTCAAGGGGTTCCTATCGAAGGGCCCCGCAAAATAGCAGGCAGCGCTAGCGAGGTCTGGGATGAGACCTGCGGATCAACTGCTCAGGTCCGTCGTCATTTCGGTCAGCCCTGACCGAGCCCGTCGAACCACCCGGTTCGCACATGTGCCAGCAGCACCAACGCGCAGGCGCAGCAGAATACCAACCACGAAACCCAATCCCTCACGGAGTAGACGATCGGGTCGTCGTCCACATAGCCTCGCGCCGCAGAGAGCCAGAGGCGGCATTGCCAGAAGAGGATGAGCGGAACGATGCCCCAGAGCGCCTCCGGCTGCGCATAGATCTGTGCGGCTGTATAGCTCTGGATGTAAAGGGAGAGAATGACCGCCGAGGTGAAGCTCGACGCGCAGCCCATGACCTGCAGCATGATGAGATCTTCGGCGTAATAGCCACGTCGCGCCATCTGAGTACGCTGGGTCGTCGCCAGCTGACGCGCCTCGGATACTCGCTTTATCAACGCCAGGCTCAGGAACAGAAAGCCCGAAAATCCCAGAAGCCACTGCGACACCGGATGAACGCTCGCCTCGCCGCCGGCAAGCAGTCGCACGGTATAGAGTGCGGCCAGCGTGAACACATCGATCAGCGGCATCTCCTTGAGCTTCAGGGTGTAGGCGATCGACAGCGCAAGGTATGTGCCAAGCGCAGGGAGCGCGCCGCTCGCATAGCCGATCGCGAGGCCGCCAAAGATCAGGATTGGAACCGCGAGCAATCCATCTACGATCCGCAATGCCCCGCTGGCAAAGGGGCGCGCGGATTTCCTGGGATGAGCGCGGTCAGCCGCGAGATCGGTCATGTCATTGAGAAGGTAGATTCCGGATGCAACCGCACAGAAGGCGAGGAAGCCCAGCGCGGCGTGGCGCCACACCACGACGTCGCCGATGTCCGCGGAGGCGGCAAGCGGGACGAAGACAAGCAGGTTCTTCACCCATTGATATGGGCGAGCCGTCTTAATGAGCGCCCAGAGCCAGTTCGAGCGCTCGTCGATGATTTCCGTGATGCTGTGATGTCTTCGCGCGGCGCGTTTCACCGCGGACGAGCCATTGACGACGATGCCGTCGGCCGCCACTCGCCAGACCTCGTTGTCCGTTGCGTCGTTGCCGGCATAGACGAATCCGTCTGCGCCAAATCGCTCCTGCAGAGCCGCGGCTTTGATCGCACCGCGGAGGTTGTGGACCCCGTCCGATGCGATGACTTCGTCGAACAGCCCGAGGTGATCCGAAATTCGGCGCGCGATTGCCTCGTCTGCGGCCGTGACGAGCACGAGCTTTCGACCCCTGTCGTGTTCCGACCTCAAGTGATTGAGGAGCGTCTCGTTGTAGGGCAAGTGAGCGGGGTCAAAATCCCATCGGTCCGCAAGCTTCCGCTTGAGGAAAGCACGACCGCGAATAAGCCACAGCGGAAGATGAACAATGGCGCGCCAATCCGCCAAGCCCGCCGCGAATGCGGCCTCCTGGAGCGTGTCGACCTTGACCAGCGTTCCATCGAGGTCGACGCAAAGTGGCGGTTCTTTGATCACCCGGCCTAGATCGGCTTCGGCCGCAACGTTAACCATGTCCGGCTCGGTTGGACCAATTTATTTCCGCGAGTACTTTATCACACATAGCCACGGACAAGGCGATAGCTCAGTGAAACGAAGCGGGGACCCCACAAATTCGCTGGGACGACGTAACGCTAGCGCGGCCGCTGGTCGGCGGATTCCGCGAAGCGGCGCAATACCTCGGCAAAGCGCCGAGCGAAGACGGCCTCGGAAGACCCGGCCTCAACAAAAAGCCGCGCATTGGCGCCGAGCCGCTCGCAAGTCCGCGGCTCCGCCAGCAGTTTTTCGATCGCGTTGCGGAGCGCCACCGGGTCGCCCGGCGGCACCGTCAAACAGGTTTCACCGGGCACGATGAAATCCCGGATCGCCGCGGTGCTCGTGACGACGGTGGCCTTTCCCATCGCCCCCGCCTCCAGGACCGACGTCACGCCATTAGCGTTCGGCGTCTCCACGAGCGGCACCACGACGAAGCGGCACGTCGCGTAGAGCTGGCGGAGATCGGCATACGATAACCAGTCCGAGATCAGCGTCGCGTGCGGGACGCGGGAAGCATCCACGCGCCCGCGTTGCCGCCGCGTCTTCACGATGATGTCGGCGTCCAATCCCTCGATGGCCGCAAGCAGGGTCTCGAAGTCGCGGCCGGTGTCCTCGCCGAGGGACAATATCGGGCCCTCCGCCGCGGTTGCTTGCGGGGAGAAGAAGGTCGTGTCGATCCGATGCCCGACCACTTCGATCGGCGTTTCCGCATGCCAGCGCTGTTCGATGTAGGGCTTCTGGTTCGACCCCAGGACCATGATGCCGTCGACGCGGGGCACCACGAAGTTCAACGCGCGCTCCCGCAGCTTCCAGTGTTCGGTGAGGCCGATGTCCCAGAGGACGATCTTCGCGCGAAATCCCGCAAGGCGCCGCAGCGCCACCAGCGGCAGGGCCGCCCCCTCAAACACTGAGACCACGAGATCGAAATGGCGCTCCCGGGTAAGGACGCGGAGCGCCCTAAGGGGGTCGAAGGACTGGAGAAGCGTGTTGTGTCCCGCGAACGGATTCCAGGGTCGGCCATGAGGATCGAGGATGGTCGTTTTAATCCCCAGTGCTTCAAGCTGGCGGTCGAGCTCAAACGGATCGGGGCCATCGCCGGGTCGGTATGCGTGGCGGATCGCATTCCACGGAATCGGTGGGAGAAAAAGGGCGTGCAATTCAATCCCCCGAGAGGCACTCATTGGGCGCGAGGGGCAGGCTCGGCGAGTCCTCGCGGAGTGAGAATTCTTGGGCTCAAGCGCGAAATCGACGTCCGGGGTTAGGGTTAACGCGAAAAGACGCCGCGCTGCGACGTGTCATCAGCGCATGGTTGTTGCTCGGTGAACGCCCTGCTAGCCTAGCACGTCTGTTGCGGTCGTTTCTAAGCCTCCAATTACGATGGCAGGAGAGAGGCGTCCTTGAGCCAGCTGAACGTATTTGCACAGAGCTCCGGTGCGCGTCATGAGGCGGACTCGTGCGAGCTGACGATACTCATGCCGTGCCTGAACGAAGCCGAAACGCTGGCTCGATGCATCGGCAAGGCGCGCGCGTTCCTGGATCGCACCAAGGTAAAGGGCGAAATCGTCGTCGCCGATAACGGCAGTACCGACGGTTCGCAGGCGATTGCCGTGGCCGGCGGCGCTCGCGTGATCGATGTTAAGGTTCGCGGGTACGGCAGCGCGCTACTTGCGGGCATCCGCTCGGCGCGTGGGCGTTATGTCGTCATGGGCGACAGCGACGACAGCTACGACTTCAACGCACTTGAGCCCTTCCTCGAGAGGTTACGCGAGGGCTATGAGCTCGTAATGGGAAACCGGTTCCGCGGCGGAATCAAGCCCGGCGCGATGCCGCCGTTGCATCGATACCTCGGTAACCCGGTATTGACCGCGGTGGGTCGAATATTCTTTCGCAGCGCGTGCGGCGACTTCCATTGCGGGCTTCGCGGTTTCGATCGCAACGCCATTCTCGACCTCGACCTTCAAGCGCCGGGAATGGAGTTCGCGAGCGAAATGGTGGTCAAAGCGACCGTTCGCAAGCTCCGCATTGCAGAGGTCCCGACGTCGCTCTCGCCCGACGGCCGAAGCCGACCCCCGCATCTGCGCAGCTGGCGAGATGGTTGGCGTCATCTGCGATTTCTTCTGCTGTTCAGCCCGCGGTGGCTGTTCCTCTATCCCGGTGCCTTCCTCTTCAGTGTGGGCCTGGCGGCTATGATCTGGCTGCTGCCGGGGCCGCGGATGGTCGGCTCTGTCGTGCTGGATGTGCACACTCTTCTCTATGCCTCGTTGGCGGTGGTGGTCGGCCTGCAGTCTGCACTCTTCTGGGTGTTTACCAAGATCTATGGGATGCGCGAGGGGATCGTTCCTTTGGATCCCTGGTTCGGATCGCTCCTGAATATCGCCACCCTTGAGAAGGGCCTAATCCTCGGCGGCACGTTGCTCGTCGCCGGAATTGCGCTGGCCGTCGTCGCCCTGGGTGCTTGGAACTTGCGAGGTTTCGGCCCGCTGGCGCCCGAAGACACCATGCGCCTGGTGATTCCTTCTGCTACGGCGATCCTCCTGGCTTTTCAGATTGCTTACGGTGCGTTCTTCATAAGCGTGCTCGAAATTCGAGCGACGAGATCGCTGTCGGATGGCCTGCGAGGCACGGCACGTTCGAGTGCGGAGATTGCAAATGAATTCGACGACGATCAACCTCATTAGCCTCTCCGCCGTGTCGGGAGCGCTGGCTGCGGGCCAAATTCTCTTCAAGCGGCTGGGGTTGTCCTTACAGGGGCAAGAACTCGCTTCCGGACTGCTGTCCCTCGCCAGGAACCCGAAACTCTATCTTGCATTGGCGATCTATGGCTTCGCGACGGTCCTGTGGATATGGATATTGTCTCGCATTCCCTTGACGCGAGCCTACCCTTGGATCGCAGCCACAACGGCGATCATCCCCCTCTTGGGGTGGTTGATATTCGAGGAGCGGGTCGCGGGATCCTATTGGATCGGCCTCTTCCTGATCGTCATAGGCCTGATGCTGACGCAGTATGGGGGAAGGCTGTCTTGAAACGAGGCTCTGCCCTCGGCTCGTCTCGGCAGGAATGTGGAACGCTTTGCGGCGAGCGCCGCCTCGAGGTTCGTGCTTGGCGGAGCGCACGGAGGGCTTGAGCAAGAGATGAAGGTAAACGCCCAGTACAACGTGGCGAGGCCCGGCTCGCTTGCTGCGGAGATCGCGGCACATCAGCGGCGAAAGATGTACGCGGAGTTTTGCGAGGCGATCGGTATCCGCGGGCATGACACAATCCTGGACGTCGGTGCTACCAGCGATCAAAGCTACGACCATTCGAACTACTTGGAAGCTTGGTATCCAAGCAAATCGTGTCTCACCGCTGTCGGGATAGACGACGCCGGCTTCCTGCAATTGAAGTATCCCGGGATCCGGTTCGTGCGGAGCGACGGGTGCAACCTTCCTTTTTCAGACGGCGCTTTTGACAACGTGCATTCGAGCGCGGTGCTGGAACACGTTGGCAGCAGGGTAAGGCAGGCGCGATTCCTTCGTGAATTGTGGCGTGTCGCGCGCAAGAGCATCTTTGTGACGACGCCGAACCGATGGTTCCCCGTCGAGTTTCACACGGTCCTCCCACTCGTTCACTGGCTGCCGCCCAAACTTCACAGGAGGATCTTCGCCCTCCTAGGCAAGGGTTTCTTTGCGGATGAGCGGAATTTGAATTTGTTATCGAGGCGCACCCTCGCCCGAACAGCCGTTGCGGCTGGCATCGAGCGGTTCGAGGTTCGCACGGTCTCCCTGCTGGGATTGTCGACAAATCTAGTACTGGTGGGCCGGAAGCGCGATATCCTGTGAAAACCCCTATCGCCATGGGAGCATGAAAAGCCGCGTGGCACGTCACCAAGATTCTGCGTGCCGCAAGCGGCACACCCAAGATGGTTCGGCGGGCATTAGCGCTCGGCTGCCGGAGATGGCGGCAGTCGGTGCGCTTCTGACTGCGGCGGTCGTCGCATTCCAGCTCCACTCAGGTGCCTATGTGGCCGAATTCGGTGACGACGAGGCCTCGCACTACATATCCGGCCTTCTCATTCATGATTACCTCGCGGGCGGGTGGCGCCAGTCCCCGATCGCTTTCCTGAAGCTGTTCCATAGCCATTACCCTTTGGTCGGCATCGGTCATTGGCCGCCGCTCTACTACGCGGTCGAAGCCCTTTGGATGCTCGCGTTCTCGCCCGCGCGGGCGTCAATGCTCGCGCTCTCGGCGGCCGTGAGCGTGGGCACTGCGCTCATTTGCTATCTCTTCGTCGCGCGTCGATGCGGACGCGCTCTTGCGTTCTTTAGCGCATTCGCATTCGTCGCATCACCGCTCGTGCAGGGAAGCAGCGCGGAGCTCATGCTGGATGTTCCCGTCGCTTTTCTCTGTCTTCTCGCGGCGGTGTCCTATGCGAAGTATCTCGAAACCTACCGCGCACGCTACTCGGCACTCTTCGGTGCGCTCGCGACAGCGGCGCTTCTGGTGAAGGGCAACGGCGGCTGCCTGGCGCTGCTGCCTCCCTTTGCCCTGCTGATCGGACGGCGCTACGATCTGCTGTGGCGGCCATCGTTCTGGCTCCCGTTGCCGATCGTCGCGGTGCTTGCCGGGCCGTGGTACGCCTTGACCTACGGGCTCGCCGAGCAGGGATTTCGCTTCGGATGGGGCATCGGCTTCGTGCGCATGGCGAGCGTCGCCAACGCAGAGATCATCTACGATGCGGTGGGGCCGATCGTGCTCGCGGTGGCGGTCATCGGCTTGATCGCGGTGCTGGTCGCGCCGCGCGCATCGCCCGGCCCTGAAGGATTTGTCGCCGCGGCCGCCCTTTTTGTATCGGTCTATGTCTTCCACTCTGTCGTGCCCGTCGCAATACAAGACCGTTATCTCGCTCCGGCGGTACCGGCGCTCGTGGTTCTGGCCGCGCGCGGTGCCGCGCTAATATCGGAGCGCCTCGCAGTCTGGCTGGCGCGCGCGGGGAGTTTGATGGCGGCGGTCGCGGGACTGATGGCCCTCTCTCTGGTGCCCTTCGCATTGGGTGCCGCTAAGAAGGCCCAGCTCGGACTCATCGCGGCTTCGGCGCAGATTTGGATGCAGCGCAGCGACCGCAATCCCTCGGTTCTCATCGTGAGCGACGGTCGGGGCGAGGCCGCCGCAATCGCGGAGCTCGCCATGCTCGATCCCGGTCGACCGAGCCTCTTCGCGATCCGTGGCTCGCGGCTGCTCGGCGCGGGTGGATACAACAATCGGGACTATGTGCCGCGATTCGCATCGGCCGCGGGGGTGATGGCAGCGATCGACGAATACGCGATCCCCTTCGTTCTCTATCGGGCCGGGGGCAGCGTGGGGGAGTGGGCGCACCTGCGGCAGATCGCCGAAGCGCGCACGCGCTTTCCCGATCGCTGGGAACTCATCTATCAAGATTCCCGAGCGTCGCCGGAAATTGTGGTGTTTCGAGTGCGCGGGAACGAGACCAAGGCGATCGACGCCGCCAAGGTAATGGCCTTGAGTGCGCCACGGGGGCTTTCGCAATAGGCAAGCCAAGTCGCATAAAGAAGCAATCACTATCTATTCGACTGCTCGTAGATTCTCCAGACTTTCAATAATTTGATTCCCGCGATCGATCATTGGTTTTTCGATCGCCGAATAGGTAACCGACGAAATCGCAGCCGTGATCAATGTGACCGACAGAAAAAGCAAAATGTAGGCGGCAATCGCGGATATTCCGGAGAGAACGGAGGGACCAAAAACGCGCAGGCATACAAAAATAACGAGGAAGTGCACCAGATATGCACTAAAGCTTACCTTGCCGAGATACCGAATCGGTCGATTGATGAATACGCTCGTGGGCCAGTTCGCGAGCGAATAAGCAATCGCAACGAAGCCGGCGCCGGCCAACAGATCCTTCCAAATCATAGGGTGCGGAAACGTTGAAAAAAATGGAATTCGCCAACTGGCGGCCGTCAGCGCAAGAAGCAGACCGATCCCGGCACTGAAGATTACGATCGCGGCGGTGCGCGGCGCACGGTACTGCGTATCGGCGATAAGATAAAACAGCAAAAAGCCCAAGGCGAAAATTGGTAGTTGGTTTGGCAGCCACTCGTAAATGAATGGGAACAGCAGGGCTGGATCAGCCTCGTACCAGGCGCTTGCAACCGTGTTCATGGCTAAGGCCATAACACACGAGCCGACAAAGAAGAATATAGCCCCTCGAAGTGTCATCACGGTCGTGACGAGCAGCGGAAATAGAAGATAGAACATCATTTCTACGGCAATGGTCCATCCTCCTGGCACGACGAGATTGATGGTCTCAGGCGACCAACCATGCACGAAAAACAGGGTCGCGAGCACGTCGCTGATTTCGATGCTACGGAGTTGCCAAAACGGCGACTCGAACTGCGCCAGCGAGTAGTAGAAGAGAATGCCGATCCAAAACATCGGCGCAATCCGAAAGAAACGACGGATGAAGAAGTATCGCGCGGGATGAGTTTCGTTTATGGCTCTCTTGCGCCATGACATCGTAAGCGTCAGCGCGCTAACGATGAAGAAGAGCTGAACGCCTTGACCTGCAGTGGTGGCGACCCATACAATTGGCAGCGGCACGTGCGGCACAAGATTTGGCGTGTGTATCGCTATCACGCCAGCGACAGCGTAGCCCCGCAGCGCGTCGATATAGTCATACCGCTTCGGATTGAACTCAGTCATCGGGTCTCGTGTCGCGGATTTTGCACTCGGTGTCTACGTTCGCAGCAGCAGACAATATCTCGATGCCTGTCGGCGCCGCTGCGGTCAACTCGGGGGCAGCAACTGCCCAAGGGTGTCAATTGACTTGGTCTCCCAGTTGGTCTCCCCATCGCGAGCCGGCGTTCCGTTTCGGTTGTGCTCTCAGCCCAACGGCATTCTTTAAATGCTGTCTCTAGTGCGGGGATCAATTCCTACGTGGCGAAAGCACATTCTTACTTTCTACTTGACGCGAGTAGTGAGAGATACGTCGCCGTCTCTCGGCACGATAGCATTCGCCGCTCCCGCAAAGAGGCTCATGCCGGCGAGGCTTCGGTTCGTCCGCTCGCCTAAAAGGTCGACGATGGTGGGAACGACATCGAATGCGCTGCGCATGCCCTGATCGCCGACTAGGCCGTTTCCCGCCCGGAGATAGGCGACCCCGCATTCGCCAGTGTGGCCGCCGGTGCGCCGATATGGCACGGGGCCGATACGTCCGAAAGTCGGATGCTCGAGGCAGAGCGGAGCCCCTTTCCAAATGACATTGAGATCGGACCCGGAAGGTCCGAGATCCCGCCGATTGGTTGGAGCCGGGTACTCCACGATATCCACCGCGGTTTCGCCCGTGGCGGGATCCCTACATGCGCGAATGAGGTCTTCCACATCGGCCAGCGTGCGCCGATAGTCTGCAAGCTCTATGCGCCCACGATGCTCTCGTCCGCGGAGATTGAGCCGGATCCGACCGTCGTAGAAGGAAGGCAAGGCGAAGGCTGGCATCGAATGCCAAAACGGCTGGTATGCGGCGGCAGGCATCCACGAGAGCGAAGTTCGGTTTGCGTCCTCCGGTTCCGGACCCGTCGACAAGGCCCGCCGCAGAACGGCCTTGACGGGTCGCGGTAGCACCCGGGACGCGATGCTTCGCAACCAGGGAGTCGGCAGGCTCGGAAATTGGTCTGCAATGCGCCCTTCCCAGCTGTCGTCATCTTCAGCCAGCAGCGGGCACGCGCTCTTCGACCAATCCCAATCAGGCGGTTGCCGGAAGAATGCCGATCCAAAAGCATTCCGGTACATCAACTCCGGCAGGAGCAGCATACTCGCCACGTCGGATCGGTTCGGCCCCATGCCACCTAGCGCGAAGACGACGGGAATCGCGTCCGGAAATGCCGCGATCAATCTGCCGACGAGGCGGTCGACGCTCCTATAGACCGCGCGAACACTGTCGCCTGCCGCGGTGGCGGCAGGTAGACCGTAGAGCGGATGCGCGGGATCGACACCGTGCCATAAGCCTTCGATCACGGAGTGCGGCTCGCTTACGGCGACGAGCGCCAAATCCCAATCGGGGAATCTCTCCCCCAGGAGCCACTGCGCCGCTTCGGCGCGAACGTCAACCGCGCGCGCGAGCCCGGCGCCCATGGCGCGAGATTTCTCCGCCGATGGCCACGCAAGCCCGTAAATCCACTTCGGCGCGGGGTAGTCGCCAAACCGGGCACGGAACTCCTCGACAAACTCCGACGGGCGCGAGCTCCGACGCACGCCGGGATCGTGTGCGCCCCAGCTGACAATGCCGCGCACACCGGGCGCCGCGTCGATGTCGAAGTATGGAGCGTCAAAAACGACGGTGCGGCTGCGAAAATCGGCGGCGAGCGGGCGCAGACTGGTGCCCTCTTGCCAGACTGAATAGGACTTCGGATCGAAGTGCACGGGACTCCAGCGCCGCGCCATTTCCGGCGACAATCCCGTCGCCAAATGCTCACCGGCGAGGCCCGTGCGCTGAGCAGGGCCATATTCCAGAAGATAGCGCGCGCTGGATGTCGCCAACTTCGACATCTCCGGCATCTCGCCTGCGGACATCAGGCGCTGCCCGAGAGAGTGCTCATAACCGTCAAGAAAAATGGCCAATACCCGGCGCATGTCAGTTCCGCGACAGAAGACCCGAATCAGACTAACGCAACCGCCGGGCACCTGTATAGGCGAGCAAGCGGTGCAATTCCTACGGCCGCACGTTCAGGAGGTCGGCCTATTTTTTGCGATCTCCGCTGCTGGCACCGGTCGGGACCTCGGAACGACTGCCCGGAATGGCGACGGTAGGCGAAGAGGCTCCCTGGCCTCACCTCGAACGACCAATTCATGTAGCGCGATCGAGAGGCTGACCAAAAGGAAGATGAGGTCGTAGTACGCCATGCTGAGCGCAGCACCTCCGACCATGTAGCCCACGATAGCGACTTGAATCATCGCCGCGAGGTCGGCGGCCCAGGAGAGCGCGGGATCGGACCGCGCGCGCCGCCGCGCGCGACCTGCATAGAGCCATGCAGTTCCGACGAGGCCGAGGTAGAGGCCGAGGCCAATGAATCCGTGATCGCCCAGGAGCTGGAAGTAGAGGCTATGCGCCGCGAGCCCGAAATGGACCACAGAGCCCGGATTGTAGTATTGGAAGACGAAAGGATCCTCGCTGGCATTGAACCCGCCGCCGGTCAAGGGACGCGCAATGGCAATGTTGATCGCGAACTTCCAGGAGGCGAGGCGACCCTGGAACGACGCATCCTGGTCCGCGCTCTCAATCGTTTGCATGCGCGCCGTCCAGGTCTCGGGCATGAAGCGGATCGCCGGCACCACCATCACCAGGGCAAAGAGCGCGATCATCACCTTTTGTCGCGACTTCCACCAGAGATAGCCGCCGGTTATGAGCAGACCGACGAGACCACCGCGGGAGAAGGTGCCGAGAATCGCAATGGCATTGAGACCCATTGCGCCTGCGGCCCCAAGCCGCACCAGCCGATGAGCCGATTGGAGCCGCAGATAGTTGATCAGCGGCAAGAGCGCACAGAGAGCCAGCGCAAGATTGTTGTTGTCACCGAGACCCGTCGACTCGGGGCCGACGACGCGACCGGCGCCACCGGTTAGAACTGTAAAGGCGCCTCCCTTAACCCCGAAATAACCGAGAGAAAGGACGATTACCCATACAAGCGCGTGGATGCGCAGTTGGTTCGTCATGATGCTCGCGACGAAGATGCCGAGCGCCATGACCTTGAAGGTGCTGTCCCAGCGCTTCCACGCCGGCTCCGGCGATAGCGCGAAGACAGTGGTGATCGTGATGAACACCATGAAACAGATCCACAGGAGCATCGCGACGTTGAGTGGCGGCCGTTTCGGCTCGCGCGAAAAGAGCCAGCTCCCGAACGTGACCAAGGCGAGGATCATATTGAACTGGAACGTCTCGAAGAATCCCCAGACGAGGCGCTGCGGTTGCATCAGCGTGAGCCACGTCCACCCCAAGACGCCGGCCTGGGGTGCGCCGACGGTGCGAATTAGGAGGCTCGCAAAGAGCACGAAGAGAAAGGCGGCGCGCATCCGTGCCTACCGTGCTCCCGGTGATTTCGGTTGCGGCTTATCGGGCTCGGGCGCGCCCGGCGGGCGGCGAATGGAGAAGGGGCCGCGCTCCCGATAGGACGGGAGCCGCTCCGCGTAGACGCTCCAGAAAATCGCGAGCACGACCGCGAGATACGTCAAGCCCAGCAGGATCGAACTCATCGCGGAAGCTCCTTGTCCGAGAGACCTATACGCCTTGTCGGCAAGGTCGGAAACACGAAACGATCGCGCACCATCCATCACCCCGGCGTGGTTAATTTTTTCTAAGCGATCGCACGGTCTTCTCCGCAATACCGGGATCGAGCGCAAGCCGAGCCGCCGGACGCCGGAAGAGCCAAGTCGCCATGCGAGCAGGACTGAGCCGCCGGTCCGGCGCGACGATCGCCGAGGCCGGAATATCGATGCGTCCCAGCAATCGGCTGGTCAATCGGCGGCCCGCCGACAGGGGCGTCCCTACGGGGTCGCTCGTGAACATCAGGGAGAAGCCGCAGGCGAGGGCGACCGCTACGGTCGTTGCATCATAGCGCCCGTGCGGGAAGGACAGGGTACCGAGGGCCCTATGATCGGATTCGGGGAGGTGGCGCTGCAGCGCCGCACGTGCGCGCGCCAGTTCCAGGGCGGGGTCCGCTTCCGTCAGGGGGACATGCGAATAGCCGTGAACTCCCACGGCAATTCCGCTCCGCGCAAGCAGCCGAAGCTGATCGGGGCTCAGCATGTGCGCTGGCTCGCCTTTGGGCTCGCTGAGCGACGCCAGCGCGGCGTCGCGCGCCTCTTCCGGGGCTCGACCGAGCGCCATCACCAGCGCGCGTAACGAAGGCTCGGAGTTGTCGAGAAGCGCAGAAGGGGCGCCCGCCGCGCCGCCCCCTTGCCACCCTCCCTGCAGCGTCGGTATCGCCGCGTCCCCGCGTCGCCAAGCCGCATAGAGGCGCTCCTCCCAGAAGGCCTCGCGCCGACCGATGGCACCCGCAGCGACGAATACCGCTGCCGGCAGGCCGAGGTGGCGGAGGGCGGGCAGCGCATATTCCGCCGTATCCGCCCAGCCGTCGTCGATCGTCACGAGAAGCGGCCGTCGCGGCAGGCCTGCTCCCTCGAGCGCGTCCAAGACCTGATAGAGCGAGACAACCGAATAGTGTCTCCGCAGGAAGTCCAGCGCTTCGGCAAAGAGCGTGTCGGAAATCGTATATTCGGGATCGGCTCCCGCCCAGCGCGGATCGCGGGGCGACAGCACCCGGTGAAACATCACGACGGTCAAGCAATTCCGATGGGCGAGGCGGTGCAAAGCGCCGAGAGCGCCGGTGTCGTAAGCCAGCTTCCGTAAGGCCTCTTTGAGCACCGGGACCATGCGCGCATTGTGCCGCAGCCGCTAGGATGAAACCAATGGCTTCCTTTCCCTTGTGAAACCGCCGGTTCCGCTTTAGAAGCGTGAACGATCATCGCATTGAGCGCAGGCTCCGATTCGCGGATCCATGGATTCTTCGCAACCGCTCGTGAGCGTTATCCTTCCGTGCTTCAACGCGGAAGCGACGCTGGAGCGGGCGCTGGCGTCGGTCGCGCAACAGGATTATTCGCCCCTCGAGGTGATCGCCGTCGATGATGGGAGCGCCGACCGCACGCGGGACATATTGGCCTCCCGCAAGAACATCGTGCAGCAGGTGATCCGCCTGCCGCAAAATCGAGGTGCCGCCGCGGCGCGCAACGCTGGGCTCGCGGTTGCCAAGGGCGAATTCGTGGCGTTTCTCGATGCGGACGACGAATGGCTGCCTGGCAAACTCTCACGGCAGGCGGCGGTCATCGCCGCGCATCCTCGCATGACCTTCGTCTCCTGCAATGCGCGCGTGGTAGATGCCGCGGGCCGCGTCGTCACCCCGGCATTGGCGGATCTCTTGCCGGAGAGTCCGGCCGATGCCTGGAAAGTGCTGTTGGCGGATACTTTCGTCTGGACGCCGGCAGTGCTCGCGCGACGCACGAGCCTCTCGGAGGCGAAGGGCTTCGATGAAACCCTGGTGATCGCCGAGGATCAGGACCTCTGGATTCGTCTGGCGCTGCTTGGCGAGGTCGGCTTCATCGACGAAGTCCTTGCGGTTATTCACGAACGCCCCGGCAGCCTCTCTAGCCTCGGCGCCCGGTTGCTCATCGACAATACGCTTGCGATGGCGCTCCGCCATATCCAGGCGCAACGGCATCGGTTGGCGCCGGGTGAGGTCCGTCGGATTCTGGGGCGCCGCTACACGCGGATCGGCCGGAACGTCTATTCGCAACTTCCGTTCCGCGGCGGTGTGCTCCTCATCCGAGCCATCCTCTGCGGTTACCAGCCGCTGGAGAACCTGCTGTACCTGTTGCGCGCATCGCCCGTGGCACGGAGACTCAGGGACCGGGCATGCCGGATTGGGCGCGGCAGCGAAGGCGGGTCGCTTGGCTAGCATGCGCGGCGGCCTTGTCTCGCGCGTCGTTACACCAGGGCGCCTGACCGAGACCGAACGTTCGGCATGGAGCCGGACACAGCGCGCGCATCCGGCGCTCGGGTCGGCATTTTATTCCTCGACTTTCACGCGCGCCGTCGCGGCAGCAGGTGCCGATGTATGGGTTTGCGTGATCGAAAAGGAGGGCGAGCCCCTCGCGTTTTTTCCATTCCAGTTCGGGAGCCGCGCGCGGCGACTCCTCAGGGCGGCCGAGCCCGTCGGTGGGGCGATGTCCGATTATTTCGGCCTCGTGGCGCCCCAGGGGTTCGCGATCGATGTGCCGGCATTGCTCTCGCTGGCGCAACTCTCGGCGATCAACTTTCGCAATCTCCCGGAGGAGGAACTGTCTTTTGGGCTTAGCGGCGAGCAGCCGGAGCGCGGCCACCGCATCGAAATCGGACCGGACGCACGCGACTATTGGGCAAGACTGCGGCAACAGAACGAGAGCCTCTCGCGCGAGCTCGAGCGTCGCGAGCGACGAATCTTGGAGGCGCTGGGGCCGTTCGACTTCAAGCTCGATGTCGCCGATCGGGAGCGTGAGTTGGAGCAACTCATCGCCATGAAGCGCTCCCAATATAGCGAAACCGGTGTACCGGACGCGCTCGCTGAGCCCTGGCACCGCCAATTGCTGCGGGCGCTTTCGGCCTCCGCCGATCCCGATTGCGCGGGCCTGCTATCGACCCTCTACGCCGGCGAGCACTGGGTCGCCTCGCATTTCGGCCTGCGTTGCGGGACGACACTGCATTACTGGTTCCCGGTCTACAATCCAAAGCTAGCAAAATTCGGGCCCGGCCACCTGCTTCTCAAGCACGTCATCGACGGCGCCGCCGCTGTGGGGATTCGCGCCATCGATCGCGGGGCGGGGCAGCAGGCTCACAAATCCGCGTACGTGACGGTGCCGCGCCTCTATTATAGGGGCTGCTGGCACGACGGGAGCATGCGCGCGGTCATGTATCGAGGAATGCAGTCGCTGGCCTGGCGCTGGGAATTACGGCGAGACCGGAGGCGCGGTGCCGCGGTCGACGATGATGCCTAGGGTCCCATTTGGCGGGAGCGGCCGCGATGTCGCATTGCCGCTGCCTTCCATCGGGACGCGCCGGCCGTGACCGAGCCCGCACCCAACCTGCGCCACCGCATGGCGCGGGGTGCGCTCTGGATGATGCTGCAGCGCGTCGCCGTTCGCGCGATTGGTCTCGTCAGCACAGTCATTCTTGCGCGCCTCCTTATGCCCGGTGATTTCGGAATCGTGGCGCTCGCCTCCGGCTTTCAGGCCGTCATCGAGTCCCTCGCGGAGCTCGGCTTCGACCTCGCGTTGGTGCAGCGGCAGACGAGTGCGCGCGCGGACTACGACACGACGTGGACTCTCAATGTCATCCGCGGCATTGTCGTCGCCGCGGTCCTCCTCGCGCTTGCCGATCCCTCCGCCGAGTTTTACGGCGATGCTCGCCTCGCTCCGCTCATGCGCTGGCTCGCGCTCGGGCCTTTCATGGCGGGACTGCAGAACGTGGGGACGGTCGAATTCCACCGCGACCTGCGGTTCGATATCGAGTTCCGACTGGCCGTTTGGAGCAAAATCAGCGCCTTTTGCGTCACGGTTTTTTTGGCGGCGTGGCGTCATGACTATTGGGCGCTGGTCGCGGGCATCCTCGCAGGCAAGGCAGTCGCGACAGCGTTGAGCTACCTCATCCATTCCTATCGCCCGCGACCCTCGCTGCGCGGCGCCCGGCAATTCCTGCACTTCTCCCTTTGGCTCTCGATCAACAACATCGTAACGGGAATCAAGAGCCGGCTCGACACTTTCATCGTCGGCAAATTCGTGGGGGCTTCGTTGCTCGGGGTCTACAGCGTCGGCTACGAGATCTCCAACCTCATCGCCAGCGAGGTCATGTGGCCGATAGCGCGGGTCATCTTCTCCGGCTTCGCGAAGATGTCGGGGAAGCCCGAGGAGCTTGCGCGCACGCTGCTGGATGTGCTCGGCCTATTGTTCCTGGTGGCGACGCCGATGGCCGTCGGCATCGGCCTAACCGCGGAGTGGATCGTGCGGATCTTTCTCGGCAACCAGTGGCTGGCGGCGATCCCACTGGTACGCGTGCTCGTGATCTACGGCGTGCTGAACTTTGCAACGGCCAACAGCCAGGCGATTTTCCTCGCGCTCGGTCGACCCGATCGCAGTGCAGTCGCGAGCCTGCCGGCGGCGATCCTTTTGCCGCCGCTGCTGGTCTGGGGCACCGCCCGCTACGGTCTCGTCGGCGCCGCCTGGGCCGTCGTTCTCGACGGGGCAATCAACCTCGTCTCGAATCTCCTGCTGATGCGGGGCCTCATCCATTTTAGGCTTGCTGAGGTGCTCGCGGCTCTCTGGCGGCCGCTGGGGGCAACGGCAGCCATGGCGGCTGTCGTGCTGGTCATCGACGAGAGATGGGCCCTTGCGGACACCATGGCCGGTCTCATCGGCCAGTTCCTGACCGTCGTCGCCTGCGGTGCTGTCACCTACGCCGTGATCGTTCTCATCCTATGGCGAGCTGTCGGCGCGCCGGCCGGACCCGAGAGTCAGGCGATATCGGCGCTTCGCACCTTCCGAGCTGGCGTGCGCCCCTAAGCTGTTTCGGTCCGGTAGGCGACGACGATCAGAATTTCCCCGCGCTCGCCGGTCCCGACAAACGACATTAAGCGCGCCAGTAGCCGCATCTTCCACCAGCCCGTCCGCGGCACAGCCCCGCCGGAGGCGACGCTCTCGACCTCGAACCCCGTCTCCGTGAGCGCGCGCCGGAGACAGGTTTCGGACATCGGCGTGATGTGGCCACTCTCGACGTAATCGGAATCGGCGAACCATCGGTGCCGCCCCGTGCGCAGGAAGATCGCTTTGGAGAGCGGGCTGTCGATGTTGGGGGTCGAGACGACGAGCGTGCCGCCGGGCTTCAAGAGCTTGCGCACCTCGCGCAGAAAGTGCCGAGGGTTCTCCATGTGCTCTATGATCTCGCTGGCGACGATGGCGTCGAATTTCCCGCGGAATTTCGTGGCGAAGTCCTGGTTGAGATCGGCCTCTACGAACTCGATGCCGTCCCGCACCTCGAGCTTGTCGGCGATCAGATCGCAAGCGGTGAGGCGGTAGCCCGCTTGCTGCAAGCGCAGGGTGAGGGCGCCGGCACCACAGGCGAGGTCGAGCACCTTTGCGCCTGGCTTGAGACGCTGGCGGACGATCCCCGCGATCATCTCATGGACGCCGGCAACCGAATGGCTGCGTATCCCCTGAAACCGCTCGAGGCTTGCATAGTCCTGCTGCTCGGAGACGCGATATTGGCCGGGTGTCGGAGCATCCGAAGACGGCATGCGTTAATCCCCTGTCCGCACTCTAGTGCCAGCAGGAAATATGTACGACGCGCTGCCGGTAGCGCTGCATTCTCAGGTCAGCGGCGAGGCTCTCCTGCGGCGCTGCGAGCTGATGCGGGATGCGGTGTCGATCGAGAAACGCCAAGGTCACGGAATTCGGGATAGCGAAGGCGACATTTTTCACCACCGTGTGAGTCTTCTGGTACACGCCGACCGTGTTGATTTCGCGGCTGACGATGCCAACGACCGCGCCATATTCGTCGAGCAACGGACTGCCGCTGTTTCCGGGATGGATATCGCCGAAGAACTGGAGAAGCCGATCCGTGACCGCAAGCTCCTCAGGTTTGGACTTGGCAGGGGTTATCGTCGGTGTCTGCCGCGAAAGCCCATGCATGGGAAATCCGATGATGGAAAGATCGGATGTATCAACGCGGCCCAAGTCGCGCTCGAAGGAGGCGGGTGAAGCGGAGGCCAGGCTCCCCCTCAGCGCGGCTAGGTCCAGCGAGGCGTCGCTTGCGGTGACGGAAACGACGGAAGGGGCTGCATTCCCGTCGCCAAATTCCGCGGAGAGATGGTCGCAAGCTGCGATGACATGGTAGTTGGTGACGATGTCGTAAGCGGAGACGAAGAAGCCTGTTCCCCGCCGTTCGAGCTGCTTCCCCTTCAATGCGGGATCGACCGGCGGCTTTAGCGCCCTCTGGAGATAGGTCTCGCGATCGCTATCCGTCGAGCCCGATGGTGCCTGCGCGACAATAGCCGGGAGCTCTGGGGAACGGGCCGCGACGGATCCCCAAGCCGATAGCGCGCAGGCTGCTGCGAGCATCATTCCGAGCGGTCGCATCATCGCTGTCGCGTGCCTCGCTCGTGGAATGCCCCGGGGAGCGCGATCCCGAGCAAGCAAGTCAGGTAGAAGAGCACGGCGAGCCGCGGATCCTGTAGCGGAGCGTCGAAGACGCAACACACCAGCGTGCCCGCGAGAGAGGCGATCACGACCGCGCCCGCGACCTGGCCGCGCGCCGCCGCCTTGAGGGCACCCGCGATGGCGGCGATCAGAAGCAGAGCCAGCGCGATCAAGCCTAGCGCGCCACCCTCAAAGAAAATCATGACGAATTGATTGTCGATGCGCCAGCCCAAATGCTCGTCGTCGGTGAAATACCAACGGCTCATCCCTTCGCCGAAGTCGCCGTTGACAAGCAGCTCACGGCCCTCGGGGTCGAGAAGGCTCACGTTACGGACGTCGAGCGTGGTCGCTTCCACGGAATTGAGGAGCGTCAGCTCGACCGGCCGTGGCAGGGTCTTCAGCACGACGGGAGCACCCACGCGGTCGGAGTCGATCATTACGGTGCGCGTCTCCCAATCGCCTGGGCTTGCGACATCAAATTGGGCCACGCGACAATGGATGGAGTAGAGAAGCAGCTTCTCGCAGAGCAGCGCCGTGAGCGGCGTGCCGCTGTAGCTGCGGAGCGTCAGCGAGAGCCTGTATCGCCGATAGGGTTTAATGGGCACTTTCTGCCCGAGATAAAGGGCCGTCCCCGCGGCGATCGAGAGAAAGGCGCCATCTGCGTCGCGATGCAGCACGAAATTCGTGGGAACGGGCACGATCCCGTCGTGACGCCGGACCGCACGCGGATAACTGCCGAGTCCCATCCCCAGGAGCGTCGTCGCGACCCCTCGGTCCCGGACATCCAGCGCCGTCAGAAGATTGCGCTCGCGGATGGAGATGTCGGAGATGCTGCGCTCCAAGCGTGCGCGCATGAACTCAGTATCAAATCCGACAATGGATATGCCGATGGCGATCAAAATCGAAGTAAGCCCGAGAGCGAGTACGCCCCGGGAGGGACGGACACGCGATCGACGTGTCGCCGCCCAGAGTCCGAACGCCAATACCGTGGCCCCAGCGACGATCGCGGCATAGGCGGTCCGCGAGAATGTCACGACGAGCCCGTAAAGGGCGAGAGACGCAACGATCGCGCAGACGGGCCAGGCGCGGCGCCCCCCCAAGGACGCACAGAGCGCGACGAAAGGCAGGCACATTACGAAGTAGTCGTCGATGAATCCGCCACCCACATGCATGCTCGAGAAGGTCCCGACGACGCGGTAGCCAGACGTGAAATCGAATATGCCTAGAAAGGTTCCGCGCTCGACGATGACAGCCAAGCCCTCGAGCGCAAGCCCCACGGTAAATCCCGCGGCGAGCCGCAAAATGGCGGTCCTTTCCTGTCGTAGGCTTTGGCGCAGGAACGGCAGCAGGATGAGCGCCTCGATGAGGCCTTTGGCGAGCCGCAGGGCGTTTTCGGGCCTGAGATAGGGGTTGTCGCTTCCGTCGGGAAGAGCCGGCGTTGCAAAGAGGCCGCGCGCGACCGCCAGCGCCTGCGACCCTACAAGCAGCAGGAGGACGGCGGCGCCGAAACCCGGCACCCGGAGATCGCACAGTTCTGGCGGGTGCAGGATCAGCAATGCGCCAATGGTGGCGAGGATCAGGAGATCGGCCTCGGCGACGTAGTACCATCCTGTCCAAGGCGTCAGGTCGAATGTTGGAAGCACGGCGGGCAGCACGATCAGCCAGATCCTCGGCCAGCGCCAGAGGATCGCGACATATAGCCCGAGGGCCAAGACGAAGACGGGAGGACAAAGCGGATAGCGCCAGGCGGCCACCAGCGTCGAGACGATGAGCGCCAATCCCGCCGGCAGCTGCCATGCCAGTTCGGCGACCCCGCGCGCTGCGGGTTGTGGAAGCGAATCAGCGGGAACGGTCCCGAAAGCAGCGGCGCGATCGGGATGTTCCTGAGCGATCCGTCCCTGGCCTGGCGTCATGTCGCCTATGGTTAATGAGGGACACTCTGCGGCCAATTAGCCGCTCGCGCCGTTCAGGATATAATATCCAATCGGCAGCCACCAAATCGTCGCGCGGGAACGACGGCGCTAACCCAAGGTTGCGACCGGCCGCTCAGCGTGGCAGGATTTTGCTTCTGCTCAGCTCTCACCGAAGTTCTTGCGCGGGGTGAATGGATCCCATGTGTGGCATCGCGGGTATATTCGATCTGCTCGGTGCGGATCCGATCGACCGATCGTTGCTGCAGCGGATGAGCGATGTGATTGCGCATCGCGGCCCCGACGGGGACGGATTTCACGTCGAGCCTGGCGTCGGCCTCGCGCACCGCCGCCTCGCCATCATCGATCTCGCGACGGGTGCGCAGCCGATCTACAATGAGGATGGGTCGGTCGCGATCGTCTTCAACGGTCAGATCTACAACTATGTGAAGCTGACGGAGGAACTTTGCGCGCTCGGCCATCGCTTCGCGACGCGCTCGGACACCGAGGCGATCGTGCACGCCTGGGAGCAATGGGGTGCCGATTGCGTGAAGCATTTGCGCGGCATGTACGCGTTCGCGATCTTCGATCGCAACCGCAATGTGCTGCTGCTGGCGCGCGATCGGCTCGGCAAGAAGCCGATCTACTACACGTTCGTGCGCGGTCGCTATTGCGTATTCGCCTCCGAGCTCAAGGCACTGCTCGTGCATCCGCTGGTTGCGAAGAAGATCTCGCGGGCGGCCGTCGACGCCTATCTAGCGCTGGGCTATGTGCCGGACCCCGCGACGATCTACGAGGGCATCTACAAGCTGCCTGCCGCGAGCACGCTGTGCCTGAAGCGCGGCGAGGCCGACCGTCAGCCGCGCGAATACTGGCGCTTGGCCCCGAAGCCGCGGCCGATCTCCGAAGCTGAGGCGTCGGAGGCGCTCATCGAGCATCTCCGAGAGGCAGTGCGCATCCGTCTGATGTCGGAAGTGCCGCTCGGCGCGTTTCTCTCGGGCGGCGTGGACTCCAGCGCAGTCGTTGCCATGATGGCGCGCGAGAGCACCACGCCCGTCAAGACCTTTGCCTTGGGGTTCGCCGATTACGGCATCGACGAGCTGCCGCATGCACAGCGGATCGCCGATCGATATTATACCGCGCACACGACCGAGCGCGTCGTTCCGGATTTTCTGGGCTGCTATCGGGAACAGGCGGCGATCTTCGATGAGCCCTTCGCGGATAGCTCCTCGGTGCCGACCTATCAGGTAAGCAAGCTCGCGCGCCGTCATGTCACGGTTGCTCTCTCGGGCGATGCAGGCGATGAGATGTTTGCGGGCTACCGGCGCTATCGCTGGCATGCGCGCACGGAGGCCATGCGCCGCCTGCTGCCTGCGGGGCTGCGGGCCGGGGCGTTCGGTCTTCTTGGCCGCGTCTACCCAAAGCTCGATTGGGCGCCGCGTTGGCTGCGCGCCAAATACACCTTTCATGAGCTCGCGCTCGACGGGATCGCCGCCTATTACCGAATGGTCTGCAAGATTCAGGACGACCGGCGACTGCGCCTCTACTCGTCGCCGATGCGCGAGAGCGCAGAGGGGCATCATCCTCTCGACACCATTGCGACCCACATGGAAAGCGCCGCCTCGCTCGATCCCATTGCCCGCGCGCAGCTCACGGACATTAAGACCTACCTCGTCGGCGACATTCTGACGAAGGTCGATCGCGCTAGCATGGCGACGTCCCTCGAAGTGCGCGCGCCCCTCCTGGATCACATCTTCGTTGAATGGGCCGCGTCGCTTCCGAGCGATCTCAAGCTCCGGGGAGGGGAAGGAAAATACATTCTGAAGCGCGCGCTCGAGCCCTATGTTCCGCGGGAGAATCTCTACCGGAGCAAACAGGGCTTTGCGGCGTCGCTGGCGAAGCAGTTCCGTGGGACCGGCGCGGAGCAGCTGCGCGCGGCGCTACTGGGACAATCGATGGGCGACATCGGATTATTCGACATGCAAGAGCTGGGCCGCTTGATCGACGACCATGCAGCTGGGTTTGCGGATCACAGCCAGGCCCTGTGGTCACTGCTGATGTTTGAGGGCTTCCTCCACGAAGTGCACTTCTCGAGCCGCAAGAACAGTGCGGCTGTCGCGGGACGGGTGGCGGTGCAATAGGCTCGGGAGCCGGGAGTTTTCGTGGGAGCGCGCGCTTGAGCGCCGACCGGGCCGGAAAGCGGCCGGCATTTCGCCCCGGCCGACGTGGCGCCGGTCGCATGTCGGCTTGTCATCCACAAGCAGCGCGATCGGCAAATGCGTGATCACTCGTTGGTGGTGCGACCGTTCGGGATTCGGCTTCCGCATTCAGGCGGATATGCCAGGGGTGATGATGCTCAGAGCCCGTTGACGCCGTATTTCTCGAACTCCTGCGCGACGTCGCCTTTCGCGGCCGATGCCGCCTGGATGTCGGAATCGGCACCCGGCACGTCGCCCTTCAGTCGCCGCGCGACCCCGCGGCCGTAGAGGGCCATCGGCTCGCGCGGTGTGAGCCGAAGCGCCCGGTCGAAATCGGCGATGGCCGCATCCAGATTGTCTTGCTTCAGATAGAGGAGGCCCCGGTCCCTCAATGCCAGAGTGGAATTGGCATCGATCTCGATCGCTGCGGTGAAATCAAGTCCGGCCTGATCGTAGTTCCCCTTGTGGAAGTGGGCCTCGCCGCGGTTGGTGTAGGCTTCTGCAAATGCCGCGTTGAGCGCGATCGCACGGCCGTAATCCTTGATCGCTGCGTCATATTGCCCGAGTGCCGCATAAGCGACGCCCCGATTGTTGAATGCCGCCGAGTAGCTGGGATCGAGCTGCAATGCCTTGTCGTAGTCTTGTATGGCGTGCTCGTAGTCGCGCTTGCCGTTATAGGCAGCGCCGCGGTTGTTGTAAGGGACGGGCGAATCGGGGGAAAGCTTGATGGCTTGCGTGTAATCGGCGATCGCGTGGTCGAAGTCTCCCGTTCTCTGGTATCCGTTTCCGCGGTTGTTGTAGGCCGCAATCAGACGCTGCCCTGCGAGCTGGCCGGCGTCGATGAGGGCGGTGCACGCGCGAATTCTGACGTCGAGCACATCCCCCATGCAGCGGTCCCAGTCGGCATCCGAGCCTGCTCGGGCGCCCATACTCGGGAGCGCTCCGACGAGGCCGTACAGGACAGCTCCCAATCCCCAGGAGATTCTGTGGGGCAATGCCCGTCTCCGCCTGATGCCGGAAAAGCGAGCGGGGGTCGTCAATTGGCGCGGATCTCATCCGGCGAGATCGGCACACGATTGAATCATCAGACGCGCAGGCCACGTCTACAATAGGCAATCGTGTGGCATTTTAGATAAAAGCCCTGGATTTTCCGAAAGTTACGCGGCTTCAATTTATGGCAAATTTATGACATCGCAGCCCGGGGGAGAGAATGGGCGGGTAAAGCGCTTGCGGAAAATTCCGCGGCGGCGGTCCGGGGGCACGAAAACGGGGGCCCCTAGGCCCTATTGCCGCAAGACATAGCCAATGAGTCTCGGCATCGCGCCCTCGAAGGTCACGCCTTGAAGCACGATCGGCATGCCGTGACAGGTATCGAAGTTTCGAATGTCCCCCGTCGCCGTCGCATTCACGACGTGCACTTGCTTCAGCGTCAAACTTCCCGGATATCGGCAAGACTCCGCGGCGAAGCCGATGATCTCCGAACTCTGCGCGCCTGCAGCCTTCGTAATGGTCGAACGATAGATCATTGCTTCGCCGCCGTCGGGGAGATCGATGTCGCGGGAGCCGTGCGTGCTATGAAAGGTCGAATCCGAAATCGTGGTGCTGCGGCAGCGCGCCTTGAACTCGTGGCCGATGCGCGCGTCGCGGAAGATCGAGTTGCGCACGGTCACGCTGGTGCAGTTTCCGCCGAGATAGATGTTGTGCGTACGATCGGTCCAGCCGTTGTCGTAGAATTCGGAATCCTCGATGACGATGCTTCCGCCGTCCGAGAGGATGCCCTCCTGAGATCCGTGGCAGATGACCTTGCGGATCGTGAAACTCATGTTCGGCTCGTTGCGAATGCAGGCGCCGTTTGCGCCCGAACGCTCCGATAGCTCCGCGCCGCTGATCTCCAAGTTCTCGAGAGTGATGTCATTGGCGGCAAGCAGAATGCATGCCTTGTCGCTCGCGAGCCCTAGACCCTTGCAATCGAAACGCGGCCGGCCGTCGATGCCTCGGATCGTGACGTTGCGATGCGCGATCTTCACGCTCTCATGATAAGTGCCTCCGATGACTTCGATCACGTCGCCCTGCCGCGCGGCGGCGAGGGCCGCACCCAGTGTGCGGTAGCTCTGTCCCGGCCCGACGCAAACGACACCGGCAGAGCACAGCCGCTGCCCGGTACCTTGTTGCGCGGTCGGGTCGACTACCACGATCTTGCCACTCTTGTCGCGGTGCAACTCGCCGATCGGATCGGGTGCATCCGGGAGGTGCGGCTCTTGGGAGGGCGCGGCCTGCGCGAGGACCGCAGATGGGCTCCTTGCCGTCGAACCTGGGTCTGCAGCCGCGCAAACGCTGCCAGCAACGATGAGCAGCGAGGTGCTCCCCAGCAGTCCAAGAAACCGGACCGCGCTCGCGCATGTCACGCCCATTTGCAAGGTCATCGTACCTCGGGCCGCTCCTGTGCCGTCGGGCCGAAGAGTGCTGTCCGCTTTCGGCAATGTCTAGTGTTTATGCCGCGGCCTTCACCTTGCGAGCCCATCGGAGCATGAAAATGCGCCCTGGCCAGATTGCGTCAATTTGTCACAAATTCTATTCAAATGATCAACAACCTTTATTGTCAGTAAGCCAGGAGGGAGCAATTTTATGGCCGCTGGGGGGGCGGTGTTGCGCCGCCTGGTGGCCGCCCGCCGAACCCTCGACAAGTGCGTACTTTAGCCGAGACAGGAATGCTCCGAATCTTCCGGCATTACTTTCCCATTCCGACACTCGTGCTCACCGTCGTGGAGTTCGCTGCCTTCGCGGGCGTGATCTTTTTGATCGCGTGGCCGGGTGGGGCGTTGGCAGCGGATCCGGTCGCGCTCGCGATCCGATTTTCCCTTGCTTCGGCGCTCGTCATCCTCCTCGTGATGATGGCCGTCGGTCTCTACAATTCCGATACCTTCCTCGATTACCGGCTTGGCTTGGTGCGCACGCTGATGGCGCTTGGCTTTATCGCCCCGCTCAGCGTGGTGGGGACTCTGTTGCTCGACGCGATATCGGACCTGCCACGTCAAGTCAGCTGGAGCTGGAACGTGACAGTAGTGTTCGCCTGGCTTATTTGCCTCGGCATCACGCGAATCACATTCCTACAGGTTTCGAGCCTGGAGATCCTGAAACGCCGAGTGCTGGTGCTGGGCACGGGAAAGCGCGCGCTCCGGCTCAAATCGCTCGCGGAAAGACGGGGACCCCGGCGCTTCGTGCCGGTCGCCTTCGTCAGCGCTTGCGGTGATCCCCCGCTCGTGAAGTCGCTGAATCTCTCACTCGAGAAAGACGGCGATCGCACATTGCTGGCGCGGCGCACCCGGGAGCTTGCGGCCACCGAAATCGTGCTTGCGACGGACGATCGGCGCGGGCTTCCGGTGCATCACCTTCTCGAATGCAAGCTCGCGGGCATCCGCGTCACCGACTATGTCGCCTTTTGCGAGCGCGAGACGGGCGCGGTCGATCTGAGCGCGTTGCAGCCGAGCTGGTTCATCTTCGGTGAAGGCTTCCATTCCGGCGCCGCGTCGGAGCTCGTGAAGCGCGGTTTCGACGTGATCGTGAGCGTCGTCTTCTTGATCGTCGTCTTGCCGGTGATCCTTCTCGCGATGGTGGCGATCAGGCTCGAAAGCCGAGGTCCCATACTATACCGGCAAGCGCGTGTCGGGCTCCACGGACGGGAATTCGTGCTTCTGAAGTTTCGGAGTATGCGGGTCGACGCCGAGCAAGACAGGACGCCGCAATGGGCGCAGCCAAACGATGCTCGGATCACACGTGTTGGGGCCTTCATTCGAAAAGCCCGGATCGATGAACTACCGCAACTCGTCAACGTCCTCCGGGGCGAGATGAGCTTTGTCGGTCCTCGGCCCGAGCGGCCTTTTTTCGTTGACCAGCTCGCGCAGCAGTTGCCGTTCTATGGTGCCCGCCACGCCGTCCGGCCGGGCATCACGGGGTGGGCGCAGGTAAACTATCCCTATGGCGCATCGGTTGAAGACGCTCGGCAGAAGCTCTCCTATGATTTATATTATTTGAAGAACCGTGGCGTGTTTTTGGACCTTGTGGTTTTGATACAAACGGTCCGCGTAATCCTCTGGCCAGCGGGAGCGCGTTAGGGAAGCGAGATGATTGTTGCCGTCGCGTACGGCTTAGGCGCCGTCGCCTTCGCAGGTCTCCTCATCCTCATGATGATGGGGCGGCAGGCGAAGGGGGTGGGACGCCATTTCGTGGCTGCGTGCGGGGTCACGTTGCTTTGGCTCTGTGCCACGGCGGTCAGCAATTGGTGGGCCGCCGTTACCGTGCAGCCGCTCGAGAGTGCGCGGGCGGCGAGCTGGCTCAATTTCCTGGCAGTGGTGCTCGGAGCCGCCGCGACGTCCCGCGGCAACCGTGGGTTCCTGCGCATTGCGCCCCTTGCTCTCGGCATGGTGGCCGTCGGTAACGACCTGCGGTTCACTACGGCCGCAGGGCCGGCTGACATCGATTTCACGCAGATTATCGCACGCGTGGCGCTGGCTGTCGCGGGAATGCTGCTGGTGGAGAATCTTTATCGAAATGCCAAGATGGAGCAGCGTTGGCACGTCGTGCCCCTGTGCATCGCGCTTGGCGGCATGTTCGCATACGACCTTTTTCTCTATTCCGATGCCTTGCTGTTCCGTCGCGTCGACGTGACCCTGTTTGCCGCGCGGGGCGCGGTCATGGCCTTGATAGTTCCGCCGCTGGCGCTGACCCTGGTGCGCAATCGCGACTGGCGCATCGATATCCACGTATCGCGGCAGTTCGTGTTCCACACGGCAACGCTGCTCGCTAGCGGTGTCTTTCTGCTCTCGGCAGCCGCCGTGGCCCTGGTGCTGCGGCGAATCCCCGGCGATTGGGGGGTGCTCTTTCAGGCAGTCTTCCTCTCCGGCAGCGTGCTCGTTCTGCTCACGGTGCTTTCCTCAGGGAGTATTCAGTCTCGGCTGAGGGGGCTGCTGGTGAGGAACCTGTTCTCTCATCGCTACGACTATCGCGCGGAATGGATGCGGTTCGTCGACACGGTCTCCGGGACCGACCATGCGGAAAGTCTCCAGGTCAGAGTGATCCGCGCAATTGCCAATCTCATGGACAGCCCCGGCGGCGTGTTGTGGCTGCGGAACGGGACCGGCAGCTATCTCCCACACCATGACTGGAACATGCATTTCGACGGCCAACCGCAAGAGCCCGAGCGCAGCGCATTCATATCTGCGTTCGACGGCGGTGAGCGCGTGCAAGAATTTGCGGAAGCTGCGGCTGCGATACCCTCCGGCGTGCTGCCGGTTTGGGCCCAGGGTGCGCCTCGTGTCTGGCTCGCGGTTCCCCTGCAGCACCAAACCGGTCTGTTCGGCTTCATCACGCTGGCGCCGCCGCGGGCGCCTACCATGCTGGATTGGGAGGGACGCGATCTCCTCCTGGCCGTCGGGAGGCAGGCGGCCAGCTATTTGTCGGAGGAGCAGGTGGCGCGCGACCTGGTCGACGCGCGGCTCTTGACGGAGTATAGCCGCCGGTTCGCGTTCGTCGTCCACGACATCAAAAACCTCGTCAGTCAGCTCACCCTGACGGTCGCTAATGCACGTAAGCACGGCAGCGATCCCGACTTCCGGGAGGACATGCTGCATACACTGGAGAACTCCGTTTCGCGCATGCGGGAACTGCTTCTGAAACTGAGTCCCGAAAAGATGCTCGTCAGAGAGCCACCCACAGCGGATGCGCGCGACGTCATTGCCACTGTCGTGAAGGAGAATGGAGCACGGCGCGTGAACGTCATAAGTGAAGGTGGCGATGTGAAGGCACCCGTCGGCATCAGAGCCAGCGCATTGCGAACGACGTTGACGCATCTCCTGACGAATGCGCTCGAGGCATCCGACAAGGGCGGGGGCGTGACGATACGCTCGCGGACGGACGGCACTCGGTTCGTGATCGAAATTCAGGACGAAGGTCCCGGCATGGACGAGAATTTCATCCGAGATGAGCTCTTCAGACCATTCCGATCGACCAAATCCAAGGGCTATGGCATCGGCGCTTTTCAAGCGAGGGAGACGATCCGTGAGGCCGGCGGCGACCTCCAGGCCATCAGTACGGTGGGTCTCGGCACGATCATGCGAATCATCCTGCCGTATCTCGGAGAGCCCCGCACCGATGCCGATCGCGTGGGAGCGGTCGGGACATGACCGAGCCCAAGATCTCCGTTCTCGTCGTCGAGGACGATGAAGGATTGCGGCGGCAGTATCGCTGGTCCTTGCCGAGATACCGCGTGGTATCCGCAGGCTCGCGACAGGATGCCCTTGAGGCCTTCGCGCGCGAACGGCCACCTGTGGTGATCCTCGACCTCGGCTTGCCTCCCGACCCTGATGGCGCATCCGAAGGGCTCGCTGCACTTCAGAGCATTTTGGCCGCCTCGCCGGAAACCAAGGTCATCATTGTCAGCGGCAATGAGCTACGCGAGAACGCCATGAAGGCCGTGGCTGCGGGAGCGTACGACTTCTGCCAGAAGCCCGTCGACATCGAGCTGCTCGCCCTCATCATCGATCGGGCGGTCCGCCTCCATGACCTCGAAGCCGAGAACCGGCAGCTCTCTGAGCGCGCGTCGCGCTCGCCCATGGATGGGATCATCGGCAATAGCCCGCAGATCCAGAAAGTGTTCCGAAGCGTCGAGCGCATAGCGCAAACCGACGTATCCGTCCTGCTACTCGGCGAAAGCGGCACGGGGAAAGAGCTCTTCGCGCAGGCGATCCATCGCTTGAGCTCGAGGGCGAGCAAGCCTTTCATCGCCATCAACTGCGCGGCAATCCCCGAGACGCTGCTGGAGAGCGAGCTCTTCGGGTACGAGAAAGGCGCCTTCACCGGCGCGGTCAAGCAGACCATCGGCAAGTTCGAGAGCGCAAATCGCGGTACCCTATTCCTCGACGAGATCGGCGACCTGCCGCTGGCGATGCAGGTGAAGCTCCTGCGGTTCCTGCAGAATCAGGTGATTGAGCGCATCGGCGGACGCCAGGAGATTAGGGTCGACGCGAGGATCATCTGTGCGACCAACCAGGACCTCGATGCGCTCATGAAAGAGGGCCGGTTCCGGGAGGACCTCTACTATCGCCTCAACGAGGTCAGCATAAGGGTGCCAGCGTTACGAGACCGGGAGGATGACTCGATCGTATTGGCGAATTTCTTCCTGCGCAAATTCAATACCCAGTTTCGGCGCCACCTCAAGGGCCTCACCGCCGAGGCCTTGGCGGCCATCCGGGAGAATCCCTGGCGGGGTAACGTCCGCGAGCTCGAGAACAAAATGAAGCGCGCGGTCGTGATGTCCGAAGGCAGTCTGCTGACGGCGGCCGATCTCGAGCTGGGCACTACGTCAGAGGTACAGGCTTCCCTCAACCTACGCGATGCGAGACGCAGAGCGGAGCGAAAGGCGGTGCAGATTGCACTTGCGCAAGCAGGCGGTAACATGTCGCAGGCGGCCAAGATGCTGGGTATCAGCCGCCCCACCCTTTACGATCTGGTGGAGGATCTCGGGATCTCCACGGGTTCGGAGTGATCCAGATGCCAAGGCTATCAGGAGTTAACGCCATGCGTGCTTCTTCGCTGGCATCCGCTATTCGGCGATGGATTTGGCTCATCCTTTTCATCGCTGCCGTAGCATCCCCGGGTGCGGTCATTGCACTGCCCGAGGAGGCCGAGACCTACGTCCAGAGTGCCGACCAGCTTATCCAGAAAGGCGATTTGCGAGGCGCGGCCATCCAACTTCGCAATGCCATTCAGAAGGCGCCGGAAGACGGCGCCTTGCGGGTCAAATTGGGTCAGGTCTACTTGGCATTGGGAGACCCGATCGCAGCCGAGGCAACGGTCGTCGCGGCGCGCGAGCGGGGCATTCCGGAGGAGCTGACGGCAGGATTGCTGGCGGAGGCCCTTTACCAGCAAGGCGAGTTCGGGCGATTGCTCAAGTCTGTTCCCGCTGGTAATCGACCCGCCAAGACCGAGAGCGTGGTACGCACCTTGCGAGGACTCGCGCATCTGGCGCTCGGCGAGATCGGCAACGCTGAGACGATGCTGCGCGATGCCGAGCGTCTCGATCCGTCGGCGCTCGGTCCGAAGATTGCGCTCGTCAACCTCTACCTCACCAACGGCCAGATCGCGGAAGCGGATCGAGAGGCGGACGCCGCCTTGGCGATGGCACCCGACAACAGTCAAGCCCTGGCGGCGAAGGGAAGAGTCCTCGGGGCCAAGGGTGACACCGCCGGCGCCCTCGAGAAATTCAATTCGTCGATCGAACGCGATCCCAATAACGTGCAAGCCCTATTCAATCGCATCGGGATTTTCATCAAGCAGGGAAATCTCGACGCCGCGCAGAAGGATCTCGAGAAGGTAGTCGCGCGCAACCCCCGTAGTGTGCAGGCCATTTATCTGCAGGCCCTGATCTTCGCTCAGAAAGGGGATTTCCAGAAGGCCGATGAAACCATCACGAAGATTAGCGGAAGCTTCAGCCAATTTGCGCAGGCATATTATCTCGCAGGCACGATCAAGTACCGGCTCGGGCAGTCGGATATCGCCGAGGATTATCTCACTCGCTTTGCCGCCCGTGAGCCCAATGTGGCGGGACCCCACACGATTCTCGCCGCGATCGCGCTCCGCAAGGGAGACACAGCGCGCGCTCTGGATGAAATTCAGAAAGCCCTGAAGTTAGCTCCCAATGACGTCGACGCACTGAACCTCGCGGGCCAGATCTATTCGGCACGCGGAGAGCCCGAGAAGGCGCTTGAGGCGCTTGAGGCCGCGGGCAAAGCGCGGCCGAATAACGCAACTCTGCAAGCGGAGCTTGCCCTCGTCCGAATCGATCGGGGCGAAACGACGACTGGGCTGGACGAATTGCAGAAGATTATGGAGTCGGATCCGAAGGCTCCGGGGGTCGGTACGACCCTGGTGCTTTCGGCTCTGCGTGTCGGCGATGTCGCACGAGCCTCCACTGCCGCCGAATCGCTCGTAAAATCGGATCCTGACAACATCCTCTATCAAGAACTCCTGGGGATGAGCCGGTTCGCGAGCCGAGACCTGCCGGGGGCCGAGGCAATCTTCAAGAAGATCGTCGACAAGAATCCCGACCTCGCGACTGCCCGCAGGAACTTGGCGCAGATTTATCTTGCGATGCGCCGGAACTCGGATGCAAAGCAACTGTACGAAGCGGCATTGAAGCGGAACCCCTCCGATGTAGATAGCTTGCTCGCTTTGGCCGAAATAAGTATCGCCGAGGGGAAAGGCGACGAGGCCGCGAAGTACCTGAAATCGGCGCAGGCCGCCTCGACCAATAGTCCGGCTCCAGGTCTGCGCCTCGCAGCGTTTTATGAATCTCAGAAGAACTGGCCAGCCGCCCTCAACGCCGTGCAGGATCTGCGGGTGAAATTCCAGCAAGATCCTGATGTTGCCTATGCGCTCGCGCGAGTGCAGATCGAGTCCGGCGAAACCGCGCATGGACTCCAGACCTATCGCCAGGCGATAGAGGCCTCACCGAAATCGCTGCCGCTGCTGGAGCACTATGCTGCGGCGCTGTTCGACAACAAGGACTACGCTGGCGCACGCGATATATTGCGGCGCGTCCTGACCTTGGCCCCCAATAACGAGCAGATCAAGCTGCAGCTCGTCGCCGTAGAATATAAGGCCTCGGGTGCCGATGCCGCTCTCTCGGTCGCACGCTCCTTCTCCGCGTCCGATCCGCAGAGCCCCTTGAGCGAGATTCTGGCGGCGCAGGTGCTTGCGGAGAACGGCAAGACGGCGGATGGTATCGCGTTGCTGGAGAAGAAGCTTGCGCAAGAGCCGTCGTCGCGCGTCGTGGCGGCGATCACTTCCCTGCAGCTCGGAGCGGGCGAGCGGGAGCAAGCGCTGGCTCTGCTGCAACAGTGGCTTGCCAAGCATCCGGACGACGTGGCGCTGCGTTTCAGGATGGCCGAGATCCACGTTGCGATGAAAAACTACGACCTGGCGCTGGGCGAATTCGAGCGGTTGGCACGCGAGCGCGATTCTGATGCGGTCGTCCTGAACAATCTGGCGTGGCTCTACCAATACAAGGGAGATTCGCGCGCCAAAGAGGTGGCGGAACGCGCTTATCGCATCGCGCCGGCCCCCCAGATCGCAGACACGCTCGGATGGATACTGACGCAGCAAGGCGGGGCAGAGGCGGGACTGACCTATCTGACGGAAGCCGGCAATGCGATGCCCGCAAACCCGGATGTACAGTTCCATCTGGCGGTGGCCCTGCAGAAGACCGGAAAGGCCGATGACGCCCGCAAGATCCTTCAGAAAATCGTGGCGTTAGACACCAACTTCGACAGCAAGGAGGACGCCAAGCGGCTCCTGGCTCAGCTCGGTGGATGACTGGGCCCGCGCGTGGAATCGGGCGACCGATCCGGTTCCGACGCTTCCAAGTCTGATCGCAGAGCCGCCAGTTCGTCACGCAGCGAGGGCGCGGCCGGTGCCGACGTCTGTGTGGTAGCCGGCCGCGAGGCGCTGGCGGCCGGTATGGGTTGACCGGTCCTCGCGGCAGCATCCACCATGCGCTCGAGGCCGCCACGTATACCCTCCAGCAGTCCCGCGAGCTCCTCCATCAGAGCCTGCCCACGCACGGCGATGCCGTCGTGACGATCGAGCGCCGTGCTGACGTGCTCATCTACCACGGAGAGGCGGCGCAAGCCCGGAATGAGACGTGCGGAGAGCGCGTCGACCGTGTCCCCAAGCTTTGCGAGGTATTGTTGCAGCGCCTGCTGTTGCGCCTGCATTTCACGCTGCGTTTGCAGGTTCGCGTCCGCGAGGCGGCCGATCGCTTCCCTGATCGTTGTTCCGAACTCGGCGAGCACGGTTCGTTGCGCTTCGATCATTGTCTGGTTCCGCGAATCCAGTTGCTCGAGGATGCCCGCGAGGTGCTCGGGTTTGCGTGAGATCAAGCCCTCCGCGAGTATGGCGGCGCGCTCGTTCTGCGAGCGCTCTTGTTCGGCGCCTTCGTATCGGAGCCGCGCGACGGCCCTCGAAAGGGAAGCCGCGGCACGTGATGTCGCCTCCAAGAGGCGCTTTGCTTCGGCAAGCGGCCCTGCCGTGCGCTGCTCTATCTTGTCCATCAGGGAGTTGAAGGCTGTCGCAATGGCAGTGCTGATCTGGTCGCGGTCGCCACTGGCACCTCCGCCGCTGAATTGCACCAGGCCCTGAGAAAGGGGGAGGAGGCCGTCGCGGAGCCCGT
>Ga0335069_10000980_pt1 | contig 45964 bp, 27 predicted proteins | sample Lox_Sample_11_FD_206714 | JGI IMG/M metagenome (GOLD analysis project Ga0335069, IMG submission 206714) | Soil microbial communities from Loxahatchee National Wildlife Refuge, Florida, United States - Lox_Sample_1.1 | ecosystem: Environmental > Terrestrial > Soil > Wetlands | place: USA...
TCAAGGCCCGGATCGAGGACGAACTGGCCCGGGTGCCACGCGTTTCCGGCAGCGATACGGCCGGCCAGGGTGTTTATGTGACGCAGCGCCTGAACCAGTTGCTGGTCCATGCCCAGGATCAGGCCAAGAAACTCAAGGATGACTACGTCTCGGTGGAACACCTGGTCCTGGCGATGTTTGGCGAAGCCGCCAGCACCGGCGTCGGCCGTTGTTTCAAGAGCCTCGGCATCCGCCGCGACGATTTTCTCCGCGCGCTCACCGAAGTGCGGGGCAACCAGCGCGTTACCAGTGCCAACCCCGAAGCCACCTACGAGGCGCTCGAGAAATACGGGCGCGACCTCACCCGGCTGGCCGCCCAAAACAAGCTCGATCCGGTCATCGGCCGGGACGCCGAGATCCGCCGCGCCATTCAGGTGCTTTCACGCCGCACGAAAAACAACCCCGTGCTCATCGGCGAGCCGGGCGTGGGCAAAACGGCCATCGTGGAGGGGCTGGCCCGGCGCATCGTGGCCGGTGATGTGCCCGACAGCCTGAAGGACAAGCGACTGGTGGCGCTCGATCTAGGCGCGCTCATTGCCGGCGCCAAATATCGCGGCGAATTTGAAGAACGCCTGAAGGCGGTGCTTCAGGAAATCAGCCAGGCCCAGGGCCAGGTTGTTCTGTTCATTGATGAAATTCACACGATGGTGGGCGCGGGCAAGGCCGAGGGCGCGATGGACGCCGGCAACATGCTCAAGCCCATGCTGGCGCGGGGCGAATTGCATTGCATCGGCGCCACCACCCTGGACGAGTACCGCAAATACATTGAGAAAGATGCGGCGCTCGAACGCCGTTTCCAGCCCGTTCTGGTCAACGAGCCGAGCGTCGAAGATACCATTTCCATCCTCCGCGGCCTGCGGGAACGTTACGAATTGCATCACAAGGTCCGCATCCAGGACGCCGCCCTGGTGGCCGCGGCGCAATTGTCGCACCGCTATATCTCCGACCGCTTCCTGCCGGACAAGGCGATTGATCTCGTGGACGAAGCGGCGGCCAAGCTCCGCACGGAGATGGAATCCATGCCGGAGGAACTGGAGAAGCTCGAGCGGCGCATCACCCAGCTGGAGGTCGAACGGGAAGCCTTGAAAAAGGAAAAGGACGAGGCGAGCCGCCAGCGGCTGAAGGCCCTCGACAAGGAGCTGGCCAATCTCAAAAGCGAACGCGACGCCATTCGCGCCCAGTGGGATGCCGAGAAAGGCATGGTGGACGACATCCAGAAACTGCGCGAAGCCATTGAACTCGCGCGCAACGAAATGGAAAAGGCCCGGCGCGAGAACAACCTCAGCCGCGTGGCGGAGTACCAGTACGGCAAAATTCCCGCCCTCGAGAAACAACTCAAGGAGCTCGAAACGAAGGCGGCCGCTTCAAATCCCAGCGGAACCCGCCTGTTGCAGGAGGAAGTCACGCCCGAGGAGATCGCCGAGGTGATCGCCCGCTGGACGGGCATCCCCGTCCGCCGCCTCCTCGAGGGCGAGAAGGAGAAACTGCTGCGGCTGGACCAGATCCTCCACGAACGGGTCATCGGCCAGAATGAGGCCGTCCGGGCCGTCGCGGATGCGGTCATCCGCGCCCGCAGCGGCCTGAAGGATCCCCGGCGGCCCATCGGCTCGTTCATTTTCCTGGGGCCCACCGGCGTGGGCAAAACCGAGCTGGCCCGCGCGCTGGCGGAGGCGCTCTTCGACAGCGACGAAAACATCGTGCGCATCGACATGAGCGAGTACATGGAGAAGCACGCCGTGGCGCGGCTCATTGGCGCGCCGCCCGGCTACGTCGGCTACGACGAGGGCGGCCAGCTCACGGAGGCCGTGCGCCGCCGGCCTTATGGCGTGGTGCTTTTCGATGAAATCGAGAAGGCCCATCACGACGTCTTCAACGTGCTGCTGCAAATTCTGGACGACGGGCGGCTCACCGACAACCAGGGCCGCACGGTCGATTTCAAAAACTCGATCATCATCATGACCTCGAACATCGGCTCGCCGCTCCTGATCGAGAACGCAAGCGAAAGCGGCGAGATCGCCGAGGGCGTGCGCCGTAAAGTCATGGCCGAGCTGCGGGCCCATTTCCGGCCCGAGTTTCTCAACCGCGTGGATGAGACCGTGCTGTTCAAGCCGCTGACCCTGGCCGAAATCGGGAAAATTGTGGATCTCCAACTCGCCTTGCTCCGCCAGCGCCTCGCCGACCGGCAGATCGAACTCGAATTGACCGAAGCCGCCCGGGAGGATGTGGCGCGCCAAGGCTACGACCCGGTTTATGGCGCGCGCCCGCTCAAGCGTTTCCTGCAGCGGCACCTGGAAACCGCGCTGGCGCGCAAACTCCTCAGCGGAGACATTCGCGATCACACCCGCGTGACCGTGGACCACCAGAATGGGGAACTCACGTTCACCACCGCGCCGCTGAAGAAAGAGCGCTCCAGCCGCTGATCCAGATCTCAAGCCGGCGCGGATAGTGTGGCGGCCGGAGGCAGCGGACTTCAAGGCGCGGCGCCGGGCGGTGCATCGGGACGCCTGGGCCGCTCCGGAACGCCATGCGGATGACAGTCCGCACATTTCACAAAGTGAACGTTGTGCAGGCTGGCGGAGGACTTGAACGTCGTGTCCATCGTTTCAACGTCGAGACCGCAATTGGAAAGGCGGGGATGACACTGGGCGCAGGAGGCGCGGGGATCCTGGTCGTGCCCCGCATGGCAGGCCAGACAGCTCAAACCCTCATGCACGCCCACACAGGTCCGATCGTCGCCCGAGCCGGCCTGGAAGGTGTGGTCCGGCGCGTGGCACTGGTAACAATTGGCCTGCTTGACGTCGGGGGAAATTTTCACCGGCCGGCTTCCGTCCCGGATTTCCGGCAGCGGCAGGATGGCGATGCCAAACGGAAGCTGTTCCCGCCGATCATAGAAGGCCAGCGACGGTTGATGCGTTGAAGGATCATTTGTCCGCGCGCCGGCCGGGAGGAGGCCCAAGGGCGTGCCGGGGCGGTGCATGGCGTGACAGGCGGAGCAGGGGATGGCGGGCTCCTGCGGCCTGACGGTCGCTGCCGCCCATTGCCAGGGACCTTTGAGATCAATGGGTTGAACCAGGTCGCGAATGCCGCGCTCGAAATACATTCCATGGCAGTGCAGGCAGTAATCGGTCAGCAGCCGGCCTTGGTTGTGGCCCGGGTCGAGGAAAATTTTGCCATAGCTGACGTGATGCGGTCCCGCGGCCCAGGCGGCGTATTCGGCCTGATGGCACTGGCCGCAGCGCTCGTTCAGGCCACGGCTGATGTCGCGTTGCCTCAACTGGAGCTGCTCGGGCACCTGTCCGCGCAGATGCCGCCAGAGCTGGCGGGCGTTATTGAGATGGAATCCCGCATCGGTTGAAAACAGGCTGCCATGGCACTCTTTGCATTGCACGGAGCGGTGGGTGGATATCATCCATTGATCGTAGGCCGGCTGAATCTCGTGGCAGCGGATGCAGGCTTTGTCGCCGGCTGCCGCATAAAAAATGCTCCCGGCCGGCACGGCTAGGAGCGCAATCCCGGCGGGCAATGCCAGCAGCCACCAGAGCTTCCGGCGAGGGTGCCGGCCATTCATGGCTTAGCGGAAACCTCCTCCCTTCCAGTTGCGTTTGATGAAGTCGGATGCAAAGTACGCCACCGCCATGATGGTCAGCACCGGGTTGAACCCGCCGTTGGTCACGTGCACGCTCGCGTCAATCACAAACAGGTTATCCACGTCGTGCAGCTTGGCGTGTTTGTCCACGACGGATGTTTTGGGGTCGTTGCCCATGCGGCAGGTCCCCGCCTGGTGCTGGCCGGCGCTGAGCCACTGCCGCGTTTTCTGCCGCCGCGCGACCTGGATCGCCCCGGCCTCCCGGAGCCACAACTCCGCCTTGTCCGACGCGAATTTACACAGCTCGATGTTGTACGGGTGATCCACTCCCGAGAGCCGCGCGACGGGGATGCCCCAGAAATCCCGCACCTTCGGGTCCACCTGCACCCGCGAATGGAACACCGGCATCTCCTGCGAAGGACCCATGATCATGATGCTCCGGCGGAACCAGGCTCGCATGAAATCCTTGTGCGCCTTGCCCCAGCGGGGAACATCCGGGGGCGCCATGCCGGCGACCTGGTAGGGCAGGCGGCAGAATTCGTTGGCCAGCATCATCCCGCCGATCAGGCCGGGATTGCCGTGATTGAAATCGCAGATGGCAATTTCCGCACCGGGACCGAGGTCGTCATAAACCTCGTGATCGAAAAGGCCCAGCGCCCCGCTATAGGCATGGCCTTGCAGATTGCGCCCCACCCAATCGTACCGGTTGCCGATGCCGTCGGGAAAAAGAGCGCTCGGCGAATTGAGGAGGAGCCGGGCGGACTCGATGGCTCCGCCGGAAACGACAACCACGTCAGCCGTTTGCGTCTGCCGCCGGTTCTGCGCGTCAAAGTATTCAACGCCCTTCGCCCGGCCTTGGGCGTCCAGAATTATGTTGGCGGCAATGCAATGGGTGCGCAATTCGCAGTGACCGCTGGCCAAGGCGGTCTTGATAACCGTGTTTTGCGTTCCGTTTTTGGCGTCGCACTCGCAGCCAAAACCGCAGCACCAGCGGCAGCGCATGCAGCCGGACCGGCCGTTGTACGGAACGGTGTTACGCAACATCGGGATGTAAAACGGGTGCCATCCCAGCCGTTGGGCGGCGGGTTTGAGAATCTGCGTCTCCCGGGAATCGGGCAACGGCGGCATGGGCAGCGGCCGGCGGCGCGGCGCCTTGAACGGATCGGGCGCGACATCCCCGGACACCCCGATTTCCCATTCCGCCTTTTCATAAAACGGTTCCAGGTCGGCGTATGTGATCGGCCAATCGTCCAGGGTGCTGCCTTCCGGAACGCCGTAAAGGGATTTCATCCGGAAATCCTGGGCCATGAAACGCCAGGCCATCGCGCCGTAGCTGACGGTCCCGCCGCCGACGCAGGCAGCATTGTTGTTGTACTGACCGTCAGCCGGCCAGACCACCTGTTCTTTGCCTTCGGGGGTAACGAACACCCGCGGCTCTTTCTGTTCGTCCGGCCCATAGGGCGGCCCCAGCACGGAGGTGCGCTGGTTGCTCAGGTCGTCTTTCCGCTCGTCGGACGGCGCGACCCAACGGCCGCGCTCGAGCAAAACCACGTCGAGCCCCGCCGTGGCCAGTTCCTTGGCCACCACTCCGCCGCCGGCGCCCGAGCCGACCACAACCACGTTGGCATGCTTGGAGTTCACCGCTTGTCCGCTGGCGAGTCGGGGGTGCCGGCCCATGGCGCGGTGAGCGGCCGGCGGCTGCGCACGGGAGCCGTGGGCAATCTCAGCATGCGCCAGCTCACGGCGTCCCGGTTGCCGCCGTGGCGCGGACCGCCGTAAAATCCCTGCAAGGTATGTTCAACCACCCGGTTGAAAAATTCGCCCGCCGGAATTTTCTTCCAGACATCCCCCGGCGCCTGGTTGGATTCCAGTTTCCGCAGCAGATCGTCCTGCTCTCCGGCGGCCAGTTCAACAAAGCGTTTGGCGAAAAGATCCAGGCTGGATTCCCGCACGCCTTGAAGCCCGAGCCGGTACAATTCCTGATGGCGGCGATAGTAGCCCGCCAATTTGCGGTCGATGAAATGAACCACTCCCGCCCAGGCCGCCCCCGGGTCGTCATCCGCCGGGATAATGCGCTCGCAGATCGCATTGACGGTTTCCGCTTCGGCTTCGTCGAAGAAGCGCCACGGGCCGGACGGAACGGGCCAAGGATGAAATAGCGGCGCGGCCAGCAAAGTCGCGGACGAAGCGCGGAGGAAATATCGACGCGTCACCTGCCAGTTCGAGCGCTTCGCGTTCATAAGGGTGGACCCCGGCAGCTTAGGGAATCCCGCTGGCGTGTCAACTCCCACTCCTGAATCCGCTAAGGCAATCCGCTTAGTGGCCGAATGACTCTGGGATGGTCCGCTTTGGCTTTGTGTTGAAGCCGGAACAGCCATACTCTGCCGTCCAGTATGCAAACGATTTCCACGGGTTCAAAGTCATCCTTCCTCAACCGATCGGCCAAGCCGCCTCGTCGCCGTCGCGTGGCCGCCGGCCTGGTGGCCGCTTTCCTGATCGCTCTGGCGGCGACGGCGGCGCCGATTCCGGTCATCCTGGACACAGATATCGGCGATGATATTGACGACACCTGGGCGCTGACGATGCTGCTCAAGTCGCCCCCGTTCGATTTGAAACTGGTCACCACGACGACCGGCAAAGCGGAGTACCGGGCAAAAATTGTGGCACGAATGTTGACCATCGCCGGCCGCACCGATGTAGCGATCGGCTTGGGAGCTGGAAGTCGCGAAGGCACCGGCGGTCAAGTCGATTGGGTCCGCGATTACCCACTCCGCAATTACCCGGGTCGCGTGCTGGAAGACGGCGTTCAGGCGCTCATTGATATGGTGAACACGGAAGCCAGCAATGGCACGCCGGTCACGATTATCGCCATCGGTCCCTTGGAGACCCTGAATGAAGCACTGACACGGGATCCAGGCATCGCGCGCAAGGCAAATTTCGTGGGCATGATGGGGAGTGTTCACAAAGGCTACGACAACAAGCCCCGGCCCGAGGTGGAGTACAACATGCATTTCATTCCCGGAGCGAAGAAAGTTTTCGCTGCGCCCTGGCAGAGTTTCGCCATTACGCCGCTGGACACTTGCGGGCTTGTGAAACTCTCCGGCTCCGAGTTTGAGCAGGTCAAGACGAATCAAGACGCGCTGGTGCAGGCCCTCCTGGAGAACTATCGAATCTGGTCGGGCAAAACGAATGTCACCCAACTAACCGAAAGCAGCGTGCTATTCGACACGGTGGCGATTTACCTGGCGGATCCCGGCCCGAAACCGCTATTGGGATTGGAAACGCTCAACCTCTCGGTCAGCGATCGAGGGATGACTACGATTGATCCGGCCGGATGCAAAATGACGGTGGCGACATCCTGGACCGACTTGCCGGGTTATCGCGATTTTCTGCTTCGCAGTTTAACGCGCGCGACAATTCAACGGCGTTAAAGACTCCGATATTGTGCAACTCAGAATCGAATTTCCGCCATTCAAAAACACCTGATTTTAAACGAGCCCAGCCGGTAAGGACGTTCCAAGCCTCATTGCCGGAGTGTTATTGGTCTCATGAATATAATGAAAGTGATTTTACCTCAATTAGTTATGCATCCACGCCAGATTTTTACAGCATTATTGTACTTTCTTGTTGACAATATCAGCTAGCCGTAATAGAACTATTACACATTCACCGCATAAGAATTGGTCTTGAGATGTTTCAGTTCGGTGAATTGAGGGTGTCAGGGCGTAACTGTTTATATTATCAACCTAGTGACCTACACAGACATAATAGATAATAGTGAATGACATAGTCCGGAAAACCGTTAAATAACCCCCACAGTGACCCCGCGCTTATGAATACGCGAACAACAACAAACCCGACGCGCAAGCCAACTTGCATCACGCTGTTTCATCAAAATCAAATTCGAGCCCTGCAACTCCTGGTGATGGGCCTGATCGCCGCGACACTTCTTTTCGGCATGAGTGCTCAGGCGGCCAACATACTGGTGAATCCAGGATTTGAGGCCGACGGAAACCACGGCAACGGCGCTCCGATCACCGCCTGGAGCTTTTCCACCGCCGATCCCTACTGGATCAATGTGGACTCCTATGCGCATTCCGGAGCCAACTATTACAAAGTTTGGGGTGCGTTTAATGGCAACCCGAACTGGAGTGCCGTGTGGCAGGACAACAGTTGCCTGCCCGGGGCGAAATATCAGGCCGATGGGTGGATGTTTAATCTGGGCACCGATTCCATTTTTCAGGATGGAAATGACTTTGCCTGGTTGGAAGTTTCATTTCGGGACGCCAGCGACAACATACTGGCGCTTTACAAGTCGGACAATTTCTGCGCCACCAATTCGAACTACACGGACAACACTTGGTATGACATGCCGATTACCAACATCTGCAATCCCAATCCGCCCTATCAGGTGATCGGCACGACCAATGAATTGGTGGCACCGCCGGGGACGGTTAAAGTTCGCTTCCAGCACACCTACTACCAGTTGCTCTGGGGCGGCGGCTCCACTTATTTCGACGATGCGACCTTGAATCAGACATTCGGTCCGGTGCCTCCCACCCTGAGCAATATTTATCCCGGCAACATGCTGTTTGCCAGCAACCACATCAGCTTTACCATCAACTCAGCCAGCAGCACCCCGATTCCCACCAGTGGCATTCACCTGGTTGTGAACGGTACGGATGTTTCCGCCGACCTGAAGATCACCGGATCTTCACCCACGATCAATGTGATCTACACCAATTTGCTGACCAACGTCTGGGCGTACACGGCGTCAATCACCGTGACCGATTCGATCGGGTTCACGGCCAGTGCAAACATGAATTTTGATACCGTGAATCCCACGTTCGTCTGGGAAGCTGAAGATTACGACTTCACCAACGGGCTTTATTACGACAACCCGCTCCTGACCTCGACGGTGCAGCTGAACAGCTATTTCGGGGTAACTGGCGTGGTGGGGACTGACTACGGCAGCAGCTCCACGGGACACGCCATTTTCCGCCCCGACGATACCACGGGGACAGGTCCGGCCGGCGACTCCGCGCGGCAGGTGTATCTCAACGCGCAGGTTGGTGATCCGGCCGTGATCGACTACACGGTGGGCTATATCGCCCAGTATGACTGGTTTAATTACACGCGGGACATCCCGGCGGGGAACTATAACATCTACGGCCGCCTGGCCGGTGGTGCGGGAGCGACGGTTGTCAGTTTGGATGATGTGACGACTCCCGGGGTCACGAACAACCTGGGATACCTCAAGTTCACCGGTTCAGACTGGGGCGCCTATCAGTACGTCCCGGCGGTGGATAACAACGGAAACGTGCTGCAGTTCGCCTTGAGCGGCAAGAAAACCTTGCGCGCGACGCTCTTGAGCGGCGGCGACAATATGAATTTCTTTTTCCTGGTGCCCGCCGCGCCCGCCGTGCCGACCCTCAGCAACATCGCGCCGACCAATGGCACCATGTTCGCTTCGGGCAACACCTTCAGCTTCACGGTCACGGCGGCGGGGGGCGTCGGGATCAATAACTCCGGAATCCATCTTTACCTGAATGGAGCGGATGTCAGCGCCAATTTGAACATCACCAGTCCGGATCCCACAAACAAGAACGTGAGTTACACGCTGCTCTTGCCCAATACTCTTTACACGGCGGTCATTGCGGTAACCAACGTGAACGGTGCAGGCGTATCCCGCACCATCTCCTTCGATACGATGAGCACCGGCAATTTCTATGTCAAAATCAATGATTTCGACTACAACGGCGGGGCTTATGATACCAACGGAAACGGCTTGATACCGGCGGCTTACCAGGGAGACCAGTTGCCCAACGACACCGGAGCCATCCTCAATATCGACTATTACCACACCAGCGGCGGCAATTATCCTTATCGCGGACCCAATGCGCTCGCCACGGAGGTGACGCAAGACGTTCCGCTTCCCGGTTTCACCTCGGGTAACAGTGGCGACGATTACGACGTTGGAAATTTTAATAACGGTGATTGGGGCAACTACACCCGGGATTATCCGGCTGGCAAGTATCTGGTCTATGGACGCATGGCCGGTTACAGCCAGAACACGGCCTTGTCGCAGGTTGTCGGCGGCTGGGGTACGAGCAGTCAGACCCTGAAATTACTCGGCACGTGGCCGGCCAATCCCGGCGGTTGGCAGAACTGGGTCTGGATTCCGCTGCAGTTAAACGGCGCTCCGGTCATCGTGAGCTTGGGGGGCGTGCAGACACTGCGGGTTACGTCGGCCAACAACGTCAATGCGAACTACTTCATGCTCGTGCCGGCCACGGGCATCAAGCTCTCGATTGCGCTGTCCGGCGGCAATGCGCAGCTCTCGTTCCCGACGCAAGCCGGCGGAACCTACGAGGTGCTGTACACGACGAACCCGGCGAGCGGAAACTGGACGGTATTGACCACGGTTCCCGGGACCGGCGCGGTGCAAGTAGTGAGCGATCCGTTAACCGGAACTGGACGCTTCTACAAGGTGGTGTCGAAGTAATGGCAGCCGGCGCGGCTCCAAAGGCGGCCGGTCGCCGCCTTTGGACCGCCCGTTTATCAACCGGTGGCAACCGCTCGAAGATGAACGAAGGAAGAACAAACCAGATGAAACAAAAAATTGGTTTTCCCGACGACCGCGGACGGATGCCTGTTTTGAATGAAATCAGTTAAATCCAAAAGCGACGATCGCATGAACATATCAAAGGCCTGTTCGGAAAAGACCACCGGGTGCCGGCAACGGTGCGGGTTCACCTTGATCGAACTGTTGGTGGTTATCGCCATCATCGCCATTTTGGCGGCATTGCTGCTACCCGCTCTCAGTCAGGCCAAGAAGCGGGCCAACGGTATTTATTGCATGAACAACACCAAGCAATTGGCCACCTCGTGGATCATGTACGCGGACGACAACGGCGGCAGACTGGCACCCAACGTCGACTGGTTGAGTGCCGGTTTGGGCGTCGGCACGCCCGCGTGGGTGGCCGGCTGGCTCACCTTGAGCCCCGGGTACACGGACAATACCAATATCGCGATGCTGATTGACAAGGAGGCCTATCCGTATGCTGCCTATCTCGGGCCTTACATCAAAACGGCCCTGCCTTTCAAATGTCCGGCCGACCTTTCCACCGCCAAGATTTACGGGCGAAGCATGCCCCGGGTCCGCAGCTACTCGATGAATAATTTTTTGGGTTCGCCGTCGCGGGCAAACAATACGGACGCCAATGCCGTCTCCAATCCCCAGGGCAGCAGCAAGTATGCGCCCTATCAGAAAATTACCGCCATCCCGGTGCCCAGCATGACCTTTGTGGTACTGGATGAGCGGGAGGACAGCATCAACGATGGCGATTTCTTCACCGCCGTGGATAAACCGGGGTACCTGACTGACATCCCCGCCAGTTATCATGGCGGGGCCGGCGGCTTTTCATTTGCCGACGGACATTCGGAAATCCACAAATGGTTTTCGGCCTGGATTACGCAACCGATTCAAACGAACCCGATCAATGGTCACGATTTGAAATCGGAAGGTGAGCCGGGGGTGGAGGATTCGTATTGGCTGGACCTCCGCGCCGTTGGGGTGGGGAATTTCCCCTGAGCGCCGGATTAGATTTGGACTGCAGGTGGGTTGGATGGTTTGGTTGCTCGGCCGGCCCGGGAGCCTGTCATTTTGGCTCCCGGGCGGGTCGCAAATCAGCGCCGGTCTTCGGGCGGTTCCTGGCGGAACCACTGGAGCGCAAAAAGGATCATTTCGGTGGAATTCTTGAATTTCAACTTTTCCTTGATGCGGTTCTTGAACGAGCTGATGGTGGGGATGGCGACCTTCATTTCCTGCGCGATCTCCCGCGTCCCTTTGCCCTGGCCGAGCATGCGAAAGACTTCCAGCTCGCGATCGCTCAGGGCTTCAAGCGGTGAAGGAATCTGGTCGGGTTCGCCCTTTACAAATTTTGAGACGACGAGGGTGGCCATGCTTTCACTGATATGGACATTTCCGCTCAGCACCTTGCGAATGGCGGCGACCACCGTGGTGGCGGGTTCGCTCTTCATGACGTAGCCCATCGCACCCGCCCGCAGGGCGCGATCGCCGTAGAGGGATTCGGAATGCATGGAGACGACCAGCACTGGCATGTCTTCATGATCCCGCTTGATCGACTTGATGAGGTCCAGGCCGCTGGTCGAGTCGAGCGAAATATCCACAATGACGAGGTCCGGCGGGTTGTTGCTCATCTGGCGCAACGCCTCTATTCCATCCGAGGCGTCGCCACAGACTTTCAAATCCGGTTCCAAGTCAATCAGCCGCCGCAACCCGTCACGAAACATCGCGTGATCGTCAATAATGAAAATGCGCTTCGCCCCGGCGACCGGTTCCTCGGGCGTTGGTTCGTTCAAGTTGTCCGGCATCCCGCCGTTTCTGGGTGACTTCGAGTTCATTTTAAGGGCTGCTATTTCTCAAGCCTGCACGCGGTACTTGCACGTGATCAGTGTGCCCCGATCCGGCCGCGAGTCCATTTCGAGCACGGCACCGATCACCTGGGCGCGATACTTCATGATGTCGATGCCCATCCCGGCTTTGTCCTGCTCCGTAACCTGGAATCCAACCCCGTCGTCCTGCACCGAGAGTACCAGATTGTCGTTTTCCCGCCGGAGCCGGACGTTGATGGTGCTGGCCTGACTATGCCTGGCGGCGTTCAGGATGGCCTCCTGGGCGATAAAATGCAAATGCATTGCGACTCCGTTATGGATGCCCGGCAACGCTTCGCCGGAGGAAAAGTCGCAATGGATATGGTAGAGTTTGCCGATTTTGGCCGTCAGTTCCTCCAGCGCGTCGGCCAGGCCCCCCTCTTCCAGCCGGACGGGGAAAAGTCCCCGCGCCACGGTCCGGGTTTGCACCAACGATTCATTAATCAGGGTGCTGATGTAATTGGCCTCCGATGATTCCGTCTCGTTCTTTTCCTTGAGGTGGCGGGCCAGGATATGCGTCCGGTAGGCGATCGCTGCCAGTTGCTGACAGACCCCGTCGTGCAGATCATGGCCGAGCCGTTGTTGCTCGCGGTTGGAAATTTCCAGAATTTCCCTTTCCAACCGTTTTCGTCCGGTTACATCCCGCGCGACGCCTTCCACCTCGATGATTTTGCCGCCTTGCTCGACCACGCGGGAGCTTACCTCTAGTTCGAGGCGCTGTCCGGCCGCATTCACAAAATCCCAATCAACGGCCGGCGTCGTCACCCCGGAAACAACCTTTTTAAGCCATTCCCTGGCCGAGGGGCGGTCGTCTTCGGCGATCAATTCAATCAAGTTCATCGTCAAAATCTCGCTGCGCTGACGTTGCAACAGCCTCTCCCCGGCGGTGTTGATCGATGTCATGTGTCCCTGCAGGTCGTGGGTAAAAACCATGTCGCTGGCGTTTTCAAACAGGTCCAGATACCGCTCCTTGATTGCGGCTTCCGCCTGCAGTTTTTCCGCAATGATCTGGGTCTGCCGGTGAACGCGGCGACGCAGCAACACCACCCACCCAAAGGCCGTCAGCACAATGGCGCCAAGCAGGACCAGGGCCCAAAATAGTTTGCGCAACGTCCACCACGGCGGCTGCTTCAGCACCGTAATGTCCAGCGGCGAACGAAGCAGGAGGCGGAATGAAGCCGCGCGCCAGTCTGGACTGTAGTACCAGTTCTCGCCCAAGTCATCAATCACGCAGACGCCGGTCACCCGCACCTTGCTGCCATTTTGCAGTTGGCCAAAATCGACCGTCTGCCCCTGCGATCTCAAGTAGGCGTGAAAAACGAAACCGTTGGCTTGCAGCACCAGGAACGGCTCTTTGCTGTGCTGGGCCCGATCAAGTACGGTCGCTTCGATTTGCACCAGCCGACAGTCATGGGCGCCCGACAAGGCCTCGTCCGGAGTGATCTGGTCCGGCTTCAATGGCTGCCCGGGCGCAATCCAGCGGTACCGTCCGTCCTTCACCATGGGCGAATACTCCCCCTTGGCCGGAAAGCCCAGGACCTCGACGCGGTCGCCAATGGGGACATTATCCGCCTGCTTCGTTTCCACACACAGTCCATCCGTCTCATTTTGAATGTACATCTTGCCCGGGTAATGAAGCGTCATGGCGCCGGTAACCTTGACGCGGTGTCCGTAGGTGCTGCCCCGGGTGAATTGCATGACGCTCTTGATGGATTGTTCGGGAATGGACTCGGGGCTGCCGGGCGCAGGACGCTCAATCACCAGGTCCTCCGGGAACGGGACCAGCACGTTGACGTCAAACAATTGCCGTTGCGCGTTGAAGAGGCTGATGCAGACTCCGCGGACCTTGACGGCGCAGTCGATCAATTGCTCGGGATGCTCCACCGGCAGCTGGCTGGCCTGGAGGGCCACCCGCCCCTGGCCGGTGGCCAAATCGATCACATAATAGGATCCCGTGTCGTCACGGCGTACCGTCCGAATGATCCCGCTGATCTGCACAAATTGGCTGTCTTCCTGGCCGCTCTCCAAATCCTCGAAGGAAACCGGCTTGGCCTCGGGCAAGTTGGTTTCACCCAGGATGCGGATGCGGTGAGTCGTGACGACCGGGGCAAAGGCGCCGGCGCCGGTTTCGCCTTCGATCTCAATCCATTGCCCTGCCTGCAGCGGCAGGTTCGTTTGTGAATCGTCGCCCCCGATGTAAAAATAAATGCCGGCGGTGTCATCCTGGATGAAGCGAAACGCCTTCTTGGGAATTTTTACGTCAAAGTAGGTCACCACCCCGCGCAGACGCACCGGATACCGGGTATCCGCCTGTTCCACCGACAAGCGTCGTATCTCGGCGGCGGTCCGCAGCTCCTCGCGCGGGGTGTCGGCGGCGGCGACGGATGGGCACCCGACGGCGACAATCAACGAACCCAACGACACCATGCGACCGGCTGCCGAAAGTGGGCCGAGCGATTTTAGCTCGCCAAGTGTGAATCTCATGACCGGTGACTGAATGAGCGCAAGCGTTCTTCGATTCGCAAAATTACTGTCATTACCCTACTCATTCAAATCAGTTCAGGCAAGGCAACATCCGTCGCCGGGCTAAACTTGTCACCGGCCTGAAGGCCGTGCTACGATGCAGGAGTTGAAACGCCGGTATCAAAAACCGCAACCCGGATGTTCGAACCTCGCCCGCCCGCTGGCCATCGAGTTGAAAACGTCCGGCCCCAGCGCGACTCGAATCGCTCCGGTCCGCCTATGGCTGTTCCGGGGCCTGGCGGTCATCGTCTTGCCTTTGCTGGCGCTGCTGATGTTGGAGCTGGCGTTGCGCCTCGGCGGCTACGGTTATCCCACCGGCTTTTTCAGGCCGATGCGCATCGGGAACCAGGAACTGGTGGTTGAAAATGACTGTTTTGGCTTCCGCTTTTTCCCGCCGGCCATGGCTCGCCTGCCGGCCTCCTTTCGGTTTCCGGCGAAGAAGGCCCCCGGTACGTACCGGATATTCATCCTGGGTGAATCGGCCGCCTTGGGCGATCCCGAGCCGGCGTTCGGTGTCGGACGGTATCTGGAGGTGCTGCTGCGCGAGCGATTTCCCCACGCGAAGTTCGAGGTGGTCAATGTCGCGATGACCGCCATCAATTCGCACGCCATTCTTCCCATCGCCCGAGATTGTACCGGGCAGAAGGGAGACCTGTGGATCCTTTACCTGGGAAACAACGAGATGGTCGGGCCCTTCGGCGCGGCGACCGTCTTTGGGGCCCAGGCGCCGCCCTGCCGGTTGGTGCGCCTGGATCTGGCCGTGCAAAAATGGCGGGTGGGACAAGTGCTGGCACAGGCAGCCCGATGGCTGAGAGGCAGGGATTCCAACCCGGCATCCTGGAGCGGCATGCAGGCGTTTTCGGAAAACCTGGTTGCCCCCGACGATCCGCGCAAGCAGGTGGTCTATCGCAATTTCGAAAAAAACCTGCGCGACATATTACAGGCCGGCCTCGATTCAGGTGCGCACATTCTGCTCTCGACCGTCCTCGTGAACTTAAAGGACTGCCCGCCGTTCGGCTCGCTTATCAGCAGCAACCTTTCCGCCGGCGACCGCGACCGGATCACGCAGCTGCTGTCCGAGGGAAACACACTGGCGGAGCAAGGCAACGGTTCCGAGGCCTTGAAGCGTTTTGAACAGGCGGCCCGGTACGAACCGCAGGCGGCCGAGTTGGAATTTCGTTGGGGCCTTTGCCTGCTGGAAACAACCAATGTCGCCTCCGCCGGGACGCACTTCCTGAACGCACTGGACCTCGATTGTCTGCCGTTCCGGGCCGATACGCACATCAACGCGCTTATCTCTGCGGTGGGCCGAAAAATGGCCTGTCCCCGGCTTGCCATCTTTGACGCCGGAGTTGCCCTGGGCGTGGCGCCGGTCGAATTTGTCCCTGGCCAGGAGATCTTCTACGAGCATGTGCATCTCAACTTTAATGGCAATTATCGACTGGCACGGGCCTGGGCCGATATGATTGCGCCAGCCCTGCCGCAGCAGCTCAGCACCGGTTCCGCAGCCGCCTGGGCTTCGCAGGAGATGTGCGAGGAACGGCTCGGATTGACCGAATGGGATCGTCGCAACGTGCTGGCGGAGGTTTCTCGCCGCATGCAGCAACCGCCCTTGAGCCAACAATTTGATAACGCTCGGCGGCGGCGAGCCCTTTCCGAACAGGAAGCTGCGCTGCGACAGCGCATGGATGCAGACGCGGCTCGCAAAGCCCGGCAAACCTATCTCGACGCATTGAGAATGGCCCCGGACGATTGTTACCTGCGGGAAAACTTTGCCTATTTCCTGGCCGAGCAGGGGGATATCGCCGGAGCCATAAAGCAGTGGGAAGGGGTGCGCGACCTCATCCCCCAGGACCACACCGCTTACTTCGAATTGGGTCACCTCGCCGCGTTGCAGGGCAGATTCGATGAGGCGAAGGCTTTGCTCAAGAAAACGGTGTCCATGCGCCCCAGTTTTGCGCCGGGCTGGTTTGAACTGGGAAAAGCCCAGGCAGCAACGGGGAATTATCAACTGGCGGTGGCCGCGTTTGATCGCGCATTGAAATTTGAGAATCAAAACGCACAGTGCTGGTTCTACAGCGGCTTGGCGCTGGCGATGTTGAATCGTCGCGCCGAAGCGATCTCCCATTACCATCAGGCGGTCAACTTGGCCCCCGAGGATTGGAAAGCTCATTACGAGCTGGGCGGTCTCCTGGGGCAGGATGGCAAGATGGCTGAAGCCAAGGCGGAATCCGAAGCCGCTGTCCGCCTCAATCCCAAATTCCCCAAGGCGCATTTAAACCTGGGCTTGGCGCTGGTTCAACTGGGACAACTGGATGAGGCGGAACGACAGTTTGAAGAGACCCTGAGCCTTGAGCCCACCAACTCAAAAGCAGCCGATTACCTTGCTCAAACCAGAGCCCTCAAGCGAGGCACACCTTGAAGATCCTAAGGCCATGGACAAAGGTTACTGAGGCAACCTCCCTCGCAACCGACAGAGTGTTTATAAGCCTTTAATCCTTTCAGCTTCAACTGGAGCTTGAGCCTGGTCGGGAGTTGCGGATACCGCTTGCAGACAATCTGTTGTTGACAAATAGCGTAATAAACGCTATTACATGCAATGTAATGCAACTATTACCATGGTGACAATAAGTGTTTGAATGTTTATGGAAGATGGTTCTCGACTCTGGCAGCCTGTCTCGAACCGGTTCCGAAGCGCGTGTCCAATGAATGGCGCTTAATCACTAGGTTATACCAAACAGGAGGCTCGAATCGAAAATGCATTCTCTCAATCGTCGCGATTTTCTTAAAGCCGCTGGGCTGGCCGGGTCAGCATTGTTTCTGGAAGGGAATTCGGTATGGCTTGAGGCAAAAACATCCTCCATGCCGGATAAAATCCACGGCGTCAATCTGGGGGGCTGGCTGGTTCTGGAAAAGTGGATCAAGCCGAGCTTATTTGCCGGCCAATCAGCCGAGGATGAGTATTCTCTTTGTTTGGAACTGGGCAAGGAGAAAGCGGCCGGGCGCTTACAAGAACATCGGGAGACATGGATTACGGCGGATGATTTCAAGTGGCTCGCGGCGCACGGCATCAATGCCGTTCGCCTGCCCGTGGGTTACTGGGTGGCGGAGGAAAATCCTCCTTTCCTCACGGGCCTGGAGACAATGGACTGGGCGTTTCGAACTGCCCATGCCAACGGACTTTCGGTGTTGCTCGATTTGCACGGACTTCCCGGCAGCCAGAACGGATGGGATCATAGCGGCCGACAGGGCGTTCCAGGCTGGCACACCAGCAAGGCAAACATCGCCCATTCTCTTCGGATAATCGAAGATTTGGCGAGTCGCTGCAAGCAGTACGAGAACCTGCTCGGCATTGAACTGGTGAACGAGCCGAGCAAGGAAGTGCCGCTGGATATTCTCAAGTCGTATTATCAAGCGGGCTGCCAGTGCATTCGCAGGCACCTCGGACAGGATCAGGCGGCGGTGATCATCCACGACGGGTTCCGCCCGTTCGAATGGGACCATTTCCTGGCCAAGCCCGGCGATGGCAACGTGGTTCTGGACACCCACCTTTACCAGTGCTTCTCGGATCAAGACCACCGGCGGGATATCAATGCCCAGATCGAAGTGGCGGCGGTGGAACGGAAAGAGCAACTCGACAAAATGCAGAAGCAACTTCCATGCATCGTCGGCGAATGGTCGCTGGGCTTGCCGCCCAAAGCCTTGGAAGGGTTGGATCCGGTTGGACGGGAAGCGTCCATGCGGGCTTTTGGCGGGGCGCAGCTGGTCAGCTATGAGCGCACACGCGGATGGTTTTTTTGGACCTATCGGACCGAGGAAGGCGGCGGTTGGAGTTTTCGCGATTGCGTGAACCGTGGATGGCTGCCGGGGAAATTTGGCGGATGAACCGTCCCTGCGGGGTCGGGCTTGCGGTTTCCCATGGGGCGAAACATATTATAACCGCGTACACGATTCATGAGCGACACCATCTCCGCACGCCGGCAACGGAAGCAGGCCACGATTTTCCCGGGGCTTTTCTGGGTGACTTTGGCGGGTCTGTTCTCTCTTTGGGGCGGGAGGCTCCCCGCGCAACTGATCAACGTGGATTTCAACCAAAATAACGGTGTCAGTTGGGGCGGCGGCGGCCCCGACCCGGGGCCAACCATGTCCGGACCGGCCGTTCTGGGCAAGGCCGGCGACCAATGGAACGGCATCAATGTCAACAGCGGTGCGAACCTTCCTCTGAAATATGCAGATGGAAGTGCCTCCCCCGTCAAGATGACGTTCACCTCCGGCGGCGGGTACGATGCAAACAGTTTTGGCGGTTCCACCCCTTTTGCCAGTACGCCTTGCGATGCCTTAATGGAGGACTACCTCTATAGCGGTGGCAATCCGCAATCGATTACCCTGACTGGTTTGGCCGCCAACGCCGCCTACAACCTGATTCTCTACAACGCAGCCAACAGCGGCGCCGCCGGACGCACGACTTATTTCACGGTCAACGGTATCAGTCGAAGCAGTGTCTGGGACGGTTCCAGCAGCACGTTAATCGCGGGCGTCAACTTTGTTAATTTCAAAACGGCGCTGTCCGACAGCTCCGGGAAGCTGGCTATCGCCTACAGTGGAAATGGCACCGCCGAAGGAGATCTTAACGGATTTCAAATCCAAACCGCACCGTTCAAAATCAGTGCGTCCTGCGGCAACTCCAATCTGCTCATTTCATTTTCGACCGAGACCGGGTTGAATTATCAGGTCCAGGTCAGAACCAACTTGACGGATGTCGCCTGGACCGCCCTGGGCAGCGCCATCCCTGGCAATGACACGATTCAGACGATCACCAATGCGATCGGCGGCAGCCGCCGTTTTTTCCGGGTGCAGATATCCACCAACGCGCCGGCGGCTTTGACCCGGTTGCATACCGGCGGCACCAACCTGGTCAATGACCGCGGCGCCGTCGTTCAGTTGCGCGGGCTCAACTTGGGCGGCTGGTTCATCATGGAAAAATGGATGTGTCCTCTGGACAGCGGCAGCCTGCCGGATACTTACAGCGCGATCACAAACTTGGACCGACGGTTTGGCGTCGCCACCGAACAAAACCTCATTTACACGTATCAGACCAATTGGATTACGACGGACGACCTTAACAACATCGCCAACGCCGGCTATAACTGCGTGCGAACGCCCGTCTGGTGGGGCAACTTCTATTCCATTACCAACTCCACCAGCTCCGGCTGGCGACCCGATGCATTCACGGTCCTGGACTGGCTCGTCACCAACTGCGCCGCGCGCGGCATCTATGTGATCATTGACCTGCACGGGGTCGTTGGCGGACAAAACCTCGACCCGACAACGGGCTGGCAAAACAAGAACCAGTACTGGACGAACAGCGCAGCGCAAAATCAAACTGCCTACCTGTGGGCGCAACTTGCCGCGCATTACAGAGACAATAGCGCCGTGGCGGGTTATGACCTCATCAACGAGCCCTACGGCGCGCCCGATACCGCCGCAGTCTGGGCCGCCTACACCAACCTGTACTCGACCATCCGGGCGGTGGATCCAAGCCATGTCATCATCATGGAAGGCACTTTCGGAAGCTGGAATTGGAGCATGCTGCCCGATCCATCCTGGTATGGCTGGACCAACGTCGTCTATCAAATGCACGAATACCAATGGGGCGGGACCGTCGCCCAGATTGAGGCGGGCGCCGATGCTCAAGTAACGGACTTCCAGAATCACGCGGCTTGGAAGGTTCCCGGCTATGTGGGCGAATGGAACAACATGGGCATGGGCGCGGCCTGCTACGACTATTCCATCAATGCCTATGACCATGCCGGTCTCAGTTGGTCGATGTGGGCTTACAAGGCGACCCACGGGCTGGTGCCCGATGGCTGGGGCTGGTACGATCCGATTTACTGGCCGACGACGCCCAATCTGCAAACCGACTCAGCCGCAGCCATTGCCAACGACTGGCAACAGTGGCGAACCATCACGTCGTTCGGTCTAAACGCCGCCGTCGGCTTGTGAGTTTGTTTGCCTTGGCCCTGACTCCGTTTCATCGGTGAGGGACCCGGCCGGCACCGGGCGGTCGACAAGGGCGCAGGGAGTTTTGGCTGTCAGGGGGAAGGTCTGCTGTAAACGCGAACGTAGTCCACGACCAGGCGCTGGGGAAAGACGGTTGTGTGGTCCGGATTCCCGGGCCAGCCGCCGCCGACCGCCAGATTCAGCAACAGATATTTCGGGTGATCAAAAACCCAACGGGCGCCGGGCGGAAGATTGGCCGGAGTGATGGTGAAATAAAGATGATCATCCACCAGCCAGTTGATCCGATTGGTTTCGCACTCGACGGCAAAAACGTGGAAGTCATCGCCAAAAGTGGCGCCGTCCGGCAAGGCAAACCGCTTGCCGATTCCGTTGGCGCCGGAATAGCCCGGGCCATGAATCGTGCCATGGATTGCGCCCGGTTCGCGCCCGAGGTTCTCCATGATGTCAATTTCGCCGCAAGCGGGCCATCCAACGACATCGATGTTCGTGCCGAGCATCCAAAACGCGGGCCAGAATCCTTGGCCGCGGGGAACCTTGAGGCGCGCCTCAAACCGGCCATAAGTCCACGCGCCTTTGCCCTTGGTCTGAAGTCGAGCGGAAGTGTAATCCCGGCCGCCGAATTTCTCCTGCCGGGCCTCGATTACCAATTGGCGGTTTTCGATGCGGGCATTGTTGGTGCCGGGAGTGTAGTATTCCAGTTCGCCGTTTCCCCAGCCATTGCCGCCGGTTGCATGACTCCATTTGTCGGAGTCGGGCGCGGCACCGTCCGGCTGGTTGAATTCGTCGGACCAAATGAGAGTCCAACCGGGATGCGACGCGGTGGACGACGACTTTGAATCCGGATCATGGGGGCGGCTTGAAACGTCGCCGGCGATTGACGACGCGATGCCAGTGGCCAAGCCGATCATCACCGAGCCAGCTTTCCAGCCGGTATGTTTCATGCGTTATCGTTGTTTGGGGGCGTACCGGTGGCTAGTCTTGCATGCTCTGCCCGGATTGGCAATCCGCGATGAATAATCCTGTCGCGACTCTATGAAAATGTCCCCCTTTCGGGCCGCCGGCCGGACGCTCCACGTTTTCCACAAGTCTCACTCGGTCATTTCGACGCCGTGGCCGGTTTCAGGTCCGGGTAAAGGTCGGCCATGACCAGTTTGGGTTTTCGATCCACGGTGAACAGGCCCCAGTGCTTTTCGGCACCGCTCGGATCGTTCGGTTCGCCTTTCCAGTCTTCGTCGAAGGCCTCAAAGAAGAAGGTCGTGATATTGTTTTTCCCGGCCCAGTCATACAGGTCGTGGTAATAGCGTTTCTGCTTCGCCTCGTCGGCGCGGGGGCCGAATTCCTTGGCGACGGTCGCCCAGCCGGCTTCGGTAATGACCATGCGGCTGCGGGGCAGGGCGTCGCGAACGGCCTGAATGTTGGCGATGGTGTGGGCCATCGCCTGGTCAATATCCTTGCCTTCCCACGCCGGATAGGTATGCACGGAGATGAAATCCACTTCGCCGGCCAGCTCGGTGCCGTGCTGGGCCCACCAGGCGTAGTTGTCCGCCACGGTCACCGGTTGCGACACCGATTGTTTGACCTGCCGGACGTAACGGCGCACCGAGTCCACCGGCACCATGTGGTCGTTCCAGCTGACGAGGGCTTCATTGCCGACGGCGACGGCGACGACGATGTTCGAGTATTGATTGGCCAGGCGGATGGCCTTTTCGATTTCCTCCTGGTTCTTGCGTTTGTTGGATTCGAGGACCTGCTGCAAAATCGGCTCCTTGCGCCAGGGATTGCCGGGGTTGTTGACTTCGGCGTCGAGCCACGCGCCCAGCACAACTTTCAGGTTGAGCTGGTGGTCCCGGACCAACCGGAGCACCGCTTCCGAATTGTCCCGTGAATCGTAAAGGCGGATCAGACTGAAATTGCCATGCCGGTTCAATATCTCAAGGTCTTCGAGGATTTCCTGGTCGCTGGGGTTGACCGCGCCTTCACCGCGGTCGGGATGTTGGCCGTGGCGGAAGCCGGAATAGCAAACGCCTTTTTGGATGCCGCAAAGCAGGTCGGCGGGCTTTTGCCGGAGGGGCGCCCCGGCGGGTGGTGCGGAGTTGGTGTTCTGGCCGCGAACGACGGGGCCGAGCAGGCACGCGGCGATGATGAGGGAGACGAATCCGGATGCAGACCGGCACGATGGGACAGTCATGGATATTTTCATGGGTTCAATTCAGTTGTCAGGGTCTGGAAGTCGGAGTCGCGTCCGCGGCTTCCGCCAGCAGGCCGAGGCCGACTTCAATCCGGGCCACGCGGCCCGATCGCTTGAAAATGTCCCGGCTGACCGCGGAATCCAGACGTAATGATTCGACGGCCTGTCGCGCGCCATTGGGCCGCACGATGGTGAGGGAATCCTTCCGCGCCAGGCGGTAAATCACTGGAACCTGGCAATAGGTGAAAGCCAGTTCGCCAGGCTTCAAAGACAACCGGCCTTTGGCGCCGGCGATGTCGTAATAAATGAATTCAGCCTTGGCGGTCAGGAAGTCGCCGCGCTGGAGGAGGAGGGGGCGGAAATGAATCAGGCCGTTTTCGACGACCACGCCAAGTTCGCCCAGCCGGCAGAGAAAATCCTCTTTGACCTGGCCGGTGAGACCCGGCTGGCGGGCGCCGCCCTGGGCCGGCGTGTGCGAGTAAGGGTCCATCGGGAAGGCGCCGTACACCTCCGGCGTTTTGTAATCGCCGATGCCGGCGCGGATATCGTAATAGCAGTCAGCCAGGCGCTGGACCACGCGTTTGGGCGCGCGGGCGGCGACGGCGCGAAGGTAAGTTTCCAGGGCGGCGAGGCGGAGCTTGGAAACCATGTGCCAGTAAATGCAACCGAGGCCTTCGTAACCGAAGAACGTCCCCGAGCGGCCGGTGAAGGATTCATGGTCGAAGAGCCGCTCGAAGAGGTCGAGCACCTGCGGCCCGTCGCGTTTCACCAGCCGGGCATAGCCGGCGGCGGCCAGTTGATCGAGAATGCGGCTGAGGTCGCGGGCATTGGTGATGGCCCCGTTGAAATGGACCCGCCCGGCGACGTCGCGTTCGACGAGCTGCCGGTTGGCGTCGGCCAAGAGGGACCGCAGCAGCCCCAAGCGGCGGATCTCCGCGGCGGGAATGTTGTTCCGGTCCAGGAAACGCGGGAGTTCGCGGTTGGGGTACAGCAGGTAGCTGTGTTGGTCGGCGCGGTACATCGCGCTGCGCTTGAGCGCGGTGAGCAATGCCAGCGAGTCCTCCGCGGAGAGGTCGCCGGAACTGAGCACGGCCACCTGGCCTTCGAGCATTTCATACAGCCGGCGGATGGGCAGCTCGTTTGATTTTTCAAACCGGACGAGGTTGTAGGCGTGATAAAGGCCGTCAGGCCGGCGATTCACGCGGATGGAATGGTCCGTCCATTCGAGCGCCGAATCGAGGAAATCCAATACACGTACGCCGGTAAGGCGGATTTTGTGTCCGGAGAACCCGCGCTGGTAGAGGCGCTGGCGGTAACGGCTGCCGGCCCGGCCCAGGTCGTCGAGCACCTGGCGGCGCTGGCGCGCGCTGATCGGTTTGGCGAGCAAGCGGCGCTGGCGCCGGAGAATCCGCTGCAAGTCATCGAGGAACGCGGCCACTTCGGCCGAGAGGCTGAAGGTGGCATTCGCCTGTGCCCGGAAGAGGTTCCGGCAGAACGTGAGATGGCGGCGCAGGTAGTAGAGTGTGACCATCGAAGCGCCATTGCCGACCAGCGCGTTGTTCGCGTCGTTCCATTCCGGCCGTTGCGTGTTGAGCCAGATGCCGGCTTCCGGGATGAAGTTGGACAGCTTGGCGAGCAAGGGGACCAGCAACTTCTCGGTGAGATTCACCAGGCGCACTTCGCCCCGCTGGTCCCAGAGCAGCTTGCCGTCCGCGCCCCGGGACCGGACGCGGTGCTCGACGAGCGTTTCGACGTGCTGGTCAAAGACGACGGTTTCCTTCGGGTTCGCCAGCAGAGCGGCGTAGGGCTTGATGCGGTAGGGGACATTGGCGCAGGCGAAAATGTCGCGCGTGAGGAAACCGCGCAGCGTGGCCGGGTCGTGCCGGTCCAGAATTTCCAGGAGCTTCAGCACGTAAATGATCTGGTGATCGCCCCAGTAACCGATGTAGGACCAGGGATCGTCCGGGTTCACCACTTCCCAATCAATGCCGTTGCGCGTGAGCCGGTAGGGATTGTAGCCGTCCGCGGTCGAGGCGTTGAAGAAGCGGCAGATCATGCCGGGGACGTAGCCCGGGAAGGAAACGGCCAGCGCTTCCCAGTTCTGGAAAATGTCGCGCCAGTTCCCTTCGTAATTCAGGATGCGCGTTCCATCGGCGTTCCGGGTCGCGATGGAGAATTTATTCCACGGCCGGCTGGGGTCGCCGTGCCGGCGGCTGAAGGTGAGGGGCAGGTATTCGCGGCACAGGCGCTCCAATTGCGGGTCGCCGGTCGCGGCGGCGGCCGCCACCATGTCGCCGTAGACGGCCGGCCGGGGCAGGCGGCGGAAGAACGAAACGTGGCGGGCGGCAACCGGCCGGTTCGCATGGGTGACGAACGCGCGCAAATCATCCGGATCCAGCGCATAGCCGTTGTGGAAGACGCCGCCGCGCATGATGTTGAAGAGGGTGTTGCTGTAATGGCGGGCGTTGCTTAACGCGTTCGCGCTTTTCTGCAAGCCGTCCGCGGCGGCCACGATGCGCTCCAGCTCGCGAGTGCCGCAATCAATGTCTTCCAGCACCAGCCGGCGCAGGCGCGCGGGGACGCGCAGCAGCCGGTTGAGAGCGGCGACGTCAGACGCGCTGTGATTGACATCCGCCACGATGAACCAGTCCGCGCTTTGGCGGGCCGGGAGGCTGATATTGGCCTGGACGAAATACGCGCCGCGTTCGCCGCGCACGTCGGTCTCCGGCCGCAGCGGCAGGCCCTGTCGGAAGCGGTCGAGCTGGGTGGAGGAGAGCAGGGTGGCCCGGCGCCGGAGTCCCAGCGACCAGGCGATGGTGGTGCGGAGAGCCTCGGCCGGTTCCGGCCGATCCACCGGGATGGCGCTGAGCCGGAACAGGCCGAGGCCGGTTTGGGCGACAAGCTCGCTGCGTTTGTAGGCGTCGAGCAGCGTGCTGTATTCGAGATTGAACTGGCTGCCGGTCCCGCAGGGCATCAGGTTTTGCAGGCCGTCGAGCAGCTCAATCCGGGCGCCGGCCAGCCCGGAATTTTCGAGCCAGGCCCGGCGCACAAAGCCCAAGCGGTTGCTGTTAAACCAGCCATAGCGAAAGGTGAGCGCCAGGTCCTCGTTGATTTCCTCGAAGATCAATTTATTGCCCCGGAAATTTTTGTAGAGGTTTCTACGCGTCTGGTAGGCGCCCTGGCCGCGCACCGAGAACGGTTCCCAGAGCCGGTTCCGGCCCCGGTGCCGGACGACGAGGATGGTTTTGCTGCCGGTGACGTCCACCATGTCGCGGATCTTGTCGTCGGTATAGTACGGAAACAGCGCCAGGTCCGCGGTGCGGCGGCCGGCGGTCAGCGCGCCGTTGCTGGAGACGAACATCCAGTGGTCGGCGTCGCTCACGACGGTCATGAAGAAAGGCCGCAGCCGGTCGTAATGAGCGATCCGGTAATAATCCTCGCCCTGCAGTGTGACTTGTTCTCCGTGGATGGCATCGGCACCAGATCGAAGCGGGCGGTTGCCAAGATGCAATTTGGGTTTCATGTCAGTTTAAAATCAGTGGCGCGCTGGGTCTGTGGCGGCTGCAGCAGAGGTGCCGGCACCGGCTAGTTGACCAACTGTCCTTCCCGCCGCGCATCAAGGTCTTTCTTCATCAAATCGGTGGTCCGGGCATCAATGTTGTAGAAAATCATGAATAGGGCGCAGGACATGTACAACAAACCGGGGATGACCGAAACCAGCAATTTAATGCCAGTCAGAGCCGTTGGCGTTTGCGGGGCGTCGGCAATGTAGTTGAACAGCCAAAGTACCCAGCCGGCGACGGCGGCGCCGATGCCCCAGCCGGCTTTTTGTGCGAAAACTGCCGCCGAGAAACAAAGGCCGGTGGCTCGCCGCCCGGTTTTCCATTCGGAATAATCCGCCGCATCGGCAATCATCGTCCAGAGCAGCGGGACCGCCGGGGCGTAGGCCATTTTGGCCAGAATGTTCAGGACGTAGACGGTGACGAGGTTGTCGGCGCCGGGCAGGTAAATGGCTATGAAGAAAGCGCCGGAGATCAGCGAGCTGGCGATGAAAACGGTCCGGTTGCCAAAACGCTTGGCCAGGGGCTTGGCCAGGGGCAACGCCACGATGAGTGCCACCGTGCCGATGACATTAAACAACTGAACGCTGTCCTCCTTGCCGATGTAATACTTGAAATAATAGATAATCGCCGCGTTTTGTATGGCGAACATGACAAAGGAGACGATGCCCACAATAGCCAGTATGATCCAGGGCCGGTTCCGGAACAGATTTTTCAGATCTTCCTTGAGCGAACTGGGAAGTGACAAGGCGGGCTGCACCCGTTCTTGGCAGTACTTAAACGTGATGAAAAAGAAGACCAGACTGAGAAGTCCGAATAGAACGAGCGTGTATTGAAACCCAAGCGCTTTGTCGCCCCGGCCGAATAATTTCGCCAGGTACAGCGCCAGGCCGGTCACGACGAACTGGCCGGCAAACGCGCAAATGAACCGGTACGTGTTCAAGCCCACCCGTTCATAGGTGTCGGAGGTCATCACGGCTGCCAGCGAGGAATAGGGCAGGTTGACGGCGGCGTACGCCGTCATGAGCAGGACGTAGGTTGCGCCGGCGTAGATGATCTTGGCGGTCTCCCCGAGGTTCGGGGTGGTGAACGTCAGGATGGCCAGTACGGCGTACGGGATGGCACCGAACAGAATGTACGGCCGGAATTTGCCCCATCGCGTCTGCGTCCGATCGGCCAGGATGCCAATGACCGGATCAATGCCCATATCCCAGAACCGGGCGATGAGCATGATGGTGCCGGCCGCGACGGCGGGAATCCTGTAAACGTCGGTATAAAAGAACAAGAGCCAGAAGCCGACCATGTCCCACACGAAATGAGACGCGGTATCGCCCAGGCCGTAGGCGAGTTTTTCCGGGACGGATAATTTTTCCGGAATGAGCCGTCGCGAATACGCGCCAGCGGCTACGGACCGGGAATTGGTGGCGGAAGCGGACTCGGCGGGATTCATTTCAACGCTGGACTTCGGATTGGCTGGCATGCGAAACGACAGCAGCCTGCGTGGTTTCAGCCGGTGTGTCCACGTAAAAGGGAATGTTGGCGTGGGCGGCATGGCCTTTCCCATCGTAAACGTAAGCAAAAAGTCGATACGCCCCCGGCCGGTCCGGCGCCTTCAGGGTGATTTCACTCCGGTTGGAGGGGGTGATTAAACCGGCCAGCTTCAACGGCATGGATTCCGCGTCGCCGCCGACCTTGCGTTCGGTGCTTTCTTCGAGGATCTCCCAGGAATAAGTGAGCGGGACCTGGTTGGGATCGCTGGCGGTCACCTTCGCCTCGTAGTTGCTGCCTGACTGCAGGTGAATGTTCTGGGCGGCCTGCCGGGCATCCAGCCAGATGCCTTCCACCCGGGGACTGCGAACCGCCGGCCATCCGCCGGTCCAGAAGTAATGCATCACGTCAACCGGCTCGGTTTCCTCGCCGGAATTCAGGAACATGCCATACCAGGTAGGCGTCCGCTCCTGCTTCTGGCCCCAGAAGAACACGTAAGACCCCAGGCAAAGCTTCTGATCCGACTGGATCACCTTTTCAAATCGCATCCGGTAAAGGTCGGCCTTGGTGCTGCTGTCGTTTTCCAGCGGCGCGCCCCAGGCCGTCCGACCGCACTCCCAATGGCCGGTCGCGCCCCATTCCGTCACCAGATACGGCTGGTCCCACGCGGCTTGCGCCAGATATTTCGGCAGATTGACGATGTCGCAATACATCTGGAACGAGAGAAAATCCAGGTCCGGCGCGCGGCTTTTGACCAGCGCGACCGTTTCCGGCTTGAAGCCGGCCAGCGTGGTGGTGGTCAGGTGATTGGGATCAATCCGGTGAATCGCCTTGGAAAGATCGTTGACGGCATCCCAGACCTTCGGGTTCTTCTCCATGTTCAATTCATTGCCGATGACCCAGATGATCAGGGCCGGATGGTCCTTGAATTCGCGGACCTGGGCCGTCAGGGTTTCGAATTGCCTGGCCACGGCATTGGTGTTGTCGTAGTCGAACCCCCGCCGTTCGTGGTCCACGTCCAAGCCCATGGCCACATACAACCCGTTGCTCAACGCCCGATCCAGAACCTGTTTGCCGGTGTCCCGGCCGTTGTCAGTGCTCCAGGTGCGGAAGGAATTGCCGCCATGTTCCTTCAATTTTTCCGGCGAACCCAGTTCGATCCCGGCGCCCTTGATGTAAAACGGCTGATGGTTCACATAGAGTTGAAAACGGTCGCCGGATTTTCGGATTTCCACCTTCACCGGCCCGTTGGTGGTTACGGGCTCGACCGCGGAGCTCAGGGTCACGCCACTCGCCGAGCCGCCGATCACGACGGCCAGCGCCAGGATCAGCCGCCGGGCGTGCGTTAAATGATCATTTGGTTGCATGGGTTAAATCGGGTTCGAATTGTCCCGCTCCGGACGCCTTTTCGCGGCGCATCAGGATGCCCTCCAATTCCTCCAGGGTCTTGCCCTTGGTTTCGGGGATGAACAGTAAAACGAAGACGAGGGCGGCGGTGGCCAACAGGCCATAACCCAGAAAGGTGCCGGCCGGACCGAAATGAGACAACTCCCAGGGAAAGATAAACGTCACGCTAGCGCTGATGGCGGAATTCCAGAACCCGGCCAGGGACATGGCCATGCCGCGATATTGGTTGGGGAAGATCTCGGACAACAACACCCACATGACCGGCCCCAGCGAAATGGCAAATGAGGCCACAAAGCCGATGATCGCCGACAGAACCAGGGAGGCGCGGATGACCAGCCCCGCGGTGACCAGCGCGTCGCGATGGGGTTTGACCTGCTCGACGCCGAATTTCGCCTCGAGGTCGGCGATGAATTCCTTGTCGGTCTTGAAGATGTTGTGGTCGGCATTTTTGAGCCCGGCGATCAGGTTGTCCGGCACTTTGTTCTCCTGCAACACGACGAATGATTTTTCGGTCAGCTGATAATGGGAGTCGTGAAACGCCCAGGCGCACGTCAGCAGCGAAGCCGCCATGCCGGCCGCGCCGATGGCCAGCAGCGGTTTGCGTCCCAGCCGGTCCACGAACCGGATGGCGACAAAAGTCATGACCAGGTTGACGAGGCCGACCAGCACCGCCTGTTTGAACGCCGCGTGGGTGCCGCCACCGGCCTGGCTGAAAATGGTGGGCAGATAATAGAAGACGGCGTTGATGCCGGTGATCTGCTGGAAAAACGCGATGGCCAGCGCGATGAACATGATGAACCGCATCCTCCGGCTAAAGAGCGCGCCGACCCCGGCGCTGGGGCCTCGTTCCGCGAAACTTTGCCGGATGTTGACCATCTCCCGCTCGGCGTCCTCCGCGCCGCAGGCCTTGCTCAAAATGTCTCTGGCCCGTTCCGGCTGCCCTTGGCCAAACAGCCAGCGGGGGCTTTCGGGGACCGCAAACAGCAGAAAGAAATAGAGAACCGCGGGAACGGCATCCATGCCCAGCATCCAGCGCCAGTTGTTTTCCCCCGTGTTCAGCAGAAAGTAGTTCGAGAAAAACGAGGCGGAGATACCCAAGACTATCATCAACTGGTTGAGCGAAACCATGCTTCCCCGCAATTGCGGCGGCGAGATTTCGGCGATATAAACCGGCGCAATCAAGATGGCGCCGCCGACGGCGATCCCGCCCAACACCCGGGCAGCGACGAAGACGGCGAAACTAGTGGTGAGCGCCGAGAGCAAAGCTGAGACGGTAAAAAACACGGCGGTGGTGATCAGGACCTTTTTCCGCCCAAACCAGTCGCTAAAAAATCCGGAAACTGCCGTTCCCCCGAGGACGCCCCAACCCAGACAGCTTACGGCCAGCCCCAACAGGATATCTCCCCGGTCGCCCTGCAGATCAAAATAGTTCTGGATGAACGGCACCGCGCCCGAGATGACGGTGGCATCGAAGCCCCAGACAAAGCCTCCCAGCGCGACGATCAAGGCAACCAGCACCGCATATGTTTTACTTTGATTCATGCGTTTGGGATTCGGAATTATCGCTCGGCGCGTGGGATGCCGGATAGGACGACGTCAGGAAAGCGGCGCCGTTGATGAATCCAGTGGTATGACCGGTGACGAGCCCGAAGCTGCCCGACCGATAGCTGCAAAATGCAACTCGGCTGGCAGGTGTTATTCAGCGTCCGTTTCACAGTGTCACCGGCATTTCAAATGGACAAATTGACTCCCCTCGCCGGACATTGCCATTGGAAGAAATCATAAACTGTCCAGTTATGTCGTGTAGTAACTATGATTACAATCGTGAAATGTTGTCAACATTATTTTATCCAGCAGTCTGCACTTTCTGCGGAAAACCAGGCTGGTTAAGGCGATCACAGGCATTTCGATGTCGCGAAACCAAGAATCGCCGCCTTCTGAAGCGGAAGAGAAACATACTGAAGTTGTGCGAAAAATCGGAAAGGACGAGAAATTCCCGGTTCTGGCCTGTGTCCGGAATAGCAATCGGCGTCGGGCTTTTTGCCCGGGCCACGAGTCCAGGCGAAAGTCTAAACGGTTTCTTTGGCGCTTCCCTCGCGGGACCAATGGATGGCGTGCAGCATCACCTCGGTGGAAGAATGCAATTGCAGCTTTTCCTTGATGCGATTTCTGAACGAGTTGATGGTTGGGATGGTTACCCCCATTTCTTCGGCAATCTGCCGGACTCCTTTGCCCAGGCCCAGCATCCGGAAGACCTCCAGTTCACGGTCGCTCAATTTTTCCAGTGGCGACGGAGGCAGATAGGTGGTGCCGTGCATGAATTTGGTGATGATCGAGCCGGACATCCGTTCGCTGAGGTGCATATCGCCGGCCAACACCTTCCGGATGGCGACTTTCACGACCTTGGCCGGCTCCTGTTTCATGACATAACCCATCGCCCCGGCGCGCAGGGCGCGTTCGGCGTAAAGCGATTCCTCGTGCATGGAGACGACCAGGACGGGCAAATCCTCATACTTTTCTTTGATGACCTTGATCAGGTCGATGCCGCTCTTGCCGGACAATGAAATATCCACAATCACCAGATCGGGGTTGGATCGGTCGATTCCCTCCATCGCTGCATTGGCATCGGCGGCATCGCCGCACACCATCAGGTCCGCCTCCCGATCAATGAGCTGCTGCAACCCATCGCGAAACATCGCGTGGTCATCCACGATAAAAATCCGCTTCTTCTCCGGTTGTTTGCTATTCATGGGCCTTGGTGTACGGGCATCAATGACCGGTTCAATTTTTAACCTGCGTCTTGGGGCCAGCCGCCGCCTCCCGGGCTTTCCGCGGGGCCGAATAAAACACGCAAGCAACTTGGGTGCCTAGGCCGGGCCGACTAGTCAAGTCCAAAGTGGCGCCGATGACCCGGGCGCGGTAACGCATGATGCGAATGCCCATGCCTGTGGAATTGCCGGCGGGGGATTCAAACCCCGACCCGTCATCTTGAACGGTCAGTGCCAGCCGTTCGCCCTGGCGCGTCAAGGAGATGTTGACCTGCCGGGCCTTGCCGTGCTTGGCGGCGTTGATCATGGCTTCCTGCGCAATATAAAACAGATGGAGGGCCACATCATTTTCCACCGCCGGGAAGGGTTCTTCACAGGACAGGCTGCACTGGATGCCGAACAAATTGCCGGCGTTGGCCGCCAAGTCCTCCAGCGCCCAGACCAGGCCGTTTTCCTCCAATTGAACCGGGAACAGGCCGCGCGCCACGCCGCGGGTTTTGGTGATGGCATCATTGACCAGCGCGCCCACCCGTTCCGCCTCGGCCGATTCCCGCGCCCCCTTCTCCTGAAGTTGATCCGCCAGGATATCAATCCGGTAAGCAATTCCGGCCAGCTGTTGACAGACGCCGTCATGCAGATCGTGGCCGATGCGCCGTTGCTCGCGGTTGCTGATTTCCAAAATCTCCTTCTCCAGTCGCTTTCGTTCCGTGATGTCGCGCGCAATGCTTTCCACCTCGATTTGTTTGCCGGCCTGTTCGATCATGCGGGCGCCGATTTCCAGCCGGATGCGCTGGCCGGAGCGGCCGATGAAATCCAATTCGACCGCGGGAATTTCGGCGCCTTTGACGACCTGGTTGAGCCATTGCTCGGCGGCCGCCTGCTGCTCCTCCGCGACAAATTCCACGAGCCGTTTTGATAAAATCTCCTGACGGGACCGCTGCAACACCTGTTCGCCGATTTTGTTGATGGACGTGATGTGGCCCTTCAGATCGTGGGTGAAGATGATGTCGTTGGCGTTTTCAAAAAGGTCTTCGTAACGCTCCTTCAGCGCGGCTTCGGTCTGAAGTTTTTCGCGGATGATCCCGGTTTGTTTGTGAACGCGCCGGCGGAGCACCGCCACCCAGGCGAACGCCCCGACCACCACCACGCCCAGGACGCCGACGGCCCACAACAACTTTTGCAGGTTCCACCAGGGCGGCCTTTGGAGAACAACCACATCGGCCGGCGAGCGCATCAGAATCCGGAACGATTTGGCGCGCCAAGCCGCCCCGGCCTGCCAGTCGCCGCCAATTTCAATCAGGCAAACTCCCGTGACCGAGACCTTGCTGCCGTTCTGCAGATCCGCAAACTCCTTTTCGCCGTTCTTGCCTTCGAGGTACGCATGAAAGATGAAACCGCCGGGCGCCTGGAGGACCAGGAATTGTTCACCGCTGCGCCGGGTCCGGTCCAACACGGTCGCGTCAATCCGCACCAGACGGCAGTCGTGCGTGCCCATCAGCGCTTCATCGACGTTGATGATATCTGGTTGTGGCGGTGAATACGTGCCGATCTTTCGGAAAATCGCGTCTTGCAACATTGGGGTGTAATCACCCTTGGCGGGAAATCCCAGAACTTCCACCTGGTCGCCCACCGACAACGGCCCGGCCTGTTTGGTTTCAACGTAAAGCCCTTCGTTTTGATCCTCAATGTACAAACTGTCGTCATTTTGTCGGTAGATGACGGTGCCGACCACCTTGACCCGGTGGCCGTAGGTGCTTTGCGGGGTAAACTGCAGCAGGTTTTGTATGGGGCGCGCCGGAGTGGCGAACGGGTCGCTTGGCTCCGCCGAATCCACAACCAGATCGGTTGGGCGGGGAACCAACAGCCGGATGTCGAACAACTGGCGCTGTCGATTGAAACGCGTGACGCAAACACCCCGGACGGTGACGATGCGGTCCACCAGATCGCTGCTTTGTGTCACCGGCAGCTTGCTGGCGTAAGCGGTCAATCGCCCCCCGCCCGTTGCCATTTCAACCTGAAAATAACCGCTCTCCTGGTCATAATGAACCGCCCGAACAATGCCATGGGTCTCCACAAACTGGCTGTCCTCCTGGCCGCTGACCAGTTGCTCGAAAGTGACCGGCTTGGGCGCCGGGAACGTGCCCGTGCCCAGAATTTCAATCCGCGAGGGAATGACAATCGGGGCGTACTCGCCCGGGCTTACCTCGCCCACCAGTTCAATCAATTGCCCCGCTGCCAGAGGCGGGTTGTTCGAGGAAGCGTCGAGGTAGAAGTAAATCCCCGCAGTGCTGTCCTGCATGAAGCGGAAGAAATTCTTTTGGTCAAAAAACGTCACCACTCCCTGCAACCGCACTGGATTTTGGCGCGCGGCCTGTTCGCGGGTCAGTTCCCGGATTTGCCCGGCCGTCTGGTATTCCTCCAAAGAAATCTCTTTGCCCCCGGCCGGGGGGCATACAACAAAAAGGGACAGCAGGAGCGCCATCGCCGGGATGACATTTCTCTCCCGGCCTATGCTCTGGGCTTCGGCGATTGGTTTCACGGTGAAATATGAACTGCGATCCAGCGCACGTGGCGAAGTATGCTCCTTCGCCCGAGCACCGCCAAGCTTCGACTGTCCGCTTCCAGCGGGGAAGTCAATCCTGGTCCTGGCTCGATCATTGAATTCTATGCTCATAGCTGATTAGGGGGTGTGGGGTGATAATCGCTCAATGGATGCGATTTGCTGTCGGGCGGAGGCGTTCGTCGGGTCGAGCTGTAAAGCGGTGCGAAAGGCGGCCAACGCCTGGTCGGGTTTTCCCTGTGCGAACAGAACCGTTCCCAGATAGAAGTGGGCCTGGGAAAAGTCCGGGCGATAGCGGATCGCCTCCGCGAGTTGTGTCTGGGCGTCCGCGGTTTCGCCTTTGGCGGCCAGTTGAATTCCCAACTGGTAACGGGCCTGCCAGAATTCCGGTTTGGCCCTGACGACCGCACGCAGGCAGGCCATCGCCTCGTCCCACCGGTATCGGGTGGCCGCAAGGTTCGCCCGATAGAAATAGTCCGACGGGCCCTCCGGTTCCAGCTTGGCGGCTTTCTGATAGCTGGCCATGGCCGCCTCATTTTGTCCCAGCCCCTGCTGGAGAAACCCCAGGTTGAGATAAGACTCGACATAAGCTGGATTGGAGCGGATGGCGCGTTTGAACCAGGCCATGGCCTCGGAGGTTTTTTGCCGGTCCGCCAGGATTTGTCCCATCTCGTTCTGCGCTTCCGCATAGTCGCTGCGGATGGCCAGCGCCCGCGAAAAATATTCGCTGGCTTCGGCAGTCTGACCTGCGCGCACCAATAGCAGACCGGTGTAATAATATCCCCCTGGCAGCTGGGGGACCAGCTCGCAGCAGCGTTTGGCCTCGGTAATGGCTTGCGCCAGATACCCTCCTTTCTCGAGGAACCTCTGAAAATTTCCATGCAAAAAGTAGTCATCCGGGTTTGAAGCCAGTGCTTGTTCGTACATTGCCCTGGCTTGCTCGGGCGTCTGGGTGTCCATGGCGACCCTGGCCTCGTTCAATTTCGCCTCGTATGCCTTGAGATTGGCGGTGTGATTGAATTGTCCGGTGAACGGCGGCGAGGTGACGCGGCTCATAATCGGCTGCCAGATCCGTTGGCGATCCCAGACGGTCACGGCCAGGCGGCGGTCGCACAGGTCGGCAGATGCCCAGTTTCCCCCGTCGCGAGCGGTGATGGAACCCGGAAGGAGTTTTCGCGCCTGCTCGGCAAAATGAACGGCCAGCAAATAGTTGCCGGCAAAATTCAAATGCACGTGCTCGAAAAATAATTCCAAGCCGGGAATTCCATCCGGCGACTCCTGCGCCAGCGCGGCAGCGGCATCCACCAGAAAAACACCCTGTCCGGCATGAAGCGCGGCGATTTCCTTGATCATCGAGTTAATGCTCGTGTCCGCCCGGAAGGGGAGCGCATCATAGTCGCGTGCCAGCTCAAATGCCTGTCGGGCTGGTTCAGGATGGGCCAAGGCCAGTTCGCAGGTCCCCATGCGAAACTGCAAATCGGCAAATTGCGGGTCGATCTGGGCGACTTTCTGGTACTGCGTCAGCGCCTGCTGGTAAGCGCCCGCCGCCTCCCGTTCGATGCCTTCTGCGTAAATCTGGTTCCAGGCGGACGCCTGCTCCCTGCTCAGACCGGCCCGATGCAGCGAAGCGAATGGAGCACAGTCTTTTAAATTGACAGCCACCGTGCTTAAAACGACCGGCACGCCGGCGCCGTGCGCGGCCCGCAAGATGTCCTCCAGATTGCCCTTAAAATTTGTGTAACCACGCCGCCGGGCCGGATCATCATGGCTCAGCCGATTCTTCACGAACATTTCCATGCCGCCCCACTTTTGCGGTGTGGACGAATGGCTTCGCCAACTTCCGATCACTGAGTCAAGCAATTGTCCCATCCGCGTGGTTTTGATGGCGAGAATGGCGCGGATGACTCCCCGATTGAGTGCCCGTAATCCATAGCTGGTTGCGGCACCGAAAGGCCCGACCATTTCGTTGTTGCCCATATAGATCACCCATAGATCGCCCTGGTGTCGGGCGCACTCTCGGGCGATGGGCAGAATGGTGCTCGAATCAATCGCTGTCATGGCGACACTCACGACTTGAAAATCCGTTCCCGGATAACGTTCGCGCAGCAAGGTTTCCAAGTATCGGCCAACGCCGTAGGTTGGATCAGGGTCGCCGTTGGCCGCCGATTCGCCCAAGAGGAAAATCCGATAGGAGTTCGTTGCTCTTTCAGCGGGAAAGCGAAATGGTTCCGGGGTACGGGCCAGCGCGGGGGGGAAAAACCGGTAGCCAAATTTTTCATTCGGCACAAAAAACGAATGCCCGTTAATCTGAATCTGCTTGAAGAGGCCGGGGTCGTAACCGTAACCGCCTAAACGGAGCCCGATTTCGATGCAACCAAGAACCAGCAAGGGAACGAAAATCATCGCGCATAGTCGCATCAGCCACAACCGGCCTTTTGAACCAGGCGACGAAGTGATCGCGGGCGTCTTATCCATAAGTGCAAAGCTAGGCATTGATTCGCTGCTTACCTAATTTGGCCAGGATAGCCGATGCGTAATATTTCATGTGGCAAATTGTCCAATTTTTATGCAAGTATAATAAGACAAAACTCTGAAAAGCGAAAAGCCGCTGAAACCAAAAGCGCTTAAGTGTTTTCGGGCAAGCACCATACATTCAATCTTTTCCTTATTGCTTGGTGTAAAAAAATCTCTTGACTCTTTTTTGGTGGCGTAGTATAAACAATCACAACTCGGCAGCAATTGAAAATATCCTGACAACCAGAAAGCAACAAAATTATGAAAAAGTTCGGAAAAATAATCGGAATTGGAATCGGTGTCGTTGCAGCGCTTGTAATCACTGCATCAACTACACAGGCACAAAATCTTTTAACTGATGGTAGTTTTGAAAATGGTTCTTTCGTCAATACAGTCCCTGTAGGTAGCCCGCTTACCGTTGCGAATGTCGGTCAGGGTTGGGCTGCCAATTTCGGCGGAAGTGGGGTTGGTAATTCGGACATGAGTTCCTCGCCCGACTCCCCGCAAGATGGCAACTATGCGTTGTTGACTGTGAATAATCCAGGCAATAACTGGAATCCTCAAGGAACCTATCAGATAGTTAATGCCAACGCGGGCGGAGCCTATTCGTTGAGCGCATGGTTTCTGACAGATACCGGCTCTTCGAGTCCAATTGGTCCTGTGGATATTCAACTCCAATTCCTGGATGGCGCCTTGGCCAACCTCGCCACCGTAGAAACAGGTTGGATCTACCCCACCGCAATCAACACTTGGACTCAGGCGACGATTTCCGGCACGGCGCCTGTGGGAACTGCATTTGCATCGGTGTATCTCATGTTCATGGATAACGGCCAGGTGACTCCGGAAAACATGTACTTCGACAATGCTTCATTGACCGCTGTTCCGGAACCTTCCACCCTGGCGCTGATGGGTATGGGTCTGGCCGGAACGTTCTATTTCATCCGCCGTCGGAAGAGCTGATTTGCCCGAATAACCAAAAGCCGCCCGATGATAAATTGGGTGGCTTTTTTTTGCGCCAAAGTGATGATATAATTTTATGGGCGCGATAAATTATCATGAATGAAATCTCGAGAGCGCGTGCAACAAACAACAAAAATGGCCGGAGTTGACTCCGAGCGCCCGACGGTCTATTCCGCGGGGAACACCGGGGCGGGGGCAGCACCGTTGGCCGGCGCGGCTTTTATCGTGAGCAGACAAAGCAAATCGTGCGATTTAATATGCCGGGCCTGAACGCCAAACCGCACTGCGGAAGAAGCCGGGCCACACCAGGCGTCGCCGGCAAGGGGTTCACCTTGATCGAGCTGCTGGTGGTGATTGCCATTATCGCGATTCTGGCCGCGCTGTTGCTACCCGTGCTGGCGCGATCCAAAGCGAAGGCCCGGCGAATGGCCTGCGCGAATAATCTCCGGCAGCTTGGAATTGGCATGACCGTGTATGCTAGCGACAACAACGATTACCTGGTTACGGCTCTGCCGGCGAATATCGCCCTGCCGCCGACCACTCCCCAGACGTACAACCAGACGGCCATCCGGCCGCCGGAAGCCGGCGCGGCGAAGGATGTGAATTTGGATTTGACGGCAACCAACACCGCCAACGTTTGGTGCTGCCCGGACTTGATAGATTATGGCACGTCTTACAACGCCAATCCCGGCGGAACGGCTGGCCCGCAATGGCAGATCGGGTATGAATATTTTGGCGGCATTTATTGGTGGTATAATCAGTTCTACAGCGGCGTGAAGTCGGCCAGTCCGGTCAAGCTGGGCACTTCCAAGCCAACATGGGCGTTGGCATCGGATTTGGTCTGCAAATATACCGGAGGCACAGGAAATCCCTGGGGAGCAAGCACCCGCCCGCCGGGGTGGATCAATGGGCCCGTTGCCCATCAACGGCCCAACGCGCTATTTCCGGATGGCAGCAATCATCTGACCGTGGATGGTTCGGTGAACTGGATAAAATTTGAGAACCTCCTGGCGCTCACGACGTTTTGGGTGGGGGTGTACAATTACTATTTTTATCAGGACGACTTCAGCACGATGAATCCCATCATCGTTTCGGGGTTGAAGGCGAAGCCCTAGTTACTGAACGAGCCATCAATCCGGCCTCGAGTTGAACTATCTGTTGTTTGATGAAAGATCTGAAATGGATCCTACTGCCGTCAGGCTAAAACCGGGTGCCGATGCAAAAAAACCGTTGACATAAACCGCATTTGTGATATAAGTTACTACAAGTTCGCCCGTACCCTATGACAAACCATTAGAACCTTAGAAATTGCCATGAACATGTTTAATAAAATTCTTCAAAAGCGGAGTTCGTCGGTCCCGTCCAAAACAAGATGGATAAATTCAGGAGTTGGTCATTTTGTCTGCTCCGTTGTTGTGGTCGGCTTTGTTCTTTGTGGCGGCAGCGCAGTCGCCCTGACCCCCTACAATGTCCTGGTGAATCCCGGGGCGGAGACCGGGGATTTGACCGGTTGGCAGGTCAACGCCGCTGTCGGATACGTTTATGCGGTTTCAACCAACGGCGGGATGGCCGGCGTAACCAACACCCCCTATTCCACCAACCAGTTTCTGGCTCATTCCGGTTCGCACACGTTCCAAATGTTCAACACCACCGGGCCTGATTTTGTGGCCATCTATCAGGATTTTGCCGCCATCTCCAATTCACTGTGGTCGGCCAGTTGTTGGGCCATCTGTTATGCGTCGAATTACCCCACCACCGGAAACGCGCACATGCAGGTTGCTTTCTATGACACGAACAATGCTGTGATACCTTATACGAATATTAGTTCTTCGGGAGTGCTGGGAACAGATTTTATTGATCCGACTCCACAGATTTTCTGGTGGTTGATGGTTCCCCCGCCAGCGAACGACCCCAGCGGGTGGTTCTTTCTTCAGCCGACCAACCTCTACTCAGCCGATCCGGCCACCGAAGCCAACTATGACACCTCTTTGCAAGGGCTTACTGTCCTCACGGCTCCCGTGGGCACCGCCTATGTTCGCTATCAGCTTCAATTTGATAATCCGTCATCCGGGGGCGGCGATGTTTATTTTGATGATTGTACATTGACCAAGCTGAACCAGAGCGATCCTGACATAACCAATGCGCCAGTTGCTGTGTCAACTTATAAGAGCTTGAACGCATCGTTCACGGTGGTCGCAACTCATAATAACACTTATCCACAGGAAAAGTTCAAATATCAGTGGCAGTACAATGGAACCAATCTGCCGCCGGCCGGCGGGGTCAACGACATTGCTGGTGCGACGACAAACGCCACGTTGAACTTGACGAACGTGCAAGTGGCTGATGGCGGCATGTACTCCGTGGTGGTCACGCTCACCTCTGGCGGAGTTCCCACCAATTCCATCCGCAGTGTGCCGGTGCCATTGACCGTGCTGGCTTTGACGCCGCTCCAGAAGGCCAATTTGCTGGGTCCCAATGGCGGTTTTGAAGGCGGCCCGACTTGGTCGCCCTGGCAACCTTTCAACGGCGGTTACCTGGCGAACACAAATCAGTTTTATGGCTCTTCAACCGAGCCGGTAAATGCATATGAAGGGCAATGGGTGGCCTTGGCGGGCGCCAATGGTGATCGCGACAACGGTTTTCATAACGACTGGCCGGTTACCCCCGGCCAGTGGTTAAAAGCGAGCGGGATGGTTTACCTTTCCAGTTCGAACGACTTTCTGGCTGGCAATACCTGCCGGCTCCAGGTTTGGTTTAAGGATGCGGTGGGATCCGGTGGAAATCCGGTTCCCGGCACCTCAACTTTAGAATCCTGCAAGATTTATGGCTGGGCTTATACCAATTCGGACATGCAATATGTCAATATTGATACCAGCAGCCCGAATCTCGGCCAGACGATGTACCACACGATGCTGCCGAGGGATCAGTGGCTCTTCATGCCGGTGACCAATGTGGTGAATAATGCCGGCGTTGGGATTCAAGATGATCTTCCCTGGACCACCTTGCCTTCTGGCTGCTTCATGGTGCCGACAAATACAACCCCAGCCGTGGGCGCGGTTAGTTTTCAAGTGTATGAATATTGTCCGGGCGGTCCGGGATACTCGGACATCGATCCGATTACCGGCAATCCCACCTACCCTGGCGGCTATCTTGGCAGCGCCACTTCGGCCACATATTGGGACCAAATGCTGCTGCTCAAGATTTACCCGGTGACCAATCTGACGGCTTCAGCCAGTGTCAGTGACCACAAATTCAACCTGTCGTTCTCTGCTCGAGCCGGGCTGAGCTATGCAATTCAGTACACCAGCAACCTGGGCGGCACCAATTGGAGTACCCTGATGGTGACCAATGCCCCGATGAGCTGGCAGAATGATCTCAATGCCGCCAACGACACCTTTTATCCCCTTACCGTATCCGATAGTCTGACTGCGGCGCAGAGCCGGTTTTATCGGATTCAATCGCAATAGAAGATAGCTTAAGGCTGGTAGCCGGCTTTCATTGGCAAAGCCGGCTGCCAAGCCAATAATCGCTGGACGCCAAGTGCCAGCTGGAGAATACGAGTGCAAAGGGTTTGACGGGCGGCTGGCAAGGCCGGGTTACTGTGTATGGGAGCATCGGGATTACAAGGCGTAGCATCGCCCGAGATCAGCATGAATATGATAGAGAACAGCAAAGAAGAAAGTTCCAGCCGAGGCCCCGGCGCGACACACGGCAGTTCTGCACGCCGGGAACCGAAAAGCCGCAGAAACAGTTTTACCTTGATTGAGTTGCTGGTCGTGATCGCCATCATCGCCATCCTGGCGGCGTTGCTGTTGCCGGCGTTGAGGCTGGCCAAGATCAAGGCGCAAGGGATCCAAGACATGACCCAGCTCAAGCAGCAGACTTTTGCCTGGAACATGTATGCCAGCGACAACAATGGCATGCTGGTGCGTAACGGGGACCAGACCAGCACGCCGGCCCTCCCCACCGACCCCAGCCTGCTGTCCGGAGGTGCCAATTATCAATGGTGTCCGGGGAACATGATTACCTACAGTCCATACCAGGACGATTATGTCAAGGATAGCGCGCTCTTTCCGTACGTGTTGAAGCCAGAGCTTTATCACTGTCCGGCGGATTACAGCGAGTTCAAATTTGGACCTTTTATCTTTCCCCATGCCCGCAGCTATTCGATGAATTGTTACTTGGCGCCCATCGTCAAGTGGACCAGCAGTGGCGGCATGGGAACGCGTAATTATTATAAGGAATCGGAGCTGGTCCAACCCGGACCATCCAGCATCTACGTGCTACTGGACGAAAGCGAATTCTCCATAAACGATGGCTTCTTTGTAAGCGATCCAACCCAGGGGAATCATTGGCAGGACGTTCCGTCCTCACGGCACGGTGGCGGCTGTGGCATTTCGTTTGCCGATAGCCACGCGGAAATCAAGCGGTGGAAGGATGTCAATGTCCTGAATTATACTGGAAAACCCACCCATGACATCCTTGGTGATTCATCCGGTGATGCCTTTTGGCTGCAACAAAGAGCAACCACCTTTATCGCTCCGTAACCTCCTGTTTAGCTCTCTTGATGGAGGTTGAAATTGCCTCTGATCAGACCGGTTTGGAGGTGGAGGAGCGCGCGTTAGTCCAATGCAGCTTCGGCGGGCCAAGCCAATTGCAACTGTCTCTGCCGACGTACGTTTTAGGGGTAAAAATAATTATGGACAGGTTTGCTTGAGTGTGGTATAAATTACTACAAGCTGACTGCGATGAAGATCATTGGCAGGTAAGTAGCAATCTTAAACATGTTGTCAAAAGTGTGAAACAACTATGATCAAAAATGCCCGAAGCGGAGAAAAGGCTGGAGCGGACAGCAAGTCAGTCGGGGCTCGCCCGGCTCTCGGAGCTAACGTCCGGTCCGGCGCGTTTACCCTGATCGAGTTGCTGGTGGTGATTGCGATCATCGCCATTCTGGCGGCTTTATTGTTGCCGGCATTAAGTCGGGCCAAGCAGAAGGCGCAAGGGATATCCTGCACGGCCCAGCTCAGGCAGTTAACCATGGCGTGGATCATGTATTACGGTGACAACAATGGCATGTTTGCGCCCAATGGCGAAATGGGGGAGCAACCCACGAGCTGGCCTCAGGTTGATTACCAACCAGGCGGTAAATATGCCCAATGGTGTCCGGGACCTGTCAACAGCTCGGCGTTGGTTAGCTGGCGGGAAAATTTCATCCGGGATGGTCTCATTTTCCCTTATGTAAAAACTATTGGTGTTTATAAATGTGCGGCCGATAATTCGATCATTAAATTTGGGCCTTACGAATATGCTCGGCTTCGCAGTTACTCGATGAACTGCTGGTTAAGCCCGTTTCCCGGCAAGGACGCGACAAAGTTTTTTGGCGGCAGTCAGGCTCGTATCTATAACAAGGAATCGAACATCGTTCAGCCCGGTCCGGATATGATATTCGTTTTCATCGATGAAAACCTTAACACCCTGGACGATGGATATTTCGCCGGCAGTCCTGGCTTGCCTGGCAAATGGATCAATGTGCCATCAACGCGCCATGGTGATGGGGCCGGACTTTCGTTTGCCGACGGCCATGCGGAGATTAAGCGGTGGACGGATCAGACGGTGCTGAACCAGAATGCTCCGGGTTGGAAATCAACCTCCGGAACCCTGACCTATCCCAGTGATCCGAATTCAGGGGACAACGCCTGGCTGGAACAAAGGGAATCCGTCGTAGTCCAATGAAACACCTAGCCGCCCTCAATCCGATTCGGACTGGCATTTCAAAGAAATTTTTTCCGGCAATGGTGATGGGCGGCGGGGTGGTATTGGCTGCGCTTCTGTTCAGTGGAGAAACCCGGGCAGCCAATATCCTGACTAATGGGGGATTTGAAACCGGGAACTTCAACGCCTGGACCACGTTTGGTGCCAATAACTACATTCAAAGCGGCAGCAGCACCGCTCACGGCGGCACTTACTACTATAAGGTTTACGGCCAATTCAATGGCGTAACCAATTTCACCGGTATTTATCAAGACAACCTGTCCGCCCCGAGCAACACCTACACGGCAGACGGGTGGGCCTACTCGCTGACCGGCGACAGGATTAACGGGCAGGACGCGATCTGGCTGGAAGTCAGCTTTCGCGATGTTGCTTACAACGCCTTGGCGCTCTACCGTTCGACGGTCGTGACCAGCAACAACATTGCCGGTCTGGGCGGCTACAGCAAGTGGTTCGATTTGCAGGTCACCAATCAGTGTTCGTTTACCAATCCTTCGGCGCAGATTCTGATTCCCGGGGCCGTCACCAACACGGTTACCAACCTGGTGGCTCCGGCGGGTACGGTATTTGTGCGTTACCAGACCGTGTTCCGGCAGGGATCGGACAATGCCAATGGTTCGATGTATTTCGACGACCTCACGCTGAATCAAACCGGCGGCACGGTGCCCATAGCGCCGCAATGGAACATCGTCTGGTGCGATGAGTTCAACGGTAACAGTAATTCCGTCAATGCGCTCAATTGGACGAACGATATTGGCAACGGATTTTATTCGGGTGAGTATTGGATCCCGGGGTGGGGCAATAACGAACTGGAGAATTACACCAGCCGCCCCACCAACGTTTATGTCGCGAACGGTTGGTTGCACCTCCGTGCCCAACCGGAGGCTTACGGCGGACAAAGCTACACGTCCGCCCGGCTGAAATCCATGGGGCTCTTTTCGAAAATGTACGGGCGCTTTGAATGGCGCGCGAAGCTCCCGGCGGGCACCGGACTCTGGCCGGCGCTCTGGATGTTGCCTCAGAATTCACCCTACGGCGGCTGGCCCAACTCCGGTGAAATTGACGTCATGGAGAACAATGGTGCCAATCCCACCCAGGAGGGCGCCACCATCCATTATGGCGGCGCCGGTGGCTACGACGTTTACTCCGGGCAGACCTACACCTTTTCCGGCGGAGATTCGGTTACCAACTGGCACACGTACGCCTTGATCTGGTCGGTCAATTCCATGCAGTTCCTGGTGGATGGCAACCTTTTTGAAACCCAGAACAATTGGTGGAGCAACATCGGGACTTCGAGCAGCACGTATCCGTTTCCCGCTCCCTTCAACAACCCCTTTTATATCTTGATGAACCTGGCCGTCGGCGGCAATTACCTCGGGAACCCCGACACCAATTCGATCAATCTTAGCCTGCCGGCGGAGGTGCTGATGGACTACGTGCGGGTTTATGACCTCACCGCGCCGCTCGCATTCACCGTGGGGCGGATGACCAATGGAACGTTCACCTTGAGCTGGCCGACCAGTATCGTTTGCCATGTCCAGGCGAAGACCAACTCCCTGGCTGGCGGCACCGGATGGGTGGACACGCCTATCACGACCAGTCCGCTGGTGGTGTCGCCGGATCCTGGCAAGAATTGCGTCTTTTATCGGCTGCAATCGCCATAACCTACCGCGCCGGGTTTTCTTTTTTTTGCGGGTCGGGTTCAGGCAGCATCCGGCGCGGTATCCAGGTCATGGGAATTGAAGACCTGTAATTGCCTATGATGCGCCAGTTGATTTTTGTCACGGTCGCCGGCTGGTCTTCCAATCGCGCCGGCTTGACGCAGAGCCAGAACACCGGCAACACCGCAGGACTTCGGCGGAGACGGTCCTGGTCTCTGATTCGCCCGGCAGGCGCAGGCTTGTCCTGTCGCGTCATGACCGTCCAATCAGACGCGCAGCCGCCTCGGACATTCCCGTTCCGGCACGAAAACGGCTCCTGCGGTGACTGGTGCTGTTTTAAAACAGGCGTACGCCCTTGAAGTGTAAGCGTCACGCGTAGCGCCTATTGACAGGGAGTGTGAGAACCTATCGTAACTATCGTAGTTGTGAGAGCTATGATACTTGCCGTTGAACCTGTAGCGGC
>Ga0335069_10000982_pt1 | contig 45937 bp, 33 predicted proteins | sample Lox_Sample_11_FD_206714 | JGI IMG/M metagenome (GOLD analysis project Ga0335069, IMG submission 206714) | Soil microbial communities from Loxahatchee National Wildlife Refuge, Florida, United States - Lox_Sample_1.1 | ecosystem: Environmental > Terrestrial > Soil > Wetlands | place: USA...
CGGCCAACCTGCCCTCGCTCTCCAGCACGGAGAAGCAGGAACTGCTCGAAAGCCTCGACCTGAAGATGCGTCTGGACCGCTTGAACCGGCAATTGGCCCGGGAAGTGGAAGTACTGCAACTCCGCTCGAAGATTCAGTCGGACGTTCAGGACCAGGTAACGCAGAGCCAGCGTGAATATTATCTGCGCGAGCAGATGAAGGCGATCCAGAAGGAATTGGGTGAGGCCGACGAGCAACAGGAAATCGAGGAACTACGCAAGAAGATCGAAGCAGCCGGCATGACGGAAGAAGCCCGCAAGGAGGGAATGCGGGAGCTCGGGCGTCTCGCCAAGATGTCGCCCGCCGCGGCGGATTACCACGTCACGCGCACGTACCTCGAATGGCTGGTGGCCCTGCCTTGGAACAAGGTCAGCGATATCCGAGTGGACATCACTAAGGCCAAACAGGTGCTGGACGAAGATCACTGGGATCTCGAGAAGGTCAAAGAGCGCATCATCGACTACCTGGCCGTGCTGCAATTGAAGCCGCAGCTGAAAGGGCCCATTCTGTGCTTCGTGGGACCGCCGGGCGTGGGCAAGACATCTCTCGGCAAGTCCATCGCGCGGGCCCTGGACCGCAAGTTCGTGCGTATGTCGCTGGGAGGCATTCACGACGAGGCGGAGATCCGTGGCCATCGCCGGACTTACATTGGTGCGCTGCCGGGCCAGATCATTCAGGGAGTGCGCCGTGCTGAAACACGCGATCCCATCTTCATGCTCGACGAAGTGGACAAGATCGGGCGTGACTTTCGGGGCGACCCCTCTTCCGCTCTACTGGAAGTGCTCGATCCCGAGCAGAACTCGCATTTCCGCGACAACTACCTCGATGTGCAGTTCGACCTTTCCAAAGTGCTTTTCATCTGCACGGCGAACGTGCTCGACACCATCCCTCCGGCCCTCCTTGACCGCATGGAGATTCTCGAACTCCAGGGATACAGCGAGGAGGAGAAGATCCAGATTGCCGGCCGCCATCTGATTCCCAAACAAACCGAGGAGCACGGCATCAAACTCGGCGAGCAGATCGAATTCACCGACGAGGGTTTGGCACACGTCATTCGCGACTACACCCGTGAAGCAGGTGTGCGCAACCTGGAAAGGGAGATCGCCACGCTCTGCCGCAAGCAGGCGCGCCGCATTGCCGAAGGCAAGCCCGAAAAACTACGCGTGGTTCCCGACATTCTGCGAGATTTTCTCGGAATCCAACGCTTCCACTTGGAGAACGAGCTTGTGGAGCGCACACGGCAGCCCGGCGTCATGGTAGGGCTAGCGTGGACACCCACGGGCGGCGACGTCTTGTTCGTCGAAGCGGACGCGATGAAGGGCAGCAAAGGTTTCACCATGACCGGGCACGTCGGCCAGGTCATGCAGGAATCGATGCAGGCCGCACTCGCCTGGGTACGATCCCACGCTGCCGACTACGGGATCGATCCGGATTTCTTCCAGTCGAAGGACATCCACATCCATGTCCCCTCCGGCGCTATTCCCAAAGACGGTCCTTCCGCCGGCGTCACTATGGCGTCGTGCCTGGTTTCGGCCCTGACGCACCGGCCATCGCGGCCTCGTCTCGCCATGACCGGCGAGATCACACTGAGCGGGCAGGTGCTCCCGGTGGGCGGGATCAAGGAAAAAGTGCTGGCCGCTAAACGAGCGGGGGTCGTGGAGGTCATTCTGCCGGCAGAAAACGAGCCGAATGTCCACGAGGACTTGAACCCCCAAATGCTCGAGGGCCTGAAGCTCCATTATGTGAAAACCATCCAGGAAGTCATCGATTTGGGGCTTGAGAAGAAAGCCGTGCCGGTCGAGTCAGGCCATCCCATCCGTGACGTGGCTCTGACCTCCACGGCCGCCGGAGAACCGAATTAGAACTGTTGCGTTCGTAGGCGAGGGAGTACCACCGTGCGCCCTCGCCCGTCGCTTTTCCGTAACGATGACGACCACCTGAAGTCTTGGGGCTAGCGGAAAGGAACCGCGACGGAACGGGTTGTGCCGCCGCTCCTGACAGCTATAACAGAAGCTACTCAGCGCGTTCCCCAGTCCTCCGGCGGGAACTGTATCCCCCAGATGTTCTGGGCCTCGTACAACTCCACAGCCACCGCCGGTGCACTCTCCAGCCTCAGGCGCTCCCCCGAGGGTACAACCTTCGCTTTAGCAACATCCCCTTTGGCCGGATTTTCGATCACAATCTCCGCATTCGGGGCGAACGCCTGCGAAGTCGCGATTTTGGCGCCATGCTTATTGACCACTAGTGTATGCGTCTTCTCCCGAAAATACTCCCCGCTAGAGTTCGTGCCTGAAATGAAAATGGGGATAGCGATGGTAAGACGGGTACTGCGGCGGCGGTTGACCAGAATCTTCTCGTTCACTGTGGGCACCTCAACTTGGAAGCTCTCTCGTGCCGCGGCGGTCGCGACCCACGCAGCCTCCCGTGCACATCATAGCTCAGTTCCGCCAGCGGTGCGACCGAGTTGGGGAGGGGGGGCCCCCGGCGCCGGGCGGGAGGATCAACAGCCCGCGACGTGTGCCAAAGGGCCGCAAGTGCCGTCGGAACCAAGGTATAATGCAGTTTTTGTTTCCGCAGGGAAGGTATCCCCTAGCTCCAACTTGAGGGAGAGGATGAAACGTACCGTCACGAGTCCGGCTTTTCATGTGATTTTGGCTCTGGGTCTGATTCTCCTCGCATGTTTCGTTTTCGCTGCCAGGCCGCCGGAACAAACGCCACCGTCACCCGGGCGGCGCGTGCCTGCCGTGCGGAAAGCTACCGCGGCTCCCTCGCCGTCGCTTCAAGCCTTGCGGAATATCGGCAAAGCGTATTATGAGCAAGGTAAATACTTCGAAGCCACCGAAGAATTCCAAAAGATCGTCGCCTCGGGCCACGCGCTTGCCACCGACCATTTGAACCTCGGCTTAGCGCTGATGCAGGCAAACAAGTTGAACGAAGCTCTGGGCGAACTGACCACCGCTCACCAGATGGACGCGCACCTGGTCGCTGCCGATTTCAACCTCGGCATCCTCTACAAACGTGAACTCCGTTACCCGGACGCCGAGGCGACGCTCAAACGTGTTATCGCTGCCGATGGAGAGGATCCCTCGGCCTGGTTCAACCTCGGGACCGTCTACTTCGCCGAACGCAAACTGGAGGACTGCCTCGACGCGCACCACCACGTCATCGAAATGGGATTCGGCCGTGGCCAGAACTTCTATGTGGCCTCGCTCTTCCACACCTTTACCGTGCTGGTCCGGCTGAAGCGTCAGGACGAAGCGCAGAAGGTGCTGAAGCAGCACGAGAGGATGCGCGACAAAGTGCCGAACATCTCACTTCAGAACCCAGCACTCGAGGGGGGGAAGTACGGCGCCATCCTGGTTCCCTCCACGCTGCCCTTGGAAGTGGCGCGCCGCGCGGAGATCGAGAAGGTAACCTTCAGCGAAATCACCCAGAAGCTCGGTCTTACGCTACCGGTGGCCCAAGTCTCCAGTCAAGATTCCAGCCGTCCCATTCAGGCGTCGGAATACTCGTTGGATTTTGCCCGGCGGAATCTAGTGCCGCTCTTCGGCCCCTCCATCGCCGTGGGCGACTACGACAATGACGGGCATCCCGACCTTTACGTCGTGATTCCTTCCGGCCACAACCACCTGTTTCACAACAATGGCGATGGGACTTACACGGATGTAACCGAACAGGCAGGCGTGGCTGGCCCCGGGGGAAGCCTATCCGCTACCTTCGCCGATTTTGACAACAGCAACAAGCCCAGCTTGTTCGTCGCTGGTCTCGACGGCGTGCGTGTTTACCACTACCGGGGAAACGGCGTCTTCGAGGACGATACAGAGAAGGCCGGCTTGAAACTCGTGCCGGGAGAACTCGCGACGCGGGCCGTGTTGTTCGACGCGGATAACGACGGATTCCTCGACTTGATCGTCACCGCCTACACCGATCTGAACAAACCGCCGACCAAACCGTCGTTCCTCTTCCCCCAGGATTTCCAGGGCGGCTTGACGCACTTCTATCGCAATAATGGCGAGGGTTCGTTCACGGAAATCACCGCTTCCACCGGCCTCGCATCCGCCAAAGGGCGCATGCGGGGAGCAGCGTTCGCGGACCTCAACAACCACGGCTACACGGATCTTCTCCTTTTCCGCGACGATGGACCACCGTTTCTTTTTGAGAACCAGGGAGAAGACAAGTTCCTGCTCCACCGCGAAGCAGGCTCACCTCTGGAAAGAACTGTGGTGCTGGACGCCCAAGTGGCCGATTTCAACCACGACGGTTACTTTGACCTGGCAGTCTGGGCACGCGACGGTTACCACGTGATTCTGAACCGCCGTAACTGGAAATTCTCCGCGCTGCCCGCCACGCCGGCGGTGACTGCGCCGGCCGGCCTCTTTGCCTATCGTGGATCGGTTGCCGACTTGAACGGCGACAGTTTCCCGGATCTGCTTGCCGCCGACTCGAACGGCAAGATTCATATCTTGGTTAATCGTGCGGGACGTTTCCAGGAAGGCTCACTCGCTCTTCCAACGTCGAACCAGGTGCCGTTCTCCCAGATCGAGTCGGCGTGGCTCGACAATTCCGGCAAGGTCAACCTCCTCGCCATGACGCGCGACGGTCAAGTACGCGCTTATGAGAAGGACGGCCCGCCCTCTCGCTGGGTCGAAGTCAAAATGAACGGCTACAAGAGCAACAGCCAGGGCATTGGAAGCGTGGTGGAATTCAAAGCCGGCAATTTCTACAACAAGGTCGTCGTCACCAGCAGTCCCATACGCATCTTCACGGGCGACCTCGCGAAGCTGGACGTCATTCGCGTCACATGGCCGAACGCCGTCGTCCAGAACTGGATCGACGTCGCGACCGACAAACAGATCGAAGTGCGCGAGTCCGAGCGTCTGGCCAGTTCCTGCCCCTTCCTCTATGCCTGGGACGGCAGGAAGTTCGTCTTCGTCACAGACGTGCTGGGCGTCGCGCCCATCGGCGAACTCGCGTCCGACGGCTCCCGCATCAAGCCTTATCCCGAGGAATTGGTGCGCTTGCCCGGCCTCACGCCCCAGGCGGACGGCATCTACATCTTCCAGTTAACCGACGAATTGCGCGAGGTCGATTACTTCGATCAGGTCAAGCTGGTAGCGGTAGATCATCCGGCGGACGAAGAGATTCTCTCGAACGAGATCTATGCCTCCAATCCCGATCGGCCCACGCTCTACGGGCTGCGCGGCAAGCGCTTCCCCGTTTCCGCCGTGGACGATCACGGCCATGACGTGCTGCCGCTGTTGCTCCAGCACGACGGCCGCTACCCGGCAGATTTCGGGCGGAATCGCATTCTGGGTATGGCCGACCAGCACTCGCTGACGTTGGACTTGGGCGAGCTGCCTGCGAATGCGCCTGTGAGCTTGTGGCTGAACGGCTGGGTGTTCTGGACCGATTCGAACGGCTCGCGGGCCATGCTCTCAAATCACCAACTCGAAACCGTGGCGCCTTATCTGCAGGTTCGGGACGCAGCGGGCAAGTGGGTTACTGCGATCTCCGATATGGGCCTGCCAAGTGGCACGAATCGCACGATGCGCGTGGATTTGACCGGCAAGTTCTTGAGCACCGATCATCACGTGCGCGTCGTAACCAACCTGTGCGTTTACTGGGACCAGGTTTTCTTCACGACGGACGAGGCCCCCGTACCCAAGCCCGTCGAGTTGCCCTTGGTCACAGCAGACCTGCATTACCGCGGGTTCTCGACGCCGGCCAGTGATCCCGAGCATCTCCAGCCTGACTTTTTTAACTACCAGAACGTGATGACGACGGCGCCTTGGAACCCCATGCGCGGCAATTACACTCGCTACGGCGCGGTCGATCGGCTGCTCAACCGGCCCGACGATCACCTGGTAGTGATGGCGACCGGCGATGAGATGACCGTCAGGTTCGACGGCCGCGCGCTGCCGCTGCTGAAACCAGGATGGAAGCGCGACTTCTTCTTGTATGCCCGCGGGTACGCCAAGGATGGTGAGCCCAATACGGCTTATGCCTCGACTGTCGAACCCTTGCCTTTCAGCGGAATGTCGAATTACCCGCCGAGCCCGCGCGACGACGCTCCGAGCAGCGCCGCGTATGAGCAGTATCAGCGTGAATATCAGACGCGCCCGGGCTATGCACTGATTCCGCCGCTCGCGCCGGCAATTCAGTAGACCGCCAGACGCTTGCCGCGCCGGAAATGGCAACGTAGGGGCGCACAGCCGTGCGCCCTCAGGGAATTTGTGTCGCGGCCGCGACTTGTAGCGGCGGTCTATGACCGCCGAACGGCGCTCGTAGAGCGCCGCTACAGAGCACTTCCCTCCCCCTGAACACCGAAGTTAGGCTAGTCTGTATTGATGCCGGATTACGAGCCATACCCGAGACCGCGAAGCGTACTTCGCGAGCCTTCCTACGCGCGCTTTTGGTCGGCGCGAATAGCCTCGACGCTTTCATTTCAGATGGTCGGAGTCGCCGTAGGATGGCAGTTGTACGCGCTGACGCACAGCACCTTTGCGCTCGGCATGGCGGGATTGGCGCAGTTCTTCCCGATGCTCGCGCTGAACCTGGTGGTCGGCCAGGTCGCGGACCGTTTCAACCGGAGAACCGTCATCGGCATCTGCCAGGTCGCGGAGGCCGTTACCGCTCTGGCCATGGCGGTGGGCAGTTGGTTTGGATGGCTGCACCCCGCGGGCATCTACGTAGGAGTCGCCACGATGGGGGCGGCGCGGGCCTTCGAAAGCCCCTCCACGCAGGCGCTCATACCGGGACTGGTCGAAGAAGACCTGGTGCCTTCTGCCATCGCATGGTCCACTTCCGCGAACCAGACCGCGTCGATTGTGGGACCGGCAGCCGGCGGCTTGCTTTACGCGATGGGAGCTCACGTCCCTTACGGAGGATGTGCACTGCTCTTTGCGATTGCCGCACTCTTCTCGGCTTCTATCCATGTCCGGCGCGCACCTAATGGGAGAGAACCTGTAACGGCAGGTTCGCTGTTCTCCGGAATCAATTACATCCGCTCGCAGAAAGACATCCTGGGCGCAATCTCTCTCGACCTGTTTGCGGTGCTTCTGGGCGGCGCCACGGCGCTGCTGCCCGCCTACGCAAAGGATATCCTGCACACAGGACCCTGGGGACTTGGACTGTTGCGGCTGGCGCCTGCCGTGGGAGCATTGCTCGCCTCGATCGTGTTGGCCCACTATCCGATTCAGCGCCGAGCTGGGCACAAGATGTTTACGGCCGTCATCATCTTTGGCCTGTCCACCATCGCCTTCGCGCTTTCCCGTTCGCTGACGGTGTCGATGTGCCTGCTGGGCATCCTCGGCGCGGCCGACGTCGTGAGCGTCGTGGTGCGTGCGTCGCTCGTGCAACTGGAGACGCCCGACGCCATGCGCGGCCGCGTGAGCGCCGTGAACTCGCTTTTCATTGGCAGCTCGAACCAATTGGGTGAGTTCGAATCAGGAATCACGGCCTCGTGGTTCGGAGTGGTTCCCGCCACGATCATCGGAGGAGCTGGAAGCATTCTGGTCACGCTGATTTGGATGAAGCTCTTTCCGGAACTCCGCCAGCTTGAAAGCCTGAATGAAGCGCTGGTGGCCGAGACCGTGGACCAAACCAGCCCCGACACTCCGGCCCGCCAAACGAGATGAAAACCCCATTTGCTGTCGCCCCCGCAAAGCCTCTCCCCGGGAAGGCGGGGGTCCCATTTCCGGCAATGGGGTTCCCGCCGGCGCGGGAACGACAGGAAAGGGGCGCTTTTCGCGAGCGCGCAGCGGACGGTAACTGGCATTGTTTTCAGCAACATCGTAGGGTGCGGCGCGTAAGTTCCTTATTTTTCATCAACATCGTAGCTATTGCCAACATGTCGCTTTTTAAGTCCCTTCTTTTCATCAACATCGTAGGAGTTACCGAATGTTTTTTTTCGCGGCCACAAGGATTGCTGAAAAATATCCCTTGTACTTTCAACAGCTTGTGCTTCGGTAATCTTGCCCGAAATGATTGTAAGTGCCCGCGTTTCATAAAGATCGTAGGGTAGCGGCAAACGGGGTGTAAGCGACTTGCCCGCCGCGCTCCGGCGAAACGCTTCAAGCGTATATCATTATGGTAAATATGTCAAGACTAATAACGTGTACCTTCGAGGCACGAGCGCCAGCGCCCCTTTCCGCAGTTCGGGTCTCGTCCGGGATTCGAACCGCGACAAGCCTCCGGCTTTACCGGCGGCGTCGGCGTAGTCTGCCGGAGATGACTCCTACATACAGAGCGAGGTATGCGCCACCCGCGAATCCACCTCCCAGGCAGAGGCCTGTTCGTTATCGACGGATGAGGCGCGTGAAAGCTTGCCCGGAGGGCAGCATTTGCTATAGTAGCGCTGCATTTTCCGGCGGCGCCGCGCCACGGTTCGGCTTGCGCCGGTGGAGTGCGGGAGCTCAAAGCTGCATTGCCTGAGGTGAGAATGCGTCTGTCAAGGTCATGTGCGGTTGGGTTGCTTTTGGCGTGTGCGCTGTCAGCGCATGCTCAGGATCCCGCGAGGATCGCGGCCGTCAATTGGAACGCCTATCAGGACGAGACGGTGAAGATGATGCAGGAATACCTGCGCATCGATACATCGAATCCCCCTGGCCACGAGCTGGCCGCGGCCGAGTTCTTTCACCGCCTGTTCGACGCGGCGGGCATTCCCAACACGGTCTTTGAGTTCACGCCCGGCCGGGCTGACTTCTACGCGATCCTCAAGGGTGATGGCACCCTGCGCCCGTTCGTGATGCTCAATCACATGGACGCAGTGCGTGCCGATTCCAGCAACTGGCGCGAGCCGCCCTTTTCGGGGGCCGTCGTCAACGGCGAAATGTACGGCCGCGGCGCCGTTGACATGAAGAACGAGGGCCTGCTGCAAGCCATGGTCATGATCATCGCCGCGCGCGAGCACCTACCTCTGAAGCGCGATCTGATCTTTCTCGCGACTGCCGATGAAGAAGTGGACGACCTGGGCAGCACCTGGTTCTTGCAAAATCATGCCGGCCTGGTCTCTCACGCCGAGTACTTAATCACCGAGGGAGGATCAAACCTGGTTCGCCCCGGCCAAGCGACGCTGTACGGCATCGGAGTGGCCGAAAAGGCGCCCTTCTGGCTGCGCCTGACCGCCACGGGGCGGGGCGGCCACGGCTCCGTTCCCATGCTCGACTCAGCCCCGAACCGTTTGGTCCGCGCTCTGCAACGCGTGGTGGACTGGCAACCGGCGCTGCGCCTGCTGCCTTCCGTCGAGCAGTATTTCGAGGCGATCGCGCCCTCGGAAGCGGCGCCGCGCAACGCGCAGTTCCGCGACATTCGCAAGGCGCTGCAGGATCCCGCGTTCGCGCGGGCGATGAGCCGCGACGAGGACTACAACTACCTTCTGCGCGACACTGTCTCGCTCACCGTCATGCAGGGCAGTTCGCAGACCAACGTGATTCCCGATACGGCCTATGCTGAACTCGACGTCCGGCTACTTCCCGGCGAGGACCCGCAAGCATTCCTTGCGCAGATTCGCTCGGTGATGGCAGACGACGGAATCAAGGTCGAAAACTTCAACCGCTTCAAGCCGCCCAACGCTTCTTCGGCGGACACGAACCTCTACCGGACGATTGACGCGGTGGTGCACAAGTACAACCCCTCGGCGCTGGTGGCGCCCGTCCTCAACGGCGGATACACGGAAAGCCAGATGTACCGGCCACTGGGCATCACCTGTTACGGATTCAACACGATTGAGCTGACCGAGGAAATTGAATCCACCGAGCACGCCGCCAACGAGCGTGTTCCTGTAGACCAACTGCGGCGCGGAGTGAAAGTGCTGTACGAAGTTGTGGCCCGCGCGGCCAATGAATGAAGAGGCTGCATCTATGGCGCGTCAATATCCGACACAACCGCTGGTAGGCGTGGGGGGAGTTGTAATCGACCGCCAGCGCGTCCTGCTGATTCGCCGGGGCTCGGAGCCGCTCAAAGGCGAGTGGTCCATCCCCGGCGGCCTTCTGGAATTGGGGGAGGAACTTGCGGCGGGGGTGCGCCGGGAGTTGAAGGAAGAAACCGGCCTCGAGGTTGTGCCGCGCGAGGTCATCATCACCTTCGACCGCATCGAGTGGGACGGCGCGCGCGTGAAGTATCACTACGTTATTGTGGACTATCTGTGCCGCCGGAAAAGCGGTCGCCTGCACCCTGACTCGGATGTCGTCGACGCGCGCTGGGTGCGGCCCCGGGACTTGCCGAAGTACCATCTCACCGACATGGCCACAGCGGTCATCCGGCAGGCGCTCAAGATCGCCAGAGCCGGAAAGCGCCGCTAATTCTTGCCCTCAAAAATCAAAAGCCCCTGGTTGTACGCTGACCGCACAACCAGGGGCCCGGGATACTGATGGGTTTGGCTTTTCCGATCTTGCACTGGAAACGGCGCCCAGCAGCGCCTTGCCACAACACCCTCTCCACGCTAGAGAGAGGGACCCACGAACGAGCGCATACTTAGCGCCTAAGCCTCAGCACCCTCGCTAAGGTTACTTTCACTTTCAGTTGACATGGATCACCTCCTTTCTAGCGATGGGCCGATAGTAAAACGCGCTCCGAGGCGAGTCAAGAGAAAAAGTGGCGAAAGGCAGGCGAAGACGCTGGAAATGTGCTAAGCCGCTGATACGAACTCGCAGCCGCTAGCTGCCGTCTTTGGGGTACTGCCCCGTGAAGGCGCGCCAGCGCAGCACTACAAGGTCGAGAGTCATGCGGGTGGAATCGCGCAGGTAATGGACCTTCGTATCGGCACTGTGATTCCAGCGGACGGGGACTTCAATCAGTTCGCCGCCCAAGCGGTGGATCAGGAAGAGAATTTCCGGGTCAAAACCGAAGCCCTCGACGCGCTGAAGCTCGAAGGCGCGACGCGTGGCCCCACGCCGGAACAGTTTGAAGCCGCACTGGGTGTCATGAATGGGGAGCCCTGTGGCCAGCCGGACCAGCAGGTTGAAGAACCTTCCTCCCCACTCGCGAAATCGTGATTGGCGAACTCCGATCAGCTCTCGCTGGAGCGCCCGCGAGCCCACCGCCGCGTCGGCCGACGCCGATTGGATCGCCGCAAGCAGCTTGTCACATTCTTCGATCGGCGCGGAAAGGTCAGCGTCGGTGAAGAGAACAAATTCGCCGCGCGCCTCCAGGGCGCCGTGCCGGACGGAGAATCCCTTTCCACGATTGCGGCCATTTGAGACCACGCGGACGCCCGGGTAGCGCGCCGCAACTCCGCGGGTGTCATCCGTCGAGCCGTCATCCACCACCAGGATTTCAACCGGGAAGCCTTTGCTTTCCACGTAGCGCTCAATGGCAGCGAGCGAGCTCGGGATACGAAGAGCCTCGTTGTAAGCGGGAATCACGATGCTCAAAAAGGGTTCTGACATGGAGGGAGACTATATGAGAAGCAGGGCGTGGGAGTCAAAGGCTACGGACACGGCACGTGGACTCGCGGTCCGCTAACCAAATCTCGGCGGCACCTCCGGCCAACCGCCTTTCCCAATCAGGGGAACGAACTGGCAAGGGTCAAGCGCTCGCGTCACCGATTCTCCCCCGTGCCGCCAGTAGAGCAGAAGCTCCTGGTGTTGCAGGCTCCCCACCGGAATCACCAGGCGGCCTTCTTCCGCGAGTTGCTCGAGCAACGCGGCGGGCACGCGGGGCGCGGCCGCGGTCACCACCATGACATCGTAAGGAGCCTCGGCAGGCAGGCCTTCGCTCCCGTCGGCCGTAAACACCCGGATGCCCCGATAGCCCAAGCGCGCCAGCCGGTCGCGCGCCTCCGCAGCGAGACGAGGATTTCTTTCGATGGTGCAGACCGTGGCTCCCAGCCATGCCAGGATCGCGGCCTGGTATCCGCTGCCGGTTCCCACCTCCAGCGCGCGGTCGCCGGGCTTGACGCGCAGGGCCTCCGTCATGGCTGCCACGATGTAGGGTTGAGAGATGGTCTCCGTCTCTCCAATGGGCAGCGGGCAGTCCCTATACGCAGCCGCGACGTGTGCAGGCGGCACAAACTCATGGCGAGGAATGTGCTGCATAGCTTCCAGCACTCGCTCGTCCCGGACACCTCGCGCTCGGAGCTGCGTCTCAACCATGTCGCGGGCTTGGGCGGCAAATTCGGTAGGGGTATTCATTCACACGCCGTTCAACGCATGACGCCAACGGCGCCTGGCGCACAACCTATCTTCTCTCCGTACCCAGGGCTGAGTCCAGCTCAGAGTAAGGCTCGGATGTGCAACATAGAAGTTGGAGCCGCCCCGTTTCGCCCGTGCCGCGGGCGCCCCGCCCGCACTGGTTGTGAAACAGCAGGGATTCCAACTTCTGTGTCGGGCACCCGTAAGGCTGGCGCATCCCGCGTCCGGCACCCGCACCCACGGCCTATGAGCTACTCGGCCCTCCCCAGACGGAAGCGTATAATGAACGAGGACGATGAACTCCGAGAAATATTCCCGGCAAATTCTCTTTTCCCCCATCGGTTCCGAAGGGCAGGAGCGGCTGCGGCAGTCCAAGGCTGTGATCCTGGGATGTGGAGCCTTGGGCACGGCGCAAGCGAATGCCTTGGTGCGGGCCGGTGTGGGGACGCTGCGCATTGTCGACCGGGACTTCGTCGAGGAGTCCAACCTCCAGCGGCAGATGCTTTTTGACGAATCCGACGCGCGCGCAAGCTTGCCCAAAGCGGTGGCCGCGGAGCGGAAGTTGCGGCAGATCAACTCCGACGTCAACGTAGAAGGGATCGTCGCCGACGCCGACAGTACGAACATTGAGGAGTTCATTCGGGGTTTTGACGTCGTCCTGGACGCGACCGACAATTTCGAAGCTCGCTATTTGCTGAATGACGCAGCCGTGAAAATGGGCATTCCCTGGATCTACGGCGCCGTCGTGGCCAGTTATGCCACCACGCTGACGATTCTCCCCGGCCGCACGGCGTGCCTGGCCTGCGTGTTTCCGAAGCTGCCGTCCGGCATGCACGAAACCTGCGATACGGTCGGCGTCATCGGCCCCGCCGTGTCGTGGGCCGCAGCGATTCAAGCCGCGGAAGCCCTCAAACTCCTGGTGGGCCGCGAGGAGGAATTGCACGGCTCGCTCGTGGCGTACGATGTCTGGAGCAATCACTTCCAGCAGGTGAAGCCCGTGCGGGATTCACAGTGCCGGGTGTGCGTGAGGCACGAATTCACACATCTTGACGAAGGTGGTCCGGCGCATATCAGCCTGTGCGGCAGGAATTCCGTGCAGATCCATCAAACGGAACCGCGTGGCCTCGACTTGGAAGCGTTGAAGGCGCGTCTGGCTCAGTTCGGGCCGGTGAACGCTAACGAGTTCCTGGTGAAGTGCTTCCTCGATCCTTTCGAACTGACTATTTTTCCGGACGGCCGCGCCATCATCAAGGGGACCCGGGACCCTGCCGTGGCGCGCAGCGTTTACGCTCGTTACATCGGTTCGTAGAACCCGAGGGCCAACCCGTTCGTCCCACCCGTTCGTGGAGGACACCTATGGCGCCCACCCTCTTTTCGAAGCGCTCCTTTGTGCTCCTGATGTCACTTTTGTTCTTGTGCTCAAGTTCGCAGGCACAACAGACGTTACCTGCGGCGTTGCATGCGAAGCTGGAGGCGCAACTCGCGAGCGTCGCGGATCACCTCAACGGCGCGATGGGCTATACCATCAAGGACCTTGCCACGGGAGAAAAGTTTGAGCGCCTACCGGACACGGTGTTTCCGGAAGCGAGTTCCATCAAGCTAACGATCCTGCTTGAGCTGCTGCGCCAGGCGCAGGAGGGGAAGACATCGCTCGAAGAGAAACACCTGTTGCGGCGCAGCGAAATGACCGAGGGAGACACCGAGCCTATCTTGACCATGCTGGGCGACGGCACCGTGAGCATGTCCCTGCGCGACCTCGCCACCTTCATGGTGGTGTTGAGCGATAACACCGCGACGAACATCTTGATCGACCGGCTCGGGATGGAAAACATCAACGCCGGCGCCGCCCGCCTGGGTCTTGGCGAAACCAAACTCCGGCGCCGCATGATTGACCTGGAAGCAGCGAAGCGGGGTGGCGAGAACGTCTCAACCCCACGCGAGATGGTGACCCTATTGGAGAAGATCCGCGGCGGACAGGCCCTGGATGCCGCTCACGCAAAAGAGTATTGGCGCCTGCTCAGTCTGCCGAAGGACAGCGAGTTTCACAAGGCGCTCCCTGAAAATGCCGCCATTGCAGACAAGCCCGGGGCGCTGGAAGGTGTGCGTTGTGATACCGGCTTGATTGAAATCCCCGGCCATCCTCTCGCCATTTCGGTGAACACCACGTATTTGGCTAACGACGAGGAGGGGGAACGCGCGGTCGAAGAGATAGCCCGGCTGGCCTACGGCTACTTCGACCGCCTGAGCCGGTCAAGTTCCTACGGGCGGGTCATTTCCTACAAGTGAGATGATCCCACATCAGTTCTGGCCGTCCTGAACGTAGCGACCCATCAGTGACTGGCTCCGTGCGCGGGGCGGACAGCTTCGGCTTGCGTGGCGACATGAGTGAGTTCAATCGCATGCGTTAGCTGATAATTAAGCTGAGTACCCACGGGGATCGTCAGGTCCTTGCCGCGGCGGCGCAGACGATCGATCGTCGTCGCCGTGGCGCCGAACGTCGCGCCGAGGAGGGGATGCCCGAGCACCAGTCCCAGGAACGTGCCGCCGCCCGTGCCGGCGCCAATCTCCTTCAGATCAGCCCCCCGCGAGCTTGGCCCTTTCACCAGCCCCTCGCTGCCCACCACCTTGACGTTATCCACTCCATAAGCTGTCATCAAAACGGCGGCGAGCGGAAAAGTGCGGCCATCGGGAAGCGCGATTTGATCGACCGCAAGCCGCATCTGGCCCACGCCCTTGATGCGGCCGGGCTTTTCCATTTCCGTGATGTGTCCTCGCAGGGTGGCGCCTGCCGGGATCACCTCACGGCCGTCCAACATAACCGGTTCCGCGACAGTCGCCGCAAAGGGATCACCTTGCGAATTCAGCTTGGTAGTGATTGTCTCCGCGACGCGGCAATGCAGCACTGTTCCGGCAGGGATCGAAATGACCTCGATCTTCGCGGGCGGCTGTGCTGCAATGATGGGAAGACTTGCTAAGGCGAGAAGAACCGCCAACAAAGCGCGCTGGACCATGGCATACCTCCTCGAAGGCCTCTGCCTGGCCGGACCCTGGCGCTTTGTCCAGCTGGGGGATAACGGGGCACGCTCAAGCGTGCCCCTCTCCACAGTTCACGAGTGGCTTAGTGCGTTCCCTCCGAACGCTCTGCAACCACCGTAGCACCCTTCGGAGTGCTGACGTACCCTTTGACCGTCTTCGATTCTACACTATTCACTACGAGCTCGTAAGGCTTTTTGGACCCGTTGATGTAAAAGAAGATCGGTTCGTTGATAGTGCGATCCTTCTTCTCCACCTGTACGTCGTCCACCGTCAGCGCCAGCGTATAGCGGTGCCGCTTAACGCTGGTCCGCTTCAGATCCAGCCCCACGCCCGCGACCTTCGCGGGACGCGCTTTGTCGAGGGTGAATTCAAAGTAGTCGCGATCACCCATCTTGCGCAGGTATTCGATGTCATCATGGTTGCGGGCGATCAGCGTGCCCAGTTCACTGCGGGCCATACCGAGGTCGGATACCACCGTGGCCACGGCTTTCTTGGTCGTGTCGAGGTCGGTCTTGGTCGCCGAAACGTCTTGCGTCAGAGCACCAACTTGGTTCTGATCAGCCTTGGTTGCCAGTTGCTGCTTGAAGTCCTCTCCCTGCTTCGCTTGCGCATCCTGAAGCTGTCTGACCATTGCGCCCGCCTGCTTCAGAGCACGCCCTTGTGAACCCAGGTTCTTCGAAGACTTCTCGATGTCCGTCTTCAGCGCTGTCAACTGTTGCGTTTGCTGCTGCTCGAGAGCGGTCAGACGGGTCAGAACCTGATCTTGTATTTGTGCGTCCAGGGCCTTGCGGAATTGGTTCTGCTGAGCAAGCGTCTCATCTCGTAAGGAACTTATTCTACTGACGGCATAAAACTCTCCCACGGCCAGAGCCGCGAGGACCACAAAAACCACCAGAAACTTGGCGCCGTGACCTGTGCCGCCACCGGCGTCGATCGGCGTCCCTCCCTGCTCTTTGACTTCGTCGATTGCCATGTTAGTCCCTCCCTCTCCCACCATCACTGGGAGCGTCACAGGCTGTGTGCGAAACGCTTCCCGCCCTGACCAAGGGCACGCGACATGCCAATTGTCAGCCGTTCAAGATATGTATTATCAGTGGTTTAGCGAGCGGGCAAAATCAGGGCCTTCGCGCTGGCGTCGCAAATCTTACCCCAGGCAAGCAAAAATTACGGTGATGTGACAAGCCTATGAGGAACCTCAAGGCCGTGCCTTCTCATCTTTGCCCGGCTTAGAAGGGGTGGTTTTGTTCGGTTTACGGGCCCAGCCTTCTACGTTGACTTGGCGGGAGCGGGCGATGGCGAGCGAACCGGGCGGAACATCATTGGTAATCGTCGACCCCGCCGCCGTGAAAGAGCCTTTGCCGATCCGGACCGGCGCCACCAACATGTTACCGCTGCCGATGAACACACCTTCCTCAATCACTGTGGGATTCTTGTTTTCGCCATCGTAGTTGCAGGTGATCGTGCCCGCTCCGATATTCACGTGCGGACCGACGGTGGCATCACCCAGATAAGTCAGGTGTTGCGCCTTGGAGCCGGCGCCAATCTTCGACTTCTTCACCTCCACGAAATTCCCCACGCGCGCGCCGGCCTCAACCAGAGCCTCCTGGCGCAAATGGGCAAAGGGGCCAATCGCCACGCCGGAGCCGACCCGGCTCGTATTGATAACACAGCAGGGACGCACGGTGACGCCGTCCGCAAGGACCGAGTCCGTAATTGTCGTGTAAGGTCCAAGATAGCAGCCGCGGCCCACGCGCGTCGTTCCACGCAGGCTGACACCAGGCTCAATAACGGTGTCCGCTCCAATTTCCACGTCCATGTCGATGTACGTCGTCTCGGGGTCGTGAATCGTCACGCCCGCTTTCATCAACGCTTCGGCCTTGCGGCGGCGCAACGTCTTCTCCACATCTGCCAACTGCGCACGGTCATTGATGCCCCACGCCTCGCCGGCCGGTGCTTCGAAGGCCGTAACCTTCAGACGGCGGCGATTGAAGATTTCGACCAAGTCGGTGAGCAGATATTCCCGCTGCGCGTTTTCGCGGGAGAGATCGCCGAGGTGCGCAAGCAGGGGGCCACGCGAAAAGCACAGGATGCCCGTATTGATCTCGCCGATTTTCTTCTGTGCGGCAGTCGCCACCTTCTCCTCCACGATGGCTCGCACGCGCTTGCCGGCAGCACGCACAATGCGCCCGTAACCCGTGGGATTGTCGACTCGCGTGGTCAGCACTGTGCACGCGGCGCGCTCCCGCCGGTGTGTGGCGACCAGCGCGCGCAACGTGTCAGGTTCAAGCAGTGGGGCGTCGCCGACCAGCACCACCAGCACGTCATTCGGACAACGCTCAAGTTCGGGACGCGCCACGATGAGCGCGTGGCCGGTACCCAACTGCTCGCGCTGTTCGATGAACGTCAGACTCGGCCGGGAAAAAGCTTCCCGCATCTCGGCGGCCTGGTGTCCGACAATCATGTAGAGGCGGTCGGGCGCAGTTGCCTCGGCGGTGCGCAAGACGTACTCGCCCAGCCGGCGGCCGGCCAGCATGTGCAGCAACTTAGGATGCTCCGATTTGAAACGTGTAGCCTTGCCACCCGCGAGGATCAAAATCGAGAAACCTGGTTGCGCCATGGTAACCCCGTGAACAAGAACTCGTTGCGGCATCTGTCCGGAGCGGGCTGCAGAGACCCTTTGCGGCATTCAGCATAACTACTACGGGCAAAGCAGCAATCTCAAGATGACTGAACATTCTGAGACTGCCAAAGAGGAAAACCCGCCATGGGTCGTGACCGCTCGCCGGAACTATACCTCTTGCATTGTAAGGGCTCTCCGCAAAGAAAAGCAAAAGTGGGTAGTGCCCTAATTTCGGGTGTAGCGCCGCCCTTCAGGACGGCAATTGCCGGGCTGAAGAGGCTGCGGAAAAACTCCGATTACAATGTCATCCTGAGCGCAGCGAAGGACCTCCGCATTCCGGTTTTCAAGCAACTACAGGGGTCCTTCGTCGGCTTCGCCTCCTCAGGATGACAGCTTGCGGCCTTTTTCCGCAGCCTCTGAAGCCCGGCGCTACACCCAAAACCAGGACACTACCCAAAAGTGCACAAGCCTGCCCCCAATACGCCCCACTGCGCAGCCAGCGGGAGCCGCCACAAACCAGCGATGTGGCCTTGCCGATCCTTTCTATGCCTCGAAAAAGCCGGCCTCTGATATGCTTCCGAACGTCTGAAAGTATTCGACGATGGGACTGTATTATTTCATCCGGCACGGCGAAACCGCTTGGAACGCAGAGGGGCGGCTCTGCGGGCGCACCGATGTCCCTCTTTCCGCCGCGGGGCGAAGCCAAGCACGCGCTCTGGCCCGGCGGCTGAAGTCGCTTCCGGTCACGGCACTCTACTGCAGCCCTCTGTCGCGCGCGCTTGAGACGGCGCAGATCATCGGACAGGCCGTTGGGATCGAGCCCGCTCCCGACGATCGCTTGGCCGAGTTGAACTATGGCGACTGGGAGGGCGGCACCTTCGCAAGCATCCAGCACACCTATCCCGAAGTCTTCAGGGCCTGGGTAGCTGATCCCGGCCGCGTCGCGCCGCCCGGCGGTGAGACCGGTGAAGAACTTGTCCGCAGAGTCGCGCCCTTCCTCCATCATCTGGCCACGCAGTATTCTGAGGGCAACGTGGTTGTGGTTTGTCACAAGACAGTCTGCCGGCTGGTGGCCTGCCACATTCTTGGTCTGCCGCTATCTGAATACCGCCGGCGTCTCGCGATGGATAACGCGGCCCTGAATATCCTCCAGTACAACGCGGAGGGTTGGCGGCTGGTCCGGTTGAACGACACCTCACATCTCCCGGAACGCGCAGCCCTTGCCGAGTCGTCAACGGCCGAGTTCTAGCAGGTTGATTGAGAAAGCCCCGACCTGCCCCACCTGAAAGGCTGTGACTTTTCTAATTTGTGAGCCATTTGAGACTGTTGAGCCTTTCTTCAACATCGATTTCCGGGCAAGTTCAAGAAAAGTCCCGAGTTTCCGGCCCAACAAGTAACCCTAGGATGCTAGTGTTACGTCTCTAAGATTGGTTGAATAGGTTGTCCGGCCCGGAGATCGTATGACGCCACCCCGAAGGGACGGACGAACATAGTCCGGACTCCAGCCTTGGGCAGTGAAAACCCACCGTTGCCAGAATCGTAGGCGACAGTGAGTGCGCACGCCTCATCGGGCTTCCATCCGTGCGAGCAGGGCCCCGCCCCGCGTGCGTTTTCCCTCGACGGATGAGACCGGCGTCCTTACAATGGTTCATCTTATGCTGGTCCAAAAACGGAATCTAACGCCAAAACTCATTCTTGTCGCAAGTGCCCTAATCCTTGGCTTCCTTCTCGCAAGTTGCCATCGAACCACAGCCACGCGTCCCGTGACAAAACAAGTGGTCGTCTTGGGCTTTGATGGTGCTGATCCCAAGTTGGCCGCCAAGTGGATCGCGGAAGGCAAACTCCCGAACCTGGCGCGGCTCGCCGCTCAGGGCAGTTTCAAGCCGCTCGAAACCACCAACCCGCCCGAGTCGCCCGTTGCCTGGGCGTCGTTTGCCACGGGGCTGAATCCCGGCGGCACTGGCATCTTCGACTTTCTGAAGCGTGACCCGCAGACCTATCTGCCGGAGCTGGCGTTGGTCTCGCGCCAGAAGGGCAAATTCCTGTGGGGCATGGTTCCCGTGCGCATGCCAAAGGTCACGAACGAACGTAGCGGCGTTCCCTTCTACAAGGCTGTCGCGGACGCAGGCTACAAGACCACCGTGATCCGCATGCCGCTGGAGTTTCCGCCCACAGCGCTTCCCGGCGGCAAGTTGTGGGCGGGTCTGGGAGTCCCGGACCTGCGCGGCACCTGGGGCACATTCTTCTATTTCAGTTCGGACCTGACGCAATGGGACGTGGGCGATACGGAATTCGGCGGCAAGCTGGTGCGGCTGGAATTGAACGATAACCACGCCACAAGCATGGTTGAGGGCCCCGTCGATCCTACGAAGGAGAAATTCACGCGGCTGTCGATTCCCATCAGCTTCCGCGTCTCGCCGGACGGCCAGTCGGTAACGGTCGAATTGCAGGGCCAGACGGCCACTCTCCACGAGCATCAGTGGAGCAACTGGTTTCACGCACGCTTCCGGGTCAATCCTTTTCTTACCCTCAGCTCGATCTGCCAGTTCTACATCTTGCAGGCATCGCCCGACCTGCGGGTCTACATGTCGCCGCTGAATCTGGACCCGGAAAAGCCGCCCATCCCCATGTCCTCTCCCGCCGATTACACTTCGGAGTTGGTGAAGAAGCACGGTCCGGTAAAAACGCTCGGCTGGTGGCACGACACTTGGGCGCTCAACGAGGAGCGTATCGACGAAGGCGTCTTTCTTGAAGACTGTTGGCGCACCATGGACCAGTGGCGAGACATCACGCTTGATGAACTGAAGAACGACCCGCCCAGTCTACTGGTTTCTGTCTCCACCGCCACGGACAGTGTCAGCCACATGTTCTTCCGTCTGCTCGATCCCACTCATCCCCGTTATGACGCGGATCTCGCGGCCAAGTACGGCGATGCTGTCGAGAAGACCTATGAGAGGATGGACGACGCTGTCGGCCAAATCATGCGTGCCATGAAACCGGAAGGCACTCTGATCATCGTCTCTGATCATGGATTCCATTCCTGGCGCAAGGGATTCAACACGAATACGTGGCTGGCCGAGAATGGCTTTATGACGCTGAAGGAGCCCGGCGCTGCCGAGCAACCGAAGAACCTGGATCAGCTCTTCGGCCAAGGGAGTTTCTTCCCCAATACCGACTGGAGCCGCACGCAGGCTTACGCCGTGGGCCTGGGCCAAATCTACTTGAACCTGATCGGGCGCGAGAAATCCGGCGCGGTCCATTCGGGACCCGAAGCGGAAGCGATTCTGAAAGCCATCCACGACCGGCTCCTCGCCGTGCGAGATCCCGACACACACGAACCCGTCATCCAGAACGTTTACTATGGCAAGGAGATCTTCCACGGCGGGCGGATGAGCGACGCGCCGGAATTGCAGGTCGATTTCCGCGACGGTTACCGGACCTCCTGGCAGACATCGTTGGGAGCGGTTCCACCCGGCATCGTCGTGGCCAACCTCAAGAAGTGGAGTGGCGACCATTGCGCCTCTGATCCGAGTGACACGCAAGGAATCTTCTTCTCGAATCAGCGCGTCGGCGCCCTGCACCCGTCTATTCTCGACATCGCCCCCACCGTTCTCAAACTCCTCAGCGTGCCCCCACCCGCACAGTTGGACGGGAACGCACTGGAAACTAGTTCCGGCGCATTGTCGCAACCATAGCGTTAGGACCGGCCGCTACCACTTAACTCTGTTGTGAAACTCGCCCCTCTCCTCGCCTGAGGAGGGGGGCTCGCAGTTTTGTGCGTGGGAACTCGGGCGCACCCCATCCCCCCGTACCAACGAAGGGAATTGCGCAGGCATTGGAAAGCAATTTAGCGAGAACGGGTGCGCGAGCGCTTTGCCCTGCGGCCGGGAACAACGCGGCGCTCCTGCGCTTTGCCGCTTCCCAGCCGATACTCGCGATGGTAGCCGTCGGCAAGGTCAGTGATGCCTACGACCACGGCTCCGTTGGAGTCGCAGGAGTAACTCTCTTCGATCTCGCGGCTGGCGGCAACCGGTGAGTGCTCTACCGCGATGCCGGCAAGGTCGGCAACCTCGCGCAGGGAAGGATCAAACGGGAAGCGAATTTCGTCCCAAGTATTGATGTCACCGGCCGGGCGCGCACCATCGGTGAGGTGGCTGCATTCAAGGTACTGAAAGTATCCCACGTTATGCACCGGCGAATAGCGGCGCACCTGGACGAGGGGTGGCTGTTGCGGTGCGGGCAATGCGGTGTCCTTCGAAAACAGTGTATCGAAGACCGCGGTGCGGCCGCCCTCGCCTTCCCGCCACACCCCGAAATAGCGCGTGAAGCGGTCGCGAAGCTGGTAGCCGGCTTTCGCATCAGCCTGAATCGCCAGGCCAATGGCCGTGGCAGAGCGTGTGTAGGCGGAGCGGCGGACCGAACGCCCAAAGACCTCCCGCAGCATTCGGGAAACCAAGGGCAGGTCGCTGGCGCCGCCCGTGACGTACAGCGTGTCGATGCGAGCTTCACCGTTCGCGGGAGAGACGCTCAGCCCGTGCGATTCCAGCAGGTCCTCAACGGCGTGAATTGTCTCCTGAACGGCGGGACGAGAGCGCTGGTAAAAGTCGGCGGCCGTGACGGTGACAGGCCGCCACTCAGCGCGAACCTTGCCGAGATCCACATTGATGAAGCGGGTGTTGGGATGGAGGGCTTCCTTCTTTTCGCGGCACTCCTCGTGCAGACGAAAGAGTTCAGCCTGTGCGAGCGCGTCGCGCTCGGCCGGGATGACGCCTGCCGCATCGAGAGCGAGTTCGGCAAGCAGTTCGTCAAAATCGTCGCCACCCAGAGACTCGATGCCTTCCGACGCCACCACCACATGATCGCGCTCGTGGAGTTCGACCAGCGAGGCATCGAACGTCCCGCCGCCAAGATCGTAAACGAGAATCTGCGCGGGTTGCCGGGCGGAGGCTTCCTGGCGGCGGCGATGTCCGAACTCGATGCTGGCCGCCGAAGGCTCGTTGAGCAAGCCGAGAACCTGAAACCCGGCGCTGCGAAACATCTCGGTGGTCAGGAAGCGCTGATTACTGCTGGCGTTGGCGGGCACGCCGAGCATCACCTCGAAAGGCTCGGACTCGCCGGCAGGCAGATTGGAGTGCTGCAAGAGGCTCAAACGAAGCGCCGAGGCCAGCCCAACCAACAGGTCACGGAGCGGGATCAGCTGCCCGGCAATTTCCACCTCACTCGCCAGGCTCGCCGCACCGAGCAGCCGCTTGAGCGAACGAACGACTGTCCAGCCGGGCTCTTCCTGAACGGCCCAGGCTTCCCAGCCGAAAAGACGGCGCGAGCCTTGGATAGCGATCAGCGGCGGGAACCAGTCGCGCGCGCTGCCGTCCGGCGCGTCGAAAACCGCCAGCGGATAATTGCCGCGGTCAACAGACGCCACCACAACACGGGTTGTGCCGAAATCGATGCCGAGTCTCATTACGCTGCCCAGGAGTCCTGCCTCGCAAATATTATAGTGGGGATTTCAGTTCCGGTAAGAAAGTTATCGTGGACAGCGCTCCACGGTCTCCGAACGGCAAACGGCGTGGTCGAACCTCCCCAGCAAGCGCTCCCAAAACCTCAGCCGTTCCCCACAGACGGTACAACGAATTCTCAGCTTGGCCGCTGGCGCGCTCCGGTAGGGCGAGTTCTCGCCGGAGCCCGCATGCCTATTGCGTGGGATCCGTTTAGCGCGGTGCCGGGTCGTCCATGAGAGCGTGACAAACGAAGTGATCCGAGGAATACCCAATCTTCACCTTTTCCCTGTTAGCTTCCGAGCTGCACGCTGACGGGACGCAGAAGCTCAAAGGTCAGGTTCGTTTCGGCCGGAAGAACAATATTCTTCTTCCCGGTCAAGGCAGCGCCGGTGGTACCCGCCCCTGCCCCCAGGGCTCCACCGATCAGGGCACCTTTCCCGCCGCCCGCCAAGGCGCCAATCAAGGCCCCGCCTCCACTCCCGCCGCCAATAAAGGCCAGGTTGCGTTTCTTGTGATTCTGCGCCGAGCGAGTCCAGGTGCTCGTGCGAAGGTCGTAGGAGCTGCCCGCGACATCGACGGATTCGAGCGCCAGGCCCAGCCTCGCGACTCCCCGAAGCCTTCCCGACTCGCGCGAGGACACCACGCGACCCCGGACCCGAGCCCCCTGCGGAATCACCGTTTGGCCATCAACAACCACCGGCTGTGCCATCGTCGCAGCGAAAGAGTCTCCCGCCGTGACACGATCCGTGGATAGGGACTGACGCAACCGAACTTCAATGGCAGTTCGGCTGGGGATGGTCACAACCACGGGTTGCAGAACAGGAGTGGGGTTCTCTGGCCCTACCGGGACAGAGGTGGTTTCGGCAGTCGCCACCGCGGAAACCGGCGTCGCGTTTTGACGGAACCGCGTAACGCCCCACACGCTCGCGCCGGTCACGAGCAGAACCAGGGCGATCCAGAAGAACTTGTTTTTTGGGCTCAGCATATTTCCCTCTTTGATTTCTTCCCGTCGGATTGCCTCGGGAGCTCAAAGTCCTGCGCCGGAGCGATACGTGCGGGCTAAATTCCTGCTACCGCTCGTGCGTTTGCCGCCGCTCTTCGGAAATGCCTTAAAGGGTGCGGGCCCCCCTGAAGAACAACTCACTCCATGGCAACGCAAGGGCTGTGCCAAATGGCAGCACCTCTAACCCGTTCTATTGCAACACGATGGAACCAACCGTCAAACCAACGGCGTGTAGAATTTTCTAATCCACACGCATATTGGCTAGTGGCCGCCTCGTGTCCTAGTTTCAGGTGTAGCGCTGGGTTTCAACCCGGCCAATGCCGCCCTGAAGGACGACGCTACCTTTAAAGCCAATGGCCGCCACATGCCGCCGCGACCTCGGCGGCAGACGTATCGTCTTTCAGCATCCTCCCTTCGCAGCACGGGCAGACGGAATCCTCGGACGGCCCCCGCCAGGCGTCCCCGCCAGCCGCGTAGCAAATTAGTATTTCGGCAGGAACCTGGTCTTTCTTGAGGTTTTCTTAACTGCCAAACCCTTATCTGTAGGGGGACGGCTTGCCGTCCCCTTTTCTTGTGCTACCGTGCGGATCACCATTTGCGAAACGTGATGTGCGAATATTCAAGAGGGTAGGGCAAGCCCTACCCCTACGCATCGCGCCAGGCGCTGTCAAGAACTAGTAGACAATCTACCACTTAGAGAGGTAGAATAGCTACTACTATGACCAAGCAACAAACTCAGGACCGAATCGAACTCGTTTACGGCACGCTCGACATGCTGATTCTGCGCACCCTGCGGTGGGGACCAACCCATGGACATGGGATCGCCAAATCCATCGAGCGCGTGTCGGAGGACACGCTGAAGGTAGAACACGGGTCTCTTTATCCGGCGCTGCAACGCTTGCAGCAGGAAGGCTGGATTGCCGCCGAGTGGGGCGTTTCCAAGAACAACCAGCGCGCCAAGTACTACCGCCTGACCGCGACAGGACGGAGGAAGCTCGCCGCCGAGACCTCACGGTGGGAGCGCTTCGTGCGGGCGATTTCAAGCGTGCTGCGCCCCGCGGAATCAGAAGAGAGCCAGTGAATAACTAGCGAAGTTCAATTGACGATTGCGAGAGGAACAGAGCGTGAGTGGAAGAAACGGAGAATCCGGTTGCAGCAAAGTAGCGCAGGGCTCGCTCTCCAGCCCTGCGGCGTTTCCAAAGGCGCAGGTTCGGTCCGCGCCACAGAATATGAGGTTTTCTGGAACCAAGGCAACAGACCCGGCAGTGTCCTAATTTGACGTAGCGCCGCCCTTCAGGGCGGCACTTGCTGGGCCAAGGCAGGGAGCTAAGCCTGAAACCAGGACACCACCAACAGACCCAATTCGGATGTTACAAGGCCGCGCCGTCGGAACCACGTCGCGGTGGAGGAGCCGCAGGGCTGGAGCGCGAGCCCTGCGCTACGTCTCCGGACAGCGCGAGCGCCAAGTCTTGAGGAGGGGAAATCAAGATGAGCTGGCGACGGGATCTCGCAAAACTCAAAGCACTGTTCCAGCGGCAAAAGCCAACGGACGATCTCGACGAAGAGATTCGTTCCCACCTGGCGATGGAAGAGCAGGAGATGCGCGAAGCCGGGATGTCAGCCGAAGAGGCTCACTATGCCGCGCTGCGCCGCTTTGGCAACGTGCTGTCAACCCAGGAGCAGAGCCGCAAAATGTGGGGATGGCACGCGCTGGAGATATTTCTTCAGGACCTCCGCTACGGCCTGCGCCAGCTTCGGCGCAGCCCCGGATTCACGGCGGTGGCCGTGGTGACGCTGGCATTGGGCATTGGAGCTACGACCGCGATCTTCGCGGTTGTCAATGCCGTACTTCTTCGTCCCCTGCCCTATCCACATCCTGAGGAACTAGTTTACGTCCAGGAGATTATGGGAGAATTCGGGGTCCAAGCCTTCGTATGGAACATAGAATACGCGGCCTGGAGGGAGCGAAGCCAAACGCTCAATCAGGTTGCTGCCTACATGAATACTTGGTTCAACCTTACGGGAGGGGCTGAACCAGAGCGAGTCGTGTCTGGCTTGGCCACCTCTTCGTTTTTCAACGTGCTGGGGGCGCGTCCCATAGTCGGCCGGCTGTTTCTTCCCGAGGAAGACCGTCCGGGCAGCCCACCCATAGTAATCCTGAGTGAAGCATTGTGGCGACGCCGTTATCGAGGCGATCCGTCTATCGCGGGCAAAGGGATCACTCTGGATGGCATGGCTTATACGGTGGTAGGAGTCCTCCCTGCCTCGTTCGTCATTCCGGACCAGTGGCAATCAAACTATGCCCTATGGGTGCCACTTGACGCGAGCAACAGGAGAAATCCGGTCATTCGGGTCATCGGCCGCCTCAAGCCCGGAGTGAGCCTGGCGACGGCGAGGACGGAACTTGACACGATCATGCAGTCAAGATTGGGAAAAGGTTTCACAAAGAGTGTCGTACTAACGCGCTGGCAGGAGGAAATCACCGAGAAATTCAGGCTCTCGTTGATGCTTTTTCTGGGTGCCACCGGCTTTCTACTCCTCATTGCCTGCGTGAATGTTGCCAACTTGATGCTCTCTCGAGCCAGTGCACGTGACAAAGAAATCGCTGTGCGGCTGGCTATGGGCGCGGGAAGAAAACGGATTATCCGACAGCTCCTCACGGAAAACTCCCTGGTGGCGTGCCTGGGCGGGCTACTCGGCTTGGGATTAGCACGCTGGGGCAAAGAGCTGTTGGTTGGCTTTATTTCGGTTAACCTTCCGTCGCTGGAACCCATCGGCGTCGATTTCCGCGTTCTGGGCTTCTGCTTGGCTTTAGCAACGATGACTGGCTTGGCCTTTGGCGTCGTTCCTGCGCTCCAGGCCTCCCGGGTCTCGCTCAATGAGGTGCTCAAAGACGCCAGTCGCACTAGTTCCGAAGTTCGGTCCGGTAAGATTTTCCGCAATTTCCTCATTATCGCTGAAACTGCGCTGGCTATGGCGCTGTTGGTGGGTGCCGGCCTGCTCTTCCGGAGTTTCTTGCGAGTACGGGGGATCGACCGCGGGTTCAAAGCCGGGAATATTTTGTGCGTGAGTGTCGATCTGACGCTCTCGAAGTACCCGACCCCGAAGGACCAGGCAACTTTCTTCGAGCGGGTGATAGAGAGGGTTAGGGGGCTTGCAGGGGTGGAATCCGTAGGTGCCAGTAGCTGTCCGCCTCTTGAGCGGCGCGTAAGTTCGGTCGGTGGTTTAGAGGTTGAAGGGCACTTGGTGGGTATACAGACGTCCATCCCGTTCGCCAATATCAGCCCGGATTATTTCCGTGCGATGGGAATTCCGCTAAAGCGGGGCCGCTATTTTGATGATGGCGACCGTGATGGCTCCACGAGCGTTGCCATCGTCAACGAATCCTTCGCACGTCGCTATTTCCCCAACGAGATTTGTCTGGGCAGAAGGGTCGCTAATTTTGTGCAAAAGGAAGGTTGGCTAACCATCGTGGGTGTAGTGGGCGACGCCCAACGTTGGGCGGAAGAACAACCCGGACCCGAGATTTATGTCCCCTATTTGCAGGCGTCCGTGCCCTACATGACCCTCCTCGTTCGCACAGGCGCAAACCCAAAGCACTGGGCGGCGGGCGTGCGCAGTCAGATCGCCAATGTGGACAAAGAACAGCCGCCCCACGACGTGACCACTATGGATGAACTTCAGGCAGCCTCCCTCACTCCGCGCCGGGTCGAGATGCTCTTGTTTGGAGCGTTTGCGGCGCTGGGTCTGATTCTCACGGTGGTCGGCATTTATGGGGTGGTGTCCTACTCGACAAGTCAGCGTACATACGAAATAGGGATCCGCATGGCGCTCGGTGCAAGACGGGGCGACGTGCTGAAATCTGTCGTTGGGCAGGGGTTTAAATTGACATTGACAGGCGTGGGAATTGGAATCATCGGAGCGCTGGCTGTGACGCGGTTCATGTCCAGCCTCGTGTATGGGGTCAAGACCACCGATCCCGTGACATTCCTGGCTGTTGCGTTGATACTCGCTGCCGTGGCGTTGCTAGCCAACTACATCCCCGCGCGCCGGGCGACCAAGGTCGATCCCATGGTGGCGCTGAGATATGAATGAGGCCAAGCGGACGCACACCCGTTTCGTCCGCTGGCTGGCGCTGAACGTGATTCTGCACTTCAGCAACGAGCGCCGTTTGAGATGGCCGGCCCGGCCGCATCTGTAGGGGGACGGCTTGCCGTCCCCTCTTCTCGCGTTACGCCTTGAATGGGTGGCGCCGACCCGGATGTCGTACATCCAAAAGGGTGGGGCTTGCCCCCATACGCGCTAAGAAGAGTTGACATGTGGGGTTGTTTCGCTAGCGTGTGGGACATGAATGCGCTGGATGAAGACGGGGAGATTGTGGTGAGTCTGCTGCCGCGCAGTTGGCAAGGGACGGCGCGGCTGAGCGGTGCGGTCGAGGGGTTGCGCGGCTTTGCATCCGTGAACGAGGTGCTGCGGGTGCTGCTGATGCACGCGGGCTACGGCTATTCGCTGCGGGAAACAGCCGTGCGGGCGCGGGCAGCGGGTCTGGCGGCGGTTTCCGATGTGACCTTGTTGAATCGCTTGCAGCAAGCCGAGGAGTGGTTGCAACACTTCTGCCAGGCGTTGCTGGCGGAAAATGGCGTCGAGTGGCGAGGGCCGCAACCCTTTCCGGCTTAAGTAAACGCCCATGGGGCCCGGCTCCCGGTCTACCGCATGCCGTCCACCATCTCCTCCTACATAATGCTGAGGGGATCCATATCAATCAGCAGCGAGCGAGGCGGAATGCCTTGGTCGTGGGCGTGAGAAGCAAGCTGCCGCAGAATCACATTGAGACGCGCGCGGGAAGTGCACTTGATCAAGAACTGAATGCGGAAGCGGCCCTGCACCTTGGCGAGTGGCGCGGGCGTGGGCCCCAGGATCTTGAGCCCCTCGGTTTGCGACTCGAGCGGAATGAGAAACTCGCCGACTTGCTTTGCCACTGTGGCGGCCTGCTCAAGTTTCATGCCCTGCGCGATGACATTTGCGAGAGCCGTCCCGGGCGGATAATGCATCATGCGGCGAAAGCGCATCTCCTTTTGGAAGAAGGCTTCGTAATTCTGTTCCGCCGCGAGGCGAATGGCGTAGTGCTCGGGATAGAACGTCTGCACCAGCACGCGGCCGGGAGCGTCGCCGCGCCCCGCGCGCCCTGCGGCCTGGGTCAGCAACTGGAACGTACGCTCCGCCGCGCGAAAGTCCGGGAGCCCCAAGCCCATGTCCGCGGAGACCACGCCCACCAGAGTCACGCCGGGAAAATCATGGCCCTTCGCGATCAGTTGCGTCCCCACCAGCACGTCGATCTTGCGCTGCCGGAAATCCTCCAGGATGCGCTGGAATTGCCCGGCCCGGCGAGCCACGTCGCGGTCGAGCCGTGCTACGCGCGCGGTGGGAAAGAGCTCGGCGAATTTCTTCTCCACTTTCTCGGTCCCCTCACCGACGTAGTAAAGGTACTCGCTGCCGCAGGTGGGGCAGCTAGCGGGCACGGGAGCCGTATAGCCGCAGTAATGGCAGATCAGCCGGTGCTCGCGGCGGTGATAGGTCAGCGAGATCGAGCAGTTCACGCACCGCTGCGTTTGCCCGCAACTGCGGCACAGGAGAAACCAGGAATAGCCCCGGCGGTTCAGCAGGATCATCGTCTGATGGCCGCACGCGAGTTGTGCCTCAATCTCCTGCTGAAGGCGCCGCGAGATCGGTACCTGCGTGTGCGTCTCGCGGAATTCCTGCCGCATGTCGATGATTTCGACATCGGCCAGCTTGCGCCCTTCCACCCGTTCGGGAAGGACCGCCAAACGGTACTTCTCCTGCTGCGCGTTCCAATAGGACTCAAGCGCGGGAGTTGCCGAACCCAGCACGGCGACCGCCCCGGCCAAGCGCGCGCGCACCACCGCCACGTCGCGGCCGTGGTAACGTGGCGTTTCGTCCTGCTTGTAGCTGGTGTCGTGTTCTTCGTCGACAACCACCACACCCAGGTTCGTGACCGGAGCGAAGACCGCCGAGCGCGTTCCTAAGATAACGTGCGCTTCACCGCGCCGGATACGCCACCACGCTTGGTGCCGTTCATTTTCAGAGAGGGCGCTGTGTAGGAGCGCAACCTTCGAGCCGAACCGTGCAAAGAACTGTGCTTGCGCGGCCGGCGTAAGGGCAATCTCCGGCACCAGCACCAGGGCCGTGCGCCCCATTTCGAGGCAGCGCGCAATCAGTCGCAAGTAGACTTCCGTCTTACCGCTCCCCGTGACTCCGTGGAGAAGCACGGGCTGAAAACGGCCAGCTTCGAGGTAACGCGTGAGTTCGTCAAGAACGGTGCTTTGTCCCACGGTGAGAGTGAAGGTGGAATCCTCAGTGATTGCGGCGGCAGGCACTTCCTGCGGCTGCTCCGACACGCTCAGTTCCACCAAGCCTTTTTCGCCGAGCTTCCTGAGCACAGGCAGACTGGTGCGCGCCGCGGCGAGAAGTTCGCGGTGGTCCCGTGCTGGCCCGCCTCCCTGGAGCGCTTCCATGATGCGTTTGGCAACCGGCGAAAGGCGCGGCGGTGGCTCAGGCACGAGGCCCGCCACGCGCACGGAGTAGATCTGGCGCTGCGCCCGTTCGCGTTCGACCCGTTCTACCACCACCCATTTCTGCCCTAAGGCGCGCGACAGACCCTCGGGGAACTTTTTGCGCAACGCCTCCAGCGGCGCACTGCCGCACCTAGCGAGGTAAGCGAGCAGGCCAGCCGTCTGATCATTCTCACCGTTCGCGCCGGTGACGGGCTCTGCCGCCTTTTGCTGTCCCAACTCGCTGAGGCGGACCACTTGCGCATGCCGGGTGGGCGCACGCAGGGGCAACATCGCGCGGAAGACTTCTCCAATGGGAGCGATGTAGTAATCGGCAATCCAAGCACCAAGTTCGAGAAGTTCCGGCGTAACCGCCGGCTCGGGATCCAGTACGCGGAGGATGGGCTTGACCTCAACATGGGGAGGCAGCGGGCTGCCCTCGGCAAGGACAATTCCCATCGCCTTGCGTGTAGCGAGCGGCACCTCCACGCGTTGGCCGGGTACAACAGCGAGAGAATTCGGTACTTGGTAGGTGAGGGCGTTGGGAATGGCCGCCATCACGGCAACGTCCACGAGTTTCAGCCCCAAGGGCCGGGTGCGATTCTTGGTGAAAGACGATTTGCGACCCACGGGGGCATTCTATCAGTGACGACCACAAAAGTCCGAGGTCCTGAGTCCGAAGTCAACAGCTCCGGACACCGGACTCAGGACTTCGGACTCTCGCCTTCACCGTCACTGGTCACGGTCTTCACGCCCTTGCGGCGACAAGGTTAGCGTAGAGGTCTCCCAGCCGGTCAAGCAGGGCGAGCGCAGGGGCAAAATTTCGGCGGTTGATGTGCTCGATGTTCAGGCCGATGGGGGGAGGATCGGGCGGCAGGTTATCGAAAACATCCATCAGGATGCGTTGCGCGAGGTTAAGAGAACGTTCCAAGCAGGTTTCGGACCGAGCGGCGGCGTTCGGCTCAGGGCCCAATAAGAAGCTGTCGAGGTCGTGCGGAATGTCCACGCCCAGCCAGCGGAGGAACTCCAGATCGCGGCGATGAGTGACGGGCGCAAAGCTGATAAACACCCGCGCCTCAAGTCCGTTGAGCCGCTGGATCAGCCAAACGAGATCGTTTGAATCAAACATCACCTGCGAGGTGAAGAACTCGAGCCCCTGGGCCTGTTTGCGCCGAATACGCTCCGGTTCGTTGACCCGGCTAGGAATCGTAATCCCGCCCAGAGACGCGGGCAGCCCCCACGACTTGATCAGCCGGGCAGCTTCAGCGGGGGAGGGGCCAGGGTAATGGATTTGCGCCGACTCACCACCCACCAAAACCCAGTTGCCGATCGCGTCGCGGTCGAGAGTCTCACGGAACCACCGCTCCGGCTCCGGGTCATGGACCGTAACGCGGTTGACCACGACGTCGATTCCCAACTCACGTTTGATGCGCGCACCAAACCAGCGGGGCTCGACGCGTTCAATGAACTTGTGGGTACGTTCGCCAGGGCGGGCTTCATCGTGGATCTCCGGTAAGTTGATCGCGTCCACGACACCGCCCAATTGCCGAAGCTCCTCGAGAGACGATTCCAAAGCGTCGGGCTTTGCCGCACCGGGAGGGACGACCTCAAAGAGCGTCATCGGGATAGACGGATTCAAAACGACATCGCGGAAAACCATCAATCATTTCTCCAGCATCCAATTGTAGAGACGACAACTTCGCAGGCCTTTGCGGATGGCCTCAATCACGGCCCAAGTCTCAACTCTAGCCTTTGCGCCTGGAAACCGCAATGTTCGCACATTTCGCGAGGGTGGGCAGGAGGCCCGGTGTATACTCGCAGATCTCCCTGGGGAGACCAATGATGGCGGATGAGACACGTCCAAGCAATCTAAATCCTACCGGCGGAACTTCGCAAGACGTCGCCGCGACGGCGGAAGTTCCCGGTGTAACGGGGGTTGGCTCGACGCTGCTTCTCGCTCGCCTAACCCTATTGGGTGCAGTGTCTGGTCTGTGCGTCGGGCTCTGGGAGGCAGGGGAGATATTCTTCGTACCATCCGTCAGGGTCTTCCTTAGTGTCGATGCAACCTATGTGGCATGGTTCCTCGTTCCCTTGCTGGATCTGGTTCTGTACGGGCTGGGGGGAGCCATACTGGGATGTCTCGCGGTTCTTCTGGCAAGAGCTTGGCGCCCCTGGATGAGCGCGGTAGCTGTATCGTTACTCGTAGGCGCGATGGGTGCTCATATCGGATGGTCGCTGCATTTCCTCCACTACACACTTCCCGCCGATTTCAATGCGTTCGCGAACCTCCGAAGTTTTTACTTCCCCTGCATTCGGTTCGTAGCCGTGTTTGCTCTTGCTCTGCTGTTGGCCCTGCGGTGGCGGAACGCCGTATCGAAACTGGTCACGGCACATACGCGCTGGCCCTATCGGTCGGCGGCCGCGTTGGCATCCTTGACCGTCTTACTCCTCGCCGGCCTCGTATTCTACGCGGTGCGGCAGTGGAGAGCCCAGAGCGCCTTTCAAGCAGACTCCGGCAACGCGAGTTCCGAGCCCAACATTATCTTGATTACGCTCGACACCGTGCGGGCTGACCACCTCTCGCTGTACGGGTACAGCCGCATGACGACGCCCAACCTCGATCGCCTGGCACGGCGCGGTGTGGTTTTTGAGAATGCCATTTCTCCTGTCCCGTGGACTCTGCCCTCGTTAGGTTCGATGTTTACGGGATTGGTACCGCACCAACATGGGGCGAATGCATCGCGCCCGCTGAATTTGGCCTACACGACGATTGCCGAGGCCCTAAGGGATCGCGGCTACAAAACGGCTGCGTTCAATGCCAATCACTTCTACGGGCAGGCGGGCTGGGGAATCGGACAGGGGTTTAATACCTACGAGGACCCTACAGACTCGGTGGGTTATAACCTCTCACGTACGTTGCTGAGCAGGGTTGTAATTCAGCCCGTTTACCAGACGCTGAAGCGCCACGACGTCTTTTACCGGCGCCCCGCGGGCGAAGTGGATCAGGAAGTATTCCGTTGGTTGGGGCAGGGGCACAATTCTCCTTTCTTTCTCTATGTGAACTACTTCGACGCGCACTCTCCCTATCTGGCCCCATCCCCCTATGACCATCGCTTCGGAGAGGTTTCACCCGCAATCATCCGGGCGGGCGCATTCGGGTCTTCTTCGCAGTCCCTCTCGGACAAGCAGCGTGGTGCCCTCATCAACGCGTACGACAACTGCCTGGCATATCTCGACGCCCAGGTGGGGAGACTCATCCAGTTTATCGACGAAAGCCCCTATGGGAAGAACACCGTGGTGATCCTGACCGCAGATCACGGCGAGGCCTTCGGAGAACACGGCGTGTATCGGCACGGTGACGACCTCCACCAGGAGCAGATCCACGTCCCGCTCGTTGTCTGGGGCCCGAGAATTCCGGCGGGGGAACGGGTGGTGCGTCCAGTGCCCGTGCAGGAGCTTTTTGCGACGGCCATCGACTTGGCAGTCGGCAACAAAATACCTCTCTACCCATTCAGTCTGTGCCGCTTTTGGGGGCCCGCGGGTGCGCCTGCGAGCGATGATGACGCCATGCTTTCCGAACTCAGCTCGGCCCGTGGCAGAGCAGATGGGAGTTCTGTCAGCCTGACCACAGCGGATTGGCAATACATTTTCCACTCACGGGGGAAGGAAGAGCTTTACCGCTGGCCGACAGACCCTCACGAGAAGAACAACCTCAGCACGGATCCGGCCTCCCAGCGAGACCTGGCGCTTCTGCGCGTGCGCCTGCGAGCTATCATCCGTACCTCGCTCCGTCCGTGGCTGGGACGTGAGTACCTGGCTTGGCCGGCCACGGTGGTCCCCTCCATCGCCGGCACCGCGCCGCTCAGCTCCGACTTTCGCGCCACGCGTCCTCCGCTAGGGAGTGCTCAGGCTTATCTGGAGCGCATCGAAAACGCGGTGATTCCGGAACCCGCGGATCAAGACAGAGACCTCCTCAACAGCCTTCCCTATCAGTGAGAGTAGCCTCCACGCCGGACTCAACCCCGCCGCCGCAACCATCTGCCGCCGATCTCCTCCGTGGCCGCCAGCGGTGGTAAAATCCCTGGTGGGAGGTCATCCATGCGCGGAGTTTGTGTGGCACTGGTTGCTTTCTCGCTGTGGACTTCCCCCTTGCCGGCCCAACAACCCAAAGGCGCAGATGAGCCCGCCCGTTTCTCCCCTGTCAAAGTCATTTCAGTTGCTGACGTCACCTATCCGATCTCGAGCGGAGTTTTTGCGACGGTGGTTTTGGAGGCGAGAGTCGATCCAGCAGGAAAAACGGAAGACGTGAGGGTGATCCGCGGGTATAAGTCACTGACGCCGGTGGCGATCGCCTCCATCAAATCCTGGACTTTCGAGCCCGCAACGCTCGATGGCAAGCCAACCGACTCAACCATGAGGGTAGCAGTCACATTCTACCCGCCTACCATGTTTGCAGCGGATATCCCCCTTCCCCCTTTGAAGGAACGTGCAGACAAGCTGAAGCCCCAGTTTCGATATCAACCTCCGCAGGTGGCAGCAGCCAGTTTCCCTAAATGGCCAACCACCTGCATCGTGTACGGGACCGTGGCCCTCGAAGTAACCATCAACGAAGCTGGCACTGTGGCCGGCGGCGTGCGAATCCTTCACGACATCCCACCCCTTACCGCCGAAGCGATACACGCGATCAAAGACTGGAAATTCACGTCCGCCACCTTCGACGGCGAACCCATCACATCCCGGATGGTGCTCGCTTTCGTGTTTACACTTCCCCATAACAACAGGCGATGAATAGGAAAACCAACGAGCGACCGTTAGGGTGAGGTGGCTTCTGCTGTCCAATCGCTCCCAGTACCTCAACCTGCCAGGCGTTCATCGGGTACTGAGCGATACAGTCGCCATGTATCGTGGGAGGGATCGATGCGACCATGTAAAGCAGGCGCCAACAGGAGTTAGAATAGTCCTGCACTCATAGAGAGGTGAGTTGATGCTTTATCGGAAAATGACGAAAACCGGCGATGAACTGTCGATCTTGGGATTCGGCTGCATGAGGTTGACCCTGAAGAACAACCGGATCGACGAAGAACGTGCGGCACGGCAGATTCGCTACGCCATTGATCATGGGGTAAATTACATCGATACCGCTTGGCCTTATCATGAAGGCGAAAGTGAGCCGTTCGTCGGCCGTGCGCTGGCCGGGGGTTACCGCGAGCGTGTGAAGCTTGCGACCAAGCTGCCTGCCTGGCTCGTCCAAAGCCGCGCCGACATGGACAGGTTTCTCGACGCCCAGCTTAAGAAACTGGCCACGTCGCGCATCGACTACTATCTGGTGCACTCGATTAACGGAAACACCTGGGACCGGGTAGCGGCACTGAGCGTCGCGGACTTTCTCGACCGCGCGCAGGCAGACGGAAGAATCGTGAACGTCGGCTTCTCGTTTCACGGGCTCCGCGAGGACTTCAAGCGCGTCGTGGATGCCTACCCGTGGAAGTTCTGCCAGATTCAATACAACTTTCTCGACGAGGAAAATCAGGCTGGGGCAGAGGGGTTGAAGTACGCCGCTTCGAAGGGCCTGGGAGTGATCGTGATGGAGCCCCTGCGCGGCGGCACGCTGGCCGCGGTCCCGCCACCTCCCGCTATCGAGGCGCTCTGGCAGGAAGCTGGAACGCGCCGGACGCCTGCCGAATGGGCGCTGCGGTGGGTGTGGAACCATCCCGAAGTGAGTGTCGTCTTGTCAGGAATGAGCGACGAGGCGCAGGTGAAAGAGAATGTGAAGATCGCCGAGGACGCCCGCCCTGGCTCACTCACCCAAGCCGAAGTCAACCTGATCTCTCGCGCCGGCAAGAAGTATCGGGAAGTCATGAAGGTCGGCTGCACCGGCTGCGGCTACTGCCAGCCGTGCCCTTCGGGCGTCAATATTCCCGAGTGCTTTTCGCAATTCAACGCCTTCCACACGTTTGGCCAGAAGCAGCTCGCGCCTTTTCTCTATGTTGTGCGGATGGGCGGATTAATGACCGGTAGTCCCGGCTATGCGTCGCTCTGTTCGCACTGCCGCGATTGCGTCGAGAAGTGCCCGCAGGGCCTGGAAATTCCCGAACTGCTCGAACAGGTTGCGAAAGAGTTCGAGAGCCAGGGATTGAAAGAACGCGAAGACGCCGTCCGCAAAATGTTCGCTTAATGCCGCCTGATTGTTGGAGAACCGGACTTCGCGAGAGGATTCTTACGCGCCCTTGAGAAACTCGCGGATCTTCTCGAAGTCTTCCCGCAGGATCTTCTCTTCGCGGGGATTACGCAGGACGTAGGCGGGGTGGACCGTGGCGAGCGCCTTACACGAGGCAAACTCGTAAAAGCGGCCGCGGATCTTGGTGATGCCTTCCTTGATACCGAGCACGGTGCGCACGGCGGGCGCCCCCAGGCAGCACACCAAGCGCGGTTTGATGGCCGCGATCTGGCGGTAAAGGAAGGGCGAGCACTCTTCGATCTCGTCTTTTTCAGGGGTGCGGTTCCCGGGCGGCCGGCACTTGACCACATTGCAGATGTACACTTCCTCGCGCGCCATCTCAATGGACTGAATCATGCGATTCAGGAGTTTGCCGGCCCGGCCCACAAAGGGTAGACCCTGTTCATCTTCATCCGCGCCCGGGCCTTCGCCGACGAACACCAGCTCGGCATGAGGATTCCCATCGCCAAAGACAATCGTCTTGCGGCCGCCTGCCAGCTTGCAACGGCGGCAGTCACCGAGATCCTGACGAATCTGAGCGAGCGTTTCGGGGCCGGAGTGTCGCGGCGCGGGAGCCTCGAAAAGGCTGAGCGAAGGAACCGGTGGCTGAATCGCAGCCGGCGGTGCAGACGCGACCGGCCTCGGGACAACCGGACGGGATTCCATCACCACGCGGGTTGGCGCGGCGGGCGGGTGTACTGCACTCGGCGCAACACGCGGCTCAGGGGGCTTTGCCGGACCTGCATCGAGACGTTGTGCCGGCCCCGTCGCAATCGGCTCGCGGCGATAGAAATCCTCAATGCCGAGTTCCCGGTAGAACTCAAGCCACGCCGCCGCTTCTTCCCGCAGTTTGTCGTCCATGAAAGAGAGTCCGAGGTCCGGAGTCACTGAAAAATCCGGACTACTTTACCTGCCGCTCGCAGCCTTTCTCTTGCGCAATTCCGTCACTTCATCGAGCACGCGGTTCGCGACGTCCAGCTTGCTCATTTTCTCCAAGGCTTCTTGCCGGCCGTCGCTCGACAGCAGGGTGACGATGTTGGTGTCGACGTCGAAGCCGGCGCCGTCCTGGCTGACGTCGTTCGCGACGATCAAGTCCAGGTGTTTCGAGTGGAGTTTGGCTGCAGCGTTTTCCAGCACATTCTCTGCTTCCGCGGCGAATCCCACGATGATCTGGCCCTGCCGCCTCCGGCGAGCGACCTCCGCCAGGATGTCAGTAGTGGGCTCAAACTCCAGGGCAGGAACGCCTTCTTGTTTCTTGATTTTTCCCGCGCGCGCGGTGGCCGGCCGGAAATCCGCGACGGCCGCGGCCATCAGCACGATCGTAGCTTCCGACAGGTGGCGTAAGGCTGCCTGCGCCATCTCCTCGGCGGTGCGGACGCGGTCGAGCACCGCCACCTCGGGAGGCTCGATGTGCGTGGGGCCGCTCACCAACAGAACTTTCGCACCGCGACGGAGGCTGGCCGCAGCCAGCGCATATCCCATCTTGCCCGAAGAGCGATTGCTGAGGTAGCGGACCGAGTCCACCGGCTCCTCGGTTGGCCCCGCGGTCACGAGGACGGTCTCGCCGGCGAGGTCATCACGCAGGCCGAGCGTTTCGAAGACGGCTCGCGCGATCGCCTCGGGCGAAGCCAAACGGCCGGCACCCGTCATGCCACAAGCCAGATACCCCTCACCCGGGTCAACAATGCGGACGCCACGTTGCCGCAACGTCTCCACATTTTGATGTGTGGCGGCGTGCTCCCACATGTTCACGTTCATGGCCGGGGCAACGATAACCGGAGCCCGAGTCGCGAGGCACAACGTGGTAAGGAAGTCGTCGGCAACGCCCTGCGCCATCTTGGCCAGCACGTTGGCCGTGGCGGGAGCAATAACGAACGCCTCAATCGCCTGCGCCACGGCGATGTGCTCAATGGCGCTGTCGACGTTCGAGGAGCCCTGCGCGTCGCCGAACATGTCGACGATCACCTTATGACCAGTGAGAGCAGCGAAGGTCAGGGGCGTGATGAATTCCCGAGCGTTGCGTGTCATCACCACCTGCACGTCCAGGCCCTTCGCCTGGAGCAGGCGCACGAGTTCCGCCGCTTTGTAAGCGGCGATCCCGCCCGAGACTCCCACGGCGACACGCATGACCGGTCCCCAACCTTTCTTCAAGAGATTGTAGGGATGCTCTGCACCCTAGCACAGCCCAGCCGGGATGCCCACAGATGACGGCCCATCGAAGCGAGATCCTCTCTTCACTCCATCGTGCGGGCGCATGGCCGTGCGTCCCTACAGCACACTATCGAGCGTCATTACTTCGCCGATTTCTTCTTCCCATCGCTGCCGTTGTCGGAAGCCAGGGGGAAAACATCCACGGGGACAAGGCCTGCACTCACTTCCTGCTGGGCAACCCGGGTCGACTTCTTGCTCGCGGTCTGAAGCAGGGGCTTAGCGCCACTCTGCAACTGCCGGGCGCGCCGCGCGGCGACCAGGATGAAGCGAAATTTGCTGTCCAGATTCTGGGGTATGTTCAAGTTATCCTCCAAAGGTCTTCACAATCTTGCGAGTTCGTTCCGTCTGGCTCGATCGGCGGAATCGCACGGCGCGAACGATGGCGGCCAGCGCCTCAGCAGCTTCATCCAAGTGATCGTTCACAACCAGGTAGTCGTACTCGCGCCAGTGCTTGATTTCACGGCTGGCCGTCTCGAGCCGGCGCCGAATCTCCCCGGGAGCGTCCGAGTGGCGATCGCGCAGGCGGCGCTCCAACTCCCGATAAGAAGGCGGCAAGACAAAAACGCTGACCGCTTCCGGGAGTTGCCGGCGAACCTGCGCATGTCCTTTGACATCGATATCCAACAGGATGTCGCGGCCGGCCTCTTGTGCAGCCCTTAATTGGCTCCGGGCCGTTCCGTAGAGGTGGCCGTAAACGTTGGCCCACTCCACGAACTCGCGGCGCCGGACCATGCCTTCAAAAACCTCGCGCGTCACAAAGAAGTAATCCCGCCCGTGCCTTTCACCCGCGCGGCGCGCGCGTGTGGTGTAGGAAACCGAAAAACGCAGGCGGGGAAAAGCCTCGAGCAGACGCCGCGTCAGAGTCGTTTTCCCCGAACCGGAGGGCGCCGAAATTACCACGATGCTGCCGCGCACGGAGGGGCGCGAGTCCCGGGTCCGAAGTCCGGTGTACGACGTCGAAGACAAAGCCCGCCGCGCACCGCACGCAGCTTCGGACTTCTGACTTCGGACTTCGAACTCGGGACTTGCGTTCATTCTATGTTTTGCGCTTGTTCGCGCAGCTTCTCGATTTCGGTCTTCATCTCAATGGCCTGCCGGGTAATCTCGGGGCCTACTTCGGGAACGTCGGTGGTCTTGGAAAGCAGCGTGTTCGCCTCACGATTCATTTCTTGAAGGAGAAAGTCCAGCTTCTTTCCGACTTCCGAGCTGTCCCGAAGCAGCCCTAAAACCTGATCGAGGTGACTTCGGAAGCGCGTCAGTTCCTCCGTGATGTCGGAACGCGACGCCAGGTACGCCACTTCCTGTGCGAGACGCGCGCCATCCATTTCCACCCCGGCAGCCAGTTCGCGAATGCGGTTCTCCAGCCGCTGCTGATAGTGCTGCGGAACCTTTTCGGCCAGCTTCGAAACGCCTGCTCCCAGCGCCGCGAGCCGGTCGAGGCGGGCTCGCAGGTCCTTTTCAAGAGACTCGCCTTCGCGGGTTCGCATTTGGTTCCATTTCTCGAACCCCTCGGCCAGGAGCTTCTCCAGCATCTCGCGGAGATGGGCAAGGTCGTCCGGTGTAAGGTCGCCCGAGCCCGCCACGACCATCCCCGGAATGCGCAACAGGTGCATCAAATCAGGCTTTGCGGCACCGCCAAATTCCTCCCGCAGAGTCTGGTAAGCCTCCCGGTAAGCGCCGAGCAACTTGCGATCAACCTGCATGCCGCGCGCGCCGCCGCTCCCCAGGCTGACAAAGACTTCCACATGCCCGCGCGCCACACGCTCTTTGAGCTCGGTGCGCACCAGTGTCTCCAGAGAATCAAGGGTGGCAGGCAGGCGGACCTGCACATCGAGAAACCGGTGGTTCGTGCTGCGAATGCCTATCGCCAAGGTGAATCCACCGTCCTCAGCTTCCACCCGGCTGTAACCCGTCATGCTGCGAATCATAAAAACAGGTCCCAGGGGCTAGGGTCTGGGTTCTGGGGACTAAGGGCTAGGTTTGAAATCCCCAGCCCCTAGCCCCCAGTCCCTAGCGCCTTGACTTACGGCTCAGCGTCCACGAACTGCAAATCGTGCAGGCGCTGGTAGACTCCGCCGAGATTAATCAGATCCTCGTGGGTCCCAATTTCACATATGGCGCCGCGGTCGATCACCACGATGCGGTCCGCGCGGCGCACGGTGGAGAGCCGGTGCGCGATCACCAACACAGTGCGCCCCGCCATCAGGTTGGCCAGGGCTCGCTGCACCAGCATTTCGGATTCGGTATCGAGTTCGGACGTCGCTTCATCCAGAATGAGCAGCGGCGGATTCTTCAGGAGCGCGCGCGCGATGGCAATGCGCTGGCGTTGCCCGCCGGAGAGGCGTTGGCCGCGTTCGCCGATGACCGTCTGATACCCTTGTGGCATCTCCAGGATGAATTCTTCCGCCAGCGCCACACGCGCCGCTTCGCGGACTTGCGACTCCTTCGGCCAGCGGCTGCCGTAACAGATGTTGTTATAGACGGTGTCGTTAAAGAGAATGGTCTCCTGCGTCACGATGCCGATCTGGGCGCGCAGCGAGCTCAACTTAAGATCGCGGACGTCGTGACCGTCCACCGTGATGTGGCCCCGCGTGACATCGAAGAAGCGGGGAATCAGGTTGGCAAGCGTTGTCTTGCCGGCGCCGCTCGAACCTACGATGGCAACAACCTCGCCCCTGCCGATCGCCAGGTTGATGTCCCGCAACAAAGGCACTCCGTCCTCATAATCGAAGTCCACGTGGTCGAAGATGATCGCCTTATGAAACGGCGGAAGTTCGATCGAACCGGGCTTATCCGTCATCTCCGGCTTCGAGTCGAGATAATGGAAAACCTGCTCCGACGACCCCACCGCTTGCTGATAAGCATTGTGGACACCGGTCAAGCGCTTGACCGGCTCGTAGGACTTAAGCAGCGCGTACAGGAAAGCCACAAAGCCGCCTGCCGTCTGCGCGTGGTGCAGGATCTCATTGCGCTCGTAGAGCAGAAGGCCCGCTATAGTGATCGCTCCCAGCACTTCCATCAGCGGCGATGACGCAGCTTGCGCGCGCACCCAGCGGAGACTTGCTCCCAGCAAGCGGCGCGTGGCAGCCTTGAACTTGGCGACCTCCACCGCCTCCATCGCAAAGGCCTTCACAATGCGGATGCCGGTGAACGTCTCCTGGAGAACGTTGTTCAGTTCCGCCATCTTGTCCTGGCTGCTGCGGCTGGAACGGCGGATGTAACGTCCGATGTTCGCCGAGGGGACAACCACCAGCGGAATGAGGACCATCGAAGCCAGCGCCAGCTTCCAATCAAAATAGAAGATGACGGCCACAAGACCAACCAGCGTAAAAGACTGCTTTAGCATGTCGGCGGCAGTCTGCGAGACGGCATACTGAATGCGCTCAATGTCACTGGTGATCGTGGACATCAGACGGCCGGTGGAATTCCTCGAAAAGAACGAAATTGACTGCTCAATGATCCGGGTGTACAGCAAATTGCGCATGTCCCGGACCACTGAGTGACCGATGAAATTGATGAAGTAGGTGGCCAGAAACTCCGACACGCCCTTGGCAAACGCCACGGCGATGATGGCTACGGCGACGACGGTCCACACGTTGTGGAAACGCAGAGGAACAAAGTCCTGGAGATAAACACTGTGATTAAGGTGTGGAATGCGAAACAGCAGAATACGAGCCACCTCGCCGTCAGGCGCGAGGACGCGGTCGAAAATCGGCTTGATAAGAAGCGCGGTTAAGGCCTCACAGGCTCCGACCACTGCCATCAACCCGACGGCAAGAAAGAAACGGAAACTGTAGGGCCGCAGGAAACTAAGCAGGCGCTGAACTTGACTCATTCAGTCTGCCGCCCCCAAGGCAAAAGTGCCCCTAATTTATTCAAAAATAAGTATGTTACACCAATATAGAGTTCGTCAAGAAAATAGCAATTCACAAACTGGCAAAGGGACGCACGATTGGAATTAACGTGTTTATTTGCTTACAGTTAAAAGGACATTGCCGGGGCGACGGAGCATTTACCATATAGTAACAGCATCGCCCGTCAGGCCAGTTCTGACCCCAGCGCAGCAGCACCGTAAAGCGGAGAGTGATTTCCCAGCGCGGCAGTCACAATTTGTGTGGAATAGGTAATCGTTGGAGAAGCCAGTTCCTCGAGGAAGTAGTGGAGGTTGTCGAGTAGCAGCGCTCCCGCCTGAGCCACGCCACCTCCCAGGACGATGACGTCAGGGTTCAGGACGCGCACGACCATAAGCAGACCGCGTGCGAGCCAACGCGTGGCCTCGCGAACGATGTGCGCGGCGGCAGCGTCACCTTCTACGGCCGCCTGCATCACGGCCTTCGCGGTGATGTCGGTGCCTCCACTCAACTCCATCCAGCGCGCCACGCGTTCCGGCCGGCGCTGAGCCCACTCTCTCGCGCGCAACTGGATAGCTCCGCCGGAACAAAAGGTCTCCAGGCACCCACGACCGCCACAGGAACAACGAGTGCCGGAGTCCGACACCGGAATGTGCCCAATCTCGCCGGCCATGCAGTCGTGGCCTCTCAGGACTTTGCCATCTACAACGACACCGCCCCCGACACCCGTACTGAGCGTGATATAGACCAGACTCCTGGAGCCCCGGCCCGCACCGCAGTGAAATTCTCCCAGCGCCCCAGCGTTGGCGTCATTGTCCAACCGGCAACGGAGCCCCAGTGTTTCGTCAAACCACTTCGCCAATTCGAAACCCTGCCATCCCGGCGCGTGCACGGAAGTCACTCTCTGGTGAGGGTAATCCACGGGGCCGCCGAAGCTGACGCCGCAAGCTCGCACAGGACTATCACTGGTTGCGGCCAGAGCGCGGCAACGTGCGGCCAGTTGATTGAGCATCCATTCGCGGCCAGCAGCACGATTGGTGTCCCCTTCCTCGATCCGCAACGGGCAGCCGGCGCCATCAAACAGGCCAATCCGAAAGTGTGTGCCACCAATATCGACTGCCAAAACGTTGCTCACACAGCCTCCAGAATTAGGGAACAGGGAATAGGGAATAGAAGAAACGCAGTGCCGGTTCGAATTGTCGATCTGTCCCCCTGGCGTTTCCGCCTTCTGTTCCCTGTTCCCTATTCCCTAAGTTCCTGCCCTTCACGCCCTTCCCACGTCGCGATGCACGACCTTGGCCTTGTAGCCTTCGCGGGAGAGTGCGGCGGCCACCTCTTCAGCAAAGAACACTGAACGATGGAGCCCGCCCGTGCAGCCTATCGCGATGGTGAGATAACTCTTCCCTTCGCGCAGATATTGCGGCAACAGGTACAAGAGCAGACTCATCAACCGGCTCTTGAATTCGTGCGTCTGCGGATGGGACTCCATGAAGTGCCGCACGCCGGCGTCGCGCCCCGTCTTGTTCTTCAGTTTCGGCACGTAGTTGGGATTGGGCAGGAAGCGGACGTCGAACACCAAATCAGCGTCCTGGGGTACGCCGAAACGGTAGCCAAAAGAGAGCGCCGACACCAGCATGGCACGGCTGGTGACGTTCCCGAAGCGGCTCTGGATCAGGTCACGCAGTTCGTGCGCGTTCAGGCGGGTTGTGTCGATAGCCACGCTGGCCAGTTGGTGCAGCGGCTTCAGCAGCAACCGCTCAAGGCGGATGCCTTCGCGTACGGGCAAATCGCGCCCCAGCGGATGCGGACGGCGCGTCTCTTCGAAGCGCCGAATCAGCGCCTTGTCGGAGGCTTCCAGGAAGACTAGCGAGGGACGCAGCGACCCGCGCGCGAGTTCTCGATAGAGCGTGGGAAGCTGGCTGAGCGCTTCCCCACCCCGGCTATCTACAACGGCCGCGGCCCGGTCAATACGGCTGCCCGGCTGTTGGCACATCTCCGCAAGCCGGGGAATCAAGTCGATGGGAAGATTATCCACACAGTAGTAGCCCAGGTCCTCAAACGCCTTGAGAACCGAGCCCTTGCCCGAGCCACTCAATCCCGTGATAAGTACGAATTGTCGCGCGCGTTGCTTAGAGGAAGGTTTCTTTTTCATGAAAGATTCTATTGTCCGTGGTCCGTCCTGTACTGTCGGGGGAATTATGAATTAGGAAGAAGGAATTATGAAGAGATTTTCTCGGGAAGGAGACAGCAGTCAGGAGCCAGGAGTCAGAATCCTGAATCAGGAAGAACAAGGCATTACAACCCTCAGGGGGACAATCATTTGAACACCAACGGCAACGGCTTTGCCCCCCCAGCGGGAACCTTTCTTAACTGCTCAGCCGTTCCGCTACAGGCTCCGGCTGTTACGGTTCCGGCTCGATGAGCCCCAAGGTGCCGTCGGGACGGTGGTAGATGACGTTGACTCGCTCACTGTCGGGGTTGCGGAAGACGACCGCACCCGAGCGCGAGCGGTCCAATGCGTCGATGGCCTCTTCAACGGTCATGGGTTTCAAAGGCACGCGTTCGGACTCCACAATGCGGTGTTCCTCGTGGTCGACACGCCCTTCTCCCAGGACATTCAACAAGACAACGGCGGTGGGCTTGGGACGGCGTTTGCGCGTACGGCGGCGCTCCATCAGACGAACCGCCTGGCGCGCCAACTTATCAACAGCGCCGTTGATCGATATTCGAATGTCTCCGGTTTCTTCGACGCCGACCAACGT